>Ga0207689_10000393_pt1 | contig 41140 bp, 39 predicted proteins | sample KBSMisM52_FD_184312 | JGI IMG/M metagenome (GOLD analysis project Ga0207689, IMG submission 184312) | Miscanthus rhizosphere microbial communities from Kellogg Biological Station, Michigan, USA - KBS Miscanthus M5-2 (SPAdes) (version 2) | ecosystem: Host-associated > Plants > Roots >...
CGGCGCGCTCTACGTGCCGCAGGTCGGCATCATCAACCCGAGCGAGATGACGCCGGCGGCGTCGATCGAGATCGCGATCTGGACCGCGGTCGGCGGCCGCGCGACCCTGGTCGGGCCGATCGTCGGCGCGTTCTTCGTCAACGGCGCGAAGAGCTGGTTCACGCAGGCGATGCCGGAGGTCTGGCTGTACGCGCTCGGCGCGATGTTCATTGCCGTGACGCTCTTCCTGCCGCAGGGAATCGTCGGACTCCTGCGCGGGCAGGACGGCCTGTTCGCGCGGCTGCTCCGCGCGACGCGAAAGGAAGCGGGGAGCGAACGGTGACGCCCGATCTCATGCGCGCCGGCGCCGAGACCCGCCGTGCCGCCGACGAGCGCGCCGCCGCGGCCGCCGCCGGCCGCTCGGGCGGCCGCCAGGCGAGCTGGTCGCGCGTCGCCACCGGCGAGCTCGACCTCGCGCACGGCGCGATCCTCTACCTCGACGACATCACCGTCAGCTTCGACGGCTTCAAGGCGCTCGACCGGCTCACGCTCTCGATCAGCGCCGGCGAGCTGCGCTGCATCATCGGGCCGAACGGCGCCGGCAAGACGACGATGATGGACGTCATCACCGGCAAGACCCGTCCCGACTCGGGCCGAGCGTTCTTCGGCTCGACGATCGACCTGCTGCGGCTGCGCGAGAACGAGATCGCCGAGGCCGGGATCGGCCGCAAGTTCCAGAAGCCGACCGTGTTCGAGCACCTCACGGTGTTCGAGAACCTCGAGCTCGCGCTGAAGAGCGAGCGCGGCGTGCGCTCGTCGCTCTTCTTTCGTCTCTCGGGCGAGCAGCTCGACCGGATCGGCGAGACGCTCGTGCTCATCCACCTCAAGGCGCACGCGCAGAAGAAGGCCGGGCTCCTCTCGCACGGCCAGAAGCAGTGGCTCGAGATCGGCATGCTGCTGATCCAGGACCCGCGCCTGCTCCTCCTCGACGAGCCGGTCGCGGGGATGACCGACGAGGAGACCGAGCGCACCGCCGAGCTCTTCCTCTCGCTCGAAGGAAGCCACTCGCTCGTCGTCGTCGAGCACGACATGCAGTTCATCGACGCGCTCACGCGCGGCCGCGTCGGCAGAAGGGTCACGGTCCTGCACGAGGGGCGCGTGCTCGCCGAAGGGTCGCTCGCCGAGGTGCAGGGCAACGACGAGGTCGTCGAGGTCTACCTTGGACGCTAGAGTGGCTCCGCTGCTGCAGCTCGACCGCGTGCAGCAGTACTACGGCGGCTCGCACATCCTGCGCAACGTCGGCTTCAGCGCCGCCGCCGGCGAGGTGACCGTCGTCCTCGGCCGCAACGGCGTCGGCAAGACGACGCTGCTGAAGAGCCTGATGGGAGTCGTTCCGGTGCGCTCGGGCTCGGTGCGCTTCGGGGGCGCCGACATCACCGCCGAGACGCCGTACCAGCGCGCGCGCCGCGGCATCGGCTACGTGCCGCAGGGCCGCGAGATCTTCGCCCGCCTCACGGTCGCCGAGAACCTGCAGATGGGGCTGGCGACGCGGCGCGCCGGCAGCGCGCTGCCGGCGCAGCTGTTCGAGCTCTTTCCGGTGCTGCAGGCGATGCTGCATCGCCGCGGCGGCGATCTCTCCGGCGGCCAGCAGCAGCAGCTCGCGATCGCGCGCGCGCTCGCGGCCGAGCCGTCGCTCCTCGTCCTCGACGAGCCGACCGAGGGCATCCAGCCGTCGATCATCAAGGAGATCGGCCGCGTCATTCGCACGCTCGCCGACGTCGGCCTCGCGGTCGATGGCGCGCCGCGGCCGATGGCGATCGTGCTCGTCGAGCAGTACTACGACTTCGCCGCCGAGCTCGCCGACCGCTACCTCGTGATGGAGCGCGGCGAGGTCGTGCAGCAGGGGCGCGGCGCCGACATGCACGCCGACGGCGTGCGCGCGCGCATGTCGATCTGAGCGCCGTCAGGTCGTCGCGCGGTGCGCGTCGCGCAGCGACCGGATCTGGTCGTGGTTGCGCTTCACGCCCTCGTACTGGCGCTGCACGATGTCCATGACGTCGCTCGGCAAGTCCTGCTTGATCGCGTCGCGGTAGCGCGCGAGCGCCGCGTCCTCGCCGCGCTCGCACTCGTTGAGCGCCGCCTGGTCGCTGTCGCCCGTCAGCATGCCCTTGAGGGCGACCCAGCCGCGGTGCAGCGTCCCGGGGGCGCTGCTGTGCTCGTCGGGCTTGCCGCCCAAGCGCACGACCGCCGCCTGCAACTCGGTCGCGCCCCGGCGGCACGACTCGGCGCGCTCGAGGAAGACGCTGCGCAGATTCTCGGACTTGACGTGCTCGGCCGAGGTGCGAAAGCCGTACTCGCCATCCAGGCAGGTGTCGATGAGCTTGTTGAGGGTGTCGATGACGTCGTCGTTGTCCATCGTGGTCTCCGCAGTTGGGGTCGTCCCCTGCGAGTGGCAGGGCGCGTGCCCGGACGGCGACAATGCGGCCCTGCCCGGCGCCGACGAAAGATCCCGATGCTCATCGTCCACCACCTCAACAACTCGCGCTCGCAGCGCGTCCTCTGGCTGCTCGAGGAGCTCGGCGTGCCGTACGAGATCCAGAAGTACGAGCGCGACTCGAAAACAATGCTCGCGCCGCCCGAGCTCGCGCGCATCCATCCGCTCGGCAAGTCGCCGGTCGTCGTCGACGACGGCGCCGTCGTCGCCGAGTCGGGCGCGATCATCGAGCACATCCTCGACAAGTACGGCGCCGGCATGCTGCGGCCGCCGGCGGGAACCGACGATCGTCGGCGCTTCACCTATTGGCTGCATTTCGCCGAAGGCTCGGCGATGCCGCCGCTGTTGCTCAAGCTCATCTTCGACCGCATCGAAAGCGGGCCGATGCCGTTCTTCGTCAAGCCGATCGCGCGCGGCATCGCGGGCAAGGTCAAGAAGCTGATGATCGAGCCGAACCTGAAGCGCCAGCTCGACTTCATGGAGAGCGAGCTCGAGCGCACCGAATGGTTCGCCGGCGCCGGCTTCACCGCCGCCGACATCCAGATGAGCTTTCCGGTCGAGGCCGCGCAGCAGCGCGCCGGGCTCGACGCGAGCCGGCCGAAGCTGCTCGAGTTCCTGAAGAAGATCCACGCTCGCCCCGCGTACCAGCGGGCGCTCGAGCGCGGCGGGCCCTACAGCTTCGCGCGCGACTGAGGGATCAGCGCGACGACGATTCGCCCGCCGTCGCAGGCGCATCGAACCGCGCCGTCATTGGACGCAGCGAGCTGCCTTCGCGTTGCGGCCGCGCGCCGCCGGCGGCCTCGCCGTTGCTCGCGAGCGCCGTCGTCGGGATCGCGCTCGGCAGCGCCGGCGCCGGCGCGTCGAGCAGCGTCAGCACCGGGCTCTTGATCGCCTTGGCGAAGCCGATCACCGTGCGCGACGTATCGAACGGAAGCTTCTGGCGCGGGTTGGCGCCGTGCGCGAGGAGGAAGCTCACCATCTCGGGCTGCGCCGCGGGGTCGGCGAGGAAGCCCGGCAGCAAGACGCGCTGCAAGGGCACCCACGACATCTGGCCGCCGCGGCTCGGCGGCGCGATGTTCGCGAGCTGCGGCAGCTCGAAGAACCACCATTCGAGCGCGGCCCAGTTGGCGGTGCGCAGCGCCTCCTCGAAGCCGCTCGGCAGCGCGCCGTCGTAGTTGTCGAGCGCTGCGCTCGATGCGTGGCCGGCGATCTGCAGCTCGCGGCCGAAGCGAGAGACGAGGACTTGCGGATCGAGCGCTTCGAGCGGGCTGAACGAGAGCTTGCCGGGCTGGAGCTTGCCGCTGTCGAGCCAGCCGACGAGAACGCGGTCGAGTCCGGCTGCGCGCGCCCGCGAGCAGCTGAACATCCGGAAGACGTCGTGGCGCATCGAGCGCGGGTCGCTCTCGGCGAGGACGACCATCGCCTTCAGCACTTCGGGCGGCGCCGAGGCGAAGTCGGGACAGGCGTCGGCCTCGGCGAGATCCTGCAGCGGCGAGCGCGCGCAGCTCTCGCTCTTCGCACCCTTTTCGAGCAGCTCCGGAAGGGCGCGCCAGACGCGGGAATCGCTCGTCGCGACGCTCAGCGGGCAGCCTTGCAGGCCGCTCTTGGCGATGTCGGTGCTCTTGATGCTGCCTGGCTCGAACGGGCAGCGTGCGTTGAGCGCGCGCTGCACGCTGTTCAGCATCGCGCACGGCGTCGGGTCGTCGGCGGTGAGCTGGGCGTGGACATGCTTGACGATGTCCCACGTCACGCTGGTGTCGGTCGCGACACCCATGCCGGTCAGGATCAGGCCGGGCGCGGTGCAGCCGGAGAGCAGCGTCGCGCCGAGCGCCAGCGCGGCGAGGTGGCCGGGCATTCGACGGGTGCGGAACATGGCGGCGGCGTGCAGGACCGTCGTACCGCGGCACGGGCGCGCGCGGGAAACGGGAAGTCATCCTAGGCGGCGCCATCGCACGGCGTCTGTGAACAAAAGCCCTGTTCGCACCCGAGGTGGTAACACGATGTGCAGCGTTGCACGCCCAACGGCGGTCGCGGCTCGCGCTTACAGTCGGAGTGGGCGCGCGCAGTGCGGCTCACGATTGCTTACAGGAGAAAGACGGATGGTCGCGGATCGGTTGCTCAACAGGAGAAGCGTGCTCGGGCTCGCGCTCGCGCTCGGGTCGGCGTGGCTGCCGGCAGCGCAGGCGGCGTCGGTCGCGCCGGTGGCGGCCGAGAACGGCATGGTCGTCACCGCGCAGCACCTCGCCAGCCAGGTCGGCGTCGATGTGCTCAAGCGCGGCGGCAACGCCGTCGATGCCGCGGTCGCGGTCGGCTATGCGCTCGCGGTCGTCTATCCCGCCGCGGGCAATCTCGGCGGCGGCGGCTTCATGACCATCCAGCTCGCCGACGGCAAGAAGACCTTCCTCGACTTCCGCGAGCGCGCGCCGCTCGCAGCGACCGCGAACATGTACCTCGATGCCGCGGGCAACGTCATCAAGGGATCGACGACGACCGGGCACCTCGCGGTCGCGGTGCCCGGCTCGGTCGCGGGCCTGGAGGCCGCGCTCGCCAAGTACGGGACGATGAAGCGCGCCGAACTGATCGCGCCGGCGATCCGCCTCGCCGAAGAGGGCTTCGTCCTCGACCAGGGCGACGCCGACCTGTTCGCGACCGCGACCGACGCATTCAAGGTCGATCCGGCGACGCGCGCGATCTTCCTCAAGCCCGACGGCGGCGCGTTCCAGCCCGGCGACCGCCTCGTCCAGCGCGACCTCGGCCAGACGCTGCGCCAGATTCGCGATGCAGGCGCTGCCGGCTTCTACAAAGGCCCGGTCGCGCAAGCCATCGTCGCTTCGAGCCAGGCCGGCAAGGGCATCATCACCCAGCGTGACCTCGATGCCTACAAGGTGCGCGAGCTGGCGCCGATCGAGTGCGACTACCGCGGCTACCACATCGTGTCGGCGCCGCCGCCGAGCTCGGGCGGCGTGGTCATCTGCGAGATCCTGAACATCGTGGAGGGCTACCCGCTCAAGGACTGGGGCTTCCGCTCGGCGCAGGCGATGCACGTGCAGATCGAGGCGATGCGCCATGCGTACGTCGACCGCAACAGCTATCTCGGCGATCCGGACTTCGTCAAGAACCCGCTCGACCGCCTGCTCGACAAGGCGTACGCAGCGAAGATCCGCGCCGCGATCGATCCGCAGAAGGCTGCGATCTCGCAGAACCTGAAGCCCGGCGTGGCGCCGCACGAGGGCAGCAACACGACGCACTACTCGATCGTCGACGGCAAGGGCAACGCGGTCTCGGTCACGTACACGCTCAACGACTGGTTCGGCGCCAAGGTCACCGCCGGTGGCACCGGCGTGCTGCTCAACGACGAGATGGACGACTTCACCGCCAAGCTCGGCGTGCCCAACATCTACGGACTCGTGCAGGGCGAGGCGAACTCGATCGCTCCGGGCAAGACGCCGCTCTCGTCGATGAGCCCGACGATCGTGACGCAGAACGGCCAGCCCGTGATGGTGGTGGGAACGCCCGGCGGCAGCCGCATCATCACGGCGGTGCTCGAGACGATCATGAACGTGATCGACTACGGCATGAACGTGCAGGAGGCGATCGACGCGCCACGCTTCCACCAGCAGTGGCTGCCGAACACGACCAACCTCGAGACGTTCGCAGTCAGCCCCGACACGCGCAAGATCCTCGAGGGCATGGGGCACGTGTTCTCGGGGCCGCAGCCGGCCAACCACGTCGTCGCGATCCTCGTCGGGGCGCCGTCGCTCGGCGGCAAGCCGGTCGGGAAGAACCGCTTCTACGGCGGCAACGATCCGCGCCGCAACAGCGGCCTCGTGCTCGGCTACTAGCGCCGGAGCGTCGGGAGAGGCGGTCGCCGGAGCCGATGGCTCCGGCGAGCGAGGTCGGCTACGACGAGCGCTTCGCCGGCGACTTGCGGGCCGTCTTGCGCGCGCCCGACTTGCGCGCCGTCCTGCGCGACGCGGTCTTGCGCGAGGCGCTCTTGCGCGCGCCGGTCTTGCGGGCCGTGCTCTTGCGAGCGGTCGACTTGCGCGCGCCGGCCTTCTTTGCCGTCGACTTGCGCGCGCCGCCGGCCTTCTTCGCCGCGCCGTTCTTCTTCGCCGGCACTTTGCCGCCGGCCTGCCGCGCCTCCGACAGGCCGATCGCGATCGCCTGCTTCTTGCTCTTCACCGTCTTGCCGGAGCGGCCGCTCTTCAGCGTGCCGCGCTTGCGCTCGTGCATCGCCTTCTCGACCTTTTCCGACGCCTTGTTGCCATACGCTGCCATCGGGATGTCCTCGTCTCTGGTTGAACGTGGTCCTGCCGCCCGGCAGTCGACGTGCCTGGAGGGAAGCGCGCCGCGTCGTGCGACGCTTGCGATCATGCGTCCAATCGCGCGCGAAGCCAATCGCGCGCCGCAACGAAACGTGCGTTGCGCAGCGGGTGCGCAACGCCGAGATGCGCGTGCGTGCGCTCAGGCAGGGGCGAGCGTGCGCTGCATCGCCTGCAGTCCCTGCTCGATCATTCCGGCGATCGCCGGCGCGTGCTCGTCGGGGAGGAAATCCGCAATCCAGACGATGCGGCAGGCGCCGTCGCCGTCGGCGAACGCCTGCGCGCTCGCGTTGTGGTGGCTCAGACGCCCACCGACGACCGACCATGCGACGCGCCGTCGCTCGGGATCGACCGAGACGATCAGCTCGCGCGCGACGAGCCCGTTGGCGAAGGTGACGACGCGCGCGCCGGGTTCGAGCCGGCAGTCGGTGACGAACCCGCGGACGAGCCGCGTATGGAGCGCGCCGACGTCGGCGAGCGCGTCCCAGACCTCGGCGACCGGCCGTTCGACGACGATCTCGCGATGCACAGAAGCCATCTCCACCTCCGCGATGCCAGAGCCCGAAGGCTAGCGCGTCGACCGCGGCGCAGCCGGCCGCTTCCGGACATCTGCCACCCGCGCGGCGCGTCGAGTCGCCGCCCATAGACTTGGCGCCATGCCGGACGACCGCGCCACCGCCGACGCCTTCGACCTCAAGCGGCTGCCCGACGCGTTCTACGACGACCCTTATCCGACATACCGCGCGCTGCGCGAGCACGCGCCGGTCAAGCGCATGCCCGACGGCAGCGTCTTCCTCAGCCGCTACGCCGACGTCGTCGCCGTCTACAAGGACGCGACGACATTCAGCTCCGACAAGCACGAGGAGTTCGCGCCGAAGTACGGCGTCTCGCCGCTCTACGAGCACCACACGACGAGCCTCGTCTTCAACGACCCGCCGCTGCACACGCGGGTGCGCCGGCTGATCGCGGGCGCGCTGACGCCGCGCCACATCGCCGCGATGGAAGCGCGCCTCACCGACCGCGTCGACCACCTGCTCGACGCGATGGCGGCGCGCGGACCCGGCGCCGAGGTCGACCTGATCGCGTCGTTCGCGAGCGCGATTCCCGTCGAGATCATCGGCAACCTGCTCGCCGTCCCGGGCGAGGAGCGCGCGCCGCTGCGCGACTGGTCGCTCGCGATCCTCGGTGCGCTCGAGCCGACGCTGACCGACGCGCAGCTCGGGCGCGGCAACCGCGCGGTGCGCGAGTTCCTGCGCTACCTCGAAGGGCTCGTCGAACGGCGCCGCGCCGCGCCCGGCGATCCCGAGGTCGATGTCCTGACGCGACTCATCGCGGGCGAGGGCGGCGAAGCGCTGAGCGCTCCCGAGCTGCTGCACAACTGCATCTTCCTTCTCAACGCCGGCCACGAGACGACGACCAACCTGATCGGCAACGGCCTCGCCTGCCTCCTCGCCTGGCCCGACGAGAAGGCGCGGCTGCTCGCCGATCCCGCGCTCGTGCGCAGCGCGGTCGAGGAGTTCCTCCGCTTCGAGAGCTCGAACCAGCTCGGCAATCGGATCACGACGTGCGCGACCGCGATCGGCGGCATCGCGCTCGCGCCGCGCACGCAGGTGACGCTCGGCATCGGCTCGGCGAACCGCGACGGCGAAGCGTTCGCGGACCCCGACCGGCTCGACGTCGCGCGAACGCCGAATCGCCACGTCGCGTTCGGCTCGGGCATTCACCAGTGCGTCGGCATGGGACTCGCACGCCTCGAAGGCCGCGTCGCGATCGGCCGCTTCCTCGCCCGCTTTCCCGACTATCGTCTCGCGGCGCTGGCGGCGCGCGCGCGGCGCGCGCGGTTTCGCGGCCACGCGCGGCTCGTCGCGATCGTCGATCCGGCGCCGCGCTGAAGGAAGCCCCTGCATTGGCCACGACCACCATCCGAATCCTCGCCGACCGTCGCCACCTCTGGGCGTTCGTCGTCGGCTCCATCGCCGTCACCGCAGGGGTCGTTCTCCATCTCCCGATGTACTGGATGGGGCGCGGCATGGGCTTTCGCCTCGCCGGCATGGAGATGGATGCCGGCATGCTGTTCGGGATGGCGCTGATCGTCACCGGCATCGCGGTCGCCGGCTACGGCCTGCTGCCGCGCCAGCACGCGCATGCGCACGCCGCCGGCGAGCCCGACGTCGTCGTCACCGCGCCCGAGGACGCCAAGCTCGGGCCGGCGCACTGGCGGCTGATGGTCGTCCTCACCGTCGCGCTCGTCATCGACGTCATGAAGCCGGCGAGCCTCGGCTTCGTCGTCCCGGGAATGCGCGACGAGTACGCGGTGTCGGCGGCGACGGTCGCGTGGCTGCCGTTCTCGGCGCTCTGCGGCACGGTGATCGGTTCGGTGCTCTGGGGCTGGCTCGCCGACCTCTACGGCCGGCGCGCGTCGATCCTGCTCTCGGCGGTGATGTTCGTCGGCACCTCGATCTGCGGCGCGATGCCGTCGCTGTGGTGGAACGTCGCGATGTGCTTTCTGATGGGCGCCGCGGCCGGCGGCATGCTGCCGGTGACGTACGCCCTGCTCGCCGAGACGATGCCGTCGCGCCATCGCGGCTGGGCGCTCGTCCTCGTCGGCGGCCTCGGCGCCGCCGGCGGCTATCTCGCCGCGAGCGCGTTTTCGGCCTGGCTCGTGCCGATGCTGAGCTGGCGCATCCTCTGGTTCCTCAACCTGCCGACCGGCCTCGCGCTGATCTTCCTCAACGTCTTCATCCCCGAATCGCCCAAGTTCCTGATGGCGCTCGGCCGCGTCCGCGAAGCGCACGTCGTGCTGCGCCGCTTCGGCTGCATCGTCCGCGAGGTCGCCGTGCCGCCGAGCACGTCGCCCGCGATCGTCGCCGACGAGCGCGAGATCGGCGCGGTGCCGCAAGCGTACGTCGGCGCGACGGTGGCGCTCAGCGTCGTCGCGCTCGCGTGGGGCCTCGTCAACTTCGGGCTGCTCCTCTGGATGCCGGCGCATCTCGTCGCGAAGGGCGCGAGCATGGCGGTCTCGGGAACGGTGCTCGCGTCGTCGGCGCTGATCGCGGTGCCGACGGTCTTCGCCGCGGCGTGGCTCTACAGCCGCTGGAGCAGCAAGGGCGCGCTGCTCGCGTCGATCGGCGTGTGCGCCGCAGGTCTCCTCGCGCTCGTCCACCTCGAGCTCGTCGCACCGCCGGGGACGAGTCCGGTGCTCGCGGTCGCGCTCCTCGTCATCGGCGTCAACGGCATCATCGCGATGCTGTTGCCGTACGCGGCGGAGAGCTATCCGCTGCACGTCCGCGGCCGCGCGACCGGCTGGGTCGCGGCGTGCACCAAGGCCGGCGGGCTCGCCGCGCAGCTGCTCAGCCTGCTCGCGCTCGTCCCGGGCCTCGCGTCAGCTGCGCTGCTTGTGCTCGCCCCGGTCGTCGCCGGCTTCCTGCTGCTGCTGCGCTACGGCGCCGAGACGCGCGGCCGCGACCTGCGCGAGCTCGAAGCGGCGGCGCGCTGACGCGCTCCTCAGCGACGCTCGACCCGCGCGCCGCCGAGAATCGGCCCGTACTCGGGCTGCTCGGAGACGCTGTTGTGGTCGCCGGCGACGACGCGCAGCGTCGCGACTCCGGGCTTGAAGCGCGCGAGCAGCCGCTCGGTGCTCGCGCGGGGGATGACCTCGTCGCGATCGGCGGCGATGAGCAACGTCGGCGCGCCGACGCGTGCGGCGTGGCGGTCCGACTCGTAGCGGTCGCGCAGCAGCCACCCGACCGGCAGATAAGGGAAGCGCGACGTCGCGATCGCGACGAGGCTGTCGTACGGCGTCACGAGGACGAGACGCGCCGCCGCCCGCGCGCCCGCGACCTGCATGGCGATACCGCTGCCTAGGCTGCGGCCGACGACCTCGACCGATGCGTGCTCGCGCTGCGCGAGGTCGAACAGCGCGAGCGCGTCGCCGACGAGCGCGGCTTCGCTCGGCGTGCCGGCGCTTTCGCCATAGCCGCGGTAGTGCAGCAGATACAGCGCGTGTTCCGGGAACGCGGCCGCGAGCCCCGGGATGCTCGACGTGACGTCCTCGGCGTTGCCGCCGAAGTAGACGACGGCCTTCGCGCCCGCACGCGCGCGGACCGAAGCGACGACGCGCGCGTCGGCGACTGGCAGCGTCACCGTCGTGTCGCGGTCGCCGAGCGACGACGGCTGCGGGTAGTAGATCAGCGAGCGCTGGATCGCGAAGACGAAGGCGCAGATGCCGGCGTAGGCGAGCGCGATCGTTGCGATCGCCGCGACCGTGAGCTTCACGCGTCGGGGATGCGCTCGACGTCGTCGAGCCAGACCGTCGCTTCCGAGTCGCTCGGCGCGCGCCAGTCGCCGCGCGGCGAGAGCGATCCGCCCGAGCCGACCTTCGGCGCGTTCGGCACGCACGAGCGCTTGAACTGGCTCGTCTTGAAGAAGCGCCAGCAGAACGTCCGCAGGTGCTTCTTGATCTCGGCCAGCGTGTACTCGTGGCGCGCGACGTCGGGGCCGTCGGGCCAGTCGCCGCGGCTCGCATCGCGCCATGCCGTCCAGGCGAGGAACGCGACCTTCGTCGGCGCGAACCCGTAGCGCAGGATCTGGTAGAGGTGGAAGTCCTGCAGCTCGTACGGGCCGACGCTCGCCTCGCTGCTTTGCTGCGGATCGCCCTTGTCGTCGCCGGGGACGAGCTCGGGGCTGATCTGAGTCGCCAGGATCTCGTCGAGCACCGGGTCGTCGCCGCGCTCGACCGAGCCGCTCGCCGCCACCCAGCGCACGAGGTGCTTGATCAGCGTCTTCGGCACGCTCGCGTTGACGTTGTAGTGCGACATGTGGTCGCCGACGCCGTATGTGCTCCAGCCGAGCGCGAGCTCGGAGAGGTCGCCGGTGCCGACGACGAAGCCGCCGTGGAAGTTGGCGAGCCTGAACAGGTGGCTCGTCCGCTCGCCCGCCTGGACGTTCTCGAACGCGATGTCGTACACCGGCTCGCCGCGCGCGAACGGATGGCCGATGTCGGCGAGCATCTGCATGCAGCTCGGCCGGATGTCGATCTCGTGCGCGTTGCAGCCGACCGCCGCCATCAGCCGCTTGGCCTGCTCGAGCGTGCGCGTCGTCGTCGCGAAGCCGGGCATGGTGTAGGCGAGGATGTCGCTCCTCGGCAGCCCCGCGCGGTCCATCGCCGCGGCGCAGACGAGCAGGGCGTGCGTCGAATCGAGCCCGCCGGAGATGCCGATGACGAGCTTCTTGCCGCCGACCGCCGAGAGCCGCTGCAGGAGCGCGTTGACCTGGATGTTGTAGACCTCCATGCAGCGCTCGTCGCGGCGTGCGACATCGGCGGGCACGTACGGAAAGCGGTCGACCTCGCGCTCGAGCGCGAGCGGGAAGCCGCTCGGCACAGCGAGCGAGAACGCGACGCGGCGAAACGCCGAAACGCGCTTCTCGTGCTTCTCGACCGAGTAGCCGAACGAGTTCAGGCGCATGCGCTCGCGCGAGACGCGCTCGAGGTCGACGTCGGCGACGATGAAGTGCGAGCCGGTGACGAACCGATCCGACTCGGCGAGCAGGTCGCCGCTCTCGTAGATGAGCGCCTGGCCGTCCCAGCCGAGGTCGGTCGTCGACTCGCCGAGCCCGGCCGACGAGTAGAGATACGCGGCGAGGCAGCGCGACGACTGCACGCTGACGAGGCGGTGCCGGTAGTCGGCCTTGCCGATCGTGATGTTCGACGCCGACAGGTTGACGAGCACCGTCGCGCCGGCGAGCGCGGCGTAGCTCGACGGCGGGATCGGCACCCAGACGTCCTCGCAGATCTCGCACGCGATCTTCAGGAGCGGCAGCGCCTCGGTCTCGAAGATCAGGTCGGCGCCGAACGGGACGTCGTGGCCGCCGAGGCGAACGCTCGTCGACACCGCGGTGTCGCCGGCCTGGAACTGGCGCGCTTCGTAGAACTCGCCGTAGTTCGGCAAGTACGTCTTCGGCACGACGCCGAGCACCCGGCCGTTGCCGATGACGGCGGCGCAGTTGAAGAGGCGATGGTCGACGCGCAGCGGCACGCCGACGATCGCGACGGCGGCGATGTCGGCGGTCGCTTCGGCGACCCGCGCGAGCGCCGCCTCGCACGCGTCGAGGAGCGCGCGCTGGTGGAACAGGTCGTCGCACGTGTACGCCGAAAGCCCGAGCTCGGGGAAAGCGACGACGACGGCGCCGCGCTCCGCCGCCTGGCGCAGCATCTCGATCGTCTCGCCCGCGTTGAACGCCGGGTCGGCGACGCGCATCCGCGGCACCGCGACGGCGACGCGCGCGAAGCCGTGGCGATACGGGTTGAAGAAGTCGAGCGTCTGCGGGTCCACGGTCGTTTTCGCCTCGGCAGCCATCATGGCATGAGCCGAAGGATCGGGCGCGGGCGTGCCCGGCGTCGGCGAACCGTCGGTCGGCTGCGACGCGCAGGCGGCGGCGCAGTCGCTCGGAAGCTACGCGCTTCGTCCGACGATCCGCGCCGAATGCTCCACCGCCGCTTCGATCAGCCGCACGTTCGCCTCGGGCGTGCGAAACGCCGAATGCGCCGACAGCGTCACGTTGGCGAGCGTCGTCAGCACGTGGCCGGCCGGCAACGGCTCGACCGCGAAGACGTCGAGCGCGGCGTGGCCGAGCTTGCCGGAGCGAAGCGCTTCGGCCATCGCGTCCTCGTCGACGAGCGCGCCGCGCGCGGTGTTGACGAGGATCGCGCCGGGCCGCATCGCGGCGATCCGCTCGCGCGACAGGAAGCCGCGCGTCTCGTCGTTCAGGAGCAGGTGCAGCGAGACGGCCTCGCTCTCGGCGAGCAATCGCTCGATCGGCACGAGCTCGACGCCTTCGATGCGGCGCGGCGTCCGGTTCCACGCGATCACGCGCATGCCGATGCCGCGCGCGATCCGCGCGACCTCGGCCGCAATTCCGCCGAGGCCGACGAGTCCGAGCGTCTTGCCGGCGAGCTGGACGCCATCCTTTCTCAGCCAGGTCCCTTCGCGCATCGCGCGGTCCATCGCCGCGACGTCGCGCGCGGCAGCGAAGAGGAGCGCGATCGTGTGCTCGGCGACCGCGGTGTCGCCGTAGCCCTTGATGAGGTGCACGGCGATGCCGAGCCCGGCGAGCGCTTCGGGGTCCATGTAGCTGCGCGCGCCGGTGCCGAGGAAGACGATGTCGGTGAGGCCCGCGCAGCGCGCGGCGACGTCGTTCGGCAGCGCGGTGTGGTCGATCCACGCGATCGCGGCGCCGTCGAGCAACGCCGGGATCGCGTCGGGCTCGACGTCGGCCGGGCCGAACGCGATCTCGAGCGCCGGCAGGCGCTCGGCGACGAGCGATTCGGCGAGCGCGCGCAGCGTCGCGTTGGCGTCGACGAAGACGGCGCGCATCGCGAACCGATCAGCCGAGCTCGGCCATCGGCTCGCCGAGGCGGATGGGCGCTCCCGGCTGCCAGCGCGGATTGAAGCGGAGCGCGCGCTTCGGGAAGAGCAGCACGACCGTCGAGCCGAGCAGGAAGCGGCCCATCTCTTCGCCCTGTTTGAGCGCCACGCCGCGCTCGGGGTAGTGCCACTCGCGGACGCGGCGAACGCGCGGCGGGTTGACGACGCCGTGCCACACCGTCGCCATGCTGCCGACGATCGTCGCGCCGACGAGCGTCAGCACGAAGACGCCGAAGACATCGGACTCGAAGGCGCAGACGACGCGCTCGTTGCGCGCGAACAGGCGCGGCACGCCGCGCGCGGTCACCGGGTTCACGGAGAACAGCGACCCCGGCACGTGGATCATCCGCACCAGCGTGCCGTCGCACGGCATGTGGATGCGGTGGTAGTCCTTGGGGCTGAGGTAGAGCGTCGCGAAGCTGCCGTCGTGGAAGCGCTCGGCGAGCGCATGGTCGCCGCCGACGAGCGCGGTCGTCGAGTAGCGGTGGCCCTTGGCCTGCAGCACCTGATCGTGCTCGATCGCGCCGAACTGGCTGATCGTGCCGTCGACGGGGCAGACGAGGTCGGCGTCGGCGATCGGCCGCGCCCCGGGCTTGAGCGCGCGGGTGAAGAAGTCGTTGAAGCTCGCGTACGCGGCCGGGTCGCTCTCGACCGCTTCGCCGAGGTCGACGCCGTACTTGCGGACGAACCAGCGCACGAGCCGCGTCGTCGTCGTCCCCCGCTCGCGCGACGCGACGCGGCCGGCGAACGCCGTCAGGCCGCGCTTGGGCAGCACGTACTGGGGCAGCACCTTGCGACGGTCGGACACGTGCGGGCGGGGGTGAGGAGGCCGCGAATTCTATCGACGCGAACGATGCGCAGCCGTCGTTCGGCCGCGGACGGCGCTCGCTATTCTTGTTCGATGTCGATCGACTTCGCCGCCCCGTCCCTGGTCGTCGCGCGCGAGCTGATCGGCGCCAGCGTCTTCGTCGACGGCGTCGGCGGCACGATCGTCGAGACCGAGGCGTACGACGAGACCGATCCGGCATCGCACAGCTACGCCGGTCACACGGCGCGAAACGCGGTGATGTTCGGGCCGCCGGGGCGGGCCTATGTCTATCGCTCGTACGGCATCCACTGGTGCCTCAACTTCGTCTGCATGCCGCGCGGTCACGGCGCGGGAGTCCTGATCCGCGCGCTGCAGCCTACCGCGGGAATCGCGCAGATGCGCGAGCGGCGCGGCCTCGCCGACGAGCGCCTGCTCTGCTCCGGTCCCGGCAGGCTTTGCCAGGCGCTCGGCGTCACGCGTGCGCTCAACGGCATGCGGCTCGACCGCAAGCCCTTTCGCGTCGTCGCGCGCAGCGGCGATCCGATCGTCGTGCACGCGGGCGTGCGCATCGGCATCACGAAGTCGCGCGAGCTGCCGTGGCGCTTCGTCCTTGCGTCGTCGCCCTACCTCAGCAAGCCCATGCGCTGACTCGGCGTCGCTTGCCTTGCGCGAGCGACTGGCGCAGAGTGGTCTTTTCGCGTGTGGCCGCCTCGGAGGAACGCCATGGCATACCCGGTCGGACCTCATCGATATCTTCTCGCCCGCCAGCAGGATGGCCGGATCATCGCCCGCGACCAGCTTTGGCGTGACACCGCGCTGCTGCTGACGCCGCTGGCTGCACGCGATGGTCGTTACGAGCTGGCGGTGTCGGGCGCGCTGCAGGTCCACTCCGGCCGCCTGGTCGGCATCGCTGCGCCGGCCAGGGCTTCGGGGTACGAGATCGAAGCGCTGCCGAACGACATCTTCCGCCTTCGCAAGCTGCACGCGCCGCAGTGGACCTTCGCGGTCTCGCCGATCGGCGTCGTGCCGACGGCGGGGTTTGTCGTTCTCGATCTGCGCGGCGGCGATCTCTTGCTGGTCGACCGCTTTGGCGTCCGGCCGTTGCTCGTGGTCGCGATGGCCGCCTCCGGGGCCCCGGCGCCGGCACCGAAGCCGGCAAAGGGCGATCCGGTCCTCGACTTCGCGGAGGACTTCGCTCCCTAGGACGCGTGCCGCTCCGCATTCGTGTCTTCGGCCGCGACGTGGGAGGTCGAGCCAGCCGGACACACGGTCTGGCAGGTCAAGGCGTCGACGCTCTGCAATCTGCGCTGCCGCTACTGCTACGAGTGGGACCGCCTCGGCGACGGCACCCGGATCACGCTCGGGCAATGGCGACGTGTGCTGCAGGCCGCCGTCGACTACCGCGAGATCCGCCGCCGCAGGTTCGGCATCGCATCCGCGATCGCCGTGCTTTGGCACGGCGGCGAGCCGACGTTGCTGCCGGCTTCCTACGTCAAGGACGTGCTCGCGTTGCAGGACGAGGTCGCGGCGACCGCTGCCGCCGGGTCGATCGTCAATGCGGTGCAGAGCCATCTCGGGAACGACAACGAGACGCTGGCGACGATGGTCGACGCGGGCTTCGCAGTCAGCGCGTCGCTCGACTTCGCATCCGGCGTCCGCGTCGACGCCGGCGGCCGCGACGCGCAGGCGCGCGCGCTGCGCCAGCTCGAGGCGCTGCTCGCGCGCGGCGTGCGCTGCGGCGTGACGGTCGTCCTCGGTCGCCACAACCGCGACCGCCTTGCCGACATCCACGATCGGCTCGATGCCCTCGGCGTGGACTGGCTGCGCATCGTGCCCATGTTCTCGCCGCCTGCGAGCGCACCGGGCAGCGCGCTCGTTCTGCCGGCCGACGACGTCGTCACCGCGCTCATCGCCTTGTTCGTGCATCGCCGGCGGCATGGCGGGCGCATTCCTGTGATCCCGCTCGACGGAGCGCTCCGCGCCGTCATCGCCAGGCGCGCGGATGTCGCCGTCCCGCTTCGCGACCGCCGTCGCGAAGGCGAATCGCGCCTCGTCGTCCACCCGGATGGAACGCTCGCAGCGCAGGGCGGCACGGCCGCCCCCGAAGTCGTCCTCGGCAATGTCTTCACGGCCGGCGCGGAGGAGATCTTCGAATCGGCTGCGTACCGTGAGTCGCTGCGCGGCGACGACGATCTGCGCGAACGCCACTGTCGAACCTGCCGTTATCGGAGAGCGTGCGACAGCCGGCCGCTGTTCACCCATCCGCACCGGTTCGCTGCCGGCCCGTGCCCGATGGATGCCCGGCTGATGGCCGAGTTGGACGCATGCATGTGAAGGCAGCCGCCTGGGTCAGCGACGAGAAGCTCGGCGACTTCAGCGGCGATCAGCGCGACTGCGCGCGCAGCGACGGTCGGGACGGCGAAAGTGCGTCGACGCTGAGGCCGAACGCTGCGATCCGCGCCGGCAGCGGCTCGCCGCGGACGATCGACGCGCACGCCTCGCCCATCGCCGCCGCGGTCTGGATGCCGTAGCCGCCTTGCGCGGCGAGCCAGAAGAATCCGGGTGCGTCGTCGGCGAAGCCGCCGACGAGGTCGCCGTCGGCGACGAACGAGCGCAGCCCGGCCCAGGTCCGTCGCGGCCGCACGACGAGCGTCGTCGCCGTCTCGATGCGATCGATCGCGATCGCGATGTCGAGCTCCTCGGGCTGCACGTCCTGCGGCTCGACCGGATCGGCGTTCGCCGGCGAGCCGAGCAGCATGCCGGCATCGGGCTTGACGTACCACGAGTCGCCGAGGCCGCCGAACATCGGCCAGTGCGACGTGTCGACATCTCCCGGAGGCGCGAACGTGAGGATGCTGCGGCGCTTCGGCACGAGGCCGATCGGGCGCACGCGGGCGAGCGCGGCGACGCGATCGCACCAGGCGCCGGCAGCGTCGACCACGACGGGCGCTTCGTAATGGACGTCGCCGGCGTCGACGCGCCAGACGCTGCGGCGCTCGTCGCGCGCGATGGCAGTCACCTCGGCTTCGGCGATGATGCTGCCGCCGCTTCTGCGGATGCTGCGCAGGAAGCCGTGGTGCAGTCGATGGACGTCGATGTCGGCGGCGTCGGGCTCGTGCACCGCACCGAGCACGCGGTCCGCGCGCAGCGCGGGGACGAGCGCGCACGCCGCGCGCGCGTCGAGCCGCGCGCCGCGCGGGCTCGTCGCGCGCAGCACGTCCCACGCTTCGGCAAGGGCAGCGTCCTCGCCGGGCGCGGCGACGAGCAGCGCGCCGCGCGGCGAGAGGATCGGGCCGTCGGCAAAGCCCGCGGGAGGCGCGTCGAGGAAGGCGCGGCTCGCGAGCGTCAGCGCGCGCACCTGCGGCGTGCCGTAGCTTTCGAAGAAGAGCGCCGCCGAGCGACCGGTCGAGTGGTAGCCCGGCTGGCCCTCGCGCTCAACCAGCACCGTGCGGCGGTGCGGCGCGAGGAAGTGGCCGAGCGAGGCGCCGGCGATGCCGGCGCCGATGACGACGACGTCGGCGGCAACGATCGAGCCCATCGTCCGCATTGTCGTTTGCGTCGACGTCGTCGCGCCTGGCGATCTTCTGCTTGAATCGCGCATGCTTCGAGCGCACACACCATGACTGGACCGGCGACCTCGGTGCAGTGCTGCATCGTCGGCGGCGGGCCCGCGGGGATGATGCTCGGCACGCTGCTCGCGCGCGCCGGCGTTCGCACCATCGTCCTCGAGAAGCACGGCGACTTCCTGCGCGACTTTCGCGGCGACACGGTCCATCCGTCGACGCTGCGGATCATCGACGAGCTCGGCCTGCTCGACGCCTTCCTCGAGCGGCCGCATCAGAAGCTCGAGGTCATCGGCGGCTGGTTCGGCAAGGAGCACGTCCAGCTCGGCGACTTTCGCGGCCTGCCGAAGCGCTATGCGTTCATCGCGATGGTGCCGCAGTGGGAGTTCCTCGACTTCATCGCCGACCATGCCAAGCAGCTGCCGGCGTTCACGCTGCGCATGCGCGCCGAGGCGACAGGGCTCGTCAAGGAAGAGGGGCGCGTCGTCGGCGTTCGCGGCCGCGGCGACGACGGCGACTTCGTCGTCCGCGCCGACTGCACGGTCGCGTGCGACGGCCGTCACTCGACGTTGCGCGCCGCGGCCGGTCTCGCGGTCGAGGATCTCGGCGCACCGATCGACGTCTTGTGGTTTCGCGTCGTGCGCGATCCGGCCGCGACCGACAGCAGCCTGGCGAGGATCGCTCCCGGCCATTTCGTCGTCACCATCGACCGCGGCGACTACTGGCAGTGCGCGTTCGTCATCGCCAAGGGCGGTGCCGCTGCGCTCCAGCAGCGACCGATCGCCGAGTTCCGCGCCCAAGTCGTAGACGCCGCGCCGATCCTCGCCGCGCACATCGACGCCGGCGTCCGCTCGTGGGACGACGTCAAGCTGCTGACCGTCGCGGTCGACCGCCTCAAGCAGTGGTCGCGGCCGGGGCTGCTCTGCATCGGCGATGCCGCGCACGCGATGTCGCCGATCGGCGGCGTCGGCATCAACCTCGCGGTCCAGGACGCGGTCGCGGCAGCGAACCTGCTCGCCGCGAAGCTGCGCGCCGGCACCGCCACCCCCGACGACCTCGACGCGGTGCAGCGGCGCCGCTGGTGGCCGACGAAGGCGACGCAGGCAGCGCAGCTCGCGATCCAGGACAACGTCCTCGTCCCGGTGATGAGCGGCGCCGATGCGAAGCTGGAGGTGCCGCTGCCGATGCGCATCGTCACCGCGCTGCCGGTGCTGCAGCGCGGGCTCGCACGGCTGCTCGGTATGGGCGTGCGGCCCGAGCACGTGCGCACGCCTGCCGCTTGAGCGTCATGCAACGGCAAGCACGTCAGCGTCCGGGCCGCTTTTCTTCCTTCGGATCGCGCAGCAGCGTGCGCTCGAGGCGCTGCATTTCGGGACTCGCGACGATCTCGTCCTCGTTCGCGAACGATTCGTGGTTGCGCTCGACAGCGGCAAGGTCGTACAGATAGTTGACCATGAAGCCAGCGCCTTGGCGCAGGCCGTTGTCGCTGATGTCGCCCATCCAGTTCAGGCGCTCGAGGCGCGCGCCGTTGCCCAGGTGGAAGCGGGCGACGGGATCGATCGGCTTGCCCATGTCGTCCTTGGCTGCGAAGAGGTAGCGCACGGCTGCGCGCGAGAGCTCCTCCCGCAATGCCTTCGACGGCTTCCGATGCCAGTCCGCCTGGCGCATGGCCTCGAGAGCGGAAGCGAGACCTGCGTCATCCTCGCCGCTTCTCGTCGAGAGCCATCGGCGAAATCCGGGCAACGGCGACAAGGTGATGAAGGTGTTCAGCGAGGGCAGTTCCCGCTTGAGGTCTTCGGCCACCTGCTTGATCAGGAAATTGCCGAACGAGATCCCGCGCAGGCCGCGCTGACAGTTGGAGATCGAATAGAAGACCGCCGTCGTCGCGCGCTCGGGCGACACCGGCAACCGGGCACTGCTCAGGAGCGGCGCGATGGCCGTCGGAACGCCGGTGGTCAGCGCAACCTCGACAAAGATCAGTGGCTCGCCGACGAGTGCCGGGTGAAAGAAGGCGAAGCATCGACGGTCCGGCGGTTCGAGACGAAGCCTGAGGTCGTCCCAGCTCGTGATCGCGTGGACGGCTTCGTAGTGAATGATCTTCTCCAGGACATGGGCCGGCGTCGACCAGTCGATCCGTTGCAGCGTGAGGAACCCCCGGTTGAACCAGGAAGCGAACAGGTGCCGGAAATCGGCGTCCACGGCGGCGAGCGACGGGTCTTCGACGGTCGCCGTCAGCAGATCCTCTCGCATCGCGACGAGCTGACTCGTCCCTCGCGGCGCGAGATTCATGCGTCGGATCAGCTCTTGCCGGCGCGGCTCGGCGAGGAGGTGCAGGCGCGTTGCAGCAATCGAGTCGGGCGTCTGCAGGAAATCGGCGACGGCGCGCTGCACGGTCTGCAGGTCGGGCCCGAAGCGCGTTGCGAGCAGAGCGAAGAACCGATGGTGCTCGGCGCGTGGCAGGGCTCGATAGGCGGCCAGAAGGCTCGAGGCGAGCGCGACGCCGGAGGCCTCGCCCTTGCCCGAGAGCAGGTCGCGCGCCATCGCCTCGAAGTCGGCGGTCGTGGTGACCCGCTTGCCGCCCCACCAGCGGGTCCATCCCGTGAGGAAGCCCTGTGCCACTGCTGAGTTCCTCGTGTGGGATCACCGATCCGTTCCGCTGCGGAACCGCTGATTATGAATACGCTGCGAGTCTTACCGTATACACAGGCCATGGCGTATTCCCCAATGTTGTCGATTACGCATACGAATGACGGGTCAGGCGGCCGACAAGCCCTAGAATCGGGCGAATCATGAGCCGCATGTCCGACCGCCTTCGCGAAGCGATCGAGGAGGAGATCACCACAGGCAAGCTCCTGCCGGGCTCGCGCCTCGACGAAGCCGAGCTCGCGAAGCGCTTCAAGGTGTCCCGGACACCGATCCGTGAAGCACTCAACCTGCTGCTCGGCGAAGGTCTGATCGAGGCGCGGCCCCGCCGCGGCGCGGTCGTCACCCGCGTGACGCCCCAGCGCCTGATCGAGATGTTCGAGGTGATGGCCGAGCTCGAGGTCATGTGCGCCCAACTGGCCTCGCGCCGGATGTCGGAGGAGGAGCTGGCCGCGATCGAGAGTGCGCACGCGGCCTGCCAGGGCGCTGTCGTCGCGCGCGACGCCGACGCCTACTTCTATGCGAACGAGCGGTTCCACTACGCGATCTACACCGCCTCGCACAACAGCTTCCTGTTCGAGCAGGCGGCCGCTTTGCAGCGAAAGCTCCGGCCGTATCGTCGTTTGCAGCTGCGGGTCCGAAATCGCATCCAGCGCTCATTCGACGAACACCAGGCGATCGTCGATGCCCTGCGTTCCGGCACCGCCGAGCAGCTCGTGACCAGCGTGAGGAACCACGTCTTGGTGCAGGGCGAGCGGTTCGCCGACCTCGTGTCGAGCCTGTCGCGGCTGGATGCGTCGGCCGGAGACACGGATCGAACTCCAGCGCTCGTCGGCGCCTGACTGCCTTCGTTCGCCAGCCCGCCCCTGGCGAGATTGAATCCCGCGCCCGAGGGCAACGCGGGTGCCCGCCCTCCATAACGTATACCCTGAGGAACTGAAGGTATACACCCCATAGACTCCTCGTGTAACGGCGACCTTCGTCCCGATCCAACGATCGAGGCGAGCGGCGCTCGGGAGAGCGCGGCGATTCCCGCGCATCAGTGAGAGGAGACATCCATGGGTGAGTTGAGGTTGCGCAGCGCCGGTTGGCGACTGTGCGCGGTGGCGGCGATCTTTGCCGGGCTGACGGCGACGTCGGTGCAAGCGCGCGTCACGCGCATCGTGATCGACACCACTGCCGACATCAGTGCCCAAGCCGGCTACGAGCAAGTCACGGGCCGCGCGTTCGGCGAGATCGATCCCGCCAACCCGCACAACGCGCTCATCACCGACATCACGCACCCGCTCGCGCGCGATCCGGCGACGGGCAAGATCACCTACGTCGCGAGCTTCATCCTGCGCAAGCCGAAGGACATGTCGACCGCGAGCGGCGTGATGTGGCACGACGTTCCCAACCGCGGCGGCGACGTCGGCTTCCCGAACGATTCGTTCGCAGCGAAAGACGTCCAGCTCTTGAGCGGATGGCAGGGCGACAACGCCGGCGGCACCTCGGTTCCGGCCAACGTCACCTGCACGACTCCGGGCTGCGCGGGCGCCTTCCCGCACCACTACGTCAAGGTGCCGGTGCTGACCGGCGTGGCGGGTCGCCTCATCGGGCGCATCGTCAACCGCAACGGTCAGGTGCCGGCGCCGCTCAACGTGATGGGCAACCCGATTCCGTACTTCCCGGCAGACCTCGCCAGCCATTCGGGCGACGTGCTGCGGATCCACACCCACGAGACGGTGAACGGCGTCATCACCCTCGACAGCGCGAACGGCGGCGTTGTTCCCTCGAGCGACTGGAAGTATTGCGGCCCGGGCTCGACCTTCGACACGCCGACGCCGGTGACGGCGCTGCCGGTTAACGTGTGCCTGAAGAACGGCTTCGATGCGACCAAGCTCTATCAGCTCGAGTACACGGTCGTGAGCCCGTACGTGCTCGGCGTGGGCACCGCCGCGTTCCGCGACGTGCAGTCGTTCTTCCGCTACTCGATGGCCGACGATCAAGGCACGCCCAACCCGCTCGGTGGCGCGATCAAGTACGCGATCCTGCGCGGCGTTTCGCAGTCGGGCAACTTCGTGCGCCACCTGCTCTTCCTGGGCATGAACCAGGACGAGACCGGCCGCATCGTGCACGAGGGCGCTTGGCCGATCATCGCGGGCCGCCGCGTCGCCAACAACTCGCGTTGGGGCCAGCCCGACGGCGTGCTCGAGCTCTACCAAATGGGCAGCGAGGGTCCGCAGTGGTGGCACGTCTGGCCGGACCAAGTGCGCGACCTGCCCCCCGGCAGCATTCTTCGCCGCTGCGATCTCTCGAATACCTGCCCGAAGATCATCGAGACGTTCGGCGGCTCGGAGGTGTTCGCGCTGAAGATGACGACGTCGTGGGTTGGCACCGACCCGAAGACCGACATCCCGCTGCCCGACAACGTGCGCCGCTACTACCTGCCGAGCTCCACGCACGGCGGCGGCAACGGCTCCACCACGCAGAACCCTGCCGACGTGACGACGGCGCCGCTGAATTGCCCGGGCAACAACTGGGGCCGCGGCACCCTGCGCGCGAACCCGGTGCCATCGACCGCGCTCACGAACCGCATGCGGCTCGCGCTGCGCGACTGGGTGACGAAGGGCACGCCGCCACCTGACAGCGTGTGGCCGCACATGCGCGGGCCGAGGGGCAGCCGCGACCTCGTCGAGGCGACGCAGGAGGCGATGGGCTTCCCGAGCGGAATCCCGGGCATTCCGGACTCGATCTTCAAGCCCGAGAACTTCATCTTCCCGATCTTCGATTACGACTGGGGGCCGTCGTTCGACGAGTTCAACGCCACCGGCGTGCCGACGAACGAGCCGCCGCCGATCAAATCGGTGATCAAGATGATGGTTCCGCGTGTCGATGCCGACGGCAACGAGATGGGCGGCGTCCCGACGGTGCAGCGCGATGCCCCGCTCGGCACCTACCTCGGCTGGAACATCACCGCCGGCCCGAACGACAAGGGCTTCAACACCGCGAGTCCGCAGCCGTTCCACGCCGGTCAGGTCTGCAACTACGTCGGCGGCATGGTGCCGTTCTCGATCACGGTCGCCGACCGCATCGCCGCCAATGACCCGCGCCTGTCGCTTCAGGAACGCTATGGCACGCACGACGGCTACGTCGCCGCCGTGCGCCAGGCCGCCGACAACGCGGCGTGCAAAGGCTACTTGAACGCCGGCGCCACCGCGGCGTCGATGGGAGCGAAGTGCACGACCGCGCTGCCGGCAGGCGCCGCGGACGACTGGGCCGTCCTGGTGAACCAGGCGATCAACAGCGACGTGCTGAAGTAGCGCCGTCTCGGGCCATTGCGCCCGCGCCGTTCCGGAACGGGATGGCGCGGGCGCTCTTGCGCTACAACCCAGGCCATGGACGGGAACCCATGAGCACCGTCGCGTCCGGCGCCTGCCTTTGCCGCGCGGTCGGCTTCGTCGCGACGCTGCCGTCGCGCTGGGTCGCGCACTGCCACTGCTCGCGCTGTCGCCGCGCCCATGGCGCCGCGTTCGTCACCTTCGTCGGCCTCGACGCCGACAAGGTCGAGCTGCGCGACCCCGATCGCCGGCTGACGTGGTACCGCGCCGAGACCGGCGCCGAGCGCGGCTTCTGCGCGACCTGCGGCAGCACGCTCTTCTTTCGCTCGCCGCGCTGGGCGGGCGAGTTGCACGCGGTGCTCGCGAACTTCGACGATCCGGTCGATCGCGCGCCGCAGGCGCACGCGTACTGGGACAGCCACGTCGACTGGGTGACGATCGTCGACGAGCTGCCGAAAAAGCCGGACCCCGACGCCGCGAACGCGTGACGCGTTGAGCGCCGACGAGGTCAATCGTCCTCGTCGCCGCCGCCGGCGTCGCGCACGGTCTCGATGCTCTCGCGCGGAGAGCTCGCGTCGTCGTCGAAGTCATCGGGCGTGTCCGGATGCGGATCGACGTCGCGGACGTGCTCCTCGTCGGTGCCGGTGTCGTCGCGGTGCGACGGACGCGCGCCGACGTCGCTCTCCTCGCTCGTCGACGGCGCGGCAGGTGGCGGCGCGTTCGTGTCGGGATCGCGGTCCATGGCGGATGGCAGGCAAGCGACGTACCTTCGCCGCCGCGTCGCGCCGAAGCGGACCGCGGCGTCGTCGTTCGCTGACGCCGACTGTCGTCCGCCTCCGACTGCGAGACGGACCGCCGTCGCCGACGATGCGCGCTTCGCCGCGCCGCATCGAACGCCTCGTGAAAACCGTCTTCGTCATCGACCGCATCCAGGACTGGCCGTTCGAGCTTCCGGGCTCGAGCGTCGTCACCGCACGCAGCTATCTCGCCGACGCTGCCGGCGGCGCGAGCGGCGACGCGCAGGTGATCAACCTGTGCCGCGCCGACCGCTACCAGGGGCGCGGCTACTACGTGTCGCTGCTCGCCGAAGCGCGCGGCCACCGGCCGCTGCCCGACGTCAAGACCGTCGAGGACCTGAAGTCCGACGAGCAGATCCAGCGCGTCGGGGAGGCGATCGACGAGCTCGCCAACGAGACGCTGCACCACGACGAGAGCGACCGCTTCGAGCTCGATGCGTACTTCGGCCGCGACCCCGGCGAGCGGCACCAGCCGCTCGCCGAGCAGCTCTTCGCCAACGTGCGTGCACCGCTGCTGAGGACGCGCTTCCGCCGCGAGAGCGGCCGCTGGACGCTCGAGAAGATCGCCGCGATCGGCGTCGCCGACGTCCCGGCGCAGCACCGTGCGCTCCTGCTCGACGCCGCGAAGGCGTTCGTCACCGGCAGCGAGCCGACGCGCGAGGCGCGCCGCGAGGGCGCCGACGCGAAGCCCAAGGTCGCGATCCTCTGGGACGCGGCCGAGGAGCACAAGCCGTCGAACGAGGAAGCGATCCGCAAGTTCGTCGACGCCGCGCCGGCGGTCGGGCTCGTCGCCGAAGTGATCGGTCCCGACGCGCTCGAGCGCCTTGCCGAGTTCGACGGCCTCCTCATCCGCGCCGGCACCGACGTCGCCGGCTACACGTACGAGTTCGCGCGGCGCGCCGAGTCGCTCGGCATGCCGGTCGTCGACGACCCCGACTCGATCCTCAAGTGCACGAACAAGGTGTACCTGCGCGAGCTGATGAGCCGCCACGGCATCGCCGAGCCGAAGACGATGGTCGTGCACCGCGAGAACCTCGACCAGGTCATCGCGACGCTCGGGCTGCCGTGCGTCCTCAAGCTGCCGGACAGCGGCTTCGGCCTCGACGTCCTCAAGATCGAGGCCGAGGACCAGCTAGAGAGCCAGGCGGCGAAGTTCTTCGCCATCTCCGAGCTGCTGATCGCGCAGGAATGGCTGCCGACCGGATTCGACTGGCGCGTCGGCGTCTACGACCGTCGTCCGCTCTTCGTCTGCAAGTACTTCATGGCACCCGGGCACTGGAAGGTCAACCGGATCGAGCCCGGCGAGGAAACGGTCGAGGGCGAGACCATCGCGGTCGCGGTCGGCGAAGCGCCCGAGATCGTCGTCGGCACTGCCGTGCGCGCCGCCAACCTGATCGGCCGCGGCCTCTACGGCGTCGACCTCAAGCAGGTCGACGACCGCTGCTACCTCATCGAGGTCAACGACAACCCGAACATCGACGCCGGCAACGAGGACCAGGTCCTCGGCAGCGCGCTCTATCGCGAGGTTCTCGGCGTCTACGCACGGCGGATCGGCGAGCGCGGCGGCGTCGTGCGCCACTGACCGTTCGAAGCGCGCCCGGGCCGCGCTCCTTGGGCCGCACGACGCCACGCCCGGCCGGCGGCGTCTTGCCGCACACTCGGCGGATCGAACAACGAGGAGGTCCGCCGTGAACGAAGCCCGCCCAGATCTCGCGAGGTACACGCTCGGCGTGCTGACCCTGGTCGCGCTGATCATCGCGTCGCTCTGGACGCTTCGTCCGTTCCTCGGCGCAACGATCTGGGCGGCGATGCTCGTCGTCGCCACGTGGCCGGCGCTGCTCTGGTTCCAGGCCAGGCTCTGGGGCAGGCGCAGCCTCGCGGTGACGGTGATGGTGCTGATCCTGCTGCTGCTGTTCGTGCTGCCGGTGACGGCGGCGATCACGACGATCGCCGCGCATGCCGACGAGGCGATCAACGCCGCGAAGTCGCTGACGGCCTCGGGGCTGCCGGCGCTGCCCGACTGGATCGCGAAGATTCCCTATCTCGGGCCGAAGGCGGTCGAGATGTGGAACGACGTGCTCGCCGCGGGGGTCGCCGGGCTGCAGGAAAAGGTCGCGCCTTACGCGCGCGAGGTCGGCGCGTGGCTGCTCGCGCAGGCCGGAGTCGTCGGCGCGCTGACGCTGCAGTTCCTGCTCACCGTCATCGTCGCCGCCCTGATGTACGCGCAAGGCGAGACCGCGGCCACCAAGATCAGGCACTTCGGCTTCAGGCTCGGCGGCGAGCGCGGCGAAGACGCGGTCGTGCTCGCCGGCAAGGCGATCCGCGGCGTCGCCCTCGGCGTCGGCGTGACGGCGATCGTCCAGGCGGTGCTCGGCGGGATCGGCCTCGCGGTCGCCGGCGTGCCGTTCGCGGCGTTCTTGACCGCGCTGATGTTCGTCCTCTGCATCATCCAGGTCGGCCCGATCATCGTGCTGCTGCCGGCGACGATCTGGGTCTTCTACAACGGCTCGACCGGATGGGGCGTGTTCATGGCGGTGTGGACGGTCGTCGTCGGCATGCTCGACAACGTGCTGCGGCCGGTGCTGATCAAGCGCGGCGCCGACCTGCCGCTGCTGCTGATCTTCGCCGGCGTGATCGGCGGCCTGCTCGGCTTCGGCCTCGTCGGCATCTTCGTCGGCCCCGTCATCCTCGCCGTGTCGTACACGCTGATCGACGCCTGGATCGAGACGCCGCCGCAAAGCGCGTCGTTGCGGCTTCCCGCCGACCTGCGGCCGCCGTCGAGTCCGATCGCGGGAAGCGCGTCGTCGTCGTGAGCGCGGTGCGACCGCATCGAGCGGCCGGTCGTGCCGCGGCGCGAGGCACGATCCGCCTCGGCGCCGGCGCCGGCTACTCGGGCGATCGCATCGAGCCCGCGCTCGAGCTCGTCGAGCGCGGCGACATCGACGTCCTCGTCTTCGAGTGCCTCGCCGAGCGCACGATCGCGCTCGCGCAGCAGGCGCGGCACCGCGATCCCGACGCCGGCTTCGATCCGCTGCTCGACGCACGCATGCGCACCGTCCTGCGCGCCGCGAGCGAGCGCGGCGTTCGCATCGTCACCAACATGGGCGCGGCGAATCCGCTCGCCGCCGCGCGCCGCACGGCAGCGATCGCGCGCGAGCTCGGTCTCGCATCGCTGCGCGTCGCTGCGGTGCTCGGCGACGACGTCCTCGCGCCCGTCCTCGCCGGCGCCTTTCGCTTCGAGGAGTCGGGAGCGCCGGTGCGCGACCTCGGCGATCGCATCCTGTCGGCGAACGCCTACCTCGGCGTCGCGCCGATCTGCGCCGCGCTGCGCACCGGGGCCGACGTCGTGATCACCGGCCGCGCGGCCGACCCCGCGCTCTTCCTCGCGCCGCTCGTCGATGCGTTCGGCTGGTCGATGGACGACTGGAACCTGCTCGGACAGGGCACCGTCGTCGGCCACCTGCTCGAGTGCGCGGGACAGGTCACCGGCGGCTACTTCGCCGATCCTGGCCTGAAGGACATCCCTGACCTCGCGCGAGTCGGCTTTCCGATCGGCGAAGTGTCGGCCGACGGCGACTTCGTCGTCACCAAGGTCGAGGGTTCGGGCGGCCGCGTCACGCCGGCGACGTGCAAGGAGCAGTTGCTCTACGAGATCCACGACCCGGCGCGCTACCTGCAACCCGACGTCGCCGCCGACTTCTCGCGCGTCCGCGTCGAAGCGATCGGCACCGACCGCATCCGCGTCGTCGGCGGCCGCGGCAGCGCGCCGACCGGAATGCTCAAGGTCTCGGTCGGCTACGTCGATGGCCATGTCGGCGAAGGACAGATCTCGTACGCCGGCACGGGTGCGCTCGCGCGTGCCCGGCTTGCGCTCGAAATCGTTCGCGAGCGGCTGCGCATTACCGGCGTGCAGACAAGCGAGACGCGCTTCGACCTGCTCGGCGTCGACGCGCTGCATGGTCCCGATGCGGCGCAGCGCCGCGGCGAGCCGTACGAGGTGCGGCTCCGCGTCGCCGGCCGCACCCCGTCGATGGCCGAGGCGGTGCGGATCGGCAACGAGGTCGAGACGCTCTACACCAACGGGCCCGCGGGCGGCGGCGGCGTCGTCAAGAGCGCGCGCGAGGTCGTCGCCGTGCAGTCGGTGCTCGTTCCGGCGTCGGCGGTGCGGACGTCGGTGGAGATCGTCGAGGTGACGACATGAAGCTTCGCGAGCTCGCGCATTCGCGCGCCGGCGACAAGGGCGACACGTCGAACCTCTCGCTGATCGCGTACGACGCGCGCCACTACGAGCATCTGCGCCGCCACGCGACGGCAGCGGCGGTGCGTGCGCATCTCGCAGGCATCGTCGCCGGCGAGGTCATTCGCCACGAGTTGCCCGCGCTCGGCGCCTTCAACTTCGTGCTGACGCGCGCGCTCGGCGGCGGGGTGACGCGCTCGCTCGCGATCGACGCGCATGGCAAGTCGCTCAGCTCGGCGCTGCTCGAGCTCGAGATTCCCGATCCCGACGACGAACGCGTGTCGACGCGTTGAGGTCGTTGCCCGCTGCCTCCTCCACGCTCGCAATCGAAAGACCACCATGCAACAACCTTCGCCGCTCCTCCACGCCGCGCGCCGCGCCGTTCTCGCCGGCGCGATCGCGGTCGTCGGGCTCGCCGCCGCCGAGCTGTCGCTCGCGCAGGAGTACCCGGCGGCGAAGCCGATCACCTTCGTCGTCCCGTTCGCCGCCGGCAGCGCGACCGACCAGCTCGCGCGCGCGCTCGGCCAGTCGGTGACCGAGCAGACGAAGCAGGCCGTGGTCGTCGACAACAAGGCCGGTGCGAGCGGCATGCTCGCGGCGCAGCAGGCGGCGCGCGCTGCGAACGACGGCTACACCGTGCTGATCACGACCAATACGACCCACGCCGCCAACGAGCACCTCTACAAGAAGCTGGCGTACGACCCGGTCAAGGATTTCGCGCCGGTGACCGGGCTCGGCCGCGGCGGCCAAGTCCTCGTCGTTCGCGCCGACTCGCCGTACAAGTCGGTCGCCGATCTCATCGCCGACGCGAAGAAGCGCCCGGGCAAGCTCTCGTTCGGGAGCGGCAGCTCGTCGAGCCGCGTCGCCGGCGAGATGTTCAAGCAGCTGACGCACACCGACATCCTGCACGTGCCGTACAAGAGCAACCCGAACGCGATCACCGACCTGCTCGGCGGCCAGATCGACTTCATGATCACCGACACCGCGACCGGCGTGCCGCAGATCAAGGGCGGCAAGCTCCGCGGCCTCGGCGTCTCGACGACGAAGCGCAATCCGCTCCTGCCCGAGCTGCCGACGCTCGACGAGGCCGGCGTCAAGGGCTACGACATGGGCTACTGGTTCGCCGCCTACGTTCCCGCCGGCACGCCGGCACCCGTCGTCGCGCGCCTGCACGCGCTGCTCGTCGCCGGAACGAAGAGCGCGTCGGCGAAGCAGTTCTTCGACAGCACCGGCACCGATCCGTGGACGACGACGCCCGAGGAGCTCGCGAAGTTCCAGACCGCCGAAGCGCAGAAGTGGGGACGCGTGATCAAGGCGGCGGGGATCGAGCCCGAGTAGTGCCGCTCAGCGTCGCGTCGCCGTCGCCGCGATCAGGCCGCGCAGCTCTGCGAGCCTGGCCTTGACTCGGCGCTCGTTGCGAAGACCCATCCGCACCAGGATCTTCTGGCCGGCGGTGAGCGCTTCGAGCTGCGGGTCGTCGAATTCGTACAGCACCCACGGCCGCTGCGGCTGCACCGGCCCGTTGAGGGTGGGCAGGTGCACCTTCGGAGCCGACGCCGGCTCCGGAGTGGCGAGCAGCAGATCGATGACGTCGACGACGCGGTCGTTGAAATAGCGCTTCGGATAGCCGAGCTCTTCGTACGCCCGCTGCAACGACGGATACAGCTGCACGTATGCGGCCGCCAGCCGGCGCAGATCGACCTCTTCGATCAAGCGCACGAACGGCTCGTAGCGCGCGGCGTTGCCGGTTCCGATCACCGTCCCGCCATCGCCTTCGGCGACGCTGAAGCGCCCGGCTGCCGGAACGACCGGCCACAAGCGCGACGATGCGCTCGAGCGGCCGAGGTTGTCGACCGTCGCGACCAGGCGGCGCGCGAAGTCGTCGACGAGAAACGTCGACGCCACCGTGCGCGCACCGAACAGATCGTCGAGCGCGCCCTGGAAGTCGAGCGGCGCTGCACTCGGACCGGTCTGCGCGGCGTCGATCGGATAGCGGATCGCCGGCTCGCTCGCGGCGGATGATGGCGAAGCAGGCGCCTGAGCAATTGGCTCGCGCGGCGCCTCGGCTGCGGGCGTCCGCGGCCGCGACACCCACCAGAGCCCGGCCACCAGAGCGGCGGCCACCGGGATCAGGATCGCGGCGGCGATGATCGGTGCGCGCTTCATCGGTGCAGTTCCACGCGCCGCCTCGATGCGCGGCGCGTCCCCGCAAGATAGCGCGGATGGCCGAGCCGCGCAGCGCTCAGGCTGCTCGGGACAGCGCCGGTCGCGCCTCGCCCGCGCCGTCGGCATCGAGTGCGTCGTCGAGGGCGAACTCGACCGCCGCGCGCGCGTGCAGCTCGGTCGTGTCGAACACCGTCACGTCCGCGAGCTCGGCCTGCGGCAGCGCCAGCGAGAGCTCGGTGCAGCCGAGCACGATGCCTTCGGCGCCGCGCGCCAGCTGCCGGCGCGCGATGGCGCGCAGCCGCCGGCACGTCGCCGGCCGGATCTCGCCGCGGCAGAGCTCCTCGAAGATGGCGCGGTGCACCTCGGCGCGGTCCTCCGCTCCCGGCACGATGGCAACGACGCCGCGCCGTGCGAGGTGCTCGACGTAGAACGGCTGCTCCATCGTGTAGCGCGTGCCGAGCAGCGCGACGCGACGGCAGTCGTGCGCGCGGATCGCGTCGGCAGTGACGTCGCCGATGTGCAGCAGCGGCACCGAAAGCTGCGCCTGCACGGCGTCGGCGACCTTGTGCATCGTGTTGGTCGCGATCAGCACGATGTCGGCTCCGGCGCGCTCGAGGCGGCGCGCCGAGTCGCCGAGCAGCGACGCCAGGCGATCCCATTCGCCCGCCTTCTGGCCGGCGACGACCTCGGCGAAGTCGAGGCTGGCGAGCAGCACGCGCGCCGAGCGCAGCCCGCCGAGCCGGTTCATGACCTCTTGGTTGATGAGGCGGTAGTAGAGCGCGGTCGAGGCCCAGCTCATGCCGCCGATGAGTCCGATCGTCTTCATGGCGGGCTCCTCAAGCGGTCGCGCGCTGCGGCGTGCGCAGGCGGACGATGCGCGCCGGGACGCCGACCGCGGTGGCATGCGCCGGCACGTGGCGCAGCACGACGCTGCCCGCGCCGATCCGGCTCATGCGGCCGAGCACGATGTTGCCGAGCACGTGGGCACCGGCGCCGATCGAGGCACCGCGGCGGACCTTCGGATGGCGGTCGCCGCGCTCCTTGCCGGTCGCCCCGAGCGTGACGCCGTGCAGGATCGAGACGTCGTCCTCGACGACCGCGGTCTCGCCGACGACGATGCCGGTGGCGTGGTCGATGAGCACGCGCCGTCCGAACGGCGCCGCCGGGTGGATGTCGACACCGAGGGTGATGCTCGCCTGGTGCGCGAGCCACGCCGCGGCGTCGCGTCGCCCGCGCGTCCACAGGCTGTGCGCGACACGGTGCGCGGCGAGCGCGTGCAAGCCCTTCAGGTGGAGCAGCGCGTGCAGCACCGAGTGGCACGCCGGATCGCGCTGCGCCACGGTCTCGAGGTCTTCCTCGATGCACGCCAGGGCGGCGCGATCGACCAGCAAGGCGTTGTCGACGAGCGTCTCGAGGCGAGCGTCGTCATCGCCGAGGGTTCGCGACAGCACCGCGGCGACGACGCGCCCCGGCGTCACCGCCTTCAGCACCAGCGCCTCGATGCGCGGACGCAGCAGCGGCTCGCTGGCCGCGGTGCGGGTGGCCTCGAGCGCGACCCGCGTCCAGAGCGGCAGCTCGGGCTGGGCGGGCGGGCGCAGGGGCGAAACGACGATCTCCGGTGCGCTGCGGAGCGGCAGCGGGAGGGTGGCGGTGCCGCCGGCAAGCGTCGGCGCGGCGTGGCTGGGGAGCGAAGGCTTGAGCATGGGACCTCTCGGTTGCGGGTGGCGGGCACCTTCGCCCGCCGCGCCGGCAGTCTCCCCGTGGCCGCCGCGCGCGTCCTGAAACCCGGCTGAAACGCGCCTTCAAAGTGCTGAAGCCGGGACCTCGCCCCGGCTGCCGGTCTCGCCCCGTTGCTCAGCGCTTGCGCGCGAGCGTGACGCCGTCGCTGAACGGCAGCAGGACCATGTCGACGCGGTTGTCGCGGTGGACCTTGGCGTTGAGCGCCTGCAGCGCACGCGTGTCGGCGCTGTCGGCCGGGCGCGCGACCGCGCCGCCCCAGAGCGTGTTGTCGATGACGACGAGACCGCCCGGCCGCAGCAGGGCGAGCGCGAGCTCGTAGTAGGTGTCGTAGCTCGACTTGTCGGCGTCGATGAAGACGAAGTCGTATTGCCCTGCCTCGCCACCCGCGAGCAGCGCGCGCAACGTCTCGGCCGCGGGCGCGATGCGGAGATCGATCCGGTCGGCGACGCCGGCGCGCTGCCAGAACGGAACGCCGATCCTGACGTTCTCGTCGCTGATGTCGCAGGCGACGAGGCGGCCGCCTTCGGGCAGCGCGAGCGCGACGCTGAGCGCGCTGTAGCCGGTGAAGACGCCGATCTCGATCGCGCGCCGCGCGCCGATCGACTTCGCGAGCAGCGCCATGAACTGCCCCTGCTCGGGGGCGATCTGCATCATCGCGAGCGGATGCGACGCGGTCGCCTCGCGCAGCGCGGTCTGCTCGGGATGCTCGCGCAGCGTGTGCGCGAGCGCGTAGTCGTAGAGGACCGGATCGGCGAGGAGGGTGCGTCGCGACATCGTCGTTCGTCCGTGGTGGTGGTCGGGTGCTCAGCGCTGCGCGAGCAGCTCGCTCGCGGCGCGCGTCTCCGGATGGTCGTTGCCGAGCGTCTGTGCGAGCTCGGCGTGCGCGGTCGCGATCGCCTCGGGCCAGCGCTCGCCGGCGCCGTTGGCGCGCAGCACGCGCGCGAGCGTCAGCCAGGCGAGGCCAGTGGTGTCGGAGTGCGGGTTCGAGCCTTGCAGCGCGCGCGCCACCTTCACTGCGGCCTCGGCGTCGGCGAGCGCGTCCGCCGCGTCGCCGCGCCGAAGCGCCACCTCGGCGCGCCCGCGCAGGGCCGAGACCAGCGGCGGCGTCTCGACCTTCTGCGCGCGCAGCCGATTGATGACGTCGGCGTAGTGCCGTCCGGCGGCGTCGAGGTCGCCGCGCGCGAGATCGATCCGCGCCTGCACGAGTGCGCTGCGGACGCGCGCCGAGTGCGCTGCCGGCAGCGACTGCATCGGCGCTTCGGCCTGCTCCAGGCTCGCCTGCGCGTCGTCGATGTGTCCGAGCGAGGCGAGCACCGACGCGCGGCCGACGAGCGCGTACGCCTCGCCGGCGACGAAGCCGCTCGCGCGCGACGCCGCGAGCGTGCGCTCGTAGCCCGCGAGGGCGTCGTCCCAGCGGCCGAGCTGCTCGAGTCCGAACGCGCGGTTGGCGAGGATCCCCGGCGGCACGACGGCGCCGCCCTGCCGCTCGGTGATCTGCAGCACCTGCTCGAACAGCTCGAGGCCGCCGCGATAGTCGCTCATCGCGAAGCGGACGACGCCGCGGTCGAGCGTGAGGCGCAGCGCGTCGAAACTTTGCGCCGCGCCGAGCTCGCGCAGCCGGTCGAGCGACGCCTGGTAGGCGCGATCGGCTTCGGCGTTGCGGCCGGCGAGGTGCTGCGCGAACGCGATGTCGCCGAGCAGGGTCGCCCCGGTGCGCGTGCCGGCGGTCCCCGAATCGCGCAACCGCTTCAGCCCGGCCTCGGCGTAGCGCAGCGCGGCGGCGGGATCGGCGGCGTTCTGCGCGAGCTGCGCGCGCATCTGCAGGCAGCCTGCGGCGACCTCTGGCGCGATGTCGCTCGCCGCGCCCCAGCGTTCGAGCAGCTGCGCGCCTTCTTCCTGCTTGCCAACGAGCGTCGCGGCGCGACCGAGGTCGCAGTCGAGTCGCGCCTGCAACGAGCGGTCGGGGACCTGCTCGACGATGCGGCGCGCGCGCGTCAGCAGCTCGTACTGCTTTTTCGGCAGGCTCAGCCGCGTGTAGTACGAAGCGAGGACGCGAAGCACCTCGGCCTGCTCGGCCGGCCGACCGGCGAACTCTGTGTCGATCAGCGGCTCGCTCCGCTCGAGCATCTCCTGCATCGCCTTGGCCTGTCCTTCGGGCAGCGCCTCGCTGAACATGACGCCGACGAAATCGGCGATCGCTGCGTTGCGGCCGAGCAGGACCTGCGCGCGGTCGCGCTGCGCGAGCGCCTCGGCGCGCTGGCGCTTCGCCTCGACCGCCTGCCACGTCGTGCCGATGACGCCGGCGACGAGCGTCGCGAAGACGACGAGCGCGGCGCCGACGCCGAGGCGGTTGCGGCGGATGAACTTGGCGCTGCGGTAGGCGAACGAATCGGGGCGCGCCGCCACCGGCTCGTCGGCGAGGTGGCGGCGCAGGTCGTCGGCGAATGCCGCGGCGGTCGGGTAGCGCTCCGCGGGCTCCTTCTTCAGCGCCTTCGCGCAGATGTTCTCGAGGTCGCCCCGCAGCGCGCGGCCGAGCCGCAGCGACGACTCGCCGCGAGCCGCGGCGGCAGCGTCGCCGCTGTCGTCTTCGGGGACGGCCTCGGAGAGCGGCCGCGGATCGGTCTCGACGACCGAACGCAACCGATCGACCGGCGCTGCGCCGGCGCGCGCCGTCGGATGGACGCCGGCGAGCAGTACGTAGAGGAGGACGCCGAGCGCGTAGACATCGGTCGCGGTCGTCACCGCGGCGCCCTGGATCTGCTCGGGCGCTGCGTAGTCGGGAGTGAACGCGCGGCCGCCGGCCTGCGTCAGCTCGGTCGGCGCTTCGGCCGGGTCTTCGCCGCCGAGCAGCTTGGCGATGCCGAAGTCGAGCAGCTTCACCTGCCCCTCGGCGGTCACGAGGATGTTGCTCGGCTTGAGATCGCGGTGGAGGACGAGGTTGCTGTGGGCGTGCGCGACCGCGTCGAGCACGTCGAGAACGAGGCGGATGCGGGCGCGGACGTCGAGCCGGCGCTCGTCGCACCAGCGGTCGATCGGCACGCCGTCGACATGCTCGAGGACGAGATACGGCTGGCCGCCTTCGGCGACGCCGGCGTCGAGGAGGCGCGCGATGTGCGGATGCGCGAGTCGCGCGAGTGCCTCGCCCTCGCGCGCGAACCGCGCCGCGCCGCCGCGGCCGAGCAGCGCGAGGTTGAGCAGCTTGAGCGCGACGCTCGCGTGGTAGCGGCCGTCGCTGCGGCGAGCGAGCCAGACGCTGCCCATGCCGCCGGCGCCGAGCGCGCGTTCGATGGTGTAGGCGCCGAGCGTGCGGCCGGCGAGCGACGGCTCTTCGGTCGAGAGGGCGCTGCCTTCGAGGAAGTGCTCGGCGTCGAGCGCGTCTTCCTGCGCGAGCATCTCCTCGACCGCAGCGGCGAGGTTCGCATCCGAGGTGCGCAGCGCGACGAGGCGCGCCGCGCGGCCGGCGGCATCGAGCTCGAGCAGCTCGTCGAGGAGCGGGCTGACGCGCTGCCAGTCGCGCGAAGGGTCCTGCATGGCGCGTCGGTGATCGAACGACGGCGCGACGTTACTCCGAAGCGCCGGCGCTTGTCAGCGGGGCGACGCTGCGGGCAGGCTCATGACGGCGGCCGAGGCGACGAGCGCCGACGGAGGCTCGCCGACGGGGGTGCCGAAGGCGATCGCTGCGGCGCCGCCGACGGCGACGAGCGCCGTCGCGAAAGCGGCGACGGAGTCGACGAGGCGGGGGCGGGTGGCGGGGTCGGGGCACATGGGCGTCTCGCGGTGGTTCGAGGGGGCTTGCCGTCTTCATCGGAAACGGCGCTGCGAACCCGACACGCCGTTCGGCTCAGGGCTCGTCGTGGAGCGCGCTCCTCAGGAACAGCCGCGCCTTGTTCCAGTCGCGCTGCACCGTCCGCTCGGAGACGCCGCGCATCGACGCGATCTCGGCGAAGCCGAAGCCGCAGAAGAACTTCAGCTCGACCAGCTCGGCGAGCGCCGGCTCGGCGACGGCGAGCGCATCGAGCGCTTCGCTGAGCGGCCCGAGGTCGTTTGCCGCCGCGACCGACTCGGAGACGAAGGTGTCGAGCGTCGTCAGGTGGAACTCGCCGCCGCGCTTGATCGCCCGGCGCTCGCGGACGTAGTCGACGATCAGACCGCGCATCGCCCGCGCCGCGTAGGCGAAGAAGCGGTTCTCGTCGGGGAACGCCAGGCCGCGGCTGCTGAGGTCGAGATACGCCTCGTGGAGCAGCGTCGTCGCCCCGAGCGTCAGGCCGCCGGCATTGAAGTGCAGCTGGCGGCGGGCGACGCGGTGCAGTTCGCGGTAGAGCGCCGCGAAGAGCTCCGGGGTCGCGGCGACCTCGCCGCGCTCGGCCGCCGCGAGCATGGTCGCGATCGCGCCGGCGTCGTCGCCATCGGTCGGTGCAGCCATGCGCCCTCCAATCGGGGAAATTCTCGCAGAGAGCGGCGGCGTGTCGTCTTTTGCCCGCGCTTTTCGATCCAGACCGCATGACCCCGATTGCGTCGCGTTCCGGAGACCCTGCATGACCGTCCTGTCGTTCCCTCGCCGCCGCGAGTCCGTCGTTTTCTTGCACAGCAGCGCCAGCTCGGGCCGCCAGTGGGACGCGATCGCTGCTTCGCTCTCCCCGGCGACGACCGTGCACGCGCCGCCGCTCGTCGGCTACGACAGCCGAGCGCCGTGGCCGCTCGAGCGCGCGTTGACGCTCGACGACGAGGCGGCCGCGCTCGAGCCGCTGCTCGACGATGCGCCCGGCCCGGTGCACGTCGTCGGCCATTCGTACGGCGGAGCGGTCGCGCTGCAGCTGGCGCTGCGCCGCGCCGACGCGGTGGCGAGCCTGACGCTCTACGAGCCGGTGCGCTTCGCGCTGCTGTTCGGCGCGCCCGGGCTTGCCGCCGCGGGCGACGAGATCGTCCGCGTCGGCCGCCGGATCCGCGAGCTGGCCGCTGCCGGCGACACGCACGCGGCGGCGACCGGGTTCGTCGACTACTGGTCGGGAATCGGCACCTGGGCCGCGATGTCGGCTGCGCGGCGCGACGCCGTCGCCGCGCGGATGACGAAAGTGTCCGCCGAGTTCTCCGCGCTCTTCGCCGACACCGTCCCCGCCTGCGCCTACGCGTCGCTCACGATGCCGGTGCGGCTGCTGCGCGGCGACGCTTCGCCGCTGCCGGCGCGCGGCGTCGCGTCGCGGCTGAACGAGCTGTTGCCGTGCGCGACGCTGGTGACGCTGCGCGGCGGCGTCCACATGCAGCCGGTGAGCGACCCGCGCAGCGTCGTCGCGGCACTGCCGCACTGGCTCGCGCGGCGGCGCTGCGAGGACGAAGCGATCGCCGTCGCGGTCTGACGCTCAGGCGTCGCTCGTCTCGCCGTCGCAGTGCCAGTCGTATTTGGCTGGAGGCTGCGCCGGCGCCGGCGCGGTCGGCGCCGTCTGCCGCGTCGCGGTCGGCTTGACGTTCGTGCTCGGCACGAAGTCGAGCCGCTTCGGCGTTGCTGCCGGCTTGGTCGAGGATGACTTGGCGGTGCCTTGCTTGGGCGTCGCCTGCGGATCCTTCTCGCTCGACTGCGCGAGCGCCGGGCCGGCAAAGGCGAGAGCGAACGAGAGGAGAAGCGAGCGCGAGAGGGTGGTTGCTGGCATGAGCTGTCCTCCTGGCGGTGAAGCGCCCACTCTACTCCCGCGATCGACGGCCGGGATGTCCCTTCGCGCAAGAACGTTGTCCGCGGCGCGCGCGGCGGACCTCACTCGCCTGCGGCCTTCCTCGCGTAGAACGCCGCGACCTCGTCGATCTCCTTGGCCGTCATCGCGCGCACCATGTTGCGCATCTGCGCCTCGCTGTCGTTGCGGCGCTCGCCGCTCTTGAACGCAGCGAGCTGGGCGACGAGGTAGTCCTTCGGCATGCCTTCGATCCACGGCGCGCCGAGCTTCTGGTCGACGCCGCCGTGGCACGAGATGCATGGCGCGATGTTGCGCAGCGGATCGCCGACGCGCACGAGCGCAGGCAGCGCTTCGCCGTACGTCGTCGGTGCGGTGCGCGCCTTCGGCAGCGACGCGTAATAGGCGCCGAGGTCCTCGACGTCGCGCGCGCTCATCGCCTTGGCGAGCCCTTCCATGATCGAGCTCTTGCGGTGGCCGCTCCTGTAGTCGTTGAGCTGCTTGACGACGACCTCCGAATACTGGCCGGCGAGGTTGGGTGCGTTCGATTGGCTCATGCCGCGCGCGCCGTGGCACATCGTGCAGTTGAGCGCGAGCGTCGCGCCGCGGCCGATCGCGTCGCTCGTGCCGCCGCGCGCCATCGCGCGCTCGAGAACGACGTCGGTGGTCGGCTTCTTCTCCGCGATCGTCGTCGCGTCGCCGCCCGACCAGCTCGTCGGCACGCCGGCGGCGCGGCAGATGCTCGCCCAGAGGCCGTCGGCGCGGAAGTCGGCGTGCACCGAAGGCAGCCAGAGGAAGCCGACGAGCAGGCACGCGACCGTGAGGACGACGAGCCAGACGACGCTTCGCCGCACGCCGGCGTTGCGCCACGCGAACGTCGAGTCGCGATCGCCCGCCATCATCGGCTCCCGATCGGCACGACCTGCACGTACGCGTCCTTGAGCGACGCGAGCTGCACGATCGGAAAGCCGTAGTTGACGAGCGTCAGCCCGATCATCATCGCGATCCAGAGGCCGAAGCCGTTGAGCGCTGCCGGCGTCGGTGCGCCCGGATGCGCGGCGCGGCTGAACGTGAAGCGCGGCACCTCGGCGGCGCTGCCACGCTTCTTCGCGGTCGCGAGGATGTAGACGAGCAGCAGCCCCGAGGCGAGCAGGATGAGGCCGCCGAACGTCGAGACCACCACCGTCCACGCCTGCGGCTGCAGGTCGGGATGGCTGTAGTCGTAGTACGCCATGCGCCGCGGCATGCCGAGCAGTCCCACGAGATGCCACGGCATCGAGAGCACCAGCATGCCGACGAACCAGAGCCAGAGCTGGGTGCGGATCAGCTTTGCGCTGAGCGGCGCGCAGCCGGTGAGCTGCGGCCACAGCTCGTACGCGATCATGAAGTACATGATGACGATCGCGCCACCGAAGATGAGGTGGAAGTGCCCCGTCACCCACTGCGTGTTGTGGATCGTCTCGTTGAGCTGGTAGCTCATGTTGACGAGGCCGCCGGCGCCGCCGAAGCCGAGCATGACGAACGAGAACGCCACCGCCAGCATCATCGGGTTGTCCCACGGCAGCGCGCGGACCCAGCCGAACGCGCCCTTGCCGCCGCGCAGCCGCCCCGCGATCTCGACCGAGGCGACGATCGTGAACACCGTGAGCAGCGTCGGCACCGAGACCATGGCGGTCATCGCGGCGTGGACGAACTTGAAGCCGGCGCCGACCTGCGGGTCGGCGAACAGGTGGTGGATGCCGATCGGCATCGAGAAGACGAGGAAGAGGACGAACGCGACGCGGCCCATCGTGTCGCTGTAGAGACGCCCGCCGATCGCACGCGGCACGAGCGTGTAGAACGCGATGTACGTCGGCATCAGCCAGAAGTAGACGATCGCGTGCAGCGTCCACGAGAAGAGGACGCGCGCGAGCCCGGCGTTGATCGTGTCGGTGAGGCCGAGCGACGCCGGCAGGATCAGCACCAGCACCTCGACGGCGGCGCCGAC
>Ga0207689_10000394_pt1 | contig 41129 bp, 38 predicted proteins | sample KBSMisM52_FD_184312 | JGI IMG/M metagenome (GOLD analysis project Ga0207689, IMG submission 184312) | Miscanthus rhizosphere microbial communities from Kellogg Biological Station, Michigan, USA - KBS Miscanthus M5-2 (SPAdes) (version 2) | ecosystem: Host-associated > Plants > Roots >...
ATTTTTGTCGGGAGCGACGGTGAGCTTCGGCGGCACCGCTGCGACTGGAGTGAATGTAGTCAGCGCTACTTCCATCACGGCAACAACTCCCGCCCATGCGGCAGGAGCAGTCAATGTCGTCGTCACTAACACCGACGCAAAAAATGGAACCCTAACAAACGGCTTCACCTATAACACAGTCAGTCTACCCATCGGTTTTGCTCAGGTTGCGGCCTCGACGCCACAATTTTCGGTGTCCACACTGTCGACTACATTCCCGGGAGCACAGACGGCGGGCAACTTAAACGTTGTTGTAGTTGGTTGGAACGATGCTACTTCCAACGTCACAGGAGTGAGCGACAGTCAAGGCAATACCTACCTGTTAGCCATCGGCCCGACGCGAGGGACCAGTCTGAGCCAGTCGATTTACTATGCAAAGAATACTAAGGCTGGAAACAACACGGTTACGGTGACCTTCAATCAGGCAGCAGCCTATGTGGACATGCGCATCCTGGAGTATGCCGGACTTAGTACGACATCACCGTTGGATGTCGTAGCTGGGGCAAGCGGAAGCAGCACGGCATCTAGCAGCGGGTCGGCTACAACAACTTCCCCGAATGAGCTGATCTTTGGCGCAAACATGGTGTGGACACTCAACACGGGGCCGGGTGCGAACTTCACCAGTCGAATTATTACCAGTCCAGATGGAGACATAGCCGAAGACCGCGTGGTGACAACGACCGGAAGTTACAGTGCTACTGCACCCTTAATTTCCGCCGGCCCCTGGGTCATGCAGATGGTCGCGTTCAAACCATAGAATCAGAAATTGCCATTTCAAAGACCATTCTTTATTAAAGAATGGTCCCTATTTTTAATGCCCCACGGTTACAAACAGGAGAACCTTAATGCTGTACTCCCGCAGATTTCTTTTCCGCGCACTCGGCATCAGCGCAGCCGTTGGCACAGCCGTACAATTGCCAACCGCTAGCCTCGTGAATGCAGCCGTTTTCAAACCTGCAAGAACTAAGGACTCCGACCGGTTCGTTCGTCTGAATGATAACGAAAATGCCTACGGACCATCAGCGACAACTGCTGCTGCGATACGTTCAGCGTCCAGTTCGGTCAATCGTTACCCGTATCTCGAATATGACGGCTTGGCAAAGCGGATTGCGAATCTCCATGGTGTGAAACCGGAGTGCGTGGTAATTGGCTGCGGATCGACAGAGATTCTGCGGGTTGCCACAGCCGCATTTCTGGGAAGTGGCAAGCAGCTTGTGCAAGCTTCTCCAACTTACGAGGCAATAGAAGCTTATGCGCAGGCCGCGGGCGCAAAAGTGGTGTCGGTCGCATTGACCAGAGAATTCGCGCATGACCTGAACAGCATGCTTGGACAGATAGACGACAACACAACGCTGGCCTACATTTGCAATCCAAACAACCCCACGGCTTCGCTCACTCCCCGGCGCGATCTGGAGGCTTTTATGGCAAAGCTTCCGGCAAATTGCTATGTTGTGATCGACGAGGCGTACCACCACTATGCCGGCCAGTCGAGTATGTACCGATCTTTCCTGGATGAGCCAGTGCAAAATGAGCGCGTAATTGTGAGCCGCACCTTCTCCAAGATTTACGGGTTGGCTGGGTTGCGACTGGGGTACGCAATTGCTTCGCCCGATGTAGCCAAGCGCATTAGCACCTATCTGACACGGGGCAGCATCAACGGGATTGCAGTACGGGCCGCAATGGCTGCCCTCGAAGATTCTGTTAGCACAAGCGAATTTGCCAGGCGCAACGCCGACATACGACAGGAATTTTTCAATCAGGCCATGGCCAGGATGCTGAAACCGATCGACTCCCACGCGAACTTTGTGATGATGAATGTCGATCACCCGGCTGAAGGTGTAATTGAGCACTTTCGGAAAAACAACATACTCATCGGCCGACACTTCCCTGCCATGAACACTTACATACGGATTTCGCTTGGCACGCCCGAGGATATGAAAGCGTTCTGGCGCGTCTGGGATATGCTACCGTTCGCCAAGATGTCCATGTAGACAAACCGGTTGCGCAAAAACGAGGGGAACCATTTACGGTTCCCCCTTTGTTTTTTGTTTGAAATTGCTTACAGCGTGACGCGCATGTCGCTCGACTTTCCACCCGCTGCCGGGATGTAACACTTCATCGTGTAATCCATCACCATGCGGTCGGCGTTGAAGCGCCATCCCAAGGTGCGAATAGTACGCTTCATACGTTTGATCCAGCCGCGCGGCAGGCCGTCACGGTCGCGCTGATAATAAAGAGGAATCACTTCTTCGCGCAGCACGCGATAGAGATCGGCCCCATCGCGCGTGTCGTGCGCGTCCATGTTGGAGTGGGTTCTGCCGGTACCGATGGCGAACCCGTTTAGACCGTCGTAAGCTTCAGCCCACCAGCCATCGAGCACTGACAGGTTGAGGCCTCCGTTTAAGACCACTTTCTGCCCACTGGTTCCGGAAGCTTCCAGCGGACGACGCGGACTGTTCAGCCACACATCCACACCCTGGACGAAGTGACGTCCCACGTTGATGTCGTAGTCTTCGACAAATACGAATTTGTCGGCAAACTTTGAGTTGCGCATCAATTGCGCGATTTCTTGTAGGACGCGCTTCCCAGGTTCGTCGCGCGGATGCGCCTTTCCCGAGAAGATGAACTGCACCGGATACTTTGGATCGTTCACCATCGACGCCAGCAACTCGATGTCGGCCAGCAGCAAATTGGCGCGCTTGTAAGTTGCGAAACGGCGTGCGAAACCGATGGTCAACGCGTCCGGGCTCAACGTACGGCCCAGCTTTTGCAGTGTTTCCGCCGACTCACCGCGCCGCTCTGCTTGTTCGATGGCGCGTTTGCGGACGAAATCCACTAGGCGCGACTTCAGGTTCAGATGCGTTTCCCAGAGTTCACCGTCATCTACGTCGTCGATACCCTCCCAGATTTGCGGTTCGCTGCTACGGCTATGCCAGCCCGTGCCGAAATGGCGGTCATAGAGACGGAACATTTGTGGCGCCAGCCACGTGGGAACGTGTACACCGTTCGTAATATGGCCAATGGGAACTTCCTCTTCGAGCTTGCCGGGATAGAGAACTTTCCACATGGCGCGGGAAACTTCTCCATGCAGAGATGAAACGGCATTGGCACGGCGGGAGAGTTTCAACCCCAGCACCGTCATGCAGAATTCTTCGTGGGGGTTGTTGGGATTCTCTCGTCCCAACTCCATCAATTTTTCGTGGGAGATTCCTAGGCGATCACGCAGCGGCCCAAGGTGTTCTTCAACCAGTCCAGGATGGAAGCGGTCGTGGCCAGCGGGGACCGGAGTGTGCGTTGTGAACACGACCTCGCGGGAAACTCGCGGCGCGGCGCTGTCGAAGTTTAAGCCTTCGTCATCCATACGGCGGGCGATGGCTTCAAGCAGGGCGAATCCACTGTGTCCTTCATTCAAGTGCAGTACACCAGGAGTAATTCCCATGGCACGCAGGGCACGGAATCCACCCACACCAAGCACGAGTTCCTGACGGATGCGGGTCCGGCTGTCACCACCGTAAAGACGAGAAGTGACTTCGCGATCTTCGGGCGCATTCCCCTCGACGTTGGAATCGAGGAGAAGCAACTGACAGCGGCCCACGCGCATGCGCCAGACTTTCAGGTAAATCACGCCGCTGCGAGTTTCGATTTCCAGTCGTACCGGCTCGCCGTTTTTGCCGATCGCTGGCTCCATGGGTAGCTGGCTCACATCGGTGTGGATGTACTCTTCCTGCTGCCAGCCATTCATGTCCAGATACTGGCGGAAATATCCCTGGCCATAGAACAAGCCAATGCCAACCAATGGAATGCCTAGGTCAGAAGCACTCTTGACATGGTCGCCGGCTAATACTCCTAGCCCCCCGGAGTATTCAGGAATGGAAACGTGGAGGCCGAATTCGGCGGAAAAATATGCAACCGGGCGCGGCCGCAAGATTCCGGCGTTTCTTGCTCCCCAGGTATGGTCCGCATCCAGGTATTCCCGTTGACGGCGATAGGCATAGTTGATGCGGCTGTGAAGAACCAGTTCATTGGCACGCTTTTCCAGTTCGGCCAACGGAGTTTCGGAAAGGAGAGAAACCGGGTTGTGATTCAGCGCTCGCCAACGTGTGGGAGCAATATCACGAAACAAACTGCTGGTGTCGTGGTCCCAACACCACCAGATGTTACGGGCCAGAGTCCACAGCCGTTCCTGAATTGGCGCAATGAAACGATCCAAATGACGGGCTTCGGTAATGATTGGTGCAACCTGGCTAGCCGCTTCACACAGCATGCGAATTTCTTGTTCACGAAAGACGCGCGGCTCTACAGTCTGCACTACCAGAACGCCTTGCAAAACTCCGCGCTCAATGACGGGAACTCCCAGGAATGATTCGTAGCCATCCTCGCCGGCTTCGCTGAAATATTTGAAACGGGGATGGTTCTTGGCATGCTCCACAGCGACCGGGCGGACTTCTTCGGCCACAAGTCCCGCCAAGCCCTCGTGCAACCCCATGCGCAACGTTCCAATGCACTGGGGACGAAGACCTATGGTCGCGGCCAGCACCAGGTTGGCACGATCAGGTTCTAACAAATACGCGGAGCAGACATCAGTCTGGAAGCGGTTCGCGATGAGCTCCACAACTTTCATCAGAGTCTCGGCCGGCTTGCCGCCGCTCGCGGCCAAACTGCCGATTTCATCCAGGCTCAACACACGTGCAGGATCTGTAACTGCGGTGGGGTTCATTTCGGGCTCTCCCATAGTGTATCGGCCAATGCTCGACTCTTGAGTCGCCATTTTCCCGCCTTAACGAAATCCAATGTGCTGCTACTTCGGTGCGCAATACTAATAAGGAAGCTTATAGACGTTGACACTTAATGAGTCCAATCAAAACTGTTTATTCAACGGATCACCAGCAATTCACTCCGCCTTAATAGAATTTAAATTGTTTTGCGGAAAAAATCTGGACAAAATGTCCCTTCGAATCTTGCATACCTTCTTGACGGCGCATATGTTTGCCGCGATCATGCTATGTCTAAAGCCAAAGGGGGCTGAACGGTCCGATTCCGTCCCTGTGTCTGCTGCACTCTATTTCCTGGAATTTTTGGTGAATGCTAACGATCTGGGTTCCTACTTCCCTCAATCAAATGAGGCAGGTCCGGGACCGAGCTTATTACGTTTAGGTGGCGCCAAATGCCATGGAAGGCGAAAGAGCAGAATTCCCGGTAACGAAGTTAGGACATATGCGGACGGTTTGGTCGGGTCTGTCTTCTGGGCGCCACAATGGCTCAAGCCCCAAACCAAGCTGGAGGATGAGTCGTTCTTGAACGCTAAAAACTTTTGGCACCCGGCAAAATGGAAATGGATTGTGGTTGCCGGCTGCTCGCCTGGGCCTTTGTTCTCTCGGGTTTACCTTTCAAATTTTTTCCACTTAAACCTAAGCTAGCTCCTCGAGGGAAGCTCGCACCCGTGTGGGACGGAGCCTGCCTGATTCCTGAATGATCGTTTTCGAATGGGACCGAAGCCGGTCCATGGCCCATCCTCTTGTACTAAATCGAAATTTTCGTTTCTTCCCTGCTAGAATGTCGCCGCAGAAAAAGTCCAGCTGGAGGCTCTCATGTTTGATTCCGCAAAAAAGGAAATTACTCGCCGTGGGTTTATGACAAAACTAGGAGGCGGACTGGTGGCAGCGAATCTTGCCGGAGTTTTTCTGAAAGATGCCGCAGCCGAGGTACGCGTTCCCGATCCTCCGGGGAAAAAACTGGGTTACGCGATTGTTGGGCTGGGCAATCTTGCCATCTGGCAGATTCTTCCCGCCATCGCCAAGTGCGAGAAGTCCAAAGTCGTTGCTCTAGTCAGCGGCCATCCGGACAAAGCGAACAAGATCGCGCTGCGCTATGGCGTCGACCCCAAAAATATTTACAACTACGAGAATTACGACACCATCAAGGACAACCCGGAAGTCGATGTTATTTACGTCGTCCTGCCCAACAGCATGCACGCGGAGTACACCATCCGCGGCTTTAAAGCTGGCAAACACGTGTTTTGTGAAAAGCCGATGGCCACTTCGGTCGCCGATTGTCAGGCGATGATTGATGCCGGCAACAAAGCCGGCAAGAAATTGATGATCGGCTATCGCTGCCGTTATGAACCATACAACCAGGCCATGATTGAGATGGCTCGCAGCCAGAAGCTCGGACCGGTCAAGATCATCCAGACCGACGCAGGGTTCAATATCGCGGATCCGACGCAATGGCGACTGAATAAAGCCATGGCCGGCGGCGGTTCTTTGATGGACATCGGTATTTACGCACTGCAAGCGTGCCGCTATCTTTCTGGCGAGGAACCGACAGAAGTAAACGCGATGGAGTACACCACACCCAATGATCCCCGATTCAAAGAAGTGGAGGAGAGCATCAACTTCCAGCTTCGCTTTCCCAGTGGGGTTCTGGCCAACGCCACTTCAAGCTATGGGTGCGAATATCGTTCGCACTTCCGTGTGCTGGCCACGAAAGGATATTTTGAACTGGACCCGGCCATGTCATACACCGCCTTGCGGATGCGTGTGTACGACGGCCATGAACTGTCGGAGCCCAATATTTCGCCGCGCGACCATTTCCTCTCCGAGTTGGAGCACTTTTCCCAATGCGTGATGGAGGACAAACAACCGCTCACGCCTGGGGAAGAAGGATTGCGGGACATGAAGATTTTGATGGCAATCTATGAAGCCGCGAGGACGGGAAAGACCATTAAGTTGGCGTGAGGGGTAGCTTTCATAGAAGCCCGATGTGGCCGGCATCGGGCTTTTTATTGTTTGACTGATTTTGTACAATTCGCTCGCCGATTTCTCGAAAACAATCCATGCCAAATAACTTTTCGCCTGCAGTTGCGCTTTTCGTCTTAATGATAGCGCTATCACCGCAGTTTTTATTTGCTCAGCAACCTAGCGGTCCGAAAAGTGAACCGAAACCCGTTACCTATGCTGCACCCACAAAGGAAAACTATCTGAAGTTTGCCGACGAAGCGGAACACATGTTTCGCCAAGACATTCTCGGGAAATGGTTTCCTGCGTGTGTCGATAACGTAAATGGCGGATTCAACGCCAACTTCGATCGCCAGTGGAAACCGGACAAGAGCGAAGGAAAGTTTTCCGTGTTTCAGGGGCGGATGACGTGGGTAGCCGCGCAAGTTGTCATGCGACGTCCAGATTTGAAACAGCAATTTATGCCCTTCGTTCACCACGGCGTGGAATATCTGAACAATGTTCTATGGGACAAGGAATACGGCGGCTTCTACTGGGGCGTGTCAGACGACGGGAAAATTTCACCGGCCTTTACCGATGGGAAACATTTGTATGGAATCAGCTTCGACATCTACGGCGCCGCTGCCGCGTATCAGGCAACGAAAGATCCGCAAGCTTTAGAGTTGGCGCAAAAAGCTTTCCGCTGGACAGACGAACATGCGCACGATGCCAAAAATGGCGGCTATTTCGAGTGGCTGACGCGAGAGGGCAAGGTTGTCCCCGGAGACGGCGATACCGGCAAGGTCTCACATTCGTTTATCGGCCCCCTTGGCTACAAGTCAATGAACTCGCACATCCATCTACTGGAATCGTTCTCGCAACTTTATGAAGTCTGGAAAGATGAGACTTTGCGTAAACGCGTCGAGGAATTGTTGGCCATTGTCCGTGACAAAATTTCCGTAGAGCCGGGAGCGATGAATCTCTACTTCACGAATGACTGGCGGGCAATTCCTGATCACGATTCCTACGGGCACGACGTGGAGACGACATATTTAATGCTCGAAGCGGAAGATGTGTTAGGCCGTGGACACGACCCCAGGACAGAACGGATGGCGAAACTACTAACCGACCATGCGCTCGCTTATGGATGGGATGAAAACCTGGGCGGCATGTACGGTGACGGTACCGCCACAGGAAAAGCTGAAGACACAAACAAAGAATGGTGGGTCGAATTTGAGGCCCTGAATACATTTTTGCTGCTGCATGAAAAATACGGCCAGCAAACCGATGTGTACTTCAAGGCGTTTCAGCGGCAGTGGCAATATCTCAAGGACTATCAGATTGATCAAAAATACGGCGGAGATTACCCATTGGTGGATGCGAGCGGTAAACCAATCACTTTGAATAAAGGCAGTATCTGGAAGGCAGCCTATCATGACGGGCGGGCATTGATGAATGTGACTGAACGCTTGCATAGGCTGGCGGAGAAGGCAACGAACTAGATTGTTTGGAGCAGGGAATGAAAATTAGATCGAGTATTGCGGTATTCGTGGTGATGATGGCGCACCCGTGAAGGCCCGCTGGCAGGCTAAGTCAGACTCGCGTCCATGGATCGCTCTCGTCTGCGTTTGCGCATGCGGTCGAGAGCAACCATGGTACTGACCCACAACGTTCCCGTGAGATATCCAGCGACTACATCACTTGGATAATGCACACCCAAGTAAATTCGCGACAGGCCAATTGCGCCAACCAACAAAGCTGCGATAGCCCAAATCAGAACCTGCCAGCGCCGCGAGTCGATGCGGTCGGCGAGTAAGCCTGCCAGCACTCCGTAAAAGCAAAATGAAAATAACGAGTGTCCGCTGGGAAAACTGGGCGTGCGCGGTACAGGGACAAAGAAAGGTGTGGGGCGTAGGCGGGCGAAGCTGTATTTCAACGTCAGATCCAGAATCAAGGTTCCAGAGATGTTCACCAGCATCCACACCGCCGCTCGCCTCCAGCGAAATGCCAGAAATAACGTGACCGACAAGATCGCCGCGGCTACCAACCCGTCGCCGCCGACGAACGAGATCCAGATCATCCATTTGGTCAGTGTTGGTGTGGCGTATTCGTGAACGTTATTACGGATGCTGAAGTCGAAGTTTCTTACCCAGGCGCGGGAGAGGCTCCCGGCGATCCATGCGAAAAGAACCAGAGACGCTATCCCTGTGACCAAGCTGACAAGCGTCACTGTTTCCATAAGCGCGATCGGCTTAGGAACAGTTTCCAGTTCGGGGAGTCGGTTGCTGGTGACCGGTTTCAAGTCGTTCACTTTGTGTGCCCCGTGTACTCTGCGATCAGGGCATCGAGTTTTTTCAGCAATGCTTGGTTACCCTGTCGAGGATAAGCTTCCAGCTTTTCGACGTACTGGGGGATGTTATAGAGGAATGACTCCACTCGCTCTTTATTTAAGTCTTCCCAATATGCGCCGTAGCCCATCTTGTCGACCCAGTAGGCGTTGAAAATTTGTTCAAACTGATGCTTTACCGGAATTGCCAAATATGGCTTGGCTAGATCCAGCGCTTCTGTGACCAGCGAAAATCCGGCATTGGCGATGATGGCTTTGCATGAGATCAGATCTTGCAGAAATCCGTTTAGGCTTGGCGCTTTAAAAACGATGTTGCCTTCACTTCCCTCTCGTCCGAAACCGTAGGCGATAAACGAACCGCGAATACCGCTTAGCAATTTGGCCAAAGCCGGCGCGGGCGAGGTCACATAGACCAGGACATGTTCTCCGGCAATTGGCTTTGCTTGCAGGATTTCCTGACGAAGAATTGGAGGAAATAAGAATGTGCCAGGTTTCCTCACTTTGGGCATAAAGAATGAAGTCGCAAGATAAGCGTCAGCGCGAGGGACCATGACACGCGTGACCAACTTGGCTAGTGCGGCGTCACGGCGATATTGCTTCGGATACGACACGTCCGTATTCGTCAGGCAATGCTGATTGTCGATGGAAACAATAGGCAAATGTTTGTGATGGCCTACCTGACAGGTCAAAGGCTCGAAGTCGGTGATGACCAGCTGGATTTTCCAATCATCAACCAGTCGGCTCAGGTGCTTAATGCTTTTGGCCGCCTGACGCACGGTAGACAAATTCTTGGTCATCGTTTTTCTGTAACGGACCTGATTGTTCACATAGGCGAAGCGGAATCCGTAGATCTCTGTGACTTCAAAGTCGTCGCCGAGATTTCTCAATCCACGATCGAAAGATGCAACGTGGACCGCATGTCCTTTCACTTTTAAATGGGAGATTACTTCTCTAGCTCTGGTTGAGTGGCCGGCGCCTTCGCCGTTGACTCCGTAAAGAATGTTGGCCATGGAAGTATTGGCCCGAGTATACGCGCAAAGCCGATGCCTCAAGTCGAATCTGCATTGACAATTTCTATTCTCCGCCCTACCTTTCACGTACCCAAATTTTGGAGGGCAATGCGTGGGCAGGAAAAGTGTTGTTGCTTGTATGGTCGCGTTGACAGTAGTTTTTCTAATGTTCGGCGGCACATCAAATCAATCTTCGGCGCAAACCTCGCCTGTTGGGATATTTGAAACCCACGGAGATGTGGGAACGGTTCTCCATCCTGGCTCAACCGAATACGATGCCTCCAAGAAAACCTACAAGCTCACCGGCAGCGGCAACAACATGTGGTTCTCCGAGGATGACTTTCAGTTTGCCTGGAAAAAGATGTCGGGTGACGTTAGTTTGACAGCGGACATTTCTTTCACGACCACAACCGGCAATGAGCACAAAAAAGCTGTGCTGATGATCCGTCAGAACCTGGACAACGATTCTGTCTATGCCGACATCGCACGCCATGGCAATGGCTTGACTGCCCTGCAGTTCCGTGATGAAAAAGGAGCGGTGACGCGCGAAGTAGTGTCGAACATCTCTGCACCAAGGCGTCTCCGTATTACTAAACGCGGCGATTACGTTTATATGTCTCTTGCCGAAGCGGGTGGGAATCTGCAGGTGGCCGGCGGGTGGATCAAAATCCCACTGCAAGGGACGTTTTACGTAGGCATCGGTGTTTGCTCACACGACAAAGATGTGAGTGAAACAGCGATTTTCTCCAATGTGAATTTGGCAACGCTCGCTCCCGCCTCAGGAAAAACCACTCTCTATAGCTCCCTATCGGTGGTGCCGATCAGTGGGCCGGATGTCACCGTCGCATACATCGCCCCGGAGCTTTTTGAAGCGCCGAATTGGACACGCGATGGCAAGGCATTCATCTTTAATCGTCGTGGCCACATCATAAAACTAGCAGTCGATGGCGGAAAGCCCGAAACTATTGATACCGGCTTTGCCACGCAATGCAACAATGATCATGGAATTTCTCCCGATGGGACGCAGCTGGTGATCAGTGACCAGTCACAGGAAAAACAAGATTCCTTGATTTATATGCTGCCGCTCTCGGGCGGCACTCCAGAACGGGTCACCAAAAATTCTCCTTCTTATTGGCACGGATGGTCACCGGATGGGAAAACACTGGCATTTGTTGGTGAGCGTAACAACGAATTTGATATCTATTCGATTCCCGTCACAGGTGGCGATGAGACTCGCTTGACCACTGCCAAAGGCCTCGACGATGGGCCGGAATATTCTCCCGATGGAAACTATATTTACTTTAACTCTGTTCGTACGGGACTGATGCAGATTTGGCGGATGAAACCGGATGGCAGCGGACAGGAACAACTCTTTAACGACGAGTACAACAACTGGTTCCCTCATATCTCTCCCGATGGCAAATGGATGGTGTTTCTTTCTTTTGACAAGAGCGTCGAGGGGCATCCTGCAAACAAAGACGTTGTTTTGCGTGTGTGGTCAATGACCGACAAGAAGATCACCGTTCTGGCCAAGCTGCTTGGCGGACAGGGCACCATCAACGTGCCTTCCTGGTCCCCTGACAGCAAACGCTTGGCGTTTGTCAGTTACCAGCTGATTCCGAACGAGGACCTCACTACGAAATAGGGGGTAGTCCCGTATCTTCAGTGAATTGCGGTTTGCTCGTTTTCCTCTCGTCAATTCCTCTCCCACCGCCCGCATAGAAAATTATTTAAGGTGAGCCAGTTTTCCTCTCCTCTTCGCGTTACCCAGTGACGGCAAAGAGCAAGAAGGTGCAATTCCGGTCTCAATCGCGCCCGCGATGCTCCGTGGCCGCTAATTCACGTCACCGAGGAGAACTTCCATGTTCAATCGCAACTTGATCGTAGGCGTGCTGGCATCGCTGATGATGGTCACATACGTCCCGGCGCAGACCGCTCCCCAGCCGTTAACCAATGATGATGTCGTTTCGCTGGCCAAGGAGGGACTGCCGGAGAGCACCATCATCTCCGCCATCCAATCGCAAAACAATAACTTCGATCTTTCGGCCAACGGATTGATCGGCTTGAAGAAGCACGGAGTCTCCAGCGGCATGATTGATGCCATGCTGGCGGCTTCGAAAGCTCCCGCAGCACCGGTTGCAGCAGCGCCGGCACAGGCTGCTCCTGCGGTTGCCGGGGAACCGTCCGTAACTATTAGTGATGGCGGCGCCAACAATCCGTTGCCGCTCTCTAAAACTCAGATCAGCCAGACCAAGACTAAATCTGCCTCTCTCACGGGACTCGCCAGTGATGCCGCGCTGGTCTCAGCATTTCAGGGAATCGCCTTGCAGGCTGGCGCGTCGGCCCTCTACCGCAACGGCTCTGTCATTGGCGGCGGCATGTTGGGTAGTGCGGGCGGAATGATGTCGGGGTTTCTTGCTCGCCGCAAGCCAACCGTAACCGAAGTCTGGGCGATCGCTGGACAGAAGGCGGAGACAGTTGCGAGCAATAATCCGAGTTTCGAAGTGCACTTCGCCAACATCCCCGGGGTGAATGCCGATGAATACGAACCTGTGCTGATCAAGCTGGCCCCGTCTGCCAAAAACTTCCGCCTGGTAGGCGCGACCGAAGCTAAGCAGGATGTATTCGAATCGCAGGCGCTGGACTGGCAGGTTTACTCATCCTTCGTTGAAGACCGCGTGGCTGCACAGGCTAAGAAGTCCGGCCTGGGGCGGTATGAACTGGCTCCAAATGCTCCACTCGCATCTGGCGAATACGGCATCGCGCTGCGTCCGCTGAACAAAGGCAAGAAGTTTTCCGCCTCCAGCGTGCAGCAGAACAGCGGTGACGGCATGTTGTTCAACTCGGTCTGGGCATTTTCGGTGAACTAGCGCTTGATTGTTTTAAGGTTCAGCCGACGCATTGCTCGCCCTGAAAGGCCGGGGCCAATGACAAGGTGATAAAGGCCATGCTGACGGCTGCAAATAAGCGGACTCCCTCCCCCGCGGCCGCAGAAGTTGTGCCGAAAATAGCCTGTGCAAACCCCGGTCTATGCCAGTGTTGTATTTTTAATTTTCTGATAACCAATCCCCCTCCGCCTGCGTCATAATAAAAGTACCCACCTAGCCTGCGGAGGAGCTTATGCATCGCAGAGAATTTCTCGTTCGTTCAACTTATGGTTTGGGAGCGGCCTGGCTCGGTTCAAAAACTCTTTTCCAGAGTGCAATCGCCAGTTCCCTTCCGCAGAAATTCAGTGCCTCGGATACGGTCATAATCGGCAACACTGGAATCAAGACCAGTCGACTCGCGATGGGTACTGGAACCGTGGGCGTCGGACACCATTCGCACCAGACTGCCTTGGGGGTGGATGGCCTTTCGCGCCTTTTACTGAATGGTCATGACAACGGCCTGCGTTTTTTCGATGCAGCGGATTCCTATGGTAGCCATCCCCATGTGGCTGAGGCATTGAAACATTTATCTCGCGACAAAGTCACTTTGCTCACCAAGAGTTGGGCACGTGATGCTGATGGAATGCGCGCCGACCTTGATCGTTTCCGGAAGGAACTGGGAACCGATTATCTCGACATTGTGCTGATGCATTGTGTGACTGAGGCTGATTGGACCACCCAATTCCGCGGGGCCATGGATGTGTTGGAGGAAGCCAAGCAGAAAGGCATGATCCGAGCACATGGCTGCTCGTGTCACAGTATTGAAGCATTACGTGCGGCGGCAAAGTCTCCCTGGGTCGAGGTGGATTTGGTACGAATCAATCCTATTGGTTCACACATGGACGCCGATCCGGCCACCGTAGTCAGTGTCATGAAAGAAATGAAAGCAGCAGGCAAGGGTCTGGTTGGAATGAAGATTCTAGGCCAAGGCGACATGCGGAACCGGCAAGATGAAGCAATTAAATACGCCCTGTCATTGGGCTTGCTGGATGCCTTCACGATCGGTGCTGAGAGCAAGGGCGAACAGGAAGATCTAATCCGGCGAATTTCTGCGGCCGCATAGGCTCTGTGGCCGTGTGGTTCGTTTTACTCTCACGCCTTTCCTGTCTTACAGTAGCAATCTGTGCGCACACAGGTCGGCATCATCGGAGCCGGACCGGCAGGGCTGGTTCTCTCTCACCTGCTCCACCTCCAGGGAATTGAGTCTGTAGTTCTCGAAAACCGTTCCCGACAATATTGCGAAGAGCGCGTGCGCGCCGGAGTGCTGGAACAGGGCACAGTTGACCTGCTGTGCGAAACCGGAGTGGGTGAGCGGCTTAAAAAAGAAGGCCTGATCCACGACGGAATCGAACTGCGCTTTGGGGGCAAAGGCCATCACATGGATTTCCGCGAACTCACCGGCGGAAAGACAATTACTATCTACGGCCAGTCAGAAGTAATAAAAGATTTGACCAACGCGCGGCTTGCCGCGGGAGGGCAGGTTTATTTTGAAGTGGAAGACGTGAGCGTGCACGACTTCGACGGCGCGAAACCGAGAATTCGGTTTCGCAAAGATGACAATGCAGAGGAATTAGTCTGCGATTTCATCGGTGGTTGTGACGGCTTTCATGGCATCTGTCGTCCGGCGATCGAGCGAGTTGTGGCTGTCTACGAGCGGGAATATCCCTTTGGCTGGCTCGGTATTCTGGCGGAAACCCCTCCTGCCGCTGATGAAATTGTGTATGCCTACCACGAACGCGGATTTGCTTTACTCAGCATGCGGTCGCCTGTGCTGAGCCGTTTGTACATTCAGTGTGACCCTGTGGAAAACCTTGAAACGTGGCCGGATGAAAAGATTTGGCGAGAACTGCACATGCGGCTGGAGTCTTCTGGTGGGAGAAAACTTGTTGAGGGACCGGTGATTCAAAAAGGAATTACCGGGATGCGGAGCTTTGTTGTGGAGCCAATGCAGCACGGAAATCTCTTTCTGGCTGGCGATGCCGCGCACATCGTCCCACCAACCGGCGCGAAAGGGCTGAACCTTGCGGTGGCTGACGTGCGTGTATTAGCTAAGGCTCTGACGGACTTTTATCGAACTGGAAAACGCGACTTACTGAATCGTTACTCCGAAATTTGCCTGCGACGCGTGTGGAAAGTGCAACGATTCTCCTGGTGGATGACTTCCATGCTGCATATGTTTCCGGACGCGAGCCCATTTGATCAGAAACGACAGCGAGCCGAGCTTGAATACGTGACGAGTTCGCGAGCTGCTGCACAAACGCTGGCTGAAAATTATGTGGGATTGCCGATGGAATAAAGGTTTTGGCAGATTATTTTTTTCGCAGGAGCAATGCCCAATCATTTACTCCCGGCGCCCCAGGTGAAGTCCAGGTTGGCGAAGCAACATTGACGGTGGATAATGTGCTCTTTTGTCCTGTGTTGGCATTCCACCACGTCGCGTTATAGCTGCCGGGTAAAATCTGCAACGTTACTTTGCCCGCGTGCGGCAAATAGATCGCGTAAATTTCACCAGGTTTTGCCAGGCAATAATTCCCCTGGTTAACCAGCTCATCGTGCGGCTCGGTCTTCCACCAATCGAAGCTGGTCATGAAATCCACCATATGCACGTAGCCCTGAAACATCGTCATGGTGTTATCCCCGCGGCCGTTCATCCAGCCGCCTCCGGTGTCGGGCAATATATTGGTTCCCCGGCGTGCCGTCTCGCCTGAAGTTTGATAACCTCCCGCCATTACGATTTCCCACGCAGTTCGTCGTAACGCATCCGCAGAATCTGAACCAGCACCACCGATCGCCCATGCCGGATAGTGGTCCTCGTATCCGTACTCTTCGTTGGCCTGAGGAATAATTCGACCAAGACCTTCCTGCTGTTTTCGCTGAGCCAGCATGAAGGCATGCTGATTGCGTGACCACTCCTGAAACGACGTGAAATCAAACCAATCCGATGCGCGGTCTTGATGTATGTTGTCGATGGGATGGCTGGTGGCCAGATGCTTATATGGATCCCACTGTTTAATCAGCGTCCCGGTGTCGTGAGTCCACGCATCATCGCGATAATGATCGAGATCATCTCCCAAATCCCATGTGATATTGGAATAGGCACCGAATCGCGCGATGGCGTAGCGAATGAAGCGGCGCTCGTCTTCGCTTCCGGCTGCTGGATGCGTGCGGCTGTCGTTCATATCCAGCACTAACGAGATAATCATGTCGCGGTCGTGAGCACATGCTAGAGCCCGGTCAAACTTCTGCCAGTAGGAAATATCGAAACGGCTGTAATCAAAGCCAGGGTGGTAAAGATCTTCGGGATTCTCTGAGTTACTGATAAAGTCGAAAAGTCCGCCCCAACTTAAATGGAGTTTTTGCCCCAGTCGTCCAAAGTAATGAAGCAATCGCAAACTTTTCCCAGTTCGCCACGGCCTGATGCGCGGCGTCCAACTTTCAGCAGCCATAACCGGTTCGCCGAAAAATTTATCGGTGCGGCCGGCGATGGTTACGCGCATCCGGTTAATCTTCAGATTGTGCAGCCGTTCTATGGCCGCTCGAATCACATTGTCATCGCGCCATCCAACCAACCAGTAAGCAGTGGTGCCATTAAAGAAATAATGCTCGCCGGTCCCCTCCCATACAAAGTGCCAACGGTTTTGCACGTCGACGCGTATCGGCCCACGGCGATGGCCGTTTGTCACATGAAAACTTCCGCTTGAAGTTCTGTGGGACCGCCCCTGTTGATATTCCACCGAGTAGGTGTAATCGCCCGCGGCCGGCGGCATGAAGCGAATGCGGAAGACACTGCCGTCATCGGAGTCGCAGAAGCCCTCCACTTGCCAGTGTTTGCTCCCATCCGCGGTGCTAAAGACCCCTTTCAATGAGGCATCAGTGAAAGGATTGGGAGCGTGCGGGCTGGAAACTCGAGTTTCCAGCTCTACAAAATCGTAGGCGTCCAAGACTTGTTTGGACTGGGAAAAATCGACATGGGATGGAGGAAACGTAATCCCGTGAAAAATAAAAACAACAGTCAGGATTAAGGCAAAAATAAGCAAAACCCTGAAAACTCTTCGCCGGGTTCCAGACGGGCTGGCGATTTTGTTCCCCTGAGGCATAGAGATGATATTTACTGTGCAAACGGTGGCGGTTCGGGCTCTGCGGATCCATCAGCGCGGGCGTCTGAGGCCCCGTAGTTCACGCCCGTCTTCGAATCGTGCATCACCACATTTCCGCGCCCCATGCTTGTCGAATATTCTTCGTGGACCGTCAACTGATGTCCCATCGCGGTGAGCTTCTGCCGCACGTCTGCCGGGACGCGCGATTCGATACTGATATTGCATCCGCGCTTGGCGTGAACTGTAAAGCGAGCATTCTCCAGCGCTTGCTGAATATTCATTCCATAGTCGGCGATGTTGGAGACAAATTGCGCATGGGCCACCGGCTGATTTGCTCCTCCCATAATGCCAAAGCCGATGTGCTGATCTCCACGTTCCATGAACGCAGGGATAATGGTGTGGAAGGGACGTTTGCGCGGTGCGAGCGCGTTGGGAGAGGCAGGATCGAGTGAAAAAAGGCCGCCACGGTCTTGCAAGACAAAGCCTCCGCCACGCACCGTTACTCCTGAACCAAACCCTTCATAGTTACTCTGAATGAGCGAAACAATATTCCCCTCGCGGTCCACCACGGTTAAATAAGTCGTGTCGCTGTGAGGTGCACCATAGGTGACATCACAATTCGCCCGGCTTAAATCAATCGATTCGGCTCGTTGTTTCGCGTAATCCTTCGACAGCAACCCTTTGACCGGAACTTTGGCAAAACGCGGGTCGGCGTTGTAGTGATCCAAATCAGCGTAAGCCAACTTCATGGCCTCCATTTTTTTGTGGAGTTCAGCCACCCCGAGCGGGCCATCTCCCGCAGCAGGCGACGTTTCCATGATATTCAACATTTCCAGCGCAGCCATGCCCTGTCCGTTGGGAGGCAGTTCATATACGGTCCAGTCGCGATACTTCGTGGAAATGGGCTCAACCCACTCCGGAGAAAATTGCGCAAGATCGTCGGCCGTCATGGTTCCGCCCAGCGCCTTCGACGTATTCAGAATCTCGGCTGCGATTTCGCCTTTGTAGTACGAATCCGCTCCCTTCTCGGCGATGCTCCGTAATGACTTTGCCAGGTCCGGATTGCGAAAGATTTCTCCCATGCCGGGAGCTTTTCCGTTTGGCAAATAGACGCGCTGGCCTTCGGCATCATGAGCGAAACTTTCGGGAGCATCCTCCCAGAAGGAATGGACTAACTCTGTAACTGGAAAGCCTTGGTCGGCGTAGAAGATCGCCGGCTGAAAAATTTGCTTCCATGGCAGATGTCCAAATTTTCCATGCAAAGCGTTCCACCCCGCGACCGCTCCCGGCACAGTGACAGAGTCAATGCCAAACTGCGGCATCTTGGTTGCGTCTTTTGCCTTCAGATAGGCAATTGTCAAACCTTGCGGAGCCCAGCCGCTGGAATTGATGCCGTAGAGCTTGCCGGTTTTCGCGTCCCAATAGATGGCAAACAGGTCTCCGCCGATGCCATTCATCATCGGTTCGGTAACACCCAACGTGGCGTTAGCGGCAATCGCAGCGTCTACGGCTGATCCGCCACGCCGCAAAATTTCAGCTCCGGCTTGCGAAGCTAGCGTATGACTGGTAGCCACAATCCCATATTTGGTGATCACCATGGAACGTGCAGTATGCCGGCCCTGGCAAAATCCGAGCTGACTTAGCAGACCCAAAAAGACAGTCACAGCGAAGGCACTTTTTTTCATGGCTGACATGCTACCCCAGACTCGACTCACCCGCATCTGGGCTGCACTTCTCGCCATAGAAACAAGTGCGTTTTAGGCTAAAGTAAAGAGATAGCAGCGCGGAATATCCGTTTGGAGGAAGAATGGAAGAGTTCTATTGTCCGGTCAATCTGACCTCTGATGTCATTGGTGGCAAATGGAAGCCTCTGGTTATCTATTACCTCGAGAAGCGGACTCGCAGGTTCGGAGAATTGCAGAAATTGATTCCGGGCATGACCAAGAAGATGCTTACACAGCACTTACGCGAGTTGGAGCGCGATGGAGTCGTAAGCCGCAAGGCTTACCCCGAAATCCCGCCCAAGGTGGAATACTCGCTCACGAGGCACGGGGAGAGCCTAAAGCCAATTTTGAAATTGATGTCGGCTTGGGGAACAAAACATCGTGAGCGTTATGGGATTCCCAAGGAGAGCAGCTTTCCTCCATTAACAAAAAAGAGGACGACGTCTGCAGAATCTTCGGTCAGCGCCTGAGCCTTTCGGCATCCGGGTGGAATCGAATGGAAGGAGGCCGCAATGTCCAGACAAGCTAAAGGATTGGTTTCGCAATATGACGACGTTTACCTCATAGATGGGGTACGTACACCTTTCGCCGACTACAACACGGTTCTAGGGCTGATCTCTCCGATCGATCTTGGCATTAAGGTCGCGCGCGAAGTTTTCAAGCGTTCAGGGGTATTGCCGCAGGATGTGGACACCGTCGTTGCAGGAAGCGTGGCACAGGCCAGCTTCGATGCTTATGTGCTTCCCCGTCACGTCGGACTCTACTCCGGCGTTCCCACTGAGGTGCCAGCGCATTTGGTGCAGCGGGTTTGCGGAACGGGCATTGAAGCCATCATTCAAGCAGCCGACTCGATCACACTTGGGAAGGCTGATCTTGGTTTGGTGGTAGGAACCGAATCCATGTCACGGAACCCGATTGCCGCTTACACCCATCGCGGCGGTTTCAAGTTAGGGCAAGTTGAGTTCAAGGATTTTCTCTGGGAGTCGTTGATGGACACTTGCCCGAATAAGTCCATGGGCAATACCGCGGAGGAGTTGGCCAAACGTTACAAAGTCACACGGCAGGATGCGGACGAATTTGCCGCGGAAAGTTTCGCGCGTGCTGTTGCTGCCCAGAAGTCCTGCTTCTTGAGTGGGGAGATTGTGGCGGTGGTAAACGAGACGTTCGAGCTGAGCGGATACGTGCCTCGCGCAATTCGTTTGCCGAAGAAAATCGAGTCGTGTGATGTGGACAGTCACGTTCGTTCTTCGCCCATGGAAGTGTTGGCGAAATTAGCTCCCGCGTTCGGTGGTGTACAGACTGGAGGAAACAGCTCCGCCATCGTGGATGGCGCAGTTGCCACGCTGGTGGCTTCTGGCGGCTTCGTTAAGAACCAAGACAAGAAGCCTTTGGCGAAAGTGTTGGCCGGAGTTTCGGTCGGAGTACCCCCGGAGATCATGGGGATTGGGCCGGTAGCAGCAATTCGTGCGGTATTAGAAGCTGGCGGGCTCAAGCTGGATCAAATCGACCGCGTGGAGATCAACGAAGCATTCGCGGCGCAAACCATCGCGTGTGCGCGCGAATTAGGCCTTGATTATGCGAAGTTGAATGTGAATGGCGGCGCGATTGCGATCGGGCATCCGCTGGGAGCTACCGGCGTGCGCATTTCCGTTACCGTCGCGCGAGAATTGAAGCGCTCCGGCAAACGCTATGGAATCGCGTCGGCCTGCATCGGTGGTGGACAAGGGATTGCACTGCTGGTGGAAAACCCGGAAGCTGCCAATTAGTTCGAGACCGCCTGGCTTTCGGCACTTATCTCTGCGGCGGTTGTCACAGCCCGACGGCGCTTAAAGTCCCGCAATGATAGCTCCAGTCCGCCAAAATCTGGGTGATCGTTGTGGCTTATGGTGAATGCGATATCCAGGTCGTCTCCTTGTAGAATCTGTTCCTGATTTACTCTCTCTGCCATTCGCCATCCCATGGCGTTGAATGCGAGGGAACCTCGCCATTTCTCAGTTCCCTCCCGGTTCTCAATTGGGGCAAGTTTCAGCTTTACATGTTTTTCCTTCAACACGCGTGGCGGCGCCATCAAGCGCGTCCCGGTCGCCGCAAAAACTGGTTCAGGATTTCCTACCCCAAACGGTTCCAGCCGGGATACCAACTGAAACAACTCCGGCGTTACCTGGCCCAAGGAAAGTTCCGCGTCGCAATGCAACGAAGGTTCAAAATCGGCGAGAGTCAAGTGCTGGCGTGCATACGCATCCAGTTGAATTTTTAGTTCAGGGAGACGCGCCGAGTGCAGCGCAAAACCGACTGCATGGGAGTGTCCGCCGTAACGCGTAAACAAGTCGCGACAAGATTCCAAAGCATTCAGCAAGTGAAAGGGCGCGATGGAACGACCGGACCCATGAGCTTGCTCGCCATCGCGGGAAACGACCAAAGCCGGCCGCCCATAGCGTTCTACAACTCGAGTTGCGGTGATGCCAATCACTCCCCGATGCCAACCGTCTCCATCAATCACCAGGCAGAAAGCGTCTTTTAACGAGGCATCTTCATCAAGTCGCACCTGAATCGCTTCGAGAATACGACGCTCTTCTTCCTGGCGTTCGGCGTTCAACTGGTCGAGACGATTGGCGATCTCACGAGCGCGCTCCGGATCTTTTACGCTGAACAATTCAACTACGTCACGCGCAATATCCATGCGGCCAGCCGCATTCATTCGTGGAGCTATGCGAAATGCGACCTCTCCTGAGGTTAAGGGTCTTCCACCCAGTTGAGCCACCTCTAACAAAGCTTTGAGTCCTGGATTTACGGCTGAACGCAGCGCTTCAAGACCTAGTTTGGCGAAGACACGATTTTCACCTGTGAGAGGAACAGCATCGGCGACCGTGGCGATTGCCACTACCTTCATGAATGACGTTAGAAGCCGAGTAAGATCACTTCCTGTCCTCCGCCGTTCCAGCAAGCCTTGAGCTAATTTGAAGGCGACGGCGGCTCCACAGAGTACTTTGCAGGGATACTCACAGCCGATCTGATTGGGATTTATCACCGCGAGAGCGTTCGGCACTCCATCCATTCCAGGCAGGTGGTGATCGGTAACAATGAGATCCACTCCTACCCGGAGCGCGGTGTCGGCTGGGGCGAAAGCCCGAATTCCCATATCTACGCTGATGATCAGACGAACGCCTGCGGCTGCGGCTTGCTCTATGACATCGTCTTTCATGCCATAGCCGTCGTGGATCCGGTGGGGGATGTGGAAGTCGGCCGCGCCTCCGCAAAGCTCAATGGCGGTTTTGAGGATGACGATGGCGGTGGTGCCATCTACGTCGTAGTCCCCATAGATGAGGACTGGCTCTTTGCGCTCGATGGCGGCTTCGATACGGTCGACCGCGGTCTTCATTCCGCTCATGAGGTAAGGCGAGTGCAATTGAGCTAATGACGGAGCAAGGAACTGATCAGCGCTGGGGCCGTCGGAAATCCCGCGCATTACCATCAATCGGGCGAGAACATCTGCCTCGGCAGCGTTTTGTTTTTTGAAAGCGGAACTTTGCCGGAATCTATCAGCGAGTCGTTGTACCTGTTCGGGGTCAGCCGTCTTGAGCTTCCAGCGCACGACTAATTTTCGTCGTCCTGGTCGGGTTCGTCTATAGGAATACCACCGAAATCTTCTGCCAGTTCCACCAGGCGCTGGTAACGGTCATACCAATCGGTGGAGGATTCGAAAATCATCATCACGCCCTGATAGGCAAAGCCGATCTGGACGAAGCCGGTCTTACCCAGATAGGTTCGCAGCCAGCGGCCTTCTTCGACCTCTTCCTCCCCTGTGAATTCAGCACTGGTGAGCCGCTCGAGGAGGTCATCCAAATCTTCTTTTTTAAGCTCCCAGGAATCCATCGTGACAAAGGGAGCGCTGGCCAGCTTGGCCAACTCCACAAAATCCTTCCAGCTTTCCGGATTGCCGTTGATCTTCCACATGACCGTCTGGACCTCTTCATGGTCCACATAGCCTTGGAAACGGCGCATGCCATGGCCTTCGATGAAGGCGATCATGTCATCTTTCAGGCTGGAGAGGTTGTCAGGCGAGGACAACATAGATGTCTGACTGCATTGTATTCCAACCAAGGCTGATTGGCGGATAAACCAAAGTTACACCCCTAGTTTCTTTACTTCTTCCGAGTAGTACTTCCGGTAGAGGATGTCCCATTCCTGGCTGCCCTCCAGGATGGTGCGCTTCTGGCTTTCGATCTTCTGGCGGGCCGATTTGTCGATCTTTTCTTCCTGGTTCAGCAAATCCTCGAGGATTTTGCGGACTTCCAGGCGCAACGTATTCCGGTCTTCTACAAATTCGACCTCGTTCAGATCAGCCAAGGCGTCGGTGACCACGTGGGCAACCTTATTGACTTTGTCACGGCTGATTCTCACAGCACCGCCTTGTATTTGCGGACGAGTTCGCTCTTTACTTTGCGGAACATCTCCTGATAGTTGGCCCCGGTTTTGCGCATTTCCTCGGAGTATGCTTCGAGGATGACGCGTACCTCGTCGTTGATGCGGTCCTCCAAACCGAATTCTTCGAGCATGGCGGTGTGCACCCGGTCGACTACGGCCGGAACGGCCTTGCTCTCGATGAACTCGGCGGCGATCAGTTTTTTGGTGACTTCGCGGGCCAGGTAACCCACATATTCTTTGGACAGAAGCATAGTGCGGACAGGGACTCGTTTACGAAACAGTTAGTGTAGCACAGCGAACAGATTGCCGGAGGCGTGGCAGGGCGCCTTTTTGTCCGCGATAATTGGGAATATGCCGCAGGTTTCCGCCATCACGGCCAGGATCAAAAATGTCGCGCTTGAGGCTGGGTTTGATCTGGCCGGCATCGCCCCGGTGCAAGATTTTCCCGAGCTGGCACAGTTCCCTGCCTGGGTGGCCGCTGGGCACGCAGGGGAAATGAAGTATCTGGAGGCTCGCGATGATTTCGGGAAGTTAAAACGATCCTCGCTGCAGACGGTAGCGCCTTGGGCTCGCAGCGTGATCGTATGCGCGATCAATTACAACACTCGACAGCCTTATTCGACCCAGTTTGACGAACCCGAGCATGGGTGGATTTCCCGTTACGCGTGGGGGCGGGAGGACTACCACGAATCCGTGATGCGTCGGCTTACCGCAGTCGAAGCAAAACTTTTGGAAATGTCGCCAGAAGTCCAGACCCGGCGCTATGTGGATACGGGTCCGCTGGTCGAGCGAGTCTATGCGAAGTACGCTGGTGTGGGATGGGTGGGCAAGAATACCTGCATCATCAATCAGAAAAAAGGATCTTGGTTATTTTTGGGAGTGATTTTGACCTCGCTTGAACTCACTCCGGATATGCCTGCCCCTGATCGCTGCGGAACTTGCACACGATGTATTGATGCCTGCCCGACCGACGCCTTCGTCGGAGCTTACAAACTCGATTCCAATCGGTGCATTGCCTACCACACGATCGAGAAACGTGGAGCCATCCCCGAGGAAATGCGGGGGGGCCTCGGCCGACACGTGTTCGGGTGCGATATTTGCCAGGATGTTTGTCCGTGGAACCGCAAGGCTCCGGCAAGCATGGCTGCGGAATTTCAGCCGCAAACAGAACTGGTCAATCCAGTTTTAGAGTGGCTGGCCGAAATAAGCCCGACAGAATTTACCGAGAAATTTCGCGGGTCGCCGCTCAAACGAGCGAAGCGGAATGGCATTCGCCGCAATGCCATCGTCGCCATGGGAAATAGTGGCAATCGCGAATTCCTTCCCTTGTTATCGAAACTCAGCCATGATGAGGATGCAGTAGTAGCCGAACATGCACGTTGGGCGGAAAGCAAACTGAGAACTGCGGACCTGGAACTGGAAACTGATATTTCGCCTACCTCATCCGGCGATGCCAAGTAATTGCGGCAGTGGTAGCATTTCGTTCTATCGGGATGGTGCTGTGAGCATGAAGTCATCTCTTCGGACATTGATTACTGACCGTACGCTGACAGTTTTGCTTCTCGCAGCCGCGCTTTTCTCAAACATTCTCAGCCAACCAGCCCACGCTGCCGATGAGCCCAAGTGGCTACGCATGAGCTCTGCGCATTTCGTAGTGCTCACCGATGCGCCTCTCTCGAAAAGTGAGCAAATCATCTTGCGGCTAGAGCAGATGCGCTCGGTACTTGGCCATCAGCTCATGAAGTCGAAGCTGCACTTGTCCCTGCCGCTAGACATCATCTGCGTCAAAAGTGATGACGAATACATTCAGATCGCTCCGCTCCGGGATGGACGTCCGATCTCATCCACAGGTTTTTTTCTTCACGGAGATGACCGCAACTACATGGTGCTGAATCTGGCGGACGACCAGAGTTGGCAGACTATTACCCGAGACTTTTTCCGCCTCTTCTTGATTTACAACTATCCACCCACTCCAAGCTGGTTCGATGAAGGGCTGGTGGAATATCTCTCCAGCTTGCAACTCTCGGATGAGGAGGGAATGATGGGCGCCGATCCCGGCTCCTATCTCGCAGCCCTGAATTCACAGCCATGGATTCCATTGCCCGAGTTGTTTGCAACCCGCCTTGATCCGAACAAACCAACCAAGCCGATATATCGCGCTGAATCGTGGATGGTGATGCACTACCTGATCAGCCAGGACAAAATGACGGAAACGGGCAGCTATTTCGGCTTGGTTATGGGACAAGGCGAACCGATTGATCAGGCGATCACAAAAGCCTATGGCATGGCTCCTGGGCAGTTGGAACAGACCATCAAGGATTATTCCCGCTCGCTTGCGACAGCCAAACCAGCGCCGCCCATGGCAGAGAAAAAAGTTAACATTCTGCCCAGCCTTGCCGGAGCAACCAGATTTTCTCCGGGCCTTGGCAAGGTTGATATTGCCAGCAGCTACAAGGAAGTTCTGCTTCCAGAAGCAAGAGCTTTGGTGGATGAGATGATGCTCCGTCTACCCGAGCGCCGCGAGGCTGCAGTGAAAGAATTGGACCAATTGGTTGAGGGGCTCAAAAGCGAAAATCCGATTGAGCATCACGCCAAAGGGTGGTTGTATCTGGAACTGGGCAAAATCAGTGATGCGGTGGAGGAGTTCAGGCAAGCTTTTGAACTCGATTTACACGACCCATGGTCGCACTATTATATGGCCCGCATGAAATACCGTACAGCAGTGGAAAGTGGCGCGCCCATCGAGGGACTGGCAAGCATGCTGATCGATTTGCGAACTGTCATTGACTGGAACGCCGACTTCGCTGAAGCCTACAACATGCTGGGAGTCGCCCGTGTGGATGGCGGCGGAGTGAACTCGGCGATCGATGCGATGAAACGAGCCATAGAACTGAGCCCTCGGAATGAAACTTATTTGCTGAATATGGCCGTGGCGAATACTGCGGCTAAAAAATGGGATGTTGCAACCGCCTTACTGACTCGACTCAAAACCAGCCAGGACCCAAAGATTGCAGCCGATGCCCGCACTTATCTGGACGAACTTCCCAATGCAAAAAAATATGGAATCCTTCCGCCGCGCCCCGGAAGAGTTGCAGGTACGGCAAAGCCGAAACCAACCATAGCCAAGAAAGCTGCCGGATCGGATGATGATGAAGAAGATGCAGATTCCAAGAAACCGGACTCTGAGCCTGCACCCGATCGCAGGAAAGTTCAGTACATCAAAGGAAAACTGCTTCGAGTGGATTGTTCGCAATCTCCCGTAGCGGTTCTCACCATAGCCGGAGCGCGGTCCATGCGCCTGCGCACAGAGGATTTCCACGCACTGCAATTAATTGGAGCGGATCAATTCTCCTGCGATTGGAAGAATGTTGCCGTCACCGTGAACTACAAAGCCGGCGGCAAGACAGATGGTGACCTGGTTTCTCTAGAAATTGTGCAATAGCCCAAATTAAAACCCTCCCAGGCCACTGACTAGGAGGGTTCATTTGCAGGTGGTGGGACTAGAAGCGTTTCAGACGCGGACGACGTTGGCCGCCTGGAAGCCTTTGGGGCCTTTCAGCAGATCGAATTCCACGGTTTCGCCCTCATTCAAGGTGCGGTAGCCGTTTTCCTGGATCGCTGAAAAGTGGACGAATACGTCCTCCCCGGTGGAGCGCTGGATGAATCCGTATCCTTTCGCCCCATTGAACCATTTCACTGTACCTTTTTCTCTCACAAAGTTACTCCTTTCGCATCTGCGCCTTGTTTATGGAAATATCTCAAGCTCACCGTGAAGCTTTCGCTTCCTACGCACCCCCTAGCTCACCTGAGAGCACTGCTCCGGCAAATGTCATGTGGGCCCGCCGGACGGCACGCATAAAATTGGCCTCTGAGTTTTGTGCCGTTAGAATTAGCGGCACAAAGCTCCGAGGCCAGTTTGCTGCGCGGGTTTCGACTGCTGTACACAAAACATCAACCTGGGTCTGCTAAAACTCGTTATGACAAAATGAGAGAGAGTCATAACGAGCAACAGATAATATGCAGGAAAGCATGTATATGGCAAGAAATAAATTTTCTGAAAACGTTTTCGTTGCGCCAAGTCAATGAGTGCACCAGCATGGGATCATGCAAACGTTTGATAAGATGGAACAAACCTAGTGATTGACCAACAGTCACACACAGCCGCGCCGCTTCCGTCGACAATACGAGACGCCCCGGCTAGAAATAGTCGGAAGGCGCTGATCGTCTCGACCGTGCAGTATCTGCTGCGGACTGAAGTGCACACTTTTGCATTCTCCGTGGCTGCCAATGCGATCCTTTCCTTCTTCCCTTTTGTGTTGCTTCTGCTGACGCTCATCCGCCGCGTTTTTCATTCGCGGGTGATGTATGACGTGGTGGTACAGCTGCTACGAGACTATTTACCAACCGGACAGGATTTTGTGATTCGCCATCTCAATGCGCTGGTGGATGCCCGGCAGCGTGTGGAGATTTTCTCTTTGGTCATTTTGTTGATCACATCAACGGGAATTTTCATGCCGCTGGAAGTAGCGCTGAACCGAATCTGGGGATTCAGTAAGAACCGTTCGTATGTAGGGAATCAGTTGATCTCGCTGGCATTGGCATTTAGCTGCGGATCTCTCGCTTTGCTCTCGGTGGCGCTGACTGCGGGCAATGTCGCGCTGCTGACATCTTCTCTGCATGGACACGGGGTATTTTTTGTGCGCATGGTGGGATTCGTCACCATGAAAACCTTTGCCATCCTGGCCAGCATTGCCATCTTCTTTCTGATCTACTGGCTGCTCCCGAACGGGAAAGTGCCGGCGAAAACCGTGTTGCCAACGGCAGTCACGATGGGTTTGATGTCGGAAGTGCTGAAGTATACCTACATTCTTGCGCTGCCTCGTCTGAACTTTCAGGAAGTTTATGGACCTTTTGCGTTGTCGGTGAGTTTGATGTTTTGGGCGTTTCTTAGCGGATTGCTGCTGTTGGCTGGCGCAAACCTTACGGCACAACGACACGCCAGATCGCAAGATTAAGACCCAAATCAGTTTTTTTACGCTTCGCGCGATTTGGGGTCAGCTTGTGGTATTGAGCGCAACCTTTGAATGTCGATCCAGTGCAATCTCGGCTCACGCCTAAATGCTTGACGGTGTTCGGTGCAAATAGCTCATCAACCAGTGATCGATTCGCTCCCATCGATTGACGAACTCGTCTCCGCCCTGGCCACACTTTCAAACCATCCAATGCTGGAGTCGCGGAAGCTGTGCTGATAGCAGGTTCGGCCAGGGGTTGGAAACGCATCCTTGCCCTTTGCCGCTGAGTCTTTTGGAAGGCAAAGTTCAGTGTTCTTTGACACACTGCAGTATTTCTTCATCGGTCAAGGTGTGATCGGAGGACTTGGCGCGGTGGTAAATGCGTTCCACTAACTCTTCGTTGGCCTGCATACCACGACGTTCCAGCCAAAACAGGATATTTGACTTGCCGCTCATGGGGCCGATGTCGATGATCTGTTCCAGCCCGAATAGCTGCGAAGGAACTCCGGAATACACTGCATTGGCGAGCTCAACGTCATTTTTCTTGAAGGCTTTGATGACCGCAGCAGCGTGAACTCCGGTTGCCGTGCGGAATGCGTCTTCGCCCACCACAGGGTAGTTCGGCGGAATATGTACGCCAGTAGCTTTCGACACTGCATGGCAATAATCTTTCAGCTTGGTTAGATCCTGATCGTTCCACGGTGCGATGCCCATCAGCTTGAGGTTGACCAGCATGTGATCCATCTGCGTGTTGCCAACACGCTCTCCGATTCCCAGTGCGCAGGCGTGCACGCAATCGGCTCCTGCCATTAAAGCCGCCATGGAATTTGCCACTGCGAACCCACGGTCGCAGTGGCCATGCCAGTCCACGCGGATTTTCTCTCCCGATGGTTTCACGACCTCATCGATTACGAATTTCACCAATGCGTATGCACCCATGGGAGTGGCGTGGCCAGCTGTATCGCAAATCACAATCGCACGCGCACCGTGATTAATCGCTGTCGAGTACAGGCGCTTCACCATTTTGGGATCGCAGCGCGAGGTATCTTCAGTCACATACATCACTTGTAGACCCAGCGAGATGGCGAACTTTACAGCTTTCTCTGTGGTTTCGAGGAGGAAGTCATCACTCCAGTTTTCGATGTGGCGACGGATGGGGCTGGAGCCAATGAATGTCGCTGCTGTGATGTCGAGGCCCGTACGTTGAACAATTTCTGCTATGGGGCGAATGTCATTTTCGTGAGTACGCGCAGCGCAGTCGGGCCGAATTTTCAGTTTGCTTTGGACTATCTCACGAGCCAACGCCTCGACGTGCTCGACCGCGCGCGGCCCAGCACCAGGTAGCCCCAGATCAAGCGACTGAATGCCCAACGCCTCCATCAAATGGAGAATTTCAATTTTTTCCGAGATCAGAGGATCGCGAACAGACGGCGACTGCAGCCCATCACGCAAGGTTTCGTCATTTAGAAGGACTGGCTTCGGAGACGGCAATAGCGCAGAGTTTTGCTGGTTCCAGTCGTAGATGAGTTCGGAAGCTTTCACTGCTGCTCCCTGCTACGATTTTCCCGGCAGAGTAAGTCCGAATACAGAGATCTGCCCTTGCCCTGCCACATTCAATCCACTGGCCTCTTCCGGATTCGGCAGGTAGAGGGTCTTGCAGTGCTCGCAGCGGTAAACTTCGGCGTTTTTGCCCCAGGCTTTTTCCACATCTCCGCAAGCCTGCTCGACCACGTCATCGCTATAGAACCAACGCTTCAGATGTCCACCGCAGAACTTGCCCTTTTCGTTCTTCTCATTGCAGGAACGCTGATTGAACTTCTTGATCTTTACCTTGTGTTTGGGAAGCTGCGGAGCTTGCGTTAATGCGCTGGTCGGAGTGGCCAAAGCTTTGACCTCGTTGCAGGACTGATCGTCCCGGATTCACCTGCGGGTTTACATTCTACCCGACCCTTCCCAGACAAAAAAGCCGGGGTCTTAGGGACCCCGGTCTAGTGTTGGCTGGTTGCCCGGATAAAACTTATGCAGTGCGACGCGGCCGCAGCGTCAGATCCCGCACCTGCGTCAGAATGCTCGACATCTGCATCCCATTCAGCTGCGAAACAAAGGGAATCATTTCCGCGACAAACTCGTCCTTCATCAGATCGCGGATCTCTTCCTGGCGATTCCGCTCTCCACCGGAGAGCAAATCCGGCACGGCTACTTCCAAGGCTTTCGCCAGCCGCTCCAGTGAGGAAAGGGTCGGAGTCGCTTTTTCGTTCTCGATTTTTGATACATACGTACGCGGCACCGACATGCGCGTGGCCAGCTGACGCTGGCTCAACCCATTGCGCAGGCGTAGTGAACGAATGGAGGCCGCGAGATTCAAGTGTCCGCGGCCGTGGCCATGCGAAGGCATCATCGCCGGCTCAGGCATTGGGGCGACTACTTCAGGCTCGTCCTCATCCAAAGATCCGTGGCAGCGACGGCAGTTATTATTTGATGTACGGAATTGAACCAACAGGCAGCGATCGCAGCGGACGACTTCCCGTGAGTCTACCGGGGCAAGAGTTGTGGCCATTCTAGGTTGGGAGTGGGCCAGAGCGGGCTTCCCTGGAATCATTCAATCTTGCGAATGCCTTAAACGGGAGGGCACGGCTTGCGGGCCGTGCCTCTATAATCCGCGAAGCTTCTGTAGCGCGACCTACTGAAGCCAGCATTCTGAAACCAACTGAGTTGATTCCAAACCTCAGGGTAATTTGCGGGACTGGGCCGATAATGTCAAGAAAAATCTCGGAAGCAAAGCGTAAAAAGAACAATGAGAAACTGAAGTAACCGGACAGTTTCTGGATAAAAGCCTAGGAAACAGGGACAAAACCATGAATGATCGTGCGACAGCATGGGGTTTACTAACTGAGTTCACCCAGTCAGAAAGTTTGCGGAAACACGCGTTGTCTGTGGAAATTTGTATGCGCGCGTATGCGCGGAAATTTTCTCCGGGATTGGCTGAGGCCGAGGAACTGTGGGGGATCACCGGGCTTTTGCATGACTTTGACTATGAGAAGTGGCCGAGTTTGCAGGATCATCCGTATCGTGGGAATGAAATTTTGCAGGAGCGTGGATGGTCGGATGAGATTTGTCGGGCAATTATGTCGCACGCAGAGTATTCCGGTGTAAGCCGTGACACCCTCATGGAGAAAGCATTATTCGCCTGTGACGAATTGGCTGGATTTATCACCGCTGTGACTCTGGTCAAGCCGAGCAAATCCTTAGCTGAGGTCGATGCGAAATCAGTTCGGAAAAAAATGAAGGACAAAGCCTTCGCCCGCAGCGTGAATCGTGATGACATCGTGAACGGGGCGGCCGCTTTAGGTATTGAACTCGAAGACCATATCGCCTTTTGCATTGAAGCGATGAAGGGCATCGCCGGAACGCTCGGGTTGGATGGAAGTGCGGCCAAGCCAGCCTGACTGTTATGTTATGTAAAAACTTGTACCGTCTTTTTGCTTCTCGCTATCCAACCTAACCCGGAGCGAGTCTAGCAGCGGTGTGAAATTCTCCCAAGGAGAGAGACACCGATGCGCCTCAATCAATTTCCCAATCGAGTACTTGCTGGTTTGATTTTGTCCGTCGCAGCATCGCTCGCATGTAACGATGCAAAACAATCTGCAACCGCGGCTACGCCGGACGGCGGAAAAATTCCTATCACCACTTCCTCCGAGGAAGCTAAGAAAGAATTCGTCCAGGGACGCGACCTGTTTGAGAGATTGCTGGCCAACGATTCTCTACAGCACTTTGACAAAGCGGTGTCGCTTGATCCGTCGTTTGCCTCGGCAGAATTGGCCTGGGCCAATGCCGCTCCAACCGCCAAGGAATTCTTCGGCCATTTGAATAAAGCAGTGAGTTTGGCGGATAAGGTCTCAGAAGGAGAGAAACTGCAGATTCTTGCCACGCAAGCTGGTGCCAATGGCGATGTGGTAAAGCAAAAGGAATATCTCGAAAAGCTAGTCGCAGCTTTCCCGAATGATGAGCGCTCCCACTTCGCGCTGGCCGGCTATCACTTTGGCCAGCAGGAGATGGGTGAGGCCGTCGAGCATTACAAAAAGGCGACGGCACTGGCTCCCAACTATTCGACCGCATTCAACCTTCTCGGCTATGCCTATCGGCAGCAGGGAGACTATGCCAACGCCGAACAAGCTTTTAAGAAATATATTGAGCTCATCCCCAACGATCCCAATCCTTACGATTCCTATGCAGAATTGTTGTTGAAAATGGGACGGTACGACGATTCCATGGCGCAATATCACAAGGCGCTCCAGATCGATTCCCATTGGATTCCCGGACACTTCGGAATCGCCGCAAACTTGATGTATCAGAACAAGTGGCCAGAAGCCCAAGCAGAACTGCAAAAGATGGCAGATGCTTCACGCAACGACGGCGAACTGCGGACAGCGTATTTTGGAATGGCGGTCGTCCAATCCGATGCCGGGCACTTCGACAAAGCTTTGGCCGCGATGGACAAAGAATACGCCGTTGCTCAGAAGAACAATGATGTGGCTGCTATGGCTGCGGACTTGCAGGCCAAGGGAAACATCCTGGCCGAAGCGATGAAATATGACGAGGCAGCGAAAACATTCGATCGCTCACATGACATGATTGAGAGTTCGAGCCTGTCAAAAGAAATCAAGGACAATGCGACACTTCTGCATTATTTCAACAAGACCGGGATCGCCATTGGCAAAAAAGATCTTGCCTCGGCCAAGACACAGGCCGAGGCGTATCTCAAGGGCGCTGAGGCGTCCAAGAACCCGGCACAGATGAAGCAGGCTCATGAACTGTCTGGGCGGATTGCTTTGGCGCAGAACGACTACGACAAAGCGATTTCAGAGTTGCAGCAAGCAAACTTGCAGGACCCGAGGAATTTTTATCGGCTGAGCTTGGCGTATCAGGCTAAGGGGGACAGCGCCAAGGCCGGAGAATACTGCAAGAAAGCCGCGGAGTTTAATTCTCTGCCACTGCTACCGTATGCGTTTATTCGGACAAAAGCGCAGAAGATGTCGGGAGCGAGAGCTTAGCTAAATCACGATGATGGGATAAAAAGGGAGACGCGATTTCAATCGTGCTCCCTTTATTTGGGATGGGTTGTTAACGAAGTGCTTCTGACAGTTTCCCACCCGCAATCACTTCTGCGATCTTCACGAAGTCACCATAGATGACACGGTCTTTCTCCATGGGCGGAGACACCGAACGAATTGCGGATTGTGCTGCTTGTAACCGCTTCGATGTTTTTAACGGAGCAAGGAACTCAACCGCCTGTGCGGCAGCCATGGCTTCGATCGCCAGCACGCTGCGTGTATTCTCAACGATTCGTCTCAATTTCAATGCTGCCGTCATTCCCATCGAAACGTAGTCTTCTTTATTTCCTGAGGTGGTAATCGAATCTACCGACGCGGGGTGAGCCAGAACTTTGTTCTCGCTGACCAAGGCAGCGGCGGTTACCTGCGGCATCATGAAACCCGAGTTCAAACCCGCTCCGGGCGCGAGGAATGGAGGCAATCCTTCATTTAAAGTCGGGTTCACCAGACGCTCGATGCGTCGCTCGGAAATTCCCGCCAGAGCACTCAACGCAATGGCCAGAAAATCCAAGGCGAATGCCAAGGGCTCTCCATGAAAGTTCCCGCCGGAAATCACATCACCTTCTGCGACCTTGGCATCTTTTACAAATACTAGAGGATTGTCGACAGCGGAATTGACTTCTGTCTCGAACACATCGCGGCAATGCCCTAATGTGTCGCGCACAGCGCCGTGAACCTGGGGAATGCAGCGTAGTGAATAAGCATCCTGAACCCGCTTGCAATCCGCGTGAGAGCGGCGTATTTCGCTGCCCTCGAGCATTTTCCGGAGATTGGCAGCGGTGGTGAGTTGTCCGCGATGTGGGCGGGCTTTGTGAATCCGCTCATCGAAAGCCACGTCGGTTCCGCGCAACGCATCAAGCGTGAGTGCGCCGATTACGTCGGCGGAATCCACCAACGTTTCTGCCGCACTCCAAGCCAGTGTTCCCACTGCCAGCATGGCTTGCGTGCCATTGATCAATGAGACGGCTTCTTTCGCTTCCAGCACCTGCGGCTTGATTTGGGCCTTGTTCAACGCTTCGGACGATGGCATGCGGTTGCCTTTTTCATCCACACACTCGCCATCGCCAATCAGTGCGAGAGCCAGATGTGCAAGCGGGGCGAGATCGCCGCTCGCACCCACACTTCCTTGTGAGGGCACAAACGGAGTCACACTGCGATTGAGCATCTCGCAAATCGTATCGATGATTACCGGTCGAACACCGGAATGCCCTTTGGCCAAGGAGTTGGCCCGCAGGACCATCATGGCCCGAACTTCCACCCGCGGCAGGGGATCGCCAACCCCGACAGCGTGCGAACGCACAAGATTCACTTGCAGCTCGCGAATCTGATCGGCAGGGATCAGTACATCACTCAGCTTGCCCACGCCAGTGGTAATCGCATACGAAGTCTGGTTGCTGGCGACCAGGGCATCGACAACTGCGCGAGCAGTTTGAACGACTTCCCTCGCATCGGGATCAAGCAGGACCGCGCGATGCTCAACTGCAACCTCGCGGACCGCCTCGAGCGTGAGGTCATTCCCGTTGATGTGCAGAGCTTTCATGTTCGCACTACTTCCCCACTGCTTGGCGGAAAACACTCATATATTTTTCGGGAAGAACTGCTCGCTTCATCCCGGCGTTGGTGACTACGTGTGTGGTTTCACCTTCGGCCAACACCGCGCCATCTTCGGCCCGCACCAGTTCATATCCGAAATGAATTATGGACTCCCGAACATTTTTCAGATGAGTGCGCACGATGATCTCGTCGTCGTACCTGGCTGGTGCCTTGTATCTGCAACGGGCATCGGCTACAGCGATAAAGCAGCCGTCAGCCCGCTCCATGTCACGATAGGAGAACCCAAGCTGCCGCAGCATTTCTACGCGCCCGATCTCGAACCACACTAAATAATTCGCGTGATAGACCACGCCCATCTGGTCGGTCTCCGCATAACGCACGCGCACGCGAGTTTCGCAAACACTTGCCTTGCGCAGGTTCACTTGCCGCTCCACTTGGGTTTGCGCTTTTCCAGGAATGACGTAATACCTTCGCGGAAATCTTCAGTGGTACGGATGCGGGCATTGTCCTGGATCGCTTCACTAATCTGTTGATCCAGTTGCCTCGAGATATATCCGTTGATCAGCTTTTTCGTGGCTTGCACAGACGAGGGGCTGTTCAGCATCAGTTCCCCCGCCAATTCGGTTGCCCGCTGCATCAGGCGTTCTGGCTCGACAACTTCGTTCACCAAACCAAAGCGATGAGCGTCGTCAGCATCGAAGGTCCTGCCGCTGAGCAGAAGATCTCGCGCGATTTTATGTCCGACTTGCCAAACCAGCATGGACGACACTATCGCGGGCACGAATCCGATGCGCACCTCTGTGTAGCCGAACTTGGCATTCGGCACAGCCAGGGTAAAATCGCACATGGTGGCAATGCCCGTGCCGCCGGCGATGGCTGCTCCGTTCACCGCCGCAATGGTCGGTAGAGGAAAATCGTAAACACCCCGAAATAGCTGCGCGATGCGTTCAGAGTCCTTGATATTTTCCTGATGCGTCTTGCCCACCAGCGACTTCAGACCATCCAAATCCATGCCCGCGCAGAAAGCTTTGCCGGCCCCGGTTAGGATCACAACCTGGGCAGATGAACTTTTAATTTCGTCGAGGGCGGCGAGCAGTTCGTCCACCAACGGAAAGCTGAGGGCATTGCGTTTTTCCGGACGATTGAGAGTAATGGTTGCGACGCCGGAGTTTTGCGTAAGCTGAAGATTTTGAAAATTCATACTGGATGTGTCGAGCCTAGCACAGTGACTACAAGTCCGCTGCATGTGACGCCGCATACCGTGCGCCAATTTCTGTTGAAATTCGCAGCAATGTATCCAACGGTTTTATTGCCGGCAGTTGCGCTCCGCGCTGCTGCAATGCAGCCAAAACCTTTTCTGTCGGAATATTGCCCACCAATGCATCTTGAGCAAACGGGCAGCCCCCGAGGCCGCCGATCGCGGAATCAAACCTTCGGCAACCTGCATCGTAAGCAGCAAGAATTTTTTCAGTGGCTTGGTCAGTGCGGCTGTGCAGATGGACGCCGATCTCCAGGTAATTGTACTTCCCCAGCACGGCGGAGACCAATTCACGAATCTGCTCGGGACCTGCCATCCCGACTGTGTCCGCCAAGGAAATCATTTTGATGCCATAAGACTCGAGAACATCCACGGCATTGATGACTTCATCGATGCTCCAGGCGTCGCCGTAAGGATTGCCGAACGCCATCGAGATATAAACGACCGTGTCTAGTTTGGCTTCTTCACCTGTCTGTTGGATTTTTTCCAATTCATCGATTGCTTCATCGAAGGCCTGGTGCTGGTTGTTACGAAGGAAAGTGGGCGAGACCGAATAGGGAAAACCGAGGGTTCGAACCGAGTTGGTATTGACCGCTCTTTGCGCACCTTTTTGATTGACTACAATGGCGATGATTTCTACGTCATCCGGCGGATCCAGCTCTTTTAGAACTTCTTCGGAATCACCCATCTGCGGGACCGCTTTGGGTGAGACAAATGAAACTGCGTCGATATTTTTGAACCCTGCGCTGATTAGAGCCTTTAGATAGTCGGCTTTTAAGTATGTCGGGATTTGGCCCTTGAGACCTTGCCAGGCATCACGCGGGCACTCGATGATTTTGACGGCGTCTGACATGCCAATGATTGGCCGAGGATTTTCGCGGATTTAACGGATTTCAAACCAATCTCATCCGCGTCATCTGCGTCGATCGGCGACTCACTATGTTTGTAAAACTCCCACTTTGAATTCTGACACATCGGGATTAAGCGCGGCAGCTTCGAGCGCCTGAGTAATCGCATCACGCGTCTCGACTGGATCGATAATCTTGTCGATCCATAACCTGGCTGCTCCATAACGCGGATCAGTCTGCTCGTCGTAGGTGCGCTTGACCGATTCGTACAGCTCTTTTTTGTCTTCTTCAGTGAGCTGCTTGCCACCACGCTCCAGCTGCTTGATTTTGACCTCGACCAAGGTGTTGGCGGCCGAATCACCACTCATGACCGCATACCGGGCCGTGGGCCAAGCAAAAACGAACCGTGGGTCATAAGCTTTGCCGCACATGGCGTAGTGCCCGGCACCGAAGGATCCGCCAACAATCACTGTAATTTTGGGGACAACTGAATTTGACACGGCATTCACCATCTTGGCCCCGGCCTTGATGATGCCGCTCCACTCCGCATCGCGGCCAACCATGAAGCCATTTACATCGTGGAAGAACACCAGTGGAATCAGGTTCTGGTTGCAGTCCATGATGAAACGCGCGGCCTTCTCGGCCGATTCTGTGTAAATGACTCCACCGAACTCCATTCGCTTGTGGCCCTCGTGGTCGGTTTGCTGCGCGTGGAGTTTTTGATTGGCAACAATTCCTACCGCGAAGCCGCCGATGCGCGCATAACCACAAATGATGGTTTTGCCGTACTCAGGTTTGTATTCATCGAAGGCACTGCCATCCACGATACGTCCCAGAATTTCCTTCATGTCATAGGGACGCGCCGGGGACGAGTCGTAAATGCCATAGATTTCTTCCTCATGCAAGGCGGGCTCAATAGGCTTTCTGCGGTCCCAAGGAGACTGGCGTCGATAGCCCCACTTCTCCACTATGGCACGAATGCGCGCGATGCATGCTTCATCGTTCGGCTCGCGGAAATCCACTGTGCCACTGATCGATGAATGCATAACCGATCCACCCAAATCTTCCGCAGAAACTTTTTGCCCGATAGCGGCTTGAACCAACGCTGGACCGGCCAAAAATAATCCGCTGCCGTCAGTCATTAGCACGTGGTCGCACATCACCGGCAAATATCCGCCGCCAGCGACGCACATTCCCATGATGGCTGCTATTTGCGGGATCCCCATTGCTGACATTACAGCGTTGTTGCGGAACACGCGGCCGAAGTCGTCGGTGTCGGGAAAAACGTCTTCCTGCAGTGGCAGAAAGATTCCAGCGGAGTCCACCAGATAGATTGTAGGAATGCGGTTTTCCAGCGCGATGTTTTGTGCCCGGATAACCTTCTTAGACGTCATCGGGAAAAATGCGCCGGCTTTGACCGTCGCGTCGTTGGCGATGATCATCACCATCCGCGTGTGGATTCGCACCAGGCCTGTAATCACACCAGCCGATGGCGCACCGCCCCACTCCTCATACATCCCGAATGCTGCATAAGCGCCGAGTTCAAAAAACGCGCCTTCATCCGCCAGCAGCTTGATACGCTCCCGCGCAGTCAGCCGTTTTTTGTTGTGCTGGTTCTCAATTGCCTTGGCTCCACCGCCCTCGCGAATTTTTTCTTCCTCGTTGCGGACCTGCGAAACCATGTCCGCGAGGAATCGCATGTTGGCTTCGAAGCGCGCGGACGTGGGATCAATGCGGGTCTCGATGACCGGCGAAGTTGCGGGCGGAGTGAGATCAGTACGCTCGGCCATAGGTTACAACCCGAAACAGGAACGGTATAACAGCCACACCGAAGCTTGCAAACTTCTCCTACACTTTCTTGTCAATCCACTCTTGCAGACGGCAGCCGTCTTCTTCGAGAAGAAAACTTCCCACACGGATGCCGTCCCCAAAAATCTGGTGCGACTCGGGATCACGTGCCGCGCGGGTAATCCATTGCTGTCCTACATTGTATTGGGCCGAGGTGAACCACTTTTGCGGGAGCACCTCCACCAATCCTGCTTGCAGATAGAAAATGTAGAGAGCCATCGCCGGCTCGTCCGGAGTCATCGCCGCACAGGTAGTCGGCACGATCAGTTCATCCACCGTCTGCATTTCGGCAGGAACTTCAATTTTGTTAGTGCCCGCGGGAAGTTTCACCGGCACTAGAAACTCGGCCAGGGGCGGCGTTGCCGCATAGATACGATCCGACGACTGCTTGAACCAACCGGCAATTTCCGCAAAATCAAAAGCCTTCAGCTGATCCGGCTCAAAGCACACCAGGCGAATGTGTCGCCCTTCCGGACACCAAACCCCCAGCCGCGCCGGCGGAATCAGGAATGGACGGCAGTATGTATTCAACGCCAGGCGTGGTTTGTCGGGCTGCTGCTCCAGTCCAAGCGAGACTACATACGCCAGCGGCCCTTGTTCTTCACCATGGGTCCAGACAAAACGCTGCCCGGAATCGGAACGCAGCGCAGGAAACGTCTTCCAATACCACGGTGCAGGACCGATCAGGTCCTGAAGCTGCTGGCGCAGTCCTGAGATATTGGGAGTTGGCATGAGAAACAGTGTAACCGGATCAGGAGGTCGGCACGCCTCGCCGCTTTACGTTAGCGCGGATGAAGGAGACGATGTCATCCATCGCGGTGCCGGGCTGGAAGATGGCGGCGACTCCGGCTTTTTTCAGGCCTTCGATGTCCTGTTCGGGAATGATTCCGCCGACGATGACCAGCACGTCATCCATTTTGTTTTGCTTGAGAAGATCCATCACACGAGGAACGATCGCGTTGTGTGCGCCGGACAGGATTGACAGGCCGATGACGTGGACGTCTTCCTGCAATGACGCGCTTACTATCATTTCGGGAGTTTGACGGAGACCGGTGTAGATGACTTCCATGCCTGCGTCGCGGAGAGCGCGGGCGATTACTTTGGCGCCTCGGTCGTGGCCGTCAAGACCGGGCTTGGCTACCAGGACGCGGATTTTTTGGTCCATTTAGAAACTATTTAACCATAGAGGGCACAGAGTTACACAGAGCAGTGGGCCTATAAGGTTTTAACGTCGAGGCTCTTCCACAAATACCAGCAGGCAACACTGCGATACGGCTCCCAGCATTTCGCGATCTTCATCATCTGCTCTGGCTTCGGAAGCTTGCGCTTTTTGTAATGCTTCTTCATCGCGACCTGCACGCCGTAGTCGCCAGTCGGCAGAATGTTGGGTCGCCGCAGAGTAAACATCAGAAACATATGCGCGGTCCAGACACCCACTCCTTTGACCTGAGTGAGGTGTTTGATGACCTCCTCATCAGTCATCTCAGGCAAGCGGGAAAAATCCAAGTCTCCTCGCGACGCCTTTTCTGCCATATCTTTCAGATAGGACAATTTTTGCTTCGACAAACCCGCCGACCGCAATTGCGCATCAGTCAATTTGAGGATGCCCTGTGGCGTGACAGGGTCGCTCGTCAGGTCGGTAAAACGTTTGAAGATGGTGACCGCAGCCTTGCCATTCAATTGCTGATAGACGATAGCCTCAGCCAGGCTATGAAATTGCGGCTGGCCAAACTGCATGCGGCAAGGACCAACCTTGTCGATGATGGCTGCAAGTATGGGATCGGCTTTTTTGAGGTGACCTACCGCAGAGCGCATGAAATATAGACTTGTGGCTGAAGCCAGAGGATAGCATTTTTGTTAGTACAACCGAACCTGTCTCTGCAATTAAGATCAGCCGAAGACAATTTCCGAGGTACCATTTTCTTTTAAGGGCACTCCCATGAAGACCGCGTCCTACAAAACCTTGACCGCTGTCGTTCTGTTTTGTCTATTGCTTCAGCCATTATCCGCGCTCGACACCACCGATGCGAACCAGGTGTTTGCCGGGATTTGGCAGGCGCAATTTCAGGGCAAGACCTTTGTGACCATCAAGCTGGAAGACCAGATTGGCAGGTTGTCGGGAACTATCACCCACTCGCAAATCCAATTGGACAATCAAGGGGAGCTCACTAGCGCCGAGCCTCAAGACGGTGAAGACGCGTTCACCGAAATAAAAG
>Ga0207689_10000395_pt1 | contig 40984 bp, 34 predicted proteins | sample KBSMisM52_FD_184312 | JGI IMG/M metagenome (GOLD analysis project Ga0207689, IMG submission 184312) | Miscanthus rhizosphere microbial communities from Kellogg Biological Station, Michigan, USA - KBS Miscanthus M5-2 (SPAdes) (version 2) | ecosystem: Host-associated > Plants > Roots >...
ACTTTATTGTCACCAGAGGGCTAACAAATCACCAACTGAACAATGTCAAATGATATATGGAAAATGATCTTGTAAACGTGCCTAACTGATCCGCTCCATTCCCATATACGGTCGCAGCACCTCCGGCACAATCACTGATCCGTCCTTCTGCTGATAATTCTCCAGAACCGCGATCCAGGTACGTCCTACTGCCAACCCCGATCCATTCAACGTGTGGACATATTCCGGTTTTGCCCCGCCTGCGCGCCGAAAACGAATCTGCGCACGACGGGCCTGGAAAGTTTCGTAGTTTGAGCAAGACGAGATCTCACGGAAGGTGTTCTGTGATGGCAGCCAAACTTCGATGTCGTACGTTTTCGCATTGCTGAATCCGAGATCACCCGTAGACAGTGTCACCGTTCGGTAATGCAGCCCGAGTTTCTGCAAGATTGTTTCGGCGTTCAGCGTCAACGCTTCGAGTTCTTCGTAAGAATTCTCGGGTAGCGTGTATTTGACCAACTCTACTTTTTCAAACTGATGCTGACGAATAACGCCGCGCGTGTCGCGACCGTAGCTCCCCGCTTCGGAACGAAAGCACGGAGTGTAGGCAGCCCACTTCATTGGCAGTTGGGAGGCGTCGAGGATTTCGTTCTGATGATAGTTGGTTACCGGGACCTCCGCCGTCGGAATCAAGAAGAGATCGCGGTCATCATCGAGCTTGAACAAATCCTGTTCGAACTTTGGTAATTGCCCGGTGCCAAATAATGCCGAACGGTTAACGATGAACGGTGGAAGTGTTTCAAGGTAACCGTGTTCGCGCGTGTGCACGTCGAGCATAAAGCTGACGAGTGCGCGTTCAAGTCGAGCTCCTGCGCCATTCAGAATCGCAAAGCGTGCGGCTGAAATCTTTGTGGCCCGCTCGAGATCGAGGATGCCCAGATTGGTGCCAAGATCGACGTGATCTTTTGGTTCGAAATCAAATTGCGGTTGCGTCCCCCAGCGACGCACCTCGACATTGTCTGACTCTTCTTTGCCGAAAGGCACGCTTTCGTGCGGCATGTTCGGTAAGGTCGACAACAGATCGTGCATACGTGTCTCTGTTTGGGAGCGCAGTTGATCAAGCTCGGCTATGCGATCTTTTAGACCTCCAACTTCAGCACGTCTCGCTTCCGCTTCTTCTTTTTTGCCATCCTTCATCAGGTTGCCGATTTCACGACTCGATGCGTTGCGTTGCGCGTTGAGTTGGTCTGATTCAGCAATGACTTTGCGGCGTTCCGCATCCGCTTCAGCGAATGCGTCCAGGGCTTTCAGTTCGAAATGCCGCGACTCCAGCGCGGCGCGTACTTTGTCGAGATTTTCGCGAACGTAATTGAGATCGAGCATTTGTTCTCTTCCGATGAGATATGTTATTAGAGACCGCCCTAAAAGATGTCGGATAAACTTCAGTTTGTCGAGTTGCGATGTCCGATAAACTTCAGTTTGTCGTTGTGATTCGCTACGACATTCATTCGAGCTTAGGGGGTGTCGGTAACTAACGACGACGACAAACTAAAGTTTATCGGACACACGAGACATGACAGACCACAAACATTGTTGCGGAGTGATGGAATCGGAAACAGGTCGGGAGTGTGCGGACCATGCGGACGCGTTTGATTGCCCTGATTGTGTTGTCTACTACTCCAAGCAGTTGGGCGAGTATGGAATCCTGATTCACGATGGCGGTTCATCGTATTCAGTGATCAACTATTGTCCGTGGTGTGGAACAAAGCTGCCGACGGCGAAGCCAGAAGAAGGAGTCACGAGTTAAACGTTCTTCTCTGTGCCTTCTCTGATGTCCGATATGCTTTAGCTTGTCGCTGTCGTTCGAAAGTAGCCTGTTGCAACAAACACGACAAGACAGACGCATATCGGACATCAGAGGACGCGCAGAGAAGATTGTCCTAAAAGGAAGGAATTAGGAATTGTCAGAGCAAAAAACATTTTCAGGTCGCGTTGCAATCGTTACCGGCGCGACTCGTGGAATCGGCCGCGCAATAGCATTGGAGTTAGGACGACGCGGAGCTGACGTTGCTTTCAACTATGCGAAGAGCGCCGAGTCTGCTGAGACTTTGAAGACAGAACTCGAGGCGCTTGGTGTACGAGCGTTGTCGTTTCAGTGCGATGTCGGGAATACGGAAGCTGCCGCCGAGATGGTTAAGCAAGTCAAAGATGCGTTTGGTCGAATCGATTATCTCGTCAACAACGCCGGCATCACGCGCGATACGTTGATCCTGAGAATGAAAGAAGAAGACTGGGATTCCGTTATCGACACGAATCTCAAAGGCGCCTGGAACTTTTCCAAAGCGGCATTACGCACAATGCTAAGGCAGGACACTGGCGGATCGATTCTCAACATCTCGTCGATCAGTGGCGAGATCGGAATGGCAGGTCAGTCAAACTATTCGGCGTCCAAGGCGGGAATGGTCGGATTGACAAAAGCGCTGGCGAAAGAAGTCGCGAGCCGAAAAGTCACTGTGAACGCGTTGGCTTTGGGAATGGTGTCAACGGACATGGCTGGGAAACTCGATGAAGGTTATCAGGCAAAGATCATCGAAATGATTCCACTGGGACGATTTGCCGAGGCAGATGAAGTCGCGAAAATTGCAGCGTTCTTAATGTCTGACGATGCTCGTTACATCACTGGGCAAGTGATTCAGGTTGATGGAGGGTTGGCGATGTAGAAGAGGAATTTGGGATCGGGGAGCGTGTGGCACAGACTTCAGTGTGGGTCTTGCATATCCGTTCCCTCGAAGACACAGACTGAAGTCTGTGCCACAAGCTCCCCAAAGCCTACTTAATCGCCTTCACATTCTCTGGTTTCGCAAACAAACTCTCCGCTAACTTCTGATTGTATTGGATCGTCTCGTAGTTGATTCGTGTCACCTGTCCATCGTTGATGAAATGATCGATCACCCAGGGCGCGTTCACTCCGTCAATTGTGATGAACTTGAAGAATCGATCCTCTTCCGTTGTTTCTGTTTCGTCTCCGGTGTCGGGATTCTTGCGGGTGCGTTTATAAATTATTTTGGCCGGCAGGTTGTCTTTCGCTCCAAACTCATACTCAATCCAAAAGCCACTCGGAAAGGTCAGCCGGATCGTTTCGTTTCGTTTCGCTAAACCAGCCTCTCGTCGCCCAACGTAGGTAATCTTTCCGCCTTCTTTCTTCCACCAGCCTCTCAGCAAGTTTTCAAGCGTAGTGCGCATTGCCAGCTTGAAATCCTCAATCTGAACCGGGCCCTGGTCTTTAATGGTCTTGACTGCTCCATCAAACAACCATCCGGTGTTGCCTACGTTCGTTTGAATCGTACGTATGCCGGCACCGACAAACTCGGTCCGTTCGCGATCCGGGTAGGCAATGTAGTCAACAAACTTGGCCGGAATTTGCGGTGCGCCCTGGCTAAAACTTGAATAGAAGCCGTGACCTGTTACGGTGGTTACGTTGAGATAACTAGCGCCGCCCACTGCCGCGATTGCTTTGTCAATTATCAGTTGCGACTTTTCATCGACTGATGCGGAGTTGGTTTGAGTCGCTTGAGCTTGAGCAGCAACAGCAAGCAGCACAATCAGAGAAAGTGAGCTGAAAAGACGTTGAATCATGGTGAAGAGAAGTCTAACAAAAAGAATCGGGGTTTCAATGAGTGCTCACTGAACCCCGACCCTGTGAATATGAGCGAACACAGACCGAAAGTCTGTGCCACACCTTAGTTGAGTTTAGGGTTGTTTCCCTCGACGGCCTTGACCACGGTCTCGCCGTTTTCCACGTCAACTCGAAAACTCGTCGATGTTGACCACATCGCTGTGATTGGTAGCTTCACTATTTCGTCGATGTGACGTTTCAGGAAACGAGCCCCGTAGGCAGTGTTGTAACCTTTTTCAGTTAAGCGATTCACCGCGGCTTCAGTAACTTCAACGTATTTACCCTTACGCTCCATCTGGCGACGCAGCCTCTCGAGGTGCAACTTCGCGATCTGTCGGACTTCATCCATCGTCAAAGGCGAGAACACGACGATCTCGTCGATGCGATTACGAAACTCGGGTGAGAACCGCTGTTCGGAAGCCTTCATCACTTCGTTCTTTACGGCACGGAAGTCCGCTGCGGTCTTCGTACCGAAGCCGAGCGGTTTCTCATACTTCTTGAAGCTGTCGGAACCCAGGTTTGAAGTCATGATGATGATTGCGTCCGACAAGTAGACTTTCTTGCCGCGACCATCCGTCAGCCAGCCTTCATCGAAAGCCTGCAGAAACAGGTTCATCAGGTAGGGCGACGCTTTTTCAACTTCATCGAGCAGCAACACGGTGTACGGGTTCTCACGCAACTGCTCGGTAAGAATTCCGCCGCGTTCCGAACCGACGATGCCGCGCGGCATTCCGATCAGTTTCTCGATGCTGACGGTGCCATCGCTGTATTCCGACATGTCGATGCGCACCATCTTCTCTTCGTCACCAAACATGAACTCGGCCACAGCCTTTGCAAGTTCGGTTTTACCGACACCGGTCGGGCCGAGGAAGAGAAGTACGCCGTCGGGTTTGTAATGCGATTCCTTCAGTGGGCCTTTATTCAAGCGCAGTCGTTGAGCAACTGCCCTGATGGCTTCCTTCTGACCAATCACCCGTTGGCTGAGCATTGCTTCAGTCATTGCGAAGCGATCGGTTGTGTCGCGGAAGATCATGTCGCGGGGAATTCGCGACTCCTGAGAGATAACCTCGATAACGTGTTCAGGCTTGACCACCAGGGTTTGGGGTTCGTTGATTTCGACTTTGACTGCGGCGGTGTCGAGCCAACCAATTGCCTTGTCAGGCAGGTGTAGATTGCGAATGTACTTTGGCGCCATCTCCAACGCTGTATTGATGGCGTCGTCGGAGATTTTGACTGAATAGTTCTTCTCAAGGCGAGGTCGCAGCCCAAGAAGGATTTCGCGAGTTTCGTTAATGGAAGGTTCTGTGACCTTGACGAGTCGAAAACGTCGCGCCAGTGCCTCATCGTCTGAGATGTATTCTTTGTACTCGGAAATCGTCGTGGCGCCGATGATGCGCATTTCGCCGCGTGCCAAGGCTGACTTAAACATGTTGGCAGCATCCGAAGACGTGCCGAGTGCAGCGCCAGCTCCGATGATTGTGTGAGCTTCATCGATGAAGAGGATCAAGTTGTCGTGCTCTTTGACTTCGTCGATGATCCCCTTGATGCGCTCTTCGAACATGCCCCGCAGCATTGTTCCAGCAACCAGGCCACCCATCTGCAGTTGAACGATGTGCGAACCTCGCAGCCGAGCCGGGACCTTTTCGGGCTCCAGTTCAACTAGCCGAGCTAGTCCTTCGATCACCGCGGTTTTACCTACACCCGGTTCACCAACGAGCATCGGTGAATTCGCGCGCTCACGGTGACAGAGTATTTCGATGATCTGCTGTATCTCTTTTTCTCTGCCGATGGTGGGCGGAATCTTATCAGCACGAGCAAGTCGATTGAGTGAAACTCCGAAGTGCTTCAGGTAGGGAGGCAGTTCAAATTTCTTGCGGTTCTGTTCTTCCTCGTGCTCACGCTTTTGAACCTGGGCTCGAACGTTTTCCAATACTGCATCTGGATTCGCTCCCATCGTTCGCAATACATCAACAAAAAGACTCTCTTGATTACTTAGGGCTTCAAAAATGTCAGTGGCTTCAATAGTTTTGCGACCTTGACCCCGAGCACGCTCCATTGCACGTTTGAACAGGTCAGTAGTATCCGATCCGATTCGAAAACCTTTTCCAACGTGTTGTTGTCGACTGCTGGTCAATCGTTTCTCGATTGCCATCTTCACCACGATAGGATCCAACGAAAGTTCCCGCATGGCGGAGTTGAACATGTCAGGCTCTTCAACAGTCAAAGCCTGAAGGATATGTTCGACCGATACGAAATTTTGATCACGACGCCGCGATTCGTTCAGCGCGTGTTCCAAAATGCGCTGCCCGCTATCGCCGAATTTGTCTTTGTATGAACCTAAATCAACCATATTTTATTTACGACCGCCGCGCCCCTCTTGGTTCACATTTACGACGGTAACACTCACTTTCAAACAGCTAATCCAACAAATCCAACCGTACGGTTAGATGTCGCCAGCATAAGCGTCGTTGCGTTTCAATGCAATAACTAATACCGGCAAAAACCGACAGCAATTCTGCGGCCGGAAAGCGAAAAACTGCGGTATTGCGTGATTGCGAAACAGTGGAATTTCCGTTTGGTACTGACCGAATCACTTTCCAAACGTTTCTTACCCTAACTAATTCCGCAATTTCGCATTTCCGCAGTCCCGCAATTCTTAGTAGTCGTAGTCGTCGCCTCCTGGCATCGGCGGGGCGGCTTTCTTGGGCATGGGCAGCTCGGTGATCGCGGCGTCAGTTGTCAGTAGCAATCCGGCTATTGATGCGGCATTTTGCAACGCCGTTCGAACAACTTTCGTCGGATCCATAATGCCTGCAAGTGCCAGGTCTTCAAACTCTCCCGAGACGGCGTTGTAACCTTTATTGCCCTTCAGCTGTTCTACCTCACCAACGATCACCGCACCTTCCACTCCTGCGTTCTCTGCAATTCGACGGCAAGGTTCCTGAAGCGCGCGTTGAACGATCTTGACTCCGGTGTTGATATCCTCATTGTGATCGGAAAAATTTTCGAGGACTTTGCCAGCGCGAACGAGAGCAACTCCACCGCCAACTACGATGCCTTCCTGCGCCGCAGCCTTGGTTGCATTCAACGCATCTTCCACGCGCATCTTCGTTTCCTTCATCGCTGTTTCAGTTGGCGCCCCGACTCTGACGACAGCGACTCCGCCGGCAAGTTTGGCCAAGCGCTCCTGAAGTTTTTCTTTATCGTATTCAGAAGTCGTGTCTTCAATTTGACGCCGGATGTTCGCCACACGTCCTTGAATCGCTTTCCGTTCGCCGCCACCCTCGACGATGGTGGTGGTTTCCTTGTCAATGATTACTCGCTTTGCCGAACCCAGATCATCAACCATCACATTTTCAAGTTTGATGCCGAGATCTTCAGTTATCACTTTGCCTCCCGTAAGCGCGGCAAGGTCTTCAAGGATCGCTTTGCGTCGATCGCCAAAAGCTGGCGCTTTTACAGCGCACACCTTGATCGTTCCGCGCAGTCGATTGACTACCAAAGTCGCCAAAGCATCGCCGTCGACCTCTTCCGAGATAATCAATATCGGACGACCCGCACTAACTGTCTGCTCCAGAAGCGGCAACAGGTCACGCATGGCCGAAATCTTTTTTTCGTGCAAGAGAATGAGTGGATCTTCAAGAACTGCTTCCATGCGATCTGGGTTGGTGACGAAATACGGAGACTGATATCCGCGGTCGAATTGCATACCCTCAACAATATCGAGCTCAGTTAACAGCGTCTTGGATTCCTCTACTGTAACCACGCCGTCCTTTCCAACTTGCTCCATCGCTGCCGAGATCAGCTCGCCGATGTGGCGGTCGTTGTTGGCAGAAACTGATGCAACATTGGTCAATTCTTCTTTGCCCTTGACCTTTTTTGACATTCTTTCCAGCTCGGCCACTACCAGCTCCGTCGCCTTTTGGATGCCCTGTTGCAAAGCCATCGGATTGGCGCCGGCAGCGACGTTTTTTACCCCTTCGCGGAAGATCGCCTGGGCCAGGACGGTCGCAGTAGTGGTCCCATCACCAGCCTTGTCGTTAGTTTTTACCGCGACTTCACGCACCATTTGTGCGCCCATGTTCTCGTACTTGTCTGATAACTCGATCTCTTTCGCCACCGTGACTCCGTCTTTGGTAATCACAGGCGAACCAAACTTCTTCCCGAGAACAACGTTGCGACCCTTCGGCCCAAGCGTTACCCGGACTGCGTTGGCCAATACGTTTACACCTTGAAGCATGGCATTGCGCGCTTCCTCACTAAACTTCACCTCTTTTGCGGGCACTCGATGTGTCTCCTTCTCACTAAATTAGAGCAGAACTGATGCTCTTTTATTCGTTAGCAATGTTTGCCTGCTCTTCAACACTACGACCTACCTGAACTCGAGCCGGTCGTAGCAAACGTTCACCAATACGAAAACCGCGAGTGTATTCCCCAACTACCTTGCCATCCAACTCAAGATCGGTGTCGACAGTGTCGACAGCTTCATGTAGCTCAGGATTGAAAACTTCACCAACTGCAGGAACTGGTTCAACTCCCGCGTTGGTCAACGCATTTTGAAAGCTGGTCGCGATACCGCGAATGCCTTCGAGGATGGCTTCACGAGACGCGTTCTCAGTAGTTGCCTGGATTGCTAGATCAAGCCCGTCCATAACGGGAAGTAGCGATGCGATAAAGTTTGCCTTTTCACCTGCGGCTCTTTCGTTCGCCGAACGGTTCAAGCGTTGTCTGGTTTCGTCTGTCTCACGCTGAAGTTGCTGACGAAGTTGATCGAAGCGCGCTCGAACTTCTTGAACTTGTTGTTCGGCAGCTTTTGTTTTCGCCTCGAGTTCTTCGACATACGTGGGTTTGAGGTTTGGTTGTTCAGCCTCCTGGTTTACCTGCTCTGCGCCTTCAGGATCGAGATAAATGCGGCGTCGGTCGGTTACTCGGACTGGGTTTTCTGCCTCGTCATTCGAGTGCCGGCCATCTCTTCTAATCATTACCTGCTTCCCCCATTGAACGCCAAATTAGGAAATTTTGATTTCTACGCGCTGCGCCTTTTGCTCTTTGCGTTTCGGCAATCGAATCTGCAATACGCCGTCCTTGTACTCAGCGCCAATCTGACTGTGATCGACTGAACCTGGAACCGTAAAAGTGCGAAGGAATTTTCCGCCGGGTCTTTCCGTTCGTTGCTTGGCTGATTCTTCAACCACTCGTGTTCCCTTAATAACCAATCGATTGTCGTCAATATCGATTTCGACGCCGTCTCGATCAACGCCTGGTAAATCAATCGCGATTAAATAACCAGTTTCAGTTTCGTAGATGTCAGACGCGGGAGTCCAGTCAACACGTTCGAAAGTGTCTCCGGCATCTGCGTCGCGTCGCGCCCTGCGTTCTGTAGCATCTTCGAAAAGTCTATTCATTCGATCCTGCAACATCATTAGGTCTTGAAGTGGGTTCCATTGTTGAGACATGCTTCTATGTTTCTCCGACTCAGTTGGCTAAGCATTGATTAGGCAGCGGCGACTGCGGAGTCTTGTTTGAACTCCATAGTGTCGCCGCTCGCTGATAGTTTGAGCGTTTGGCCTGGCTGAATCTCACCCTGCAACAACTTCACAGCCAGTGGATTCTGAATAAAGGTTTGAATCGCGCGCTTAAGTGGACGCGCACCATAATTCGGGTCATATCCTTCGCGCATCAATAGATCTTTCGCTGACGCATCCAGTTCGAGATGGATGTTTCTTTCAGCCAACATCTGCCGGAGTTTTTCGAGTTGCACCTCGATGATCTTCCCTATCTGATCTCGCGAGAGCTGATGGAAGATGACTACATCATCGATACGATTCAAGAACTCGGGTTTGAAGTGCGACTGCAATTCCTGAAGTACGGCTTCGCGAACTTCCTGTTCGTCTCCTTCGGCAGCCTGAATCTCCCGCGAGCCAAGGTTTGAAGTCATGATCAAAACAGTGTTCTTGAAGTCGACTGTTCGTCCTTTTGAATCGGTCAGTCGTCCATCGTCAAGAATTTGCAGCAGGACATTGAAAACATCGCTGTGCGCCTTTTCGATCTCATCGAACAGCACTACTGAATACGGACGGCGACGAACCGCTTCCGTGAGTTGTCCGCCTTCCTCGTAACCTATGTATCCTGGAGGCGCACCGATCATCCGTGCGACCGCGTGCTTTTCCATGTACTCAGACATGTCGAGACGAATCATTGAGCGCTCATCGTCAAACAGGAACTCCGCCAGTGCTCGTGCCGTTTCAGTTTTGCCAACCCCTGTAGGGCCAAGAAAGATGAACGAACCGATGGGTCGATTCGGGTCTTGTAAACCAGCACGGGCACGCCTGACTGCATTAGCAACAGCAGTCAACGCCTCTTCCTGACCGATAACGCGCTGACTCAATCGACCTTCCATCGTAACCAGCTTCTGCATTTCGCCTTCGAGCATTTTCGAAACGGGAATCCCGGTCCACTTTGCTACGACTTCAGCAACGTCTTCTTCGTCGACCTCTTCCTTCAGCATGACTCCGTCCTGCTGAAATGCAGCCAGCTTGTCTTGCTCGACTTTTAGTTTCTGTTCGAGCTCAGGAATACGGCCATATTGGATTTCAGATGCCCGTCCCAGGTCTCCGGCGTTGCGCGCTTGATCAAGTTGCAGCCTCAACTGTTCCAATTCGGCCTTCGCCGTTCGCATGTGGTCAATCGACTCTTTTTCTGATTGCCACTTCGCCTTCATTCCCGACGAAGTTTCTTTAAGATCAGCGATTCGGGTTTCGATCTCCCGCAGCCGACCCTTTGACTTATCGTCTTCCTCACGCTGCAAAGCCTGACGCTCAATTTCCAGCTGGATGATTTCACGCTCGAGTTGATCGATATCCTGGGGAAGGGAATCGATTTCGATACGGAGTCGCGAGGCTGCCTCGTCTATTAGGTCGATGGCTTTGTCTGGCAGGAAACGATCGGTGATGTAGCGATTGGAAAGTGTCGCGGCTGCTACGATTGCAGAATCCTTAATTCGAACGCCATGGTGAACTTCGTATCGTTCTTTCAAGCCACGCAGAATAGCGATCGTGTCTTCAACTGTTGGTTCGCCAACGTAAACTTGTTGGAAGCGTCGCTCGAGTGCCGCATCCTTCTCGATATATTTCTTGTACTCGTTGAGTGTGGTCGCGCCGACGCATCGTAACTCGCCCCGCGCAAGCGCAGGCTTCAACATATTCGACGCGTCGATTGCTCCCTCTGCCGCACCGGCGCCAACAAGCGTATGCAACTCGTCGATAAACAGAATTATCTGACCTTGCGCATTTTCGATTTCCTTCAAGACAGACTTGAGTCGATCCTCAAATTCGCCCCGATACTTTGCCCCGGCTAGCATCGAGCCCAGGTCCAGTCCGACCAGGCGTTTGTTGCGCAGAGTTTCAGGTACATCGCCGGAAACAATGCGTTGGGCGAGCCCTTCGACGATTGCTGTTTTGCCAACGCCAGGCTCGCCAATGAGCACCGGGTTGTTTTTAGTGCGTCGCGAAAGCACCTGGATGGTGCGACGAATTTCGTCGTCGCGGCCGATCACCGGGTCAAGCTTTCCGCGTCGCGCTGCGTCAGTCAGGTCGCGAGCGTATTTTGAAAGTGCCTGATAGTTCTGTTCGGCGTTTTGATCGGTGATGCGAGATCCACCGCGCATCTGTTCGATGACTTTGAGTAAGTCATCATTGTTTACGCCGTGCTGGCGAAGAATCTTTGCCGAGGCGCCGTCCTTTTCTTCAACCAACGCAAGAAGCAGGTGTTCGGTCGAGATAAACTCGTCCTTCATGTTGTCTGCTTGCTTTTGCGCGGCAGTGAAGGCTTGATTGGTCCGCGGACTGAAATACTGTTGCCCGCCCTGCACACGTGGAAAACGTGCGACTGCCGCTTGCGTGTCATTCAAGACGACCGCGACATTGGTTCCGAGTTTTCCCAGGATTGGCCGGACGATTCCTTCCGGTTGTTCGAGCATCGCGGCGAGCAAGTGTTCAGGCTCGACCTGCTGGTTAGTGTTTCGCTCAGCAAGTTCAATTGCGCTTTGGATTGCTTCCTGCGCACGTAAGGTAAATTTGTCTAAACGCATTTCCTAACTCTTAAACCAATAAACCAGAAAATCTTAAGCGGGCTCGCACTTCGCATCCCAAACTGCGGCGAGCCCGCTCACAACTAGGCACCCCCCAGGTTTAGCTTCCGCTAGTTGTTTTACTCTTAGCGCCTTCGGTCTTTGCCTCAATCGTCTTTGTTGTAGCACTGGTTCCCGTTCCAGTGACCTCAATACGACGAGACTTCGCCTCTTCGCGCTTTGGCAAGGTCACCCGCAGCACACCATTGCTGTACTCCGCTTTTGCCTCTTCGGCGGAAACGGTTTGTGGCAAGGTAAACGAGCGGGTAAATGAACCATACGAGCGTTCAACTCGATGGTAGTTGTCACTGTCATCTGTCTTCTCAAATTTGCGTTCGCCACGGAGAGTGATCACGCTGTTCTCGATCGATAAGTCGAAATCTTCCTGGTTCATACCGGGAAGTTCGGCCTCAAGGACAATCTGATCCTTGTTCTCGTAGATATCGACGCTCGGTGCCCAGGCACCACGGCCGATTCCTTCATCGCCAAAAGAGCGACCCAGGTTGGACGAGAACAGACGATTTACCTCTTCCTGAAGCGTTCGCAGATCTCGGAAGGGGTCATACCGTACGATTCCCATAAACAATTCTCCTCCTTATATTCCTTGTGGTGACACCCAGCTCCTCATGTCCTGAACTATCAGCTGAGCGCGAACGCATAATAAAGGTTGAGTCTCTCGCTGTCAAGTCTGTCCAAGGCAGAATTCTCGTTGAGGTTTAGGAGGCTGAATTCGCAGTTTTTCGGGGAAATATGTAGGGTGCCCTAGCGTTATGAAATGCCGAAGAACCGCTTGATGGAAGAGAGAATTCCAGCTGATTCATCAGTCGTTCCGGTCTGAGAGTCGATTTGAGAAGCTAAACCCTGGCGTCGTTCGGTCATGATGAAGCTCAACGACTCAACCAAATCGGGATTGGTGTCGAACACCTGCTTCATCGCCCCATGGCCGATCTCGAGGACCTCGGTTTCTTCCAGAGCGACGACATTTGCCGTTCGTGGCTCTCCTGTAAATAAGGCCATCTCGCCAAAGAAATCACCTTCATTGAGCGTCGCTACTGGTCGCGGGCGGCCGTTTTCGTTGACCTGTACCTGAACCCGCCCGTTGTGAACTACAAACATTGATGAGCCTGGGTCGCCAGCCCTTATTACAGTCTCACCGGGGGCAAACACGTGACGAACGGCCGCCAGCGCAAGCATCTGGGTCTCTTCGACAGAAAGGGGCGCAAAAATATCAACGGCGGAAAGGCGTTCTACTATGGCTCCGCCGTCTGTCTCCCGTATTTCTGACCCAGGTTTCCGCTCAATATGGAGCGTTCGCGTCGGAAATGCGAAGTTCAACCCTGCCCGCCGGAAGGCGTACCAGATTCGTTGCCTGATCAACGCATCCGTGTCGTTGTATTTTGCATAGTCTTCTAGCCAATACTTGCACTCATACTCGACGCCGTAATCGCCAAGGTTGCGAATGCGGACGATTGGCGTAACGCGTGCTGAAACGTTGTCGGTCTCGCGCACGGCCTCCCTGACCACGTGAATGGTCTTTGCGGGTGAGTCGGTGTAAAGAGTATTGAAAAAGACTAGACGTGCATTCAGGTTGTCGCGGGGGCAGACTTCGATCGGTTCCTTTGCGGCGCCGCTGTTATTAATAAGGACTACGTGGTTCTGGAATGTCCGAATCTTAATTGCCCGCCAACTGATTTCCTCTACGACGCCCGTATGGCGCTGAGTTCCCACGGTAATAACGTCCCCAACCTGAAATGGGCGATCGGCTTGTAGCGAGATGCCCGCAAAGAAATTTCCCAGGGTATCTTGGAGCGCCAGACCGAGGATAACGCCAAAGATCGCTGACGTTGTAAACAGGGCTCCCAGATTTGCGTTAGGAAACTCAAAGGTGAAAATCAAAAGGAAAAGCAGCGAGAACGCGACAATCGAAAACACGTTGCGAACGAGCGTGGGTGCGTCAAAGCCGCGCCGGAGTCTGAACATTCCGAAGATCAGGAAGCTCAGGCCGCGCACGACGATGTAGGCAAGGATTCCGAATAAGACCAGCTGGATCGTCCCGATGATTGTCTCGGACTTCGCGACCGTGTCGACCTTAAATCGGAAAATTAGCGCGTTCAGCTCTTCGCTGAAATGGAAGACCAGCACCAACAAGACGATCACTATCGCCGCATTGACTGCAAGTAGTATTAGGGTGTTCTTGGATTGCCGGCGTTTCACGTCTCTTGAAAGAAGTAACTAGCCGATGAAAATTGATGTTTTAGAGCGCCTATCCTTTTATCACCGATTGATCTGGTTGGCGAGAGTAAAGGATGGTTGGAATTAGAAGCGCAGAAGGTTAGGAAAGAGGCTGACCAATATATAAAGGAGAGACAGGGCCGTCACTACCAGCGCAGTCAGCCAGGCTGCGAGATTGTAGAGCGGCCCGTTTACTTTGCTACCCATCAATTCCCGATTATTCACCAGCTTCAACACCGCGAACAATACGAATGGCAGAAGTAAGCCATTGATAACCTGCGTGACCAGTAATACTCGGATGAGTGGTAAGTTCGGAATCACGGCGATCGCTGCGCCGACAGCCACGAGAAATGTAAACACTCCCAGAAAGATCGGTGCCTCTTTGAAACTTCGTGAAACACCTTTTTCAAATCCGAGAGCCTCGCTGATCGAATAGGCTGTCGCCAGTGGCAGAACTCCCGCGGCCAGCATAGATGCCCCGAACAAGCCAACTCCGAAAAGAACCTCCGCATATTTCCCAGCAAGTGGACTCAATGCCCGAGCAGCATCGGCAGCCGTTGAAATTTGAATTCCTGATTTGTGCAAAGTAGCCGCCGTCGAAACCACGATGAAGAACACGATCAGGATTGCGAAGATTGTTCCCGCCCAAACATCGATCTTTGTCTTGCCGTAGTCTTCAGGTGTAACCCCCTTTTCGACGACGGATGACTGCACAAAGACCTGCATGTATGGCGAGATAGTCGTTCCCACAATGGCGACGAAACTGAATAGAAACGATTGTTCCAACTTGAATGTAGGCTTCACCAATCCCACTGCTACCTGACTCCAATCCGGACGTGAAAGGAACGCTGATATGATGTAGCCAAGGAAGACTAACGACATCAGAAGGAATGCTCTTTCGACTCTTTGGTATGAACCTTTTACGATGAGCCACCAGATGAGAATTGCTGCCAGGGGAACCGAGATGAATCGTGGGATACCAAACAGTTCGGTTGCTGCCGCGATACCGACGAATTCTGAGACGGTAACACCCGCGTTCGCGATGAGGAGCGCCAGCATCACTAACGCCGTCCACCGAACCCCGAATCGCTCACGAATCAGATCTGCCAAACCCTTGCCGGTAACGGCACCCATCCGTGCACACATCTCCTGCACGATTCCCAAACTGATTGTGATGGGGATTAAGATCCAGAGAAGTTGATAGCCAAACTCGGCGCCGACTGAGGCGAACGTAGCGACTCCGCCGGCATCGTTACCCGCATTCGCAGTGATCATTCCGGGACCAAGGATGGCGAGGTAAAGTAGGAGACGTTGCCAGATTCCACTCCCGCGCACACCACGAGAACCACGTCGCATTAGTCGACGTCCGGCAGCCCGAACTGCTGCGCGTGATTGTGCCATTTGGAGGTTCTCCGTCCTTCATAAATGCGATCTGTTAGCGATCGCAACCCCGTCAATTAACCAAAGAACCTTGGTAGTCGTTGTCGCCAATCCTTTGGTAGAAGGATTTCCATAGCATCGTCAACGGTTATGATCCCAAGAATATCTCCCGACTCATCAATTACCGGCAGAGCAAGCAAGTTGTATTCGGCGATTCTCTGGGCGACTTCCTTTGCTGGTTCATCCGGTTCAGCTTTCTGAAACTTGGTACGCATCGCGTCCTCGAGCGGCATGGCCGGATCGGCCAGGATCAAACTGCGCAACGCAATCACACCCATCAATTTCCACGACCCCTCAGCCTCAACGACGTAGAGGTAATAGATCATGTTTGGCGTTTCGGCCATCTCCCGCAGCCGCGCGAGGGCTTCACCAACCGTGAGCTCGCGTGGCAGGGTCACAAACTCCGTCGTCATCAAGCCACCCGCGGTGTCGTCCTCGTAGGGAAGCAACTCTGCGACGTCAGCTTGTTCTTCCTGATCCATCAAGCCGAGTAGTTCTTCGGCTTTCTCTTCGGGAAGATCACCCAACACATCCGCGGCTTCGTCGGGCGACATCCATTCAAGAATGTCAGCAGCCCGCTCCTGATCCATGTCACCAAGAATTCGAGCCTGTCGTTCGGCCTGCATTTCTTCCAAGGTCTCGGCGGCCGTTTCATCGTCGAGCGCCTCCACGACTTCAGAGCCGTGATGATACGAGAGTGCTTCCGCGAGTCGGGCAATTTCTACGGGATGCAATCGCGCGAGTTTTCCACTCGACGACTTCAACTGGACAGTTGCGGCGTCAGTTGCTAGATACCCGACATCCGCCCAGTCGAGAACTTCCACTGGTCGTTTTGTTCCAACAAAGCCAGACGGTGCAAGTCGTCTCCAAAGACCTTGCAGGCTGACGTCCGCCCCAGTCACTCGCCATTCACCCGCAGCTTCGATGATTTGAACATCGTTCACGCGAACAACGCGTTTGCCGTCAACATCAATGAGTTGCTTATCGAGAACATCGCGGGCCAGGAGTACTTCACCTTCTCTGCGGACAAAGGGTCGCAGATCGAGAAGATCTGAATTCAGGCGAACGCCTTGTTGATTAAGATCATTCATGCGCCATCGCAAAATGAAGAAGTCGCGTCGACGATAACGTGCGACGACGCCGGTAACTGGCGGGTGATCGTCCTCCCCTAAACGCACGATCACATCCTTGACGGTGGCCACACGTTCACCTTCAAGGTCGCGGATTGGCCGACCTAATACCTGCGACAAATAGAGCATTAACTAGATCACCTGTGGTTGGACTCGCGCCTGGGCATGATAGCACGATGTTTCAGAACAGGTGGCGATGCCTTCGCGACGAAAAGCTTGATCGGGTGGTTGATAAAAGCGCGCTGTTCAGATCATTTTTTGATCTTGCGTTTTAGATAGCTCTTTGCCAGTTCGAGAGTGCCATCGCGGCCGGCATAAAGATCTTCGCGTTTGAGTGTTGTGATGTCCTGTGGGCTAATGCCGCGTCCTTCTAAGCGAACGCCGTCAGAGGTTCGATAATCAAACTCGCTAACGTCGAGGACTCCACCGTCCGGCAATGTATGGCGACTGCGAATTGCTAGAACGCATCCGCAAGAAACGCTGCCCATCACACGGGCGCCGCGTTTTGTTTGCAGTGCGGACGCCATTATTTCGGCTGCACTCGAAGTGCTCTCGTTGGTTAGTACAACTATTGGCAACGTGATCGCTGAGGTCGATGGCCAAAGCTTTTTCGAGTAGCTGTGCAGTTCGAACGAAGCTCCTGATCGATCAACAAACTTGCCAAGACCTGATCCATCTTCAAGGAAAGGTGAAACTACGTCAGCCATCGCTTCGGCATCCCCACCACCATTCCCACGTAAATCCAAAATAATGCCCGCTGCTCCCTCCAGCATCGAGGGAAGCGACTTGCTGAATTCGAGTGCGAGAGACTGGGTGAACGCCTCGATCTTGATGATCGCGATGTTGTTGGCGCGCTGACTACTGAAGCCCAACTGTCGTTGATTCCAGAAGCGTGTTAAAGAGGCTGACCTCCTCTTGCCTGCTTTCGATTGCCATTCAATTTTGACTGTGCTTCCAGCCGGACCCTCGAGCGCGTTCGCCACTGCGCGGAAGCGACTGGAGGCGTCGGATGCCAGTCCTGGCTTCTGCAATTTTTGATTGATGAATTCTTTCGCGGGAATGTTATCAATATTGAGCAACACGTCACCCGGACGAATGCCCGCACGCGCCGCTTCCGATGTCTTCTCCACTTGAATCACCGTTGGCGTGCCTTCAACTTCGCGAATAGTGAAACCCAGCGTAATGAATCGAGGATTCCACCAGTCGAATTTTTCTTCCGGCGAGTAAACGCGGGTATGGGCGTCTCGGAGGGGTGAAAGCATCTTGCGGATGACTTCGTAGAATTCACGAGTGTTCTTCGCTTTGGCTGCGAGCGCGCGAAACGTTAAGCGACTTCCTTCCCAATCCACTCCGTTAAAAGCTGAGTCGTAATATCGCTGTTGAATTGTTTCCCACACATCATCGAAAACAGCGAGCCTGCCTTCGGGTGTTGATGTTGAGACTGTAGTCGAATCATCAAACGCTGCATGTATCGGTCGAGCTGAGACAACTTGCAGCGCCAGTGCTAGAAAAAATATTGCCGTTGCGGTTAAGCCAACGGCTCTACGTGCGTTGAAACAAATCTTCATTGCGTTGGTTTTCGAAAGTTATATCTGAGTAATACTCGCAAAGGAACGGCTTTGCCGTTACGGCTTGCGGGAAAGAAGTGCAATTGGCGTACGGTGGCCACGGTTGTTTCGTCTAGTCCAAAGCCTGCCCAACGCGCAACCTGGATCTGGCCAACTTCTCCATCTGCGCCAACGTCGACTAGTACATCTACAGTAGCTTCAATCTCTGCGCGAGCGGCGCTTTCCGGGTACGCCGGTCTTAGCCGGCGAAAGGGTCGAGGCAACCGAAGACCCTGTGCTTCAGCTGCGTTGTCATCTTCAGGAGCCTCCTCAACGAGAGGAGCTTTTGAATCCAGAACGATTGCCCGTTGATTCTTCTCGTCGCTTAGCGCCTTATCGATGGCCTTCAGGCAGCGCTCGATCAGTTCTTTGGCCGACAAGGCTTTACTGAGATTCTCTTCAGCGCTGTTTGGTTTGTCGGACTCTGCACTGAGTCGATCCCAGAGTACGAGTTGACCAGATCGCGAGCTGATTACCAATATTGAGGAATACGATTCGTAATATTCAACGACCTGCGAGGAGGAACGACGGAGCGTTTGTGCGTCTCCAATAATAAAGAACTCGGAATCCATCGCATTGCCGAGATCTCTAGCGTCAGAGACTGTCATGTTTAAGGAGCCTGAATATCCGACTCCACGTGCGGCCGTCAAACTGAGATCCGGATCTAGTATTTGAACATTTGAAACAGAACGAAAACCGGCGCGTAGTTTATCTGCTGCGCGTTTGCCGAGAGGGGTAGTACCGAAATCAAGGATGCCCAGCTTAATTGAATGCTGTGTCTCTTGTGCCTGTACGTATGAGGTTAGGAGCAACAGGCACAAGAAAATGAAAAACAGACGGAACATGCTTGCTTTGTTTAGTGAAGAGGGAACCAGGCGTTGTCCTTTGTTACACGACGTCAGTGCTCCACGCCAGCTTTCACACCTTCACTTCTTAATCCTCTGCGGTGATAGATTTCATACACCTCATCTTTTACTTCTGCCGGGAAGCAAACGCGATGTAGTTCATAGCCGTGTTGTAGACCTTTTACAACATTACTCACCTCGCTGATCTCCAGGATCCCCGGATGAGCGTAACCACTCTCAACATAAATATGAGTCTTAGGCTCAGCGCGTTCCGCAGCGTAGTAGCTGTAGTAGGGAACGTCGCTGGCCCTATCTTCGATGAAGTAGTAGTCAGGATCGAATCCGGCCCTGCGAACAGCCTCTCGCGCGGCGTCCAGGAACTCATCTTTTTCCGAAGCGGGCATGTCCAGATCAATCGCTTTGAAGAGTCTTCGGTGGATAAATCGATCACTAAGGTTTTTCAGTATCGCATCTGGTGAGTGTTGCCACTGCTTTACGTGAAAGACAAAGTCAGAATCATCGACTTGAAGATGTTCAGTGATCGTTAGCGTTTCTCGGCGCAGAATTTTGGCAAACGCTGTCCCGGGTGCATGCCAAACATCAAAGCCGTTTTCATGCAGGTTCAACGCTCGTCTAATAATGGAGCGCAACACTGCTTCGGCCGATCGCAACGTGCGGTGAAAGTAGACTTGCCGAAACATGTAGTAGCGAGCTTGAAGATATTCTTCAACCGCATAAAGCCCACGAGCTTCAACATAGATTCGATCAGCCGCTTCATCGATCGCCAATGCATTTATGATCCATTCGAGATCGTAGATGCCATACTTCGCGCCGGTCATCAGGGAATCACGAAGTAGATAATCCATTCGGTCCACGTCTAGTTGTGACGAGACGAGTTGCGCCAGAGCGGAAGGTTGAAACTTACCTTCGATGATCGAAGCGACTTTTCCCGGCAACTCGGCAGAGTATGAGCGCAACAGTTGTCCAATCTCAGTCTGCTCACTCAGCATTACTTGTACGGTCCATTGTTCGTGATGGAAGTTGAGAACCTTTTCCATTACGTGCGAGAACGAGCCGTGTCCTACGTCATGAAGTAACGCGGCGGCGCGCGCAGCTATTCGATCGTCGGGTTTGATCGAGTAGCGCTCGCTGAATCGATCCAGCACGCGAGTCATTAAATGAAACGCACCAAGCGAGTGAGTAAAACGTGAATGCTCGGCACCCTGGTAGGTATATAGACCAAGTCCGAGTTGTTTGATTCGTCGCAGTCTCTGAAACTCAGACGCATCGATTAACTTCATCATCAACTCACCTTCCGTAGTATCGGTTCGTAAGCGAATGATGTTGTGGACGGGATCGCGATAGATGCGTTCTGACATGGAGTCCTTTAAATAACCGCAAATGAACTCGAAGGCAATCACTCAAACCGAAAAACTCAGCGAAGTTAAGTTTCCAGATTTGGGCCGACGCGGCTAGCTGGAGTTGCGAATGGTCTAAAGTTCGGGTGGACAACAACGTTCAATGGCTGTTGGGCCCGATCATCGTGACAGGTTTGATATTTCTGGATATTCCCATTTTTTTGGATTTGAGACACCTCTGGAAGGGGGTTCTAACCTTGAATACGTGGAGAATTCTCCATTAGGTCGTGCGGGCATGGCAATTGCCAAAATGGTGCCCGCGAGGTCTCCATTTAAGTCACTCGTATGGAATTTTTTGGTGTCGTCATTGAGATAAAGGTCGGTCACGGGAGGCGACGACACCGTGTCTAATTAAGAAAGGAAAGCAGAAAATGAAGAATGTCCTAAAGTATGTTGGCTTGTCGGCGCTTCTGATGTGCTTTGCGTTGTTTACGGGCAGCGTGTTTGCACAATCATCGACGACAGGTTCAATTGAAGGTGCGGTGACCGACACGACAGGTGCGGCCGTACCGGGAGCAAGTATTCGGGTCACAAGTCCGAACTTGATCTCCCCGCAGACTGCGATTTCTGATGACAACGGTCGTTATAAGATCGCTAACCTGCCCCCAGGAAGATATACAGTCACAGTAGAATCATCTAAAGGATTCGGAAAATTTGAGAAGACTGAAGTTGAAGTTAATCTTTCGCGCAATACGGCGGTCGAAATTCAGCTTACTCCCGCAAACGTTGGCGCCAGCGTCACAGTTACTGACACCGCAGGTGCAGGAATTGATGTTTCCAACAACACGACGGGAACAAACGTATCAACTGACCAGTTTTCAAATCTTCCAACCCAGCGTACAGTCCAGTCGCTTTACACCATCGCGCCGACAGTAGCGCGCTCTGGTCTGCGCGACGCCTCTGGCCGTGATCGTGACCCTTCAGTCGCGGGTTCCTCTGGTCCGGAGAATAACTACATCCTGGATGGTGTTAACACTACTGACCCCGCGTTCGGCGGTTCAGGTGCGAATCTGCCATTTGAATTTGTGCAGGAAGTAGAGATCAAAACCGGTGCTTACGGTGCCGAGTATGGTAGGGCCACCGGCGGTATCTTCAACGTTATCACGAAGAGCGGTGGTAATGACTTTCACGGTGATGCTTTCGGTTATTTCACTACCCAGGGTTTGGTTCGTTCAACCAAGCAGTTTCCATTCGTAGGCTCTGCGCCAGATGGATTCTCTGAACTCGACGCCGGTATCGATGTCGGTGGGCCAATTTCCAAGGACAAGCTTTGGTTCTTTGGTGCTTTCAATCCTCAGCAGCGTAAGAATTATTTCTTGACCCAGCAGTTCCACGCCCCGGTTAACAACAAGATCGATACGCCGTTCTATTCCGGCAAACTCACTTGGGCGATCAATTCAAACAATACCTTTACCTTCTCAACCTTCGGTGATTTTACGAAGCAGCAAGGATTTCTGTTTGGTGGTTCCGGGTTCGGAGCTAATCCCGACAGTTTTCAAGGTGAAATTCAAACCGGCGGTCATAATTACATCGCTCGTTTGAATTCAACCTTCAATCCGAACTTTACTGGTGAGTTCGCTTTCGGCTTGCACTATCAGCGGGCCAACACGATTCCGCTTCCAAGCATGTTGCCGGTGCCATTGGTGGCTGACAGCTTCGCCATAGTCAATTCGGCTGGTGCTGTCGTTACGCCAACTAACACAACGGCTCAAATTGCTGCAAACTCAAACTTCGTTGCGTTTGTCGATGGTCGCGGTGGTTTATTGCAACGCAACTTCATTCGAAACGGTTTTGGTTTATTCTCAGACCAGGATCGTAATCGCGTTGAGGGTTCGGCCAGACTGCAAACCATTTGGGGCAAGCATACCTTCAAGTATGGTTTTGAGTACGGTAGGAACATCTACAAGATCAACACCATCTCGACGGGCACACCTACAACCTTCCCCGATACATTTAACAATACCGCTGGCAGCGGCAATAACCAGATGATCGGGTTCCGCACCACCAACAATTTTGGTGTTTGCACGGTGCAGGGAACAAACATCGCTTGCCCGGCGTCAGCCTTGACGTCACGGGTCCAGGCGCTGATTACCGGAGGTTTTGCGCCTGCGGGTCTCACGACTACCTCGACTAACGCGGCACTGACCTCCGCTCAGTTGAGCACAAATCCGTTCCTGGTACTTTCCAGTGTTCGCGTACGTGACTTCCGCATTATTGCGCCGGACACGAACACCAACATGGAAGCGTTCTATATCCAGGACGACTACAAGCTTACCAAGAACATCCAGCTTAATGGCGGTTTGCGGTGGGATTATCAACAAGCCTACGGTAGTGACAACTTCTCCTACTTGAAGCTCAACAACTTCAAGGACAACCTTCAGCCACGCATCGGTGTGATTTGGGATTTCACCGGCAAGGGTAAAGGGAAGATCTTCGTCAACTGGGCTAAATACCTCGAAACGCCGCTTCCGCTCGACCTCAACGTTCGCGCGGGCAGCGACACGAGCCAGACCGATAAGAACATCAACGTTTCCACCCTGAACTCTCCAGCTAGTGCGTTTGTGGTATCGGACATTGGAAATCTGGGTGCTACCCATACTCCGATTGATCCGGGTCTCAAGCCGCAAGATGTTCGTGAGTGGACCGCTGGTGCAGCGTATGAACTTAACGGTGGCCTAACCATTGGCGTTAGAGGAGTCTATCGCTACCAGGGTTGGGTTATTGAAGATGGCTCATTCGACGACGGTGACAGCTACTTCTTGTTCAATCCTGGACGTCGTGGTAACGGTGAAACAACCGAAGACAAGGCTTGCACAGGAACTGGCGGCGCGCCATCGGCACAGTGTTTCGGTAACGCGCGACGTTATTACAGAGCACTTGAGTTCACTGCCACCAAACGCTTTACCAACAACTGGCAGTTGATCTCTTCGTACGTTTACTCGAGTTTGATTGGTAACTACGAAGGTCTCTTCCGAAACGACAACGGCCAATCAGATCCGAACATCACTTCGTTGTTCGATCTGGTCAGCTTGCTGAACGGTATGTACGGCCGATTGCCAAACGATCGTCCGCACCAGTTCAAGCTCGATGGCAGCTATCGAACCCCATGGAAACTTCAGTTGGGTGCTTCTTTCAGGGCTCAATCTGGAATTCCGTTTAATGCGCTAATCCCGCACCCGGTCTATGGCAATAATGAGGGTTTCTGTGTAGGTGCACCTCTTAATATTTGCCATCCGCGCGGCACTGCAATTGTGCCGACGGTATCAGTCAGTCAACCGGGTTTTCCGAATGTGGTCGATAGTATCGGTTCGAACCGAACACCAACCACCATCAACCTGGACATGAACGCTTTCTACCCATGGAAGATAAGCGAGAACAAAGAGATTCGTTTCTCGGCTGATTGGTTCAATGTCTTCAATTCACAACGTGCCATCCGTTTGGATGAGACACTCCAAATCAACAGTGGTATCCCCGGAGCGGCCGCGATTCAGTTCGCCAATCCTTTCTTTGGGGCGGGTACGATCTTCCAGTTCCCATCATCACTGCGCTTGGGCGTCAAATTCACGTTCTAAACAATTGGCTTAGCGTATCCCCACAAAGGGACTCGCTAAAGGCTTTGACGGGAGAAGCGCTGTAACTTGGCGCTTCTCCTTTTTGTTTTCTGTGATAGTCTAGTCGCCCCGCATCATCTCTTTCGAACAGGGTTGTGAGTCATCTCGCTGCGTCAGGAGTGACACATGTATTTCTCTCCAGTGCATCTCTTTTTTAAAAACCGCAAAGCTCTTAATCTCCTACTCCTATTGTTGGTTGTCTCAGCTGTGCCTTCAGTCATTGCCCAGAGTGGCGGTGGTGTCGATCAGACTGGAACAGGTGGCCGGCATTCAATCCAGGGGAGGATCTATTTCCCGTCCGGCCGACGTTCGGATGTTCGGGTAAAGGTCAGGCTCGAAAACTTTCAATCCGGCGAGTTATCAGTCTTGTCGGACCCGAATGGTTCATTTGTATTTAGAGGGCTTGAAGGAGGATCCTACACAGTCGTTGTTGACGCAGGTGATGACTATGACGTCGCGCGCGAGTCAGTTTTCATAGACTCCGACGGAAACAGTTCGCGACGTGGGATTGTGCTGCCGCCCGTAGCCCGTCTCTATACTGTTCAAATTACCCTACAACTAAAGCGTGACGGTACTGCCAAGCCGGGAGTCATTAATGCCGCGCTTGAGGCCGTGCCTGAAAATGCCAGGGCGCTCTACAGAAAGGCGATGGAGTCGAGTCAAGCTGGAAATTCCAACAAAGCCGTTGAGCAGTTGAAAGCAGCGATTTCGAGTTTTCCTGAGTTTCCGATCGCCCTGAATGAACTCGGTGTGCAATATCTTAAGCTACATCAGGTCGACAAAGCTGCAGAAGCGTTGAAACAAGCGGTGAAGCTCGCGCCAGAAGACTTTCAGCCGAGACTAAACTATGGAATCACGCTGCTCAATCAAAAGAAGTTCAGCGAGGCTGAAGAACAGTTGAGAGTGGCTATCTCTAAGAATAGTTCAGCACCAACTGCTCATATGTATCTGGGAATCACCTTGGCCATCCAACGAAAGCTCGATGAAGGTCAGCAGGAATTAGACCTTGCCGTGGCCTCTAACTCAAATGAAGTGTTTCTTGCGCATCGCTACCTCGCTGGCATTTACCTCGAAAGACGCGAGTATGCACGCGCCGCCGACGAACTCGAGACCTATCTAAAGCTTGTACCAAAAGCTTCCGACGCTGAAGTTTTGCAACACACGATAAAGGACCTGCGTAATAAGAAGGACTCACAGTCGCCATTCAGTAATCTACAAGAAAGGTAAATTGGATGTTGTCTTTTTTTAAAGTAAACAGAATTCGAGCGAGGTTTTTGCTGCTTCTTTTTAGCCCAGCAGTTTTGCTTTCCTGTATCGGTCAGGCGAACGCCCAGGGCGGGGTAGGTAGCACCCGAGGATTGCCCGAGTCTGCTGCCGGCATTCACTCAATACAGGGCCGTGTGTATCTACCATCAGGGCGTCGTGCCGGCACGGGCATCGTTGTTAGCTTGGAAGGAAACGTAAATGGCAGGCGCACGGCGGTAACTGACGCGGATGGAGGCTTTTCTTTCAACGGGCTGCCGGCCGCAGAGTATCAACTGGTCATTCAAGGCGGCCCGGAATATGACGGGGCGAGCCAGACGGTTACCATTTACGGAACCACAGGAAACGTGGGAGTTGGACGCGCAGCTCAAACGATTGCGCTAGACGTTCATTTAATCTTTAAGGGCGCCACCATTGACGAAGCCAAACTCTTTGTCGGTGTGCCCAAGGAAGCGGTGGACAACTATAAGGCGGCGGCAAAAGCAGCCCAGAACGGAAACAGCAAAAAGGCGGTCGAACAACTAAATGCGGCGCTTGCGATACATCCAACTTTTACGCTCGCACTGACTGAGTTGGGTGTGCAGTACTTGAAACTTGGTGAGATGGCCAAGCTCGCTGAGACCATGGAGTCTCTGCTCAAACTTTCGCCTGATGACCCGCACGCGCATTTGAATTTGGGCATTGCGTTATATAACCAAAAGAAATTTCCGGATGCTGAAGCTCAGTTAAGGCGTACCATCGAACTAAAGAATGGCGATCCCGCCGCTCATTATTATCTGGGAATGACCCTGGTATCGTTGCGCCAGTTTCAGGAGGCAGAAACTGAGCTAGAGTTAGCCATCAAAAACGGTGGCGACAATCTCGCTCTCGCTCATAAATACCTTGGAGGTCTGTATTGGAGTTCTAAAAAGAATCAACAAGCCATCGAGGAATTCGAGAAATATTTGAAGCTGGAACCAAAGGCGACTGACGCTCCAAGAATCAAGAAAACCATAGAGGATCTTAGAAGTAAACAGTAATCAGCGGATCTTGATTAGACGAAGAGGCCGCCACTTGGCGGCCTCTTCAGTTTGTTCGCTTCAAATTGAGATTCAGTCTCGTTTGAGATCGAGAAGGTGTCCCATCTTCTCTTTCTTCGTGCGCAGGTAGCCAGCTGCATTCTCCGCTGAATCAACTTCGATTGATACCCGCTCAACAATCTCTAGTCCCGCTTCCTCCAGTGCCTGAAGTTTTAATGGATTGTTTGAAATTACTTTTACCTTGCACAGCCCGAGATCAAAAAGAATTTCGGCACACTGACGATAGTCTCGCAGATCCACCGCCAAACCCAACCGGACATTTGCTTCCACAGTATCAGCACCCTGGTCCTGGAGAGCATAGGCCCGAATCTTGTTTAGAATGCCAATCCCTCGTCCTTCTTGTTGCTGGTACACAATTGCTCCGCGTCCCTCTTGCTGAATCATTTGCAGCGTTGTGTGAAGCTGCTCTCCACAGTCGCACTTGGTGGATCCAAAAACGTCCCCGGTCAGACATTGAGAGTGAATTCGTACCAGCGTTGGAACGTCCCGTTTCATATCACCCTTAAACAAGACGACGTATTCCTCTTCGCTGATCAAGGATCTATAGCCGGCGATCTGAAAGTCACCCCATTCAGTGGGAAGATCGGCGACCGCAACTCGTTCTACTGAACCTGTAACCACTTCGTCGCAACAAGATTTGATTGCTGTTTGCTCCAAATTAAAATAACTCCCTTATGCCAAAAGCTTAACCCGTCAAAGTCGAGAGTCACGATTATAAAAGTATCGGACGAAGGGTCACAAGTCACGGTCCTATACAAACCCGCAAGATCAGGTCCTCCAGAGATGTTTCTTGCTGCACTCTGATCGGCGAGCTAAGATACTTCCTACGTAATTGCCTTTGAATCGAAAGAAGCAATTCTAAGCAATCTCGAGAGCCCCAAAATGACGAGCGAACGCGACGAAAACGACTCGGTCACTACCCAACTGCACACTGATTCGCAGATTATCAATTTTCCACAGTTGGAACGTCGACCAGTGCTGGTTTCAATCAGGGGCGAGCTCTTAGCTACGCCAATACCGCTAGAACGAGACTCCGTCACTATTGGGCGGGCACTCGATGCAGATATTCGCCTGAACGACTCAAGGGCATCCCGCTTGCACGCTCAAATCGTCGCCGACAAGACTGACGGCTCGAACTGTGCCAGATTCCGTGTCATAGATCTTGGTTCGACCAACGGTACCCTGGTCAATGGTCAAGTCATTCGAGAGGCCGTGTTGAACGACGGCGACAAGATACTCGTCGGTGATCATTTGTTTCGTTTCGAAATGCTCGATGAGATTGATCAGGAGTTTCAACAACAGATTCATCGACTCATCGGGCACGATGAGTTGACGGGCTTACTCACGAGCAAGTCGTTCTTTACAGAGCTGAGGCGTGAGGCGGCGCGCGCAGAAGAGGAAAACCAACCGTTTTGCGTTTTGATGATGGACCTGGATCACTTCAAACAAGTTAATGATAGTTATGGTCACATGGTGGGGAGCCGGACTCTTCAAGACATAGGAGTAATCATCAAGGCGGCGTTGCGCTCCGGTGATGTGGCCGCTCGATTCGGTGGTGAAGAGTTTGCTGCTTTCCTGCTGGACGCCGACTATGCGCAGGCTCTCGTGGCTGCTGAGCGAGTCCGACACGCCATTGAGTCACATTTATTCTCATCCGCAAATCTGACGTCAGGCAACGTTGACCATGGTTTCCATATCACCATAAGTATTGGTATCGCCGCTTTCCCTGACGACGCCAGGGATGTCATTCAGCTCGTCGAGATGGCCGATTCTGCTCTGTACCGCGCGAAGAGAAGCGGGCGGAATACTATCTGCGCGTATAGACCTTCATTGGCCGCCACTGAGAAGCCACTCCCTCCGCGAAGGGCCTGAATACTTTCTGCAACAGATGCCAATCTCAAACGTGTAAGCGATCGGCCAAAACGAGGAACGACTGGCTGTTTGCGAATGCTTTGTTGTGCCGTGTATCCTCTCTCTAAGTCCTTGAAAAGTGCCCTAGGTAAGGAAATTCGGAGTGAACGTCAATCTCAACTTAGCTTCTAAACCGTTTAATAATCGGGTACTCCCCTGGGTTTTGACCGTGGCGATTCTCTTTGTTTCGCTGGTAGGCCTGATTTTTGTGTTCAAATTTAATTCGAGTGCGCGCAACGAGGCTCAGTTAGTTCAGGCTCAGGTGAACACCCTGAAGCAGGGTGAGCAGGCATTATTGAGCAATGCCGAAGCAGTTAAGAAATCCCTGACGGCAGAACAGCAGCAGTCGCTCGTGGCCGCTCATCAGCTAATCGATCGCAAGTCGTTTTCGTGGTCGCGTCTACTAGCTGATCTGGAGGCCTCATTACCCGACAGCGTTCGTGTGTCGAGAATTGCGGTGCGCGGTGTTACTACCCAGGGCAACCAGACCGTGGCTGATTTAGATCTCGCTGTATTTTCCAAAACGTCAACGTCAGTGCTGGACATGATAAATGCAATGGATCGTGAAGGAATCTTTCATGCTGACTTAAAGGCGCAGAACCTCCAGAAAGGTCGCGGTGAAATTGGTACCGAATACGACTTGGAAGTCGTGTATAGGCCGCGTGCCGGATTCGCTAGCGAAAGCCTCGCGGAAGTGCAGCAACAAATGAAGTCGACTCAGGAGGCTAAATGAGCGAGCAAGTAGTCACAGCCTCCAGAGCGGATAGGACAATATTTGCGCGATTCACAGGAGCACGCCGCAATAAAATGTTTGGAGTGGCAGAAATCCTGGGTCTCCTAACAAGTTGCTTTGTGTTGTTCCTGGTTTTGATCAGCTATTTGTCTTTCGTGGTGCCAGCTCGGTCCCGACTAAGTACATTGAAGGCAGATCGTGCGCGCCTTCAGGCAAACGTCGACAAGCTGAAAGGAATTGTTCATGAGGGACAAAACACTCAGCAGACTGTCGATGAGATTGTCGGTAGCCTAAACGACTTCGAAACGGTCAGCTTGGTTAAGCAGGATGTAGGTCGCGTTGCGCTGTATGGTGAGTTAAACCGGTTAATCGTGAAGAATGCTTTGCGCAATACTTCGGGTCCGTCTTACATGGCGTTGGAGCCCGTTGGTACAAAAGCAACTCCTGGGAATTCAGTGAGCACCAAGTGGCAGAGTGTTTATCCAGGCATTGGTGTCGTGGTTACGATTGAAGGGTCTTATCAAAACCTTCGACACTTCATACAAGACATCGAAAGAACGAAACAGTTTGTTGTCATCAATCAAGTTGAACTCCAACGGGCGCAGAACAGTTCACAACTAAGTGGATCGCCCGAGTCAGAATCGGGAACACGTGGATCTCTCGTCAGCCTTCAATTGAACATGGCTATGTACTTTCAGCGCGAAGGTTCTATGAACATCATTGGCACGAAGCTTGGGGAGCAATAATGGAGTTAGCCGACCTTAGTAAGCCGGGAGAAAAGAAGAAGCTGATCTGGGCTGCGGCCCTAGGCTTTCTAGCGATTCTTTTCCTTTGGTGGACATTCGTTGGCTTTGGCAGTGCCTCAACGCCTTCCCGGCCATCTAATCCGTCTCAACCAGCTCAGAATGCGCCTCGTGGCGTGAATCAGAGGGCGACGGTAGAACAAAGTAATTCTCCGCAGGTAATCAATATTGCCGACCTCGTACTACCGCAGCATCAGATTCAAGTGCCAGTTGTTCCCGAACCAAGAAGGAACATTTTTGCCTACTATGAACCGGTGCAAGTGAAAGTCGAGGTGCCGCCACCGACTCCAACGCCGCCACCTCCGCCACCTCCTGTATTACTCGCGGCGATTTCTCCGTCAAACGTCTACGCAAAGACAACAGAATTTACAATGGAGCTTTCTGGTGACAAGTTCACTCCGGAGATGCGCGTGTACGTTGATGAACGTGAGCTCCCGACAAAGTACAAGGGACCGCAACAGATGTCGGCCACGATCGGGACGGCAATCATCGCAACTCCCGGTATCCGGCAGTTCAAAGTGCGGACTCCCGACGGTCGAGTGTATTCCAATCAGATCCAATTGAGTGTTGCCCCCCCTCCGACGCCGAATTATGCCTACGTGGGCATATGGGGAACGAGGCATTACGTCAACACTGCGCTGCTTCAGGATAAGAACAACAAAGAGATCCTAAGCGTACAGTTGGGTGATCTTCTAAGCGGCAGGTTTCGTGTGACGAGTATCTCAGATAAGGAAATAGTTTTCGTCGACACGAATCTTAAGATTAAACATAGCCTGGCTATGACTGAAGGAGAACGCACCGCGGGATCTCCAATCGCTCGTCCTACACCTCGAGTTGACTCAGAAGATGACGAACCCTAACGCCGAACGAGACCACAATATATTAGGGTGTGGACAAATTCGCTCAAACGAAGATTTGTCGGCCAACAATCGCCCTATTGACCATTCTCAAGGTGGCTACACCCTCGTTGCGCTACTGGCGTTGATGACTCTATTGGCTCTCTTTGCAATGGCCGTTGCTCCCAGCATCCAGCAACAAACGGAACGAGAGAAAGAGAAAGAAGCAATCTTTCGTGGTGAACAAGTTGCCGATGCGATCCGCGATTACTATCGCTATCGAAACAGATTGAATGGAGTGATTGGCGATCAAGCGTTGCCTACATCGATGGACCAACTGCTTGAAGGACTACCCATACCAGGTGGTTCGAAGACGCGACAGATTTTGCGCGCAAGCGCCGCGCGCGATCCGCTTTCCCTTGAAGGGGAGTGGAGATTTATTCATCCGAGGTCCGAGCCATTAATCGATTTTCAGCAGGCCGTAATGGCGTATGCCGGAACCGTAGTGCCCACCCCGAAAGATCCGCAAATGATTCAGCTGCAACAGTTTGCAGTCCCCGCCATTACCAGTGTGCTTAATACCGGGACCACCGCGAAGTCGACAAGTTCGTCGTCAGCTGGCGATGATTCGAGTGGACCATTCGTCGGTGTCGCGAGTAGAAGTAGACGAGACTCAGTGCTTACGTACTACGGAATTGAATCTCACGATGGATGGATCTTCACTCCTCTTTTTCGCAATTGAATCTTGGACCACGTGCTTCATCTTCATTTCCTAAATCCAAAATTCTGACAAGAGTTAGATCTTGAATACACGGTCTCGTCAATCGTTTTTAGATTGCGACGAACACGAGCGATCAGTCTCTCTAGTCGCTGCGTCTGCGATCGGATCATGTGTGTTCAGGCCTCCAAAATGATCGCCAGAGACGACGAAAATATTTTTCGCTAGAAGTAATAAGTTATTGACTTCTGTTGCAATTACGTTTATATAGCAAGATGTTGTGCGCCGTTTACTCTAGCCCACAAGAGAAAGTAAAACACACTATCTTGTGGTCATGAAGAAAACACTACAACCTAATCTTGAAAGAAGGAGCACATAGAAGCTATGGCAACTAAAAAAGGTGGAAAGAAAGCAGCAGCGAAAAAGGGTGGCACCAAGAAGGCCGCAAAGAAGGGCGGAGCAAAGAAGGCCGCCAAGAAGAGATAACTCGAACAAGCAGGTTTCACAGCAAGTCTTCCACGGGCGCACAAAAACATCTGAGGCCCACGGGGTCTTACAAAAGGAACGACGAGATCTTCAAGCGAAGCTCGTCGTTTCTTTTTTTGATCGTGATTGTCTTAGTGCTGATCACGAGATCGTCTAACGCTTATGATTCGCATCGCACTAGTCGAGCCTGAGATACCGCCTAACACTGGAAACATAGCCAGGCTTTGCGCCGCTACCCGAGTGCCTCTACACATTGTAGGCGTTCCAGGATTTCGAATGGACGACCGCGCAGTAAAACGAGCAGGACTCGACTATTGGCCTGAAGTCGTTCTGGAACGCCACGTTACTCTCGAAGCGCTTTACTCCTCACTACCTGATGCAAGGTTTGTCTACTTTACGAAGAAAGCAGACATCTCTTATACGAATTGGAGTTTCGGGTCTGATGACTGCCTGGTGTTTGGACGTGAAACTCGCGGTCTGCCAGATGATCTCTTGCTTCAAAACTGGCCAAACTGTCTGAAGATACCAATGCTCAATCCTCGAGTACGAAGTTTGAATCTGGCCACCGCAGTTGCCATGGTTTTAGGTGAGGCGCTGCGCCAGACAGGCGCTTTCCATTAGGTCTTCCAGCCAGGTTTCACATCATGTCCACCGGCAGTCACGGTTTCAGCACCGAGATGCTAAGATACGCGTTTCTTAATTCGACAAAACTCTGGACTAAGTGATGCTTCAAAGAAAAGACATTCGAAATATTGCAATCATCGCGCACGTAGATCACGGGAAGACCACCCTCGTTGACGCGATGCTCAGGCAGTCAGGTACCTTTCGCGACAATGAACAAGTACGAGATCGGGTAATGGACTCGATGGATCTTGAACGTGAGCGCGGGATAACGATCATGGCGAAGAATACAGCGGTTCGTTATCACGATTTTAAAATCAACATCGTTGACACACCGGGTCACGCAGACTTCGGCGGCGAAGTGGAGCGTGTCCTGAAGATGGTTGACGGTGTGATGCTGCTGGTTGATGCGGCCGAGGGTTGTTTGCCTCAAACGCGTTTCGTTTTGAGAAAGGCACTTGAAGCTCGCTTGCCCGCGATTGCAGTTGTGAACAAGATCGACCGCAGTGACGCCCGACCGGCTGAAGTAGTTGATGAGATCTATGAGTTGTTTCTTGATCTCGACGCGACAGACGAGCAGATTGAATTTCCAATTCTTTACGCCATCTCGCGTGACGGGCTCGCAAAAAAGAACCTGGATGACGAGTCGCTGACACTTGAACCATTATTTGAACAGATTGTCGCGACGATACCAGAACCCAGGGAGCTAAGATCAGATTCGCTCCAACTCCTGGTTGCCAACCTCGACTACAACGACTACGTCGGTCGCTTGGCAATCGGTCGAATCTTCTCCGGTGAGATAGCAATTGGAGATTGGATCGGAGTGGTGAAACCAGATCGCTCGATACAAAAAACTCGCGTGACGCAGTTGTACGTGTTTGAAGGGCTCAAACGAGAGTCAGTCCAGAGTGCTGGTTGCGGTGAAATCGTTGCCCTCGCAGGCATCGAGAACATCAACATCGGCGACACTATAACTTCAATTGAAAATCCGCAGCCTTTACCCGTCATTGCCGTCGACGAACCAACAATCGCCATGATTTTCAGCGTTAACAATTCTCCCTTCGCAGGTCGGGAAGGAAAGTATGTGACTTCACGACAGGTGAGAGAGCGACTCGACAAGGAGATTCTTAGCAACGTCGCTATTCGAGTTGAGAACACTGATTTACCAGAACAGTTTAAGGTCTCTGGGCGTGGCGAATTGCAGTTGGCGATCTTGATCGAGATGATGCGACGCGAGGGTTATGAGTTGCAGGTCTCTAAACCAGAGGCGATTACAAGACAAGTTGACGGTAAAACACTCGAGCCGATTGAGGCTGTGGTGGTTGATTGCCCAGACGAGTTCATCGGCGTAATTACTGAAGCGCTTGGCCGTCGTAAGGGACAGATGACCAAAATGGTTAACCATGGCACAGGACGCGTACGACTCGAATTTGAGACCCCCTCTCGTGGCTTGATCGGATTCCGCAACGAGTTTTTGACTGAGACCAAGGGCACCGGTCTGCTCAACACGATGTTCCTTCGCTGGGGCGAATGGCAAGGAGCGATGCGTAGTCGAGCAAACGGATCGTTAGTCGCCGATCGAGTTGGCGAAACTACTACCTACGCCTTGTACAATTTGCAGGAGCGAGGAACGCTTTTCGTGAAGCCTGGAACCAAGGTTTACGAAGGTATGGTGATTGGCGAGAACGCGCGTGCTGTCGATCTTGACGTGAACGCAATTAAGGAAAAGAAGCTGACGAACATGCGAGCTGCGTCAGCCGATGAAGCAATGCGTCTTGTTCCTCAGAAGGACCTCTCCCTTGAACAGGCCCTTGAGTTCATTAGCGACGACGAACTCGTGGAAGTGACGCCACAAACCATCCGTTTGCGTAAGCGAGTATTGGCTGCCAACCTGCGGCCAAAGAAAAAAGAATCTGCTGAGGGTTGAAGGTGAAGTCTTTCCGCCTTCCCAGAATCTATCCACTGACAGATGTCCAGGTAAGTGGGTTATCCCATGCTGAACAGATAAGGCGACTTTGCGCTGGTGGTGCTTCACTCGTCCAGTTCCGTGAAAAGGGATTACCCGCAAGCGACTTTTACGACGAGGCACAGACAGCCTTACGAGTTACACGTGAGCTGGGGATTCGGTTGATCATTAACGACCGAGTCGACGTTGCGCTTGCCCTGGGCGCTGACGGTGTTCATCTTGGTCAAGACGATTTGGCACCCACCGCGGCCCGAGAACTGTTAGGTGAGAATGCAATCATTGGCTTATCCACCCACAACATGTCTCAGGCTCTTGAGGCACAGAAAGCCCCAATAGACTATCTCGCAATCGGCCCCATTTTCTCCACGACGACAAAGCAGGACACTTCACCAGTTGTTGGTTTGGCAGATTTGGCGGAAGTTCGTCTAATTACTAAGGGACTCCCCCTAGTTGCAATTGGCGGTATTACCGAAGCCAATGCGGCGGAAGTGATTCAAGCTGGCGCCGATTCCGTAGCCGTAGTGAGTTCGCTGCTCTCAAGCCCTAAGGACATCAGTCAACGAACTACCCACCTCATTGAGCTGCTCGGCAGATAGGGCCCAACATATTTTACTTGCGTTAATCACGGTTATGCGCGAGAATCGGAACCGACCGGGGAGGAATGCGCCCCGGGCCAAACCCGCCTTCCAGGATTAGCCCTTCTAGACAACCGTTCCCGGAGTTCCGAAACTAGATGAGTTTCTTCGATCTGCCTCCAATCATTGAGCGAATGTTGCTGGTCTCTGACAAGATCAGCGACCTGAATTTTTCGGTTGGCCAACTGCCTCAAGTCGAAATCAACGGAAAGCTCACCCCCGTTCAACCGCTTGGAATGCAGAAGCTCTCTCCGTACCAAACTGAAATAATCGCACTCACCCTGATTCATGGAAACCCGGATGCCGCGGAACGATTGGCCAGAACCGGCACGGCCGACCTGAGCTTTTCCTTGCCTTCGCGAGCTCGATTCCGCGTCAATATCTTCCAACAACGCGGCGTCTACTCGATCGTGATGCGCGTTATTCCGACCGACATACCGTCAATCAAATCACTTGGATTGCCTTCTCATCTAAACGAGATCTCAGAGCTTAGAAATGGTCTCGTTCTTGTGACCGGCCCGACCGGTTCGGGTAAAAGCTCAACTCAAGCGGCAATCATCGACATCATCAACGAGAAGAAGCATTACCACGTAGTCACAATCGAAGACCCAATTGAGTACCTCCATTCCCATAAGAATTCGACAATCAATCAACGCGAGGTCGGCAACGATACGAGGGATTTTCCGTCCGCTCTACGTGCAGCGCTAAGACAAGCGCCTAAAGTTATTCTGATTGGTGAGATGCGTGACTTTGAGACTACCGAGATTGCGCTTGAGGCTGCAGAGACTGGTCACCTCGTGCTCTCAACCTTGCACACCATCGATGCTGCAAAAACCGTTGACCGCATCATTGGTCTCTATCCCAAGAATGAAGAGCAGGTTATTCGTACACGCCTTGCACAAACATTTCGTTACATAGTTTCCCAGCGTCTCATCCCACGCGCCGACGGCCGTGGTCGTGTTGCCGCAGTTGAGATCCTTAGGTCTAGTCCGAGAACACGCGAATACATCGAAGCTGGTGAAGTCGAGGGCAAGTCGCTTCTTGATGCAATGCGCGATGGCAAACTGGATGGGATGCAGGACTTCGACACTGTCATCAAAGAGTTGATTGAATCAAAAGCGGTGAGCCTGGAAGACGGCCTTACCTTTGCCACCAATCAAAACAACTTGTTGCTGTCACTCAAAGGAATGACTGCAGCTGAAGATTTTATCCGACGTGACGCGCCGGTTGGTGCTTACTCAGATTCCGGTTCCATGCTTGGGCTCCTCGATTAAGCCCGTTTCTTACCTATGACGATCGTTTGCCAAAACTGCTCGACTAGATTGCAGATCGATGACGACAAGGCCCCCGCCGGTGCCTTTACTGTTCGTTGCCCGAAGTGCAAGAAGACGGTGAACTCCGGTGCTGTTAGTCCAGCATCAGATCAAGGCGCGACCGCGTTAGGCGGCTCCCCGGCAACTGAGCACCCACGTTATGATCAAGCGACTGCACCTGCATATCAATTGGCGACTGTTTCGGCAGTAAACGAGACCACTTCAAACGAAGAAGCGGTGCGTCTGTTGATGAGTTTACTTAGTAAGGGTGAGGCAGATACCGGTTCAAATCCAAACAGACGATCTGCCTGGAACAAGCGTAAGGGGCTCGTATGTGCAGGCCAACAATATCGTGAACAGATTGCCAAGGGCCTTACTGAGAACGGGTATCACGTTTACGTTGCTGAAGACACTCGCCAGGCTGTCGAAACCATGCGCGCAAATCAGTTGGAACTCGTTGTCTTGGAGCCTCAATTCGACGTTGCCGAACAAGGCGCTGCCTTTGTGGTTCGCGAAATCAACGTTCTGCGTCCAGCTCAACGGCGCCGGCTCTTCTTTACGTTGCTTTCACCGTCACTGAGAACAATGGATGCGCATGCTGCTTTTCTGAACAATGTCAACGCAATCGTCAACATCAACGACGTCGGCGATCTGCCGCGTATTCTGGAACTTGCGTTCCGGGAATACAACGAGCTCTATCGAGAACTCAACCAGGCATTCAATCTAGGCGCGTTGTAGCCACACATCACTTAGCGAGAATTCGAAGGGCCACCGATGTGGCCCTTCTTTTTTGATTGAGTGCCTGATTCGAGTTGGTAAAACGTAGGTGCGTCGTCTGCGTCACTAGCCATGTGAAGCTAAGTTTGAATTTGCTACTCTTACGGAGCAATGTTGATATCAGTTTGCATCGAGGTCTGACCGTCTTATGGATTCAAATAGAGACGATGGTGGGTCGAGCCTGTCAGAAGCTACTCTTGCTGTTCACGGTGGCACACCTTCCGTTGAAAGTGCCTACGGCGCTTTAGTATCACCCGTTTATCACTCCTCCACTTACAAATTTTCAAGCTTCGAAGAGATGCGTCGTTATGCGCGAGGTGAACTGCCCGACGCATTTTTCTACTCTCGTTACGCTAATCCGACCGTTGCAGAGGTTGAGCGCAAGATAGCTGACCTCGAGCATGCCGAAGCCTGCGTGGTTACTTCGTCAGGTTCGGCCGCGGCTTTTTGTGCTCTGGCGGCGCTTTGTGAAAGCGGCGACGAAGTTATTGCGTGTGACTCGATCTACGGCGGTACAGTAAAGCTACTGACGAAGATTCTTTCGCGATGGGGCGTCCGTACTCGCTTTGTTTCACTAGACGAGGTCGAACAGATTCCGGCTATCGCGAGCGAGCGTTCAAAGGCATTCTGGTTTGAGACGCCAGCTAATCCAATCAACAGGGTTTTGGACCTGAGGATCGTTTCTGACGTTACGCGCAAGGCGGGCATTCACTCGATAATCGACAACACGTTTGCGTCGCCTGTACTCCAGCGCCCTCTGGATCACGGCATCGATGCGACAATGCATAGTGCAACAAAGTATCTCGGTGGACATTCTGACTTGACCGCCGGAGCGGTCGCCGGCCGTCGTGACTTTATCGATCGTGTTCGCCAATTGTCGATTCTCATTGGGACGACACTCGATCCTGCCGCCGCCTATCTTCTTAGTCGCGGTATTAAGACATTAGCAGTACGAGTGAAGGCCTCGTCTCAGAATGCGCTTAAACTTGCACAGGCTCTGGAGAGGCATCCTAAAGTTGCCAGAGTTTATTATCCTGGTCTTGAAAAGGACCCGGGACACGAGGTCGCAAGGCGGCAGATGAACGGTTTCGGTGGAGTCGTGGCAATGGACCTTGTTGGCGGTGAGCCCGAAGCGGAAAAACTCTTTGATGCATTTAAATTGGTAAGTGCGGCGCCGTCGCTAGGCGGCGTTGAAACGTTGGTTAGTTACCCGCTGTATTCTTCGCACGTGGGTTTTTCTGACGAACAACTTAAAGCGGCCGGTGTTTCAGCCGCGACAGTGCGATTTGCGGTCGGAATCGAAGCGGCTGAAGATATCATTGCCGATGTTGAGCAAGCTCTGAGTCAAATATAGGTATGGCGACAGAGGGCATAGTACCAACTGCTGTGCGACACGAGCACACTCACAGCCATTCTCGCTCTTCCGAGAGTTGGCGTCGTCTTAGCCTCGTGTTGGTGCTTACTTCTCTGTACATGGTTGCTGAACTCGTTGCGGGATGGTGGACAGGATCCCTGGCATTGCTCGCTGATGCAGGTCATATGTTCACTGATGCCGCGGCCCTGTTGCTTGCGCTCACTGCAGTTTGGTTCGGTTCACGCCCTGCTACTTCCAGGAAGACTTTTGGCTACTACCGACTCGAGATCATTGCGGCCCTCGTGAATGGAGTGGCGCTGGTCTTAATCTCCTTGTTGATCTTTTACGGCGCTTACCAGCGCTGGCAGTCGCCACCGGTCGTTCGCAGTGGGCCAATGATACTGGTAGCATCGGGCGGCCTCTTCATTAATTTGTTTTGCGCATGGCTTCTGCACTCGAAAGATGAGATCGATCTAAACATGCGTGGAGCCTGGCTTCATGTGATGGGAGACGCTTTGGGCTCCGTGGGCGCAATCATCGCGGGAGCGCTCATGATGATTTGGGGTTGGTACTCAGCGGACCCCCTGTTTAGCGTTTTGATAAGTTTACTCATCATTTATGGGTCGATACGCCTGATTCGAGACTCGACAAACGTGTTGCTCGAAGGAACCCCGGCACACATAAACCTGGCAGCGGTTGAGGACGCAATTCTGGCGACCTCAGGCGTGAACGATGTGCACGACCTGCACGTTTGGACGATCACATCTGGGCGCGATGCGCTTAGTGCTCATGTAATCCACGCTCAAAGCATTTCACAACCAGACTTGCTAAAAGAGTTGCGTACCAAGCTTCACGATCGATTTGGCGTCGACCACCTGACGATTCAAATGGAGACGCCGGACTTCGAAGACGAAACTTTTCATTTTTGTAACAACGGCACGGCGTGTTTCAAATCGGAAAGGAACTAAGAGTTGTCCGATATGCTTCAGCTTGTTGTCGCCCGAAGCACAACGACAAGCCAAAGCACATCGAACAGCCATCTTCTTGCTATGGAACTGAGTCTTCTTCTGACTCTCGATCTACGCGAACAAGCGGCATTGCAGGCGGCACTGGTAACTCATGGTGCTCCCGATGCTTTAGTCACCCTTGCGTTGACTGGTGCGTGCCGGATTTCTTCTATTGAAGAAGCGCGGCTGTTACAGAAATGGCTTAAGGAGGCTCGCATCGCAGGAGAAACGGACTTCGCGTCGTTTCACGTTATCGAAAGGGCACTGGTCCAGTTTGGGTTGTGACTCTTTGTCTATGAGTGAAGTTAAACTTGGTTACGGACAGAAATCACTTCACTTCGATTTCGATCCCGACAGATTCTCCGTACTCGGTGTTGATTCTGCCGCCGAGACGCCACTGACAGATGTCGAAATTGGGTTAGCCTTCGATTCGCCAATTAGCGCTCCCGCGCTCGACGATTTGATTAGTTCAAACGATTCGGTCCTCCTGGTGGTTTCGGACGCGACACGAGCCACAGCCAGTGCGCAAATCGTAAACCTATTGGTTCGACGCCTGATTCAGGCAGGAGTCTCACCCGCAAACCTGTCGATCATATTTGCCACTGGAATTCACCGGCCTGTCAGCGAACAAGAGAAAGCGGATTTGTTAACGCCTTTCATTCTTCAGCGAGTCCGAACGCTTACTCACGACGCTTATGATCCCACGAATTTGACGTCGCTAGGCTCAACGGAACGCGGAGTTCCTGTCGAAGTAAACAGGGCTCTGATCCAGTTCTCGAAAGTGATCCTTATCGGCGGCATTGGATTTCATTACTTTGCGGGGTTCACCGGTGGTCGAAAGTCTATTTGTCCAGGATTGGCCTCTGCGAAAACAATCGAAGCCAGCCATATGCTCGCGCTTGATTTTGAAAAAGGCGGACGCAAATCCGGTGTCGGCACGGGGTTACTTGATGGCAACGCAGTGCACGAAGAATGTGTACGAGTCGCCAGGTTGGTTGGCCCGTCGTTCGGGGTGAACACGATTGTTGACGAGCAGGGGCGTGCCGTGGGGGTTTATTGTGGCGATTGGCAACTTGCTCATCGTGAGGGTTGTGCGGCTTACCTGAGGAACCATTCCGTTGAGATTCACGCAAAGAGAGATCTCGTCGTTGCGAGTTGCGGCGGGTTTCCTCACGACATCAATCTGATTCAAGCGCACAAAGCGCTGGACATGGCGTCTCACGCATGCAGAGACGGTGGATCGATCATTTTGTTGGCCGAATGTCGAGATGGTTTGGGACGCGCCGATTTCATGAAGTGGTTTGAGAGCGCGGATTCTAATGCTCTGGAGAAGCGCTTACAGGATGAGTATGAAGTTAACGGTCAAACCGCGTGGTCATTATTGACTAAGGCGGAACGGTATCGAGTTTACTTAGT
>Ga0207689_10000396_pt1 | contig 40951 bp, 35 predicted proteins | sample KBSMisM52_FD_184312 | JGI IMG/M metagenome (GOLD analysis project Ga0207689, IMG submission 184312) | Miscanthus rhizosphere microbial communities from Kellogg Biological Station, Michigan, USA - KBS Miscanthus M5-2 (SPAdes) (version 2) | ecosystem: Host-associated > Plants > Roots >...
CCGCCCGGACCGACCCCGCCGGCCGCGCCGCCCGGACCGACCCCGCCGGCCCCGCCGGCCCCGCCGGCCGGGCCGAACCCGCCGGCCCCGCCGCCCGGGCCGCCGAAGTCGCCGGTCGGCGGGCCCGTGCCGCCCGACTCACTGGCGGAGTCGGTGCGGGAGGGGAGGCGGTCGGTGGCGTAGGAGCGGAGGCGGTCGACGGCGCCGGGGGAGGCGAACTGCGCCGCGCCGAGGGACTCCACGAAGTATCCGCGCCGGGTCCGGCCCGACTCCTCCGCTGCCCGCAGCACCGGGTAGACCGCGGCGAACCCGCCCGGCACCCGCTCGGCCATCACCGCGCCGCGGGTCAGCACGCCGTGCCGGTCGAGCAGCACCTCGGCCTGGGCGTGCGCCCGCCTGGTGGGGTCGCCCTCCCGCTCGGGCACCCGCGACCACCGACCGGCCGCCGTCGGGGGACCGGTGCGGGACGGCATCGCCGGCCGGCCCACCCGCCCGTACCGGGAGCGCGGCGCCGACCGCCGCCGCACCGGCCCGGCTCGCCCCGTCGTGCCGAGCAGCGACCGCAACGGGGCCAGCGTGTCGTTGGTGAGCAGCCCGGCCCACACCAGCTCCCACAGTGCCGCGACCAGCGCCGGGTCGTCGGTCGAACCGACCCGGTCGGACAGCGTGCGGAAGAACAGCGCCTGGTCCCCGGCCAGCGCGTCGAGGACGGCCGACTGCAGGTCGGTCGGCTCGACCGGGTCGGCGCCCGGCAGCAGCAGGTCGGCCGCCTCGGTCGGCGCCAGCGCCAGCCACCCGTCCCCGCCGGGCAGCGCGCCGGCTCCGGTCCAGGTCACCTCGCCGGCCGCGGTCAGCTCGTCGAGCAGGGCGGGGGAGTAGTCGGCCACCCGGGACGGCAGCACCGTCGTCTCCAGCGCCGACGCCGGCACCACCGCCCCGGCCAGCTGCTCGACCACCCGCAGCAGACCGTCGGCGCCGCGGGCCCGCGACCCGACGCCCTGCCAGGCCGGCAGGAACCGGGCCAGCGCCGAGGTCGGCACCGGCTCGACGTCCTTGCGCAGCTTGGCCAGCGACCGCCGGCGCAGCGTGCGCAGCACCTCGGCGTCGCACCACTCGGTGCCGGTGCCGCCGGGCCGGAACTCGCCGGCCGCCACCCGGCCGGTCGACGCCAGCCGCTCCAGCGTCGCCGCCACCACTGCGACGCCCAGCCCGAGCCGGCCGGCGCAGTCGGCGGCATGGAACGGACCGTGGGTGCGCGCGTACCGGGCGACGAGGTCGCCGAGCGGGTCGCGCACCGGCTCGGTGAACGCCTCCGGCACGCCGGTGGGGAGCGGCGCGCCGAGCGCGTCCCGCACCCGGCCGGCGTCCTCGATGGCGATCCAGCGTTCCTCACCGGCGATGCGCACCCGGATCGCCCGCCGGCTCGCCTCCAGCTCGGCCAGCCAGGCCGGCGTCGCACCCCGGGCCAGCGCCTCGGCCGTGGTCAGGTCGCCCAGCAGCCGGAGCAGGTCGGCGGTGGAGTCCACCGAGTAGGCCCGGCGGTCTTCGGACAGCCGCTGCAGCTGCGCCTCGACCTCGGCCACCGCGCCGGCGTCGAGCAGCTCGCGCAGCTCGGCCTGGCCGAGCAGCTCGGCCAGCAGCGCGGTGTCCAGCGACAGCGCCTGCGCCCGGCGCTCGGCCAGTGGCGCGTCGCCCTCGTACAGGAACATGCCGACGTAACCGAACAGCAGCGAGCGGGCGAACGGCGACGGCTGCGGGGTCTCGACCTCGACCAGGCGGACCGTCCGCGACCGCAGGTCGGACATGATCCCGACCAGCCCGGGCACGTCGAAGACGTCCTGCAGGCACTCCCGCATGGTCTCCAGCACGATCGGGAACGAGCCGTAGCCGCTGGCGACCTGGAGCAGGTGCGCCGCCCGCTGCCGCTGCTGCCACAGCGCCGTGCGCCGGCGCGGGTCGCGCTTGGGCAGCAGCAGCGCCCGGGCCGCGCACTCCCGGAACCGGGAGGCGAACAGCGCCGACCCGCCGACCTCGGCGGTCACCAGCTGCTCGATCTCGTCCGGCTCGAACAGCGCGACCTCGGCCGTGGGCGGCTCGCCGTCGGTCTCCGGCAACCGCAGCACGATCCCGTCGTCGGAGTGCATCGACTGGATCTCCACCCCGTAGCGCTCGCGCAGCCTAGCGGTGATGGCCAGCGCCCACGGCGCGTTGACCGGCGCCCCGAACGGCGAGTGCACCACGAGACGCCAGTCGCCGAGCTCGTCCCGGAACCGCTCGACCAGCAGCGTCCGGTCGTCCGGAACGTGCCGGGTCGACTCCTTCTGCTCGCTCAGGTAGGCCAGCAGGTTGGCGGTGCCCCAGTCGTCCAGTCCGGCCGCCTTCGCCCGCGCGGCCGCCTTCTCCGCCGGCGCCGAGGACACCTCGCGCAGGAACGCACCGAGCGCCCGGCCGAGCTCCACCGGCCGGCCCGGCGCGTCGCCCTTCCAGAACGGCATCTTCCCCGGCTGCCCCGGCGCCGGGGTGACCAGCACCCGGTCGTGAGTGATGTCCTCGATCCGCCACGACGTCGAGCCGAGCAGGAACACGTCGCCGACCCGCGACTCGTAGACCATCTCCTCGTCGAGCTCGCCGACCCGGCGCCCCGGCTCGCCCGCGCCGGCGGCCAGGAAGACGCCGAACAGCCCCCGGTCGGGGATCGTGCCGCCGCTGGTCACCGCCAGCCGCTGGGCGCCCGGCCGGCCGGTCAGCGTGCCGGTCACCCGGTCCCAGACCAGCCGCGGCCGCAGCTCGGCGAACTCGTCCGACGGGTAGCGCCCGGACAGCATGTCGAGCACGGACTCCAGCGCCGAGGTCGGCAGCGTCGCGAACGGCGCCGCCCGCCGGACCAGCGCGGCCAGCTCGTCCACGGTCCACGCGTCGAGCGCGACCATGGCGACGACCTGCTGGGCCAGCACGTCGAGCGGATTGCGCGGGTAGCGCATCGCCTCGATCCGGCCGGCCTGCATCCGCTCGGCCACGACCGCCGACTCCACCAGGTCGCCGCGGTATTTCGGGAACATCACGCCGCGGCTGACCGCACCCACCTGGTGGCCGGCCCGGCCGACCCGCTGCAGTCCGGCCGCCACCGACGGTGGCGCCTCGACCTGGACGACCAGGTCGACCGCGCCCATGTCGATGCCGAGCTCCAGCGAGGAGGTGGCGACCACGGCCGGCAGCCGGCCGGACTTCAGCTCCTCCTCGACCAGGGTCCGCTGCTCCCGGGACACCGAGCCGTGGTGGGCCCGGGCCACCACGACCGGTGCGCCGTCGCCGGTGCCGGCCTGGGCGGACACCGCGGCCGGCATCCCGCCGGGCTGCCGCGGTCCCGGCGCCCAGCCGCCGGGCGGCGTCGTGGCCCCGGTCTCCCGCCAGTCCGGCGGGGCGGCGCCGACCCCGGAGTCGCCCCCGTCCAGCGCGTCGTACGCGGACAGGTCCTGCGCCGTCTGCCCGTACCGCCGCTCGTAGGCGAGCTCGTTGAGCCGGGCGGTCAGCCGCTCGGCCAGCCGGCGGGAGTTGGCGAACACGATCGTCGACCGGTGCTGCTCGACCAGGTCGAGCACCCGCTCCTCGACCGCCGGCCAGATGGAGATCCGGCGCTCGGCCCCGGCCGCCGACCCGTGCACCTCACCCGTCGGCTCGCCCAGCTGGGACATGTCCTCGACCGGGACGACGACCCGCAGCTCCACCGACTTCTGCGCCGGCGGCTGGACGACCGTCACGTCCCGCCCGCCGGCCAGGAACCGGGCCACCTCCTCGACCGGCCGTACGGTCGCGGACAGCCCGACCCGCTGGGCCGGCCGGGGCAGCAGCTGGTCGAGCCGCTCCAGGCTGACCGCCAGGTGGGCACCGCGCTTGGTCGAGCAGACCGCGTGCACCTCGTCGACGATGACCGTCTCGACCCCGCGCAGCGCGTCCCGGGCGGCGCTGGTGAGCATGAGGAACAGCGACTCGGGCGTGGTGATGAGGATGTCCGGCGGCCGGCGGGCCAGCTGCCGGCGCTCGTCCGCGGCGGTGTCGCCGGAGCGCAGGCCGACCTGCACGTCGGGCAGCGGCTGCCCGAGCCGCGTCGCCGCCTGGCGGATGCCGGCCAGCGGGGCGCGCAGGTTGCGCTCGACGTCGACCGCCAGCGCCTTGAGCGGGCTCACGTAGAGCACCCGGCAGCGCCGCTTCGGGTCGTCCGGCGGCGGCGTGGCGGCCAGCTTGTCCAGCGACCAGAGGAACGCGGCCAGCGTCTTGCCCGAGCCGGTCGGCGCGACCACGAGCGTGTGGTCGCCGCGGCCGATCGCGTCCCAGGCGCCGCGCTGGGCCGCGGTCGCCTGTTCGAAGGCGCCGTCGAACCAGGTGCGGGTCGCGGGCGAGAAGCGCTCGGCGTCGGTCACGGCATCCATGGTGCGCCTCGGGTACGACAGTTCCCTTCCGCCGACGGCGAACCGCTCAGCGGTCGGCGGGGAGCAACCGTCCGCCCACTCGCCGGCGCAGCCCGGCGATCTCGGTAGCGGCGTTGACCAGGTCCGGCTCCGCCCGCCGCAGGCTGTCGAGGTGCTGCGCCGACCACAGCAGCAGCAGCGCGTGCTTCGTCGCCGCCGGGTCCGCCCCGTGCAGGCCGCTGCGGAGGTGACCGATCACGTCTTCCGGCAGTTGCGAGTCCGGCGGGTCGGCCGGCGGCACGGTCGTCCGCCGGCCGGCGAGCAGGTCGCCGACGGTGCGGTACCAGAGGTCGACGCCGTCGGCGACCGCGCGCAGCTCGGCTCCGGCCGCGATCAGGGCGGGCGGCAGCCGGCCGTGCACGTCCCGGGAGCACAGCTCCTCCAGCGAGTCGGCGACCAGCCGCAGCCGGGTCGCCGCCCCGGCCAGCGCGGCCACCTCGTCGATCCCGAGCCGCTTCGCCCCCGGCTCGGCCAGGAACTGGCGGAAGGCGAGGTCGAGCCGCTGCCGCGCGGCCAGCGCCCGCTCCTTCTGTTGCGGCGTGGCCCGGCCGGTCAGCGTGTGCACCAGCCCGCGCACCCGGTCGGAGGCGGCCCCGTACGCGTCGTCGAGCGCGAGGCCGAGCGCCACTGCCGCACCGCGCGGCCAGAACAGCAGACCCACCCCGACCGACACGGCGCAGCCGAGCGCGACGTCCTCGATCCGGATCAGGCCGACGTCCAGCCCGGCCGGCGCGATGATCGTGAACAGCACGACGACCACCAGCGTGAACCCGGCCTGCCCGGCGACGAACGAGGGCGCGACCGCCCCGAGCAGGACGGTGATCGGCAGCAGCGTCCACAGCACCGCCGGGTTGCTGCCGAGCCCGATGAGCACCGCGGCGGCGATGACCACGCCGAACGCGGTGCCGAGGACCGCCCGCAGCGCGGTCTCGCCGGTCCCCCGGGCGCTCGAGCGCAGCACCGACAGCGCACCGAGCACCACCCAGAACGAGTGCTGCACCTCCAGCGCGGTCGCCAGCCCGACCGCGATCGCCAACCCGGCGGCGCCGCGGATCGCCGAGCGCAGGATCGCCGATCTCCGGTCCAGCTGCTGGCGGGTCAGCTCGCCGGCGGCGGCGCTCCAGCGGCGCAGCGACTCCGGCCGCCAGGCCGCGCCCCGCACCTGCAGCACGTGCTCGGCGACGGTCTGGGCGCCGAAGCCGAGCGCCCTGGCCGCGAACGACGGGTCCTGCGCGCTGGTCACCGGGAACTGCCCGTCGACCAGGCCGATCCGGTCGAGCGTCGCGTTCGCCGCCCGGTGCCGGGCCGCCATCAGAGCCCGCAGCCCGGTCCGGATCGGGTCCCCGGAGTCCGCGGTCAGCAGCCCGGTCCCGCACCGGTCCAGCAGGGTGCCGGCCACCTCGACGACCGTGTCGATCTCGCCACGGCACGGGTGCCCCCGCCGGTCCGCGGCGGCCACGCCGGCGGCCACGCCGGCGACCCAGTCCAGCTGGTCGACCAGCACGGCCATGGCCCGGTCGGTGTCGCCGGCGCCGCCCGGGCGGTAGGGCGTGCGGGCGAACTCCGAGCGCAGCCGCCCGGCGGTGGCCGCGGCCTCGGCGGCCAGCCGGTCGATCGGGTCGGAGCGGGCCTCCGCGACCAGCAGCGCGCCCAGCGCCCGGCAGGACTCGGCCGCCCGGACGCGGAGCGGACCCGGCGCCGTCGAACCACGCAGCAGCATCCCGGCCGGTACGGCGAAGGCGGCCGCGAGCCCCCACCCGGCCAGCCGCCACGGCAGCTCCGACCAGTGCACCGGGATCGACACCGGCAGCACGAACGTCAGCAGCACCGCGGTGGTCGCCCCGGCCGCGTACGAGCCGAGGGAGGCGGCCATGAGCACGCCGAAGCCGACCACGGCCATCCCGAGCACCGCGGTGGCCACGGTCATCGAGCACGCCGTCGCCAGCGTGATCGACACCGCCCCGACGGCGATCGTCACCCCGTACGTGAGCAGCCGCGCCCTGGCTCGCCGCGGCGGGTCGAGGAACAGCAGCAGCGCGAACGAGCCGAACGCGGCGAACGTGCCGAACTGCGCGTTCGTCGACAGCGCGCGGGCCACCGCGAACGTCACGGGTATGACGACCGCGGCGCGGCCCGCCCGTATCCACGCCTGGCTGCCCGGGTTGTGCCCCTGCAACCACGCCAGCACCCGCCGCACGCCGATCACTCCACCGGTCCGCGGGCGTCAGCACAAGTGGCGAGAATGGACCGCATGCAGCGCACCCTCTTCGAGCCCGAACACGACGCGTTCCGGGACATGGTCCGCACGTTCATGGAGCGCTGCGTGGCCGCCCGGCACGCGGACTGGGAGAAGGCCGGCATCGTCGACCGCGACGTCTGGCTGGAGGCCGGCAAGCAGGGGATGCTCGGCATGGACGTGCCCGAGGAGTACGGCGGGGGCGGCGTCGCCGACTTCCGCTACAACGTCGTGCTGGACGAGGAGATCATCCGCATCGGCGCGACCGGTCTCGGCTTCGGGCTGCACAACGACATCGTCGGTCCGTACCTGCTGTCGCTGAGCACCGGCGAGCAGAAGCGCCGCTGGCTGCCGCGCTTCTGCTCGGGCGAGCTGATCACCGCGATAGCGATGAGCGAGCCGGGCGCCGGCTCCGACCTGCAGCGGGTGCACACGCATGCGCGCCGGGACGGCGGTGACTGGGTGCTGTCCGGCTCCAAGACGTTCATCACCAACGGGATCAACGCCGACCTGGTGCTGGTCGTCGCCCGCACCGACCCGGACGCGGACGGCGCCCGCGGGCTCAGCCTGCTCGCGGTCGAGCGCGGCATGCCCGGCTTCGAGCGCGGCCGCAACCTCGACAAGATCGGGATGAAGGCGCAGGACACGGCCGAGCTGTTCTTCGACGAGGTCAGGGTGCCGGCGGCGAACCTGGTCGGCGAGGAGAACCGCGGCTTCGTCCACCTGATGGAAAACCTGCCCCAGGAGCGGCTGTCGATCGCCGCCGTGGCGGTCGCGGCCTGCGAGGCGGTGCTGGAGCTGACCCTCGACTACGCGAAGACCCGGCAGGCGTTCGGCCGGCCGATCGGCTCCTTCCAGCACAACCGGTTCCTGCTCGCCGAGCTGGTCACCGAGACGACCGTGGCCCGCACCTACCTGGACGAGTGCGTGCGGGCGCACCTGCAGGGCAAGCTCACCGTGCAGGACGCGGCGATGGCCAAGTGGTGGACCACCGACCTGCAGAACAAGGTCGCGGACGCGTGCCTGCAGCTGCACGGCGGCTACGGCTACATGACCGAATACCCGGTGGCCAAGGCGTGGCTCGACGGTCGGGTGCAGTCGATCTACGGCGGCACCAACGAGATCATGAAGGAGATCGTCGGCCGCGGCCTCGGCCTGTAGGCCCGCTCAGGGCATGGCCGCGGCGATCCTCTCCACCGCCTCCCGCAGCACCGGCCGGGGCAGCGCGAAGGTGAACCGGCCGAACCCGCGGCCGGCCTCGCCGCACAGCGCGCCGTCGGTCATCGCCACGCCCGCCTTCTCCAGGAAGTACGCCGCCGGGTCGGCCGGCCCGGTCGCCCGGAAGTCCAGCCAGCCGAGGTAGGTGCCCTCCGGGGGCGTGTAGACCACGCCGGGCAGCAGGTCCGCGACCAGCTGGCCGAGCAGCCGCCGGTTGCCGTCCAGGTAGGACAGCACCTCGGCCAGCCACGGCCCGCCGCTCCGGTAGGCGGCCGTGTTGGCGATGACGCCGAGGGTGGCCGCGCCGTGCTCCGCCAGCGGTCCGATGCCGGCCCAGGTCTCCCGGTCGGCGTCGCTGGTCAGCACGACCTGCGCGCACTTCAGCCCGGGCAGGTTCCACGCCTTCGACGCCGAGGTCGCGGTGAGCGTGTGCGCGGCGGTCACCGGAGACAGCGACGCGTACGGCACGTGCCGGGCATTGCCGAACACCAGCGGCGCGTGGATCTCGTCCGAGAACACCCGCGCGCCGTACCGGTCCACGACCTCGGCGATCGCGAGCATCTCCGCGGGGGTGAGCACCCGGCCGACCGGGTTGTGCGGGTTGCAGAGGATCAGCAGGTCGCCGCCGGCCTCGAACGCCGCGGCCAGCGCGTCCAGGTCGTACCGGTGCCCGGCGGACAGCGGGACCTCGATCACCTCCCGGCCGAGCTGCGGCGGCACGCTGACGAACGGCATGTACGCCGGCGTCGGCAGCACCACCGGCGTTCCGGGCGCGCTGAAGTGCTCGATCGCCAGCCGCAGCGCCGCGACCACGTCGGCCACCGGGCGGACGTCGACCGGGTCGACCGCCCAGCCGTACCGGTCCCGGCTCCAGGCCGCGTACGCCGCCGACATGTGCTCGACCGTGCCGGCCGGCAGGTAGCCGAAGGCGGCCGCGTCCACCGCCGCGTGCAGTGCCGCGGTCACCGGTGGCGCGGTCCCGAAGTCCATCTCGGCCACGAACGCGCCGATCGCCTCCGGGTACATCGACCACTTGACGCTGCCGCCCCGGCGCAGCATCCCGACATCGATCCGGTCGAACTCCGCGGCAGTCACGAAACCATTCTCCGTCGGCCCGGATCGGGCGATCCGCCGGCTGTGGTCGTCCGCCTACCGTGACAGGCATGCAGGTGATCACCGCCGACCTGGTCCTCGCCGGTCCCGAGCTCGCCCCGGTCGAGCGCGGGGCGGTGCTGGTGGACGGCGACCGCATCGCCTGGGTCGGGCGGGCGGCCGACCTGTCCCCGGACCGGTACCCCGCGGACACGCCGGTGCTCGCGCTCGGACCGGCCACCGTGCTGCCCGGGCTCATCGACTGCCACGTGCACCTCGCCTTCGACGGCGGCCCCGCGCCGGTGGCCCGGATGCGGGCCGAGGACGACGCCCGCCAGGTCGCGCTGATGACCCGCAACGCCCGGCGGCTGCTGTCGGTCGGCGTCACCACCGCCCGCGACCTCGGCGGCCGCGGCTACCTCGGGGTGTCGGTGCGGGATGCGATCGCCGACGGGACGCTGCGCGGCCCGCGGCTGCTCACCGCCGGCCCGCCGCTGACCGTCACCGGCGGGCACTGCTGGTTCATGGGTGCGGAGGCCGACGGCGAGCAGGAGGTGCGGCGGATGGTCCGCCAGCACCACAAGCACGGCGTCGACCTGATCAAGATCATGTCCACCGGCGGGTTCATGACCGAGGGGTCGGCGCCGTGGTTCGCCCAGTTCGAGCCGGCCGAGGTACGGGCCGCGGTGGAGGAGGCGCACCGGGTCGGCAAGCGGGTCGCCGCGCACGTGCACGGCGTGGTCGGCATCGAGCGGGCGCTCGAGGCCGGCGTCGACACGCTGGAGCACTGCACGTTCGTCCAGGCCGACGGCAGCCACCGGATCGTTCCCGAGCTCGCCGACCGGGTCGCCGCGTCCGCCGCGTACGTGTCGCCGACCTGGAACCTGCTGCTGCCGCTGTTCCAGGAGTGGCTGCCGGAGCGGGAGTACGTGCTGGAGCCGCTCTACCGGCGCGGCGCCCGCATCGTCGCGAGCACCGACGCGGGCATCGACAACGTGCCGCACCACGGGTTCGTCCGCTCGCTGCAGGCGATGGCGTCGTCCGGGCTGCCTACCACCGAGGTGCTCACCGCGGCCACCACCCGGGCCGCCGAGGCGCTCGGGCTGGCCACCGTCACCGGCGCGGTCACCGCCGGGCTGTCCGCCGACCTCATCGCGGTCGGCGGCGACCCGCGCCACGACCTGGCCGTGCTGCACGACCTGCGGCTGGTGCTGGTCCGGGGCGAGCCGTTCAGCCCCGATCCGCTGCCGCCGATCCCACCGCTGCGCCGGGCGGACCTGCCCGGCTTCGCCTTCACCGCTCCCGGCGCCGACGCACCACCACCGCCGGCGGCACAGACCGCCTAGGCTGGCGATCACACCACCTCGGCAAGGGGGTTCGGCATGGGACGGTACGCGGAGGAGTTCCGGCGGAGCCTGGACGATCCCGAGGGCTTCTGGCGGGACGCCGCCGGTGCGATCGACTGGACCGTCCCGCCGAGCCGGATCCTCGATGACTCCGCGCCGCCGATGTACCGCTGGTTCCCCGACGCCGAGCTCAACACCTGCTACAACGCGCTCGACCGGCACGTCGAGCGCGGCCGGGCCGAGCAGGTCGCGCTCATCTACGACAGCCCCGTCACCGGCCAGGTCGTCCGCTACACGTACGGGGAGCTGCGCGACCAGGTGGCCAAGGTCGCCGGCGCGCTCGTCGACCTCGGCGTGGAGAAGGGCGACCGGGTCGTCGTCTACATGCCGATGGTGCCCGAGGCCGTGATGGCGATGCTGGCCTGCGCCCGGCTCGGCGCGGTGCACTCGGTGGTCTTCGGCGGGTTCGCGGCGGCCGAGCTGGCCACCCGGATCAGCGACGCCAGGCCGAAGGTGATCGTCTCGGCGTCCTGCGGGATCGAGGTCAACCGGGTCATCGCCTACAAGCCCCTGCTCGACCGGGCGATCGACCTGGCCGACCACAAGCCGGACTACTGCCTGATCGTGCAGCGGCCGCAGGAGATCGCGGCGCTGGCCCTCGGGCGGGACGTCGACTGGGACGCCGCCGTGTCCGCGGCCCAGCCGGTGGACTGCGTGCCGGTGCGGGCCACCGACCCGCTCTACGTGCTCTACACGTCCGGCACCACCGGCAGGCCGAAGGGCGTCGTCCGGGACAACGGCGGGCACGCGGTGGCCCTGCACTGGTCGATGAAGTCGGTCTACGGCGTCGACCCCGGTGAGGTGTGGTGGACCGCCAGCGACGTCGGCTGGGTCGTCGGCCACTCGTACATCGTCTACGGGCCGCTGCTCGCCGGCTGCACCACGGTCCTGTACGAGGGCAAGCCGGTCGGCACGCCGGACGCGGGCGCGTTCTGGCGGGTGATCGCCGAGCACGGGGTGCGGGTGCTGTTCACCGCGCCGACGGCGTTCCGGGCGATCCGCAAGGAGGACCCGTCCGGCGAGCACCCGGCCAAGCACGACCTGTCGACGCTGCGGGCGCTGTTCCTGGCCGGCGAGCGGCTCGACCCGGAGACCTACCGGTGGGCCGGCGACCTGCTCCGCATCCCGGTCGTCGACCACTGGTGGCAGACCGAGACCGGCTGGCCGGTGGCGGCCAACCCGCTCGGGCTGGAGCAGCTGCCGGCCAAGGCCGGCTCGCCGACCGTGCCGGTGCCGGGCTGGGACGTGCGGGTGCTCGACCCGTCCGGCTCGCCGGTGCCCCCGGACGTGGACGGCGCGCTGGTCATGAAGCTGCCGCTGCCGCCGGGGGCGCTGCCGACGCTGTGGCGCGACGACGAGCGGTACGTCTCGTCGTACCTGTCCCGCTACCCGGGCTTCTACCTGTCCGGCGACGGCGGGCACGTGGACCCCGACGGCTACCTGTTCGTCATGGGCCGGATGGACGACGTGATCAACGTCGCCGGGCACCGGCTGTCGACCGGGGCGATGGAGGAGGTGCTGGCCGGGCACCCGGCGGTGGCCGAGTGCGCGGTGATCGGCGTCGCCGACGCGCTCAAGGGTCAGGTGCCGCGCGGGTTCGTGGTGCTCAAGGCGGGCGCCGACGTCGAGCCGTCGGTGGTCTCCGAGCAGCTGGTGCAGCGGGTGCGGACGGAGATCGGTGCGGTGGCGTCGCTGCGCCGGATCGACGTGGTCGCGGCGCTGCCGAAGACCCGGTCGGGCAAGATCCTGCGCGGGTCGATGCGGGCGATCGCCGACGGGGTCGAGCAGCCGGTGCCGTCCACCATCGAGGACCCGGCGGTGCTGGACGCGCTCCGCCCGACCCTGAGGTCCTAGCGCGCTCCCGACATGATCGTCCGGAGCCGGGACGCCGGGCGCCGATCGCCGACCGCGGTCGGGCCGGGCCGGACGCCGCCGGACCGGTGACTTTCGACCCCGGCGGAGACGGAGCTGTCGGGGGACGCTGGCGTCATGACGGACGATGCCACGCGCTCGGTGGACCTGCGGCAGCATGCCGAGGAGATCGCGCAGGCCGGCGCCCGCGCCCCATCGCACCACAACGCGCAGCCCTGGGCGTTTCGCGTGCTGCCCGGCGCCGTTGAGGTGCACGCGGACCGCAGCCGTCGGCTTCCGGTCGCCGACCCGGAGGACCGGCAGCTGTTCGTCGGCGTCGGCGCCGCGGTGTACGGCGTGCGGCTCGCGCTCGCCGTCCTCGGACTGCGGCCTGTCGTCCGGCTCGCCCGCGACGATGCTCGGCCGGACCTCGCCGCGACCGTCATGGCGTCCGGGCAGGCCGACCCCGCCCGGCCCGCCGAGTGGGCTCACAGCGCCGACCCCGCCGCGGACTCCGCCGCCGACTCCGCCGAGGCCCGCCGGCACCGCGAACTCGGCCACCGGCAGACCGTGCGCGGCCCGTTCACCGACGAGCCGCTGCCGAGCTCGCTGCAGGCGGAGCTGGCCAGCGAGGTGGACGAGGAGGGCGCGGCGCTCTACTGGGCGGTGGCCGAGGAATCCCGGCGCGGCCTGGCCGCGCTGATCGCGGCAGCCGACCGCGAGCAGCGCGCCGACCTCGACCTGCGCGCCGAGCTCGTCCGCTCGGTGGGGCCGGCCGCGGTCCGGCGCCGGGCCGGGATCCCGCTCGACAGCCTCGGCCGGGCGGCCGCGCCGACCGGCACCGAGGTGGGGTTCGCGATGCGGGACTTCAGCGCGGGTGACCCGGACCTTGGTGCGCCCACCCACCGAGCGGAAGCCGATCCCGGGATCGCCGTCCTGCACACCAAGACGGACGAGCGGCCGGACTGGCTACGCGGCGGCCAGGCGATGCACCGACTCCTGCTGGCCGCCAGCGCCGCCGGTTACCAGGCTTCCTTCCTCAACCAGCCGCTCGAGGTGCCGAGGCTCCGGGACGAGCTCCGGCGTGCCCTCGGCCTGTCCGGCCACCCGCAGGTCGTGCTCCGCCTGGGGCGTCCCCGGGACCCGCTGCCGCCGCCGACTCCCCGCCTCCCGGTCTCCGACGTCCTGACGATCGCCGACTAGTCGCGCTTGTTCGTCCGGCGGTACTGCTGGATGAGGAAGACGAGCAGGGCGATCATGCAGCCGATGAAGGCGAGCTGGATCAGCAGGTCCATTCCCTCACCGCTTCCGCGCCGGCACTTCGAACTCCGCGCAGACCGCCCGCCACACCTGCTTCGCCGGGATGCCCGCGGCCAGCGCCTGGTCGACCGTACGGCCGCCGAGCGCCTGCAGGACGTGGTCGTGCGCGACGGAGCGGGCGTACCCCGCTCCGAAGTGGTCCTCCATCCGGATCCAGAACTCCGACAGCCGCACGGCGACCAGGGTAGGTCGGTCGATCCGGAGCGGCGTGTCGGGTGCACCCTCGAACAGGTGTTCGGCTAGTTTGTCCACACCGCGGGTCGAGATCCACAGATCGAACTGCGGGGCGGAAACTGTCGGCGGGTCGCTCTAGCGTCAACGCCGACCACAGACCGACCGAGTCAGCGAAGGTGGACCCGATGCCAGCACTGGACCGCGAGAAGGCGCTCGACGTCGCGCTCGCCCAGATCGACAAGCAGTTCGGCAAGGGTTCGGTGATGCGCCTCGGCGACGAGACCCGGGTGCCGATCCAGGTCATCCCGACCGGGTCCATCTCCCTCGACCTCGCGCTCGGCATCGGGGGATTGCCCCGCGGCCGCGTCGTCGAGATCTACGGGCCGGAGTCGTCCGGCAAGACCACGGTCGCGTTGCACGCCGTGGCCAACGCGCAGGCGGCCGGCGGCATCGCCGCGTTCGTCGACGCGGAGCACGCGCTCGACCCCGACTACGCGAAGGCGCTCGGCGTCGACACCGACGCGTTGCTGGTCTCCCAGCCCGACACCGGTGAGCAGGCGCTGGAGATCGCCGACATGCTGATCCGGTCCGGCGCGCTGGACATCATCGTGATCGACTCGGTGGCGGCGCTGGTGCCGCGGGCCGAGATCGAGGGCGAGATGGGCGACAGCCACGTCGGCCTGCAGGCCCGGCTGATGAGCCAGGCGCTGCGGAAGATCACCGGCGCGCTGAGCAACGCCGGCACGACCGCGATCTTCATCAACCAGTTGCGCGAAAAGATTGGCGTGATGTTCGGATCGCCTGAAACGACGTCAGGCGGTAAGGCATTGAAGTTCTACGCGTCGGTCCGCATCGACGTGCGGCGGATCGAGACGCTCAAGGACGGTTCCGAGGCGGTCGGCAACCGCACCAGGGCCAAGGTCGTGAAAAACAAGGTGGCCCCGCCGTTCAAGCAGGCCGAGTTCGACATCGTCTACGGGCAGGGCATCAGCCGGGAGGGCTCGCTGCTCGACGTCGGCGTCGACCAGTCGATCATCCGCAAGTCCGGCGCCTGGTACACCTACGAGGGCGATCAGCTCGGTCAGGGCAAGGAAAACGCGCGCAGCTTCCTGCGTGACAATCCCGACCTCGCGGACGAGATCGAGAAGAAGATCAAGGAGAAGCTGGGCGTGGGTCCCCGGCTCGACGAGGACGCGGTCGTCCCCGCCCCAGTCGACTTCTAGGCCGCGGTGCGCCCCTCCGACCCGGCCGTCCGGCGGCCGGCCGGCGGCCTGCCGGGGCATCCCGAGGATGCTCCGGGGGACCCGGAGTCCGTCGCCAGGGCGATCTGCCTGCGGTTGCTGACCCTGCAGCCGCGGACCAGGGCCGAGCTCGCGGCCGCCCTGTCCAAGCGCGGCGTCCCGGACGACGCTGCCGGCACGGTCCTGTCCCGCTTCGCCGAGGTCGGGCTCATCGACGACCGCGCGTTCGCCGCCGCCTGGGTCGACTCCCGGCACGCCGGCCGCGGACTGTCCCGCCGGGCGCTCGCCGCCGAACTGCGTCGCCGCGGCGTCGACGGCGAGATCGTCGGCGAGGCGGTCGCGGTCGTGGACACCGAGGCCGAGGAGCGCGCCGCCCGCCAGCTCGTCGACCGCCGGCTGGCGTCCACCCGCCGGCTCGACCAGCCCGCCCGCGTCCGCCGGCTCGCCGGGATGCTGGCGCGCAAGGGCTATCCCGGCGGCCTCGCGGTGCGGGTCGTCCGGGAGGCGCTGGCCGCCGAGGGCACCGACCCCGGGGACCTCGGCGGGTGGGAGGAGTCGTAGGTCGAGGACTGACGGTCAGACCCTCAACCCCAGGTGGAGACGGCCGTGGGCGCGCTTTCTTGACCCGCCGGTAGGGCGGACATAGCCTCAGCGACACGAGGAGTCCACCTCGCGCCCGGGGACGGTCGGACCTGGACGCGACAGACATACATCGCTTAGCAGAACAACGCGTCCAGCCGAGTGGACGATTTGCCTGGCAGTACCGGCAGGTCCTGACCCGCCGGTGGTTTCGCATCGGCGTCGTGGGTCGTCGATGCGGGAGTCGCGGACGCCACGCGCGGACGCCCGTGCCGAGGTCCTCCTCACCGTGTGACCGTGCCGCGTGCCTCGCACTCGGCCCGCCCGGGACGGAGGTGGGTGTGCGATGACGACGGCGCTCCTGATCGTGGTGATCGTCCTCGTACTGCTGCTGGCGGTCCTGCTCCTGCGCACCCGCAGCCGTCCGATCCCCGCCAGCCCGCCCAGCGACAACGCTGCCATCACCGGGCCTAGTGCGGACGGTGCGACCCGTGCCCGTGGCCCGGCCGGCGCCACCGGCTCCGCTGTCGGGGGCGACCCCGGCGCGGGCGGGCCGGCCGGCAAGGCAGCCGATGGCGCGACGGCTGCCGGCGGGGTGTCCGGTCCGGGCGCGGCGGACGGCGGGTCCGGCGCCGGAGCGGCAGGCGGGGACACGGTCCTGGGTTCGGTGGCCGGGCCGGTCCGTGCCGGCGGAACGGTTGGCGCCGACGCCGCAGGCGGCGGTGCCGGACCGGGAGGTGGCTTCGGCGTCGCGGCGACCGGGCCGGACGCCGACGCGGTGCGGTCCGGGGACGGTGAGGTCCCGCGCCGGTTCGCCGAGGAGGAGCTCTCCCAGTCCCGGCTGGAGGCAGCGCAGAGCGCCGCCGCCGTCCGCGCCGAGGCCGACACGATGGCCGCCACCACCCGCCGGCTGGCCGAGGCGGAGGCCGACGCCGTCCGCCGCGGCGCGCGGTCCGAGGCCGAGGCGATCCGTGCCGCCGTCGCCGCCGAAGCGGAGAAGTCCCGCCGGCAGGCCGAGCTCGAGGTCTCCACCACCCTGCTCGACGCCCGCCGCCAGGCCGAGCGGGACGCGGCCGAGATCACCGAGACCGCCCGCGCCCTCAAGCAGGATCTCGACCGCCGGGAGAGCCGGCTGGCCGAGCGGGAGGAGCGGGTCGACGCCACGGTCCGCCGGGTCGAGCAGCGCACCGCCGAGCTCGCCGAGGCCGAGCAGGCGGTCGCGGAGCGGGAGGCCCGGCTCGCCGACCGGGAGGGCGAGCACGAGCGCGAGCTGGAGCGGATCGCCGGCCTCACCGCCGCCGACGCCCGCGCGGAGCTGCTCAGGGCGGTCGAGGAGCGCACCCGCCGGGACGCCGCGATCCTCGTCCGCGACCTGGAGGCGGAGGCCCAGGCCGAGGGCGAGCAGCGGGCCCGCAAGATCGTCGTCGACGCGATCCAGCGGGTCGCCAGCGAGCAGACCGCGGAGAGCGTGGTCAGCGTGCTGCACCTGCCGGCGGACGAGATGAAGGGCCGGATCATCGGCCGCGAGGGCCGCAACATCCGCGCCTTCGAGTCGGTGACCGGAGTCAACCTCATCATCGACGACACGCCCGAGGCCGTGCTGCTGTCCTGCTTCGACCCGGTCCGCCGCGAGATCGGCCGGATCACGCTGGACAAGCTGGTCCTCGACGGCCGGATCCACCCGCACCGGATCGAGGAGGTCTACGAGCGCAGCAAGGCGGAGGTCGAGGAGCTCTGCGTGCGCGCCGGCGAGGACGCGCTGGTCGAGGTCGGCATCTCCGACCTGCACCCGGAGCTGCTCACCGTGCTCGGGCGGCTGCGCTACCGCACCAGCTACGGGCAGAACGTGCTCAAGCACCTGGTGGAGACCGCGCACATCGCCGGGATCATGGCCGCCGAGCTCGGCCTGGAGCCGACGGTGATCAAGCGCGGCGCGTTCCTGCACGACATCGGAAAGGCGCTCACCCACGAGGTGGAGGGCAGCCACGCGCTGATCGGCGCCGACCTGGCCCGCAAGTACGGCGAGAGCGAGGAGGTCGCGCACGCGATCGAGGCACACCACAACGAGGTCGCGCCCCGCACGATCGCCGCCGTGCTCACGCAGGCCGCCGACTCCTGCTCCGGCGGCCGCCCGGGCGCCCGCCGGGAGAGTCTCGAGTCGTACGTGAAGCGGCTGCAGCGGATCGAGGAGATCGCCTCCGGCAAGCCCGGGGTCGAGCGGGTCTTCGCCATGCAGGCCGGCCGCGAGGTGCGGGTGATGGTGCAGCCGGAGTCGGTCGACGACCTCACCGCGCAGATGCTCGCCCGCGAGGTCGCCCAGCAGATCGAGGACGAGCTGACCTACCCCGGCCAGATCCGCATCACGGTCGTCCGCGAGTCCCGCTCGACCGAGATCGCCCACTGACTCCTACGGCACGCCCTACACGCGCACCGGGGGCGCCTCGGCCGCGTCCAGGCCGACCACCGGACGCACCCGGGACTGCCGCCGCTCCAGCCAGATCGCCAGCCGGGACAGCAGCAGGTTCATCGTCACGTACATCGCCGCGACGACGATCGCGGTCGGGATGATGTTGAAGAACCCGTTGTAGATCAGCTGTCCGGTCCGCAGCAGCTCCGGGTAGGCGATGATGAAGCCGAGCGCGGTGTCCTTCAGCGCGACCACGCACTGGGCCACGATCGCGGGCAGCATCGTCCGCACCGCCTGGGGCACCAGGATCAGCCGCATCGTCTGCGCCCGGCTCAGCCCGAGTGCGGCCGCCGCCTCGGACTGCCCGCGCGGCACGGCCAGGATGCCGGCCCGGAACACCTCGGCCAGCACCGCGCCGTTGTAGAGCGCCAGCGCCGCGACCAGCGCCCCGTACCGGCCGAGCGTGTCGCCGAACCGGAAGAAGAAGAACAGGATCAGCAGCACCAGCGGCAGCGCCCGGAACAGCTCGATGAAGCCGGTCGCGAACATCCGCACGTACCGCTGCCCGACCAGCCGGCCGACCGCCAGCAGCGAGCCGAGCACGAGCGCCAGGGCGATCGCGAGGCCCGCCGCCCGCAGCGTCGCCAGCGCCCCCTTGCCGAGCGCCTCGAGGATGTCGCCGTCACCGAACGGCTCCCATTTCGACGCCTCGAACTGCCCCTGGGACTGCAGTCGCAGCACGACCGCGACCGCGATCGCGACCACGACCGCAGTGCCGATCACGCTGCCGATGGCCGACCGCCGCCGCGCCTTCGGGCCGGGCACGTCGTAGAGCACGGTCACCGCAGCACCACCGCCCGCCGCTCGACCAGCCGCAGTGCCGCCGAGGTGGCCCACACGATGAGCACGTAGCCGGCCGCGGTGCCGAGGAACAGCGCCCAGAACGAGCCGGGGAAGTCACGCACCAGGTTGTCGAACGTGCCGGTCGCCTCGACCACGCCGAACGCCTCGGCGATGGCGGTGTTCTTGGTCAGCGCGATGAGCAGGTTGCCCAGCGGCGGGATCACCGTACGGAACGCCTGTGGCAGCACGATGGTCCGCATCGTCTGCGCGAACGTCATGCCCAGCGCCCGGGCCGCTTCGGCCTGCCCCGGCTGCACGGCGTTGATGCCCGAGCGCAGCACCTCGCACACGAACGCCGCGGAGTAGAGCGAGAGCGAGATCACGGCGCGGGCGAAGAACGAGAACCGGAACCCGAGCTCCGGCAGGCCGAACACCATCAGCACGAAGACCAGCGTCAGCGGGGTGTTCCGGACGAGCTCGACGTAGCCGGTGGCGGCCCAGCGCAGCGGCGGGGCGGGGGATACCCGCATCGCCGCGAGCACGGTCCCGAGGACGAGCGCGACGACCGCGGCGATCGCGGTCAGCCGGATCGTCATCCAGAAGCCCTGCAGGATGAGCGGGAACTGATCGATCAGAACGCTCACAGCGCCCGCTCCCCAGACAGGCTGGCAGGCGTCGGCCGCCTGGCCCCCGCGGAACCTCGCGCGCGCCGGGAACTCCCGCCCCGCGCGCCGCGCCTCCCGGGCGGGTCGGCACGGTCAGGCCGACCCGCCCGGGAGACGATCGGTGCTGCTACGAGCACGGGTCCAGGGTCGGCTTGGCCGGCGTCTCCCCGCCGCCCTTGCCCAGCGTGTCCTCGTACGCCTTCTGCCACGAGCCGTCGCTGAACGCGCCGTTGAGCGTGTCGTTGAGGAACGTGCAGAACGCGTTGTCGCCCTTCTTGAACCCGATCCCGTACCGTTCCTCGCTGAACGGCTCGCCGACGACCTTCAGCTTGTCCGGCTGCTGAGCCGCATACCCGAGCAGGATCGAGCCGTCGGTGGTGACCGCGTCGACCGAGTTGTTCAGCAGCTGCTGCACGCACTCGGTGTAGGTCGCGAACGGCACCGGCGCCGCGCCGTACTTCTCCTGCACGGTCTTGATCGACGTCGACCCGGTGACCGAGCAGACCTTCTTGCCGGTCAGCGCGTCCGGCCCGGTGATCGAGCTGTCGTCCTTGCGGACCAGCAGCTGCTGCCCGGTCACGTAGTACGGACCGGCCTGGCCGACGGTCTCGCGCCGCTCGTCGGTGATCGAGTAGGACGCGACGACCATGTCCACGGTGCCGTTCTGCAGGAACGGCTCGCGGTTCTTGGACACGGTCTCGACCCACTCGACCTGGCCCGGCTCGATGCCGAGCTTGGCCGCGACGATCTTGGCGATCTCGATGTCGAAGCCCTCGGGGGTGTCGGTGCCCGGCTTCTTGTAGCCGAGCCCGGGCTGGTCGAACTTCACCCCGATCTTCACGGACTTGGCGTCGTTGAGCTTCGCCATGGTGCTGCCGGCGGCGAAGCTCGCGTCGGACTGGACGTCGGTCGGCGCCTCGTCGTCGCCACCGCACGCGGTCAGCAGCAGCGGCAACGCCAGCGCGGCGGCGACCAGTGTTCGGAAGCGTCCTGCTCGCATCGGTGGATCCCTTCTCACGGTGGGGGCGTGATGTACGGCTCCCCGGACGGGTGCTGAGGGCTGGTGCCGGGAAATCAGTGGGTGAGGATCTTGGAGAGGAAGTCCTTGGCCCGCTCGCTCTTCGGGGCGCTGAAGAACTCGTCGGGCGGGGCCTGCTCGACCAGCGTGCCGTCGGCCATGAAGACCACCCGGTCGGCGGCCCGGCGGGCAAAACCCATCTCATGCGTGACCACGACCATGGTCATGCCATCCCTGGCCAGCGCGGTCATCACGTCGAGCACTTCGTTGATCATCTCGGGGTCGAGCGCCGAGGTCGGCTCGTCGAAGAGCATGAGCTTGGGCTCCATCGCGAGCGCGCGGGCGATGGCCGCCCGCTGCTGCTGGCCGCCGGACAGCTGGCCCGGCAGCTTGCCGGCCTGGTCGGCGATGCCGACCCGCTCCAGCAGCTGCATGGCCCGCTTCTCGGCCTCCTCCTTGGGCCGGTGACGGACCTTGACCGGGCCGAGCGTGACGTTCTGCACGATCGTCTTGTGCGAGAACAGGTTGAACGACTGGAAGACCATCCCGACGTCGGCCCGCAGCCGGGCCAGCTCGCGCCCCTCGACCGGCAGCGGCCGGCCGTCGAAGATGATCTCACCGGAGTCGATCGGCTCCAGCCGGTTGATGGCGCGGCAGAGCGTCGACTTGCCGGACCCGGACGGGCCGATCACCACGACCACCTCGCCGCGGGCGACCGTGGTCTCCACGTCGCGCAGCACGTGCAGCTGCCCGAAGTGCTTGTTCACCCCGCGCATGACCACCAGAGGCTGGCCCGGAGCGTCCGTCATGGGCGCACCATAGCGCCCTGAGCGTACGGTCAACTTTCCGCAAGGTCGGCGGTCCGCATTCGTAGCCCGACCGAGACCTCGGCCGCCCCCCGGTTCCCCGGCGATACGCTGTCCGGGTCATGAGCGAGCGCGAGGGCCCGCGGCACGAGCGGGGAACGACGGGAGTCGCACGGCCGGACGGGGCAGCGTCGGCCGCGCGCAGCTACGAGGTCCGGACGTACGGCTGCCAGATGAACGTGCACGACTCGGAGCGGCTGTCCGGCCTGCTGGAGGACGCCGGCTACGTCCGGGTCGCGGCCGGGCAGACGCCCGACGTCGTCGTGCTCAACACGTGCGCGGTGCGGGAGAACGCCGACAACCGGCTCTACGGCAACCTCGGCCACCTGCGACCGGTCAAGGACGCCCATCCTGGCATGCAGATCGCGGTCGGCGGCTGCCTCGCCCAGAAGGACCGCGGCGAGATCGTGCGCCGCGCGCCGTGGGTGGATGCGGTGTTCGGCACGCACAACCTCGGCGCGCTCCCGGTGCTGCTCGAGCGGGCCAGGATCGAGCGCGAGGCCCAGGTCGAGATCGCCGAGTCGCTGGAGACCTTCCCGTCGGTGCTGCCGTCCCGGCGCGAGTCGGCCTACTCGGCCTGGGTGTCGATCTCCGTGGGCTGCGACAACACCTGCACCTTCTGCATCGTCCCGTCGCTGCGCGGCAAGGAGAAGGACAGAAGGCCGGGCGAGATCCTGGCCGAGATCGAGGCGCTGGTCGCGCAGGGCGTGCTCGAGGTGACCCTGCTCGGCCAGAACGTCAACTCGTACGGGCGGGAGTTCGGCGACCGGTACGCGTTCGGCGCGCTGCTGCGCTCCGCCGGCGCGGTCGACGGGCTGGAGCGGGTCCGGTTCACCTCGCCGCACCCGCGCGACTTCACCGACGACGTGATCGCCGCGATGGCCGACACCCCGGCGGTCTGCCACTCGCTGCACATGCCGCTGCAGTCCGGTTCGGACGCGGTGCTGCGGGCGATGCGCCGCTCCTACCGGCGCGACCGCTACCTCGGCATCCTGGACAAGGTGCGGGCGGCGATGCCGGACGCGGCGATCACCACCGACATCATCGTCGGCTTCCCGGGCGAGACCGAGGCCGACTTCGAGCAGACCCTCGACCTGGTCGCCCAGGCCTCGTTCTCCGGCGCGTTCACCTTCCAATACTCGCCGCGTCCGGGCACGCCGGCCGCCGGCATGGACGGCCAGGTGCCGCGTGCGGCCGTGCAGGAGCGGTACGAGCGGCTGGTCGCGCTCCAGGACGAGAAGTCGCTGGCGGCGAACCGGGCGCTGGTCGGCTCGACGGTCGAGGTGCTCGTCGCCGAGGGTGAGGGCCGCAAGGACGCCGCGACCGGACGGCGGTCGGGGCGGGCCAGGGACGGGCGGCTGGTGCACTTCGCCTGCGACGTGACCGACGTCCGGCCGGGCGACGTGGTCACCACCGCGGTGACGTACGGGGCGCCGCACCACCTGGTCGCCGACGGGCCGCCGCTCTCGCACCGGCGCACCGCGGCCGGCGACGCCTACGAGGCCGGCCGCCGCCCGACCACCCCGGGCGTCCTGCTCGGCATGCCCACGGTCAGGTGATCCTGTCGGTGGCTGTCGCTACGTTGCCGGCATGACGACATCGACGTCCCCGCCCGACACCCGGCGGGAACCACCCGAGACCGGCGACGAGCGCGCGATGCTGGCGGGGTTCCTCGACTGGCACCGCGAGACGCTGCGCTGGAAGTGCGCCGGGTTGACCGACGAGCAGCTGCGGACCCACTCGGTGGCCAGTTCGGGGCTGACCCTGCTCGGTCTGGTCCGGCACCTCACCGAGGTCGAGCGCTGGTGGTTCCTGCCCTTCCTCGGCGAGGAACCGGAGCCGGTCTACTTCACCGACGACAAGCCCAACGACGACTTCGACGCGCTCGACACGGTGCCGCCGGCGGAGGTGTTCGACCGCCTGGCCGCCGAGGTCGAGCGGATCCGCGCGGGCGTCGCGTCGATCGGTCTCGACGCCGAGTTCGTCCGCAGCGGCAAGGCCTACTCGTTGCGCTGGGTCCACCTGCACATGATCGAGGAGTACGCGCGGCACAACGGCCACGCCGACCTGATCCGCGAGGGCATCGACGGGGTGACCGGCGAATGACCGCGCCGCCGGACGACCGCCGCTTCCCGCCGGAGACCGGCGACGAGCGGGCGACGCTGCAGGGCTACCTCGACTATCACCGCGACACGCTGATGTGGAAGTGCGCCGGACTCACACCCGACCAGCTGCGGGCCCGGCCGCTGCCGACCACGAACCTGTCGCTGCTCGGGCTGGTCCGCCACCTGGCCGACGTCGAGCGCAGCTGGTTCCGGCGCCGGGTCGCCGGCGAGGACGCACCGCCGATCTTCTACACCCAGGCCCAACCCGATCTCGACATCGACCCGCCACCGGACGCCGACCCGGACGCCGACTTCGCGACCTGGCGCGCGGAGGTGGCCGCCTGCGACGCGGCGGTGGCCGGCCGGGACCTCGACGACACGTTCGTCTCCCGCACCGACACGCTGTCGCTGCGCTGGCTCTACGGCCACATGATCGAGGAGTACGCGCGGCACAACGGGCACGCGGACCTGATCCGCCAGGCGATCGACGGGGCCACCGGCGAGTGACGCTGCTGACCGTCGGGCACGGCACCGCGTCGCAGGACGAGCTGACCGCCCTGCTGCACGGCGCCGGCGTGCGGTTGCTGGTCGACGTGCGGACCGCGCCGGGCAGCCGGCGGCACCCGCACGTGGCCCGCGCCGCGCTGGCCGAGTGGTTGCCGGCTGCCGGCCTCGGCTACCGCTGGGAGCAGGACCTCGGCGGCTTCCGGAAACCGCCGCCGGACTCGCCGGACGTGGTGTGGCGGGAGCCGATGTTCCGCGGGTACGCGGCGTGGACCCGGCAGGAGCCGTTCCGGGCTGCGCTGGAGCGCGTGCTCGCCGCCGGCGACGGCACCGTGGTGATGTGCAGCGAGGCGGTCTGGTGGCGCTGCCACCGCCGGCTGATCGCCGACGTCGCCGTGCTTCTGCACGACGTACCGGTCCTGCACCTCATGCACGACGGCCGGCTGTCGCCGCACCAGCCGACGGCCGGCGCCCGGGTGACGCCGGCCGGTCTGGTCTACGACGACGGGGCGCTGCCGGTCTGAGCGATGTGGAAGTTGAACCGGTTGTGCCCGATCGCCATCCGCAGCGCGACCCAGAACAGCACGGCGGCCTCCAGACCGCGCGCCGCCGACAGCGGTCCCAGGTCCAGGATCGCCGCCTCGGACCAGCCGAACTGCCGCAGCAGCCCGGTCACCGCCTCCTTGGCCGCCGCGTCGTCGCCGGCCACGAACACCTCGTGCTCGCCGGGGACCAGCTCCGGGTGCACCATCACGTCGCAGTTCATCGTGTTCAACGCCTTGACCACGGAAACCTGCGGGTGCTCGCGCTGCAGCCGTTCCGCGGTGCTGTCGCCGGCCGGCACGGTGAGGCCGGGCGGGAAGTTGCCGTCGAGCGCATTGGACACGTCGAGCAGCACGGTGCCCGAAGCCGGCTCGGCCTGGGCGACCGCCGCGGAGGAGTGGCTGCCGGCGGTCGCGTTGAGGACCACCTCGGCGCCGGCCGCCGCCTGCCGGAAGTCACCCGAGGCCGCGCCGTGCTCGCGGGCCCAGCCGGCCGCGGTCTCGTTGGCCGCGTCCCTCGAACCCATCGTCACGTCGTGGCCGAGCTCGACCAGGCGGGTGGCGAGCGCCTGCCCCACCGGTCCGGTGCCGAGTACGCCGATCTTCATGGCCGCAAGTAGCCCGTCCGGGCGGGCCGGGGTCAACCCCGTTTCGCCCAGGGCGCACGATCTCGATGTCGACCCTCGGGAGTGTCGACCGGACGATCGGGAGGACCCATGACCAGCGGACAGCCGCGCGTCGCGGTGGTGACCGGGGGCGGCAGCGGGATCGGCGCGGCATCGGCGCGGGCGCTCGCGGCCGGCGGGTGGACGGTGGTGCTGGCCGGGCGCCGGCGGGAGGCGCTGGAGGCGGTCGCGGCCGGGCACGACCGGCTCGACCCGGTGCCGGCCGACGTCACCGACGAGGACAGCGTGCGCGCGCTGTTCGAGACCACCGTGCGCCGGCACGGCCGGGTGGACCTGCTGTTCAACAACGCCGGCACGGTCGCGCGACCGGTCGACCTCGACGAGCACGACCTGGCCGCCTGGAACGCGGTGGTCGCGGTGAACCTCACCGGCGCCTTCCTGTGTACGAGGGAGGCGTTCGGGGTGATGCGCCGGCAGGACCCGCAGGGTGGTCGGATCATCAATAACGGCTCGATCTCCGCGCACACGCCCCGGCCCCGGTCGGTCGCGTACACGGCGACCAAGCACGCGATCACCGGCCTGACCAAGTCGACCGCGCTGGACGGCCGGCCGTACGACATCGCCTGCGGGCAGATCGACGTCGGCAACGCGGCCACCGAACTCGCCGGCGGGTTCGCGAAGGGGACCACCCAGGCCGACGGCAGCGTCCGGCCGGAGCCGCTGATGGACGTCGCGGACGTCGCCCGCGCGGTCGTCTACATGGCATCGCTGCCGCTGGACGCGAACGTCGCCACGATGACCGTGATGGCGACGAAGATGCCGTTCGTCGGCCGCGGCTAGCGCAACCGGACGTACTCGGTCTCCGGGTCGGTGCGAGGGCCGGTGCTCAGCGGCGGACGGAGCGCTCGGCCTCGGCCAGCCACTCCCGCCGGGCCGCGACCGCCGCCTCGGCCTCGGCGATCTTGCCCGGGTTGCCGCCGGCCTGCGCTTTGGCCAGCTGCGCCTCGGCCTTGGCCACCGTGTCCCGGAGCTGGTCGAGCAGCGGGTTGCTGTCCGCCTTGCCGCGCCGCCACTCGGCGTCGCCGGCTTCCCGGATCCGCTGCTCGGCGGCGCGCATCCGGTTGTCCAGCGTGCGGATGGCGTCCCGGGGCACGTGCCCGACCGCGTCGTAGCGCTCCTGGATGTCCCGCAGCCGCGACTGCGCGCCCTTGAGGTCGGAGTCCGGGTCGAGCGCCTCGGCCTCGGCGATGAGCGCCTCCCGGGTGCGCTGGTTGGCCAGCTGCTCGGCGTCCCGCTCGCTGAACGTCGCCGCCCGGGCGGCGAAGAACGTGTCCTGCGCGGCCCGGAACCGCGCCCACAGCTGCTCCTCGGCCTCCTTGGAGGCCCGGCCGGCCGCCTTCCACTCGCCCATCAGCGCCTTGAGCCGGGCCGCCGTCGGACCCCACTCGGTCGAGCCGGCCAGCGACTCGGCCTCGGCGACCAGCTCCTCCTTCCGGGCCCGGGCGACCGCGCGCTGCTCGTCGAGCGCGGCGAAGTGGCTGCCGCGGCGGCGGGTGAACGTGTCGCGGGCGGCGGCGAACCGCTTCCACAGCTGCTCGTCGGCCTTCCGGTCGACGCCGCGGATCGCCTTCCACTCCTCGACGATGGCGCGGAACCGGTCGCCGGTGGCCTTCCACTGCGAGCTCTGCGACAGCTCCTCCGCTTCCAGGACGAGCTTCTCCTTGGCGGCCGCGGCGGCAGCTCTGGCCGCGGCCCGGGCCGCGCCGGCCTGCTCGAGCCTGGCCTGGGCGGCACTCTCCAGCGCGGTCAGCCGGACGTCGAGCGCGGCCAGGTCGCCGACCACGGCCGCCTCACCGAGCGACGCCTTCATGGCAGTGGCGTGGGCAAGGGTGGACTTGGGGTCGCCGGCGCCGGAGGCGAGCCTGCTCTCCAGCAGGCCGACCTCGGTGTCCAGGTCCTCGTACCGGCGGGTGAAGTGGGCCAGCCCGTCCTCCGGGCTCCCGGCGTGCCAGGATCCGACCGCGCGCTCGCCCGCCTCGGTGCGGACGTACACCGTGCCGTCGGTGTCGACCCGTCCCCACTCGTTGCTGGCAGTCATTGCCTCGTTCCTCCTCGCGCGTCCGCGCCCCTGCATCCTCTCAGGACCGGCAGTGCGGTCGGCACCCCCTCTGCGACAAACCCGTCGTCCTACTCTCCCGGAGTGGTTTCCGCCATCGCCTTCTGTCCGTCGCCGCCGCTGCTCGTGCCGGAACTGGCCGCCGGGGCGGCCGGTGAGCTCGACCCGTTGCGGGCAGCCTGCCGGGAGGCGGTGCGCCGGCTGCTCGCCGCCGGTCCTGACCAGGTCATCGTGATCGGAACGGGTTCCGGCGGCGGCCGGTTCCCGCCCGGCAGCACCGGGACGCTGGCCGGCTACGGCGTGCCGGTGACTGCGTCGCTGCCCGGCGCGGCGCCGCGGCCGGGTCCGCTTCCGCTTCCGCTGCCGCTGACCCTCGGCGCCTGGCTGCTGTCCGGTGCGCACCTGCCGTGCCAGGGAGTCGCGGTGGACGGCGACAGGCCGTCGCTGCCGGATGCGCCGGCCTATCTCGTGGTCGGCGACGGTTCGGCCCGCCGGACCGAGCGGGCCCCGGGATACGTCGACCGCCGGGCCGAACCGTTCGACGCGGCGGTCGCGGCCGCCCTCGCCGCCGGTGACGCCGCGGCGCTGCGCGACCTCGACCCGGTGCTCGGGGCCGAGCTGCTCGCCGCCGGCGTACCCGCGTGGCGCGCCGTGGGCCGCGCCCTCGCCGGCCGCGGCTATGCCGCGGACCTGCTCTACGACGCCGCTCCGTACGGGGTGGGCTACTTCGTCGCCGTCTGGGCGGCGCCGTGAGCCGGCGAGGGAGCGAGCATCGCACGGGTGCCGGCTCGCGCCGCCCCGGACGACCGCCCGGGGAGCGCAGCGACCGACGGGGCGACCGGAGGCCGGCATGGTGAGCCGGCTGGTCGCGCTCGTCGGTCCCACCGCGACCGGCAAGACCGCGCTCGCCATCGAGCTGGCCGGGCGCCTCGGCGCCGAGGTCGTCAACGCCGACTCCATGCAGCTCTACCGGGGCATGGACGTCGGTACCGCGAAGCCGACGCCGGCCGAGCGGCGCGGCGTGCCGCACCACGTCCTCGACGTCTGGGAGGTGACCGAGCGGGCCAGCGTCGCCGAGTACCAGCGGCTGGCCCGGGCGGCGATCGACGACGTGCTCGCCCGCGGCCGGGTGCCGCTGCTGGTGGGCGGGTCCGGTCTGTACGTCCGCGCGGTCGTCGACGAGCTCGACTTCCCCGGCACCGACCCGGAGCTGCGCGCCCGGCTGGAGGCCGAGCTGGCCGCGCACGGGCCGGCGACGCTCCACACGCGACTGTCCGAGGTGGACCCGGAGGCGGCCAGGGGCATCCTGCCGTCGAACGGGCGCCGGCTGGTCCGGGCGCTGGAGGTGGTCGAGCTGACCGGCCGGCCGTTCGCGGCGACGCTGCCCGAGCCGGTCGAGCGGTACGACACCGTCCACATCGGACTCGACCGGGCCGACCTGGACGACCGGGTCGCGGCCAGGGTGGACCGGATGTGGGCCGGCGGGCTGGTCGCCGAGGTGCGCGCGCTGGAGCGGGTCGGACTGCGGGACGGGCCGACCGCCGCTCGGGCATTGGGCTACCAGCAGGTGCTCGCGCTCGGCGACACCCCGCAGGCGCGCGCGCAGACCGTGATCGCGACCCGCCGGTTCGTCCGGCGGCAGCGGTCCTGGTTCCGCCGCGACCCGCGGGTGCACTGGCTCGACGCCGCCGAGCCGGACCTACTGGCGGCGGCGCTTACCCTCGTCCGGTGAGGTTCGTGAAGGGGCACGGCACCGAGAACGACTTCGTCGTGCTGCCGGACGCCCCGCCGCTCGACCCGCCCACCGTACGGGCGCTGTGCGACCGGCGGGCCGGCATCGGCGCGGACGGAGTGCTGCGGCTCGAGCGCGGTGCCGACGGCTTCGTCATGGACTACTGGAACGCCGACGGCTCGGTCGCCGAGATGTGCGGCAACGGCATCCGGGTCTACGCGCGGTATCTGGTCGACGCCGGCCTGGCCGAGCCGGGCACGCTGGCGATCGGCACCCGGGCCGGCGTCCGCACGGTGCAGGTACCGGCGGACGGGGACGTCACGGTGGAGATGGGCGCGCCGGCGCCGCTGGCGGCCGCACCGACCGTCGGCGGCCGACCCGGCACCGCGGTCAGCATGGGCAACCCGCACGTGGTGGTCGAGCTGCCCGATCTGGCCGCGCTCGACGCGCTCGACCTGACCCGGCCGCCGGAGGTGCGCCCGCCGCTGCCGGACGGGCAGAACGTCGAGTTCGTCGTCCGCCGCGGTCCGCGCGGGCTGGCGATGCGGGTGCACGAGCGGGGGGTGGGGGAGACCCGGTCCTGCGGCACCGGCGTGTGCGCGGCGGTCGTCGCCGCGGTCGCCTGGGCCGACGGGGACGGGCTGGACGAGCCGTGGACGGTCGACGTTCCCGGTGGTCGGCTCTCCGTGACCTGGCTGTCGGCCGGGCCGGTGCTGCTGTCCGGGCCGGCCGTGCTGGTCGCCCGCGGCGAAGTCGACCCGGCAGCGCTGACCCGCCGGAGCTGACCGGCTGGGGCTGACCGGCTGGGGCTGACCGGGTGGGGCTGACCGCCCGGGGCTGACCGCTGGGGCTGACCGGCCCGGGGCTGGTCGGCCGGGCTGGCCAGTGCGGGCGGGTTCAGTCGGGGGTGAACCGCCAGCTCTGGTTGCCGCCCGCCGTCGGGTCGGCCTCGGTGGTGGGGTCGTGGCAGTCCCACTGCTGCACCGGCGCGCCCTCGTTGGTCGCTCCGCCGGTGACGTCGAGGCACTTGCCGCTGTGCGCGGCGACGATCTGCACGTAGCCGGTGTCCGCGCCGGTCGGGTCGAGCACCGGGCGCAGCTGGAACGTCTCGTTCGGGGTGCCGCTGCAGTCCCACTGCACGACCGGCGCGCCGTTGTCGACCGAGGCGCCGAGCACGTCCGCGCACCGGCTGGCGGCGACGTTGACCAGCTCGTACAAGCCGGGCTGAGCGGCGCCGACGAGCAGGAAGCCGGTGCCGAAGTCGGTGCCGCAGGCCCGCTGGACGAGCTGGGCGCCGGGGTCGGAGCGGCCCTGCGGGGCGCCGAGGCAGAGACCGGACCGCTTCGAGGTGAACGAGCCGCCGGACGGGGGCAGCGGCGAGCCGGTCGGGCTTGGCGTCGCGGTCGGGCTCGGCTGCGTGCTCGCGCTCGGTGCGGCGCTCGGTGCGGCGCTCGCCGCGGGCGGGGATGCCGCGCTCGGGGCCGGGTCGCCACCGCGGCCGGTGGCCAGCCGGACGACCACCACGAGCAGCGCCAGCAGCAGGAGGACCACGCCGACCACCCCGGCAACCACCAGCAACGCGGTCTTCTCGTCGCCGCGCAGCGCGCCGACGCGGGCGGCGAGGCGGCGGGTGGTGGCCACGGCCCGGCGGGGAACGGTCGGCGGTCCGGCCGGCGCCGGCGCGGGCGCGGGCGGCGGCGGCTCGTCGGACCCGCCCAGCCCGGTCAGCAGGACGCGGGTGAAGCTGCCGGTGGCGGGGTCGCCGGCAGCCGGTTGCGGCCCGTACCCCGGCGCACCGCCGGGCCACAGGTCCGCCCGCGTCGCCCCGACCGGCACGTCCGGCAACACCGAGGTCGCCTCGACGTTCCCCCGCGGCACCAGCGCCGCCGCCAACCCCGGCACCGCCCGCCCGGCCGGCCCGCCGGCCGCCGGCCCGCCGGCCGCCGGGCCGACAGGCGGGCTCGCGGGAGGAGCCGGGCCGGCCGCCGGAGGCTCGGGGGCGGCCGACCCGGCTGCCGCCGGCACCCCGCCCCTCAGCGCTCCGGTGGGTGGGTGTACCGCGGCCTCCGGCCCCTGGTCAGGCCCGGTCTCGGCGCCCCGGCGGACCGCGTCGGTCGGCTCTTCCAGCGACTCCTGGTCAGGCCGGACGCCGGGCTCGACCGCCGCCGCGTCCGGTGCCTGGTGCCGTCCCACGGCTGGCTATGGTGCCCCATCTCCACGCTCGCTCGCGACGGCGGCGGTCGGGCCGCCCGTTCCGGTCACCCCGCCGTCCTGCCCGGCGGCCGGCCCGGAGACCGCCCCGGCGACCGGCGGACCACTCGGCTCGACCCCCTCCGGCACGTACTCCGTCGGCAGCTGACGCATCGTCCGCAGCGGGGAGAAGAACACCGGCAGCACGGCGAGCAGCGAGCCGATCACCGACACCCACAGCGTGGGCCGCAGCCCGATCGTGGCGCCCAGGATCCCGCCGAGCAGCGACCCGATCGGGATCGTGCCCCACACCGCGAACCGGATCGTCGCGTTCATCCGCCCGAGCAGCCGCTCCGGGCAGAGCAGCTGCCGGAACGACACCTGGGTGATGTTGTAGACCACGATCGACGCGCCCCAGACCACCATGCCGGCGGCCACCAGCCACAGCAGCCAGCCCCGCTGCACGAACGGCAGCGGCAGTATCCCCGGCACCCCGACCGCGATCGAGATCCACAGCGCCGGCCCCTGCCCGATCCAGCCCGCGAACCGCCGTGCCACCATCGCTCCGAGCACTCCGCCGACCGCCGTCGCGCTGAACAGCAGGCCGATCGTGCCGGCCGAGAGGTTCAACCCGCTCGCGCTGGCGAGCAGCACGACGAACACGGTCATCCCGACGTTGGTGAACAGGTTGGCCGTCGCCGTGCAGGCGGTGATCGCCCGCAGCAACCGGTTGCCCAGGACGAACGCCAGGCCCTCCTTCATCTCCCGGCCGAGGTGTCGGTCCGGCGCCCGCTCCGGCCGCGGCTCCCGGGACCGGATCGAGAGGACCCAGACCGCCGACCACAGGTACGACGCCGCGTCGACGAGGATCGCGTACGGCGCCGTCAGCACCTGCACGAGCACGCCGCCGACGGTCGGCCCCGCCACCTGCGCGACCGACTGGGTGCCCTGCAGCTTCGCGTTGCCCTCGACCAGGTTGTCCCGCCCGACCAGGTGCGGCAGGTACGACTGGTAGGCCACGTCGAAGAACACCGTGCAGACGCCGGCGACCAGCGCCACCGCGTACACCTGGGCGAGGGTGAGCACGTCCAGCCACCAGGCCAGCGGAAGCGATCCGAACAACAGGCCGCGGACCAGGTCGGCGACCATGAGCACGTTGCGCCGTCGCATCCGGTCGACCCAGACCCCGGCCGGCAGCCCCACCAGCAGGAACGCCAGGAACTCGAACGTGGTGAGCAACCCGACCTCGAACGGCCCGGCGTCGAGCACCTTGATCAGCAGCAGCGGCAGCGCGATCGCGGTGACCTGCGTGCCGGCCTGGCTCAGCGCGTCCGCGGCCCACAACCGCTTGAAGTCGGCGTGCCGGAGGAGCCTGTTCTGCACGACGGGTAGCGTGCGCCAGTGATTTAATACTTGTCAATCACTTATGCTGTCGGCGTGGCGGTGGAGCGGCGACCCGCGACCGAGGAGGAGGCCCGCACCCTGGCCTCCCCGCTCCGGCTGCGGATCCTGCGGCTGTGCCTCGACGTCTCGCTGACCAACAAGGAGATCGCCGAGCGGCTGGGCAGGGACCCGGCCAGCGTCCTCTATCACGTCCGCCGGCTGGTACGCACCGGCTTCCTGGTCGCCGAGCAGGAGCGGCGGGGCGCCCGCGGCGCTCGCGAGGTGCCGTACCGGTCGACCGGGAAGTCCTGGACCCTCAGCATCGGCGAGTCGGAGGACCCGCGGCTCGCCACCACCACGCTGGTGGAGGCGTTCGTGCAGGACGCCACCCGGATCGGATTCGAGAAGGTGGACAGCACCCGGATGGGACTGCGGCTGACCCCGGAGGAGTACGACGAGCTCTCCCGCCGGATGCACGAGCTGGTCGAGGAGTTCCGGCTGCGCGGCTCCACCGGTGCTCCCTGGTCGCTGTTCATCGGCTTGCACCCGGACGACCGCCCGGTGTAAAGCCCGTGCTCCGGTGCCGGACCCGTGCCACCATCGAGGGACGATGACGCAACCACTTCACGATCCGAACCCGAAGATCGGGCCGTACGAGCCGGCGCCCGAGCCGTACGAGTCCCTCGAACCCCTCGACACCGTCGACTCCCTCGACCTGGAGGACCGGCAGGCGCTGCGCCGGGTCCCCGGTCTCGCGACCGAGCTCGAGGACATCAGCGAGGTCGAATACCGGCAGCTGCGGCTGGAACGGGTCGTGCTGGTCGGCGTGTGGACCACCGGCACCGTCGGGGACGCCGAGCTGTCCCTGGTCGAGCTGGCCCGCCTCGCCGAGACCGCCGGCTCGCAGGTGCTCGACGGGCTGATGCAGCGGCGCGACCGTCCCGACCCGGCCACGTACCTCGGCTCCGGCAAGGCGAAGGAGGTCCGCGACATCGTCGTGGCCACCGGCGCCGACACGGTGATCTGCGACGGCGAGCTGACCCCCGGCCAGCTGCGCAAGCTGGAGGAGATAGTCAAGGTCAAGGTCATCGACCGGACCGCGCTGATCCTCGACATCTTCGCCCAGCACGCGCGCAGCCGGGAGGGCAAGGCACAGGTCGAGCTGGCCCAGCTGCAATACCTGCTGCCCAGGCTGCGTGGCTGGGGCGAGTCGCTGTCCCGGCAGGCCGGCGGTCGGGTGGCCGGCGGTGGCGGTATCGGCACCCGCGGCCCCGGCGAGACCAAGATCGAGACCGACCGGCGCCGGATCAACTCCCGGATCGCCAAGCTGCGCCGCCAGCTGGCCGAGCTGAGCACCACGCGGGCCACCCAGCGGCAGGAGCGGGTCCGGCACGAGGTGCCCTCGGTGGTGCTCGCCGGCTACACCAACGCCGGCAAGTCGTCCCTGCTCAACCGGCTGACCGGGGCCGGCGTGCTGGTCGAGGACGCGCTGTTCGCCACCCTCGACCCGACCGTGCGCCGGTCGCAGACCCCGGACGGCCGCGAATACACGCTGGCCGACACGGTCGGCTTCGTCCGCCACCTGCCGCACCAGCTGGTCGAGGCGTTCCGGTCGACGCTGGAGGAGGTCGCCGACTCCGACCTGATCCTGCACGTGGTCGATGGCTCGGACGCGGACCCGGAGGGCCAGATCGCGGCGGTACGGGAGGTGCTCGGCGAGATCGACGCCCTGCACGTGCCCGAGCTGCTGGTGATCAACAAGGTCGACGCGGCCGACGAGGACACGCTGACCCGGCTGCGCCGGGTGGCGCCGGACGCGGTGTTCGTCTCCGCCCGCACCGGGCGCGGGCTCGAGCAGCTCGCGACGGCGGTCGAGGCCCGGCTGCCGCGGCCGTCGGTGGAGGTGCACGTGCTCGTCCCGTACGACCGGGGTGACCTGGTCTCCCGGGTGCACTCCACCGGCGAGGTGCTGGCCGAGGAGCACACCGGCGACGGCACGCTGCTGGCGGCCCGGGTGTCCGGCGACCTCGCCGGCGCGCTGTCGGCGTACGCGGTCACCGCCGGGTGACCGAACGCCCGCGGGGGGCTGCGGGCGGTTCGCTGGGGGCTGCGGGCGGCTCGCCGGGGGCTGCGGGCGGCTCGCCGGCGCTGCCAGGGCGTGACTCCCGCCTGCCAAGCGGCGCCGGTGCCGCCCGGGCGACGATCGGCCGCGCTGTCGGAGCTCGACCGGGACAACCCCGGCCTCGGCCGACCCCTCCGGCTCGCCCCGCGCCCGCCCGCGGGAAACGCGGTCGGCGATCGCGACGCCGGTATCCGCTGCCGGTCGGGATACCCGTCCTGGTCGCGGCGCTCGTCGTCTTCGTGCTGGTCACCGTCGACGTGCTGGTCGGCGGCCCGCTGACGGACCTGGACGCGACGGTCTCGGCCTGGGCCCGCTCGACCGGGCTGCCGGGCGCCGGCTGGCACCGGCCCGGCCAGGAGGGGGCCGACCAGCTGGTCAACCTCGGCGACCGCGAGGTCGTCGGGATCATCGTGCTGATCGCGATCGGCTGGATCTGCGTCCGGGCCCGGACGGCGCTGCCGCTGGTGCGGCTGGCCGTGCTGGCCGGCGTGACGGCCTCGATCGTTCTCTCCCTCAAGTACGGCATCGGGCGACCGGCACCGTCCGGCGTGCAGGGTCCGGAGGCGTTCCACTCGTACCCGTCGGGGCACACGGCGACGGCCGTCATCCTGTGGGGCACGCTCTACTCGGTCGTGGCCGAGCACGAGGACCAGGCGGTGTCGCGGCAGGTGGCCTGGTTGCTCAGCTGGCTGGCGCCGCTGCTGGTGATGGTCGGGATGGTGCTGCGTGACTACCACTGGATCACCGACCTGGTCGGTGCGGCGGCGTTGTGCACGGTCCTGCTGCAGGCCGAAAGGCTTGCGTTGCGACACTGGCGGGGTGCGCGTCGGGGGCCGGAGTCTGCTGCTCGCGCTCGCGACGGTTCTGCTGCTGCTGTCGGCACCGCACCCGGCCCTGGCTGATTCCGCCCGGACGCTCTGCACGATCCGGGATCAGCGGATCGATGAGTCCAGCGGGCTGGCCGCGTCCGCCGACCGGCTCTGGACGATGAACGACGGCGGCACCCGGCTGCGGGTCTTCGAGCTGGACTGGTCCTGCCGGGTGCTGCGCACGCTCGATGCCGGCATCGACCCGTACGACGTGGAGGACCTGGCGCGGGCCCGGGACGGCACCTTCTGGCTGGCCGACACCGGCGACAACGGGCTGAACCGGTCGACGGTCGCGGTGGAGCGGCTGCGCCCGGACGGGTCGGCGACGCTGTTCCGGCTCACCTACCCGGACGGGCCGCACGACGCCGAGGCGCTGCTGCTGACGCCGTCCGGGCAGCTGTTCATCGCCACCAAGGAGCCGCTCGACTCGAACGTCTACACGCCGGCCGGCCGGCTGTCCGCGACCCGGCCGACGCCGCTGCGCAAGGTCGCGTCGACCGGGTTCCTGCCGACCGGGACAGCGGGAGGGCCGGTCGGCACGGCCGGGCAGGTGGTGGTGACCGGCGGGGCGGTCTCGCCGGACGGGCGGACGGTGGTGCTGCGGACGTACACCGATGCGTACGTGTGGTCGGCGCCGGACGGGGACGTGGCGGCGGCGATCTCGTCGGGCCAGCGGCGGCGGATCCCGCTCCCGCCGACCGCTCAGGGCGAGGCCGTCACGTTCACCCCGGACGGCCGGTCGCTGCTCACCAGCACGGAGGGGGTGCCGGCGCCGGTGCAGGTGATCCCGCTGGGTGACGCGGCCCCGACCCCGACCCGGGCCGCGGACGCGCCCACCGCCGCGGGCCCCGCCGAGCCCGACTCCGAGTCGGGTGACCTCCTCCGTACGCTTGCCGCCCCCCTTGTCGTCGTCGTGGCCATGGGCGCCGTCATCTCCTACGCGGTCACCCGGCGGCGCTGACCGTTCAGACCTTGCGCAGGACGGTGACGACGCGGCCGAGGACGGTCGCCTCGTCGCCGGGGATCGGCGCGTAGGCCGGGTTGTGCGGCAGCAACCACACGTGCCCGTCCCGCCGCCGGTAGGTCTTCACCGTCGCCTCGCCGTCGATCATCGCGGCGACGATGTCCCCGTTGTCGGCGACCGGCTGCTGCCGCACCACGACCCAGTCGCCGTCCGCGATCGCAGCATCGATCATCGAGTCGCCGGTCACCCGCAGCAGGAACAGCGTCCCCTCGCCGACCAGCTCGCGCGGCAGCGGGAACACGTCCTCCACATACTGCTCGGCCAGCACCGGACCACCCGCGGCGATCCGGCCGACCACCGGCACGTACGTCGGGGCGGGGTGGGCGAACCGCTCCGACTCGTCGTCCGGCTCCGGCACCCGGGCCGGCGCCGTCGACTCCGGGGGCCGTACGTCGACCGCTCGCGGCCGGTTGGGGTCGCGGCGGATGTAGCCCTTGCGCTCCAGGGTGCCCAGCTGGTGCGCCACGCTCGAGGTCGAGGTGAGGCCGACAGCCTGACCGATCTCCCGGACGCTCGGCGGATAACCCTGCCGGTCGACCGCTTCCCGGATGACCTCCAGGATGCGCCGCTGCCGCTGGGTCAGACCGGCAGCGTCGACCGCACCGTCAGGGAAGTCGCGCACCACCGCCGGCTCTGCCGCGCCCGGGGGCGCCTGCCCGCCGACCGCCGCGCGCGCGCTCTCGCCCGCACGTCTCCTGCCGCCCGACCCTGCCGCCATGACCTCTCCTTGTCGCCGCACCGCGTGCCGCCGATCTGCGCCGGTCCGTTGCTCGTGGCCCCGTCTCCGTCCGTGATCGACAAGTTAGCGACCGGGACCGACAGTTCTCAAACATCTGTTCGAACGACACGCCGGTAACTCGTCGATTCTGTCGGAGGCCCGGTGTACAAAGTCGCACAGAGGTTCGATCGAACCTGTGTTCGATGAGTTGGTCAGGGAGGCTTGCGATGACCGTCGCTCCGGAGCTGCCGCCGGTGCTCGCCCGCCGGGCCGGGTCGCGCCGCCTGCGGGTGGTCGTCGACCGCACGCCCGCCGGGGTGGTCGCGCTCGTCGAGCCGGCGCGGCCGGGCGGCCCGCCGGCTCCTGTTCCCAGCTCGGTGGTCGTGCCGGCCCCGCCGAGAGAGCCGGGGATCGGCCGGGAGCACCGCCCGGCCGATCCCACCTCCCGCGGCGCCGCGGCGCCGGGCCGGCAGCAGGTCCCGGCCGATCCCGCCTTCCGTGGTCCCGGCGGAAGCGGCGCCGTGATGCCCGGCCGGCGCTCGGCGCCTGGACCCGCCGGGGTCCACCCGCGGGCGGTCGTCGAGCTCACCCCGGACCACCTGGCGTACCAGCGCCCGGCAGGGGCGGCCCGCGTCGAACTGCCGTCGGAGCGGACGCGGCCGGTCCTCTCGCGGCCGGTGGGCGCACGGGTGGTGCGCCCCGCGCCCGGACACCTCCGGCTGACCCGCCGGGGTCGCCTGGTCACCGCCGCGGCGACGGTGCTCATCGCGGCGCTCACGCTGGTCGGGGTGGTGTCCCGGGCCGGCTCGCTGCGGGAGACCGCGCCGGTGCCGGCATCCGCGCCGGCCCAGGTCGTGGTCGCGCCGGGGGAGACGCTGTGGAGCATCGCCGAGCGGATCGCCCCCGACCGCGACCCGCGTCCAGTCGTCGCCGGCATCCAGCGGCTCAACGGCCTGCCGACGCCCGACGTCCACGCCGGCCAGACGCTGCTGCTGCGGGCGCCGTGATGACCGACCTTCCCCGCGGCCTCGGCGCCCCCGCCGAGCGCGCGTTGGCCCAGGCCGGCTACACCCGCCTCGAGCAGTTCGCCGACGTCACCGAGAAGGACCTCCTCCGCCTCCACGGCGTCGGTCCCAAGGCGATCCGCACCCTCCGAAGCGCCCTGGAAGCCCACCACCTCACCTTCCGCGGCCCCTGAGCGGCTCCCTCGCCCGGGAGCTGCCGGGCCCCAGGTAGCGGCCCCGCGTCGCCACATCGCAGCGCGCAGGTCGCCGCACCGTTGAGTTCCCCCGCTGCCGCACATCGCGCCGGCAGCCGCGTCCCAAGGGGTTGCGCCGGCGGGAGCCACCCCACCCGGTCCGGGCGCGTCGGTCCTGGCGAGTGACGAGTATGTCCGCTATGTGCGCGGGCCGGGGCGGTGGGTGAGGGGTGGTATCAGGGATGGCGGCCGGGCCATGACACGCCCGGCTTTCGCCGTCGGACACGCCGCGCGGTGCTTGCACCGGCCGGGGTCTCGGCCTACTTTCTTCCACTACATCTAGTACTTACACTGGTGTAAGTCGTCCACAGGTTGGGGTCTGCGGTCCACATACGGTCCACAGAAGATCCCCAACTCCGTCCACAGGACGGGCGGGGGAGGAGCAGAACAGTGCGCTGTCCGTACTGCCGGCACGCCGACTCGCGCGTCGTCGATTCGCGTGAGGTCGACGAGGGTCAGGTGATCCGGCGCCGGCGGTCCTGCCAGGCGTGCGGCCGGCGTTTCACGACCGTCGAGGAAGCCACCCTCGCGGTGATCAAGCGCAGCGGCGTCACCGAACCGTTCAGTCGCGACAAGGTCATCACCGGCGTCCGTCGTGCCTGCCAGGGCCGGCCGGTCGGCGACGACGAGCTCGCGCTGCTCGCCCAGCGGGTCGAGGAGGCGGTCCGGGCCACCGGGTGCGCCGAGATCCCGAGCAACGAGGTGGGACTCGCGATCCTCGGCCCGCTGCGCGAGCTGGACGAGGTGGCCTACCTGCGCTTCGCCAGCGTCTATCGCGCGTTCACGAGCATCGAGGACTTCGAGGCCGAGATCCGTGCCCTGCGGGCGCAGACCGACGACCTGACCGACCACCCGCACCAAGCGACCCACGAGGACGCGCCGCGCGACCTGGAACCGGCCCGATGAGCCGGCGCCGGGACCGGGTCGCCACCACGAAGACCACGACCGCGGACGTCACGGGGGCGCCGCGGGACACCGACGAAGGGGACCAAGTCATGACGGAGACCGTCGGCACCCAGCGCGAGGAGCGCCGGGGTGGGCTGCACGTCGAGCGGGTCTACACCACCGCCGGCGTGCATCCGTACGACGAGATCACCTGGCAGCGCCGGGACGTCGTGATGACCAACTGGCGCGACGGCTCGATCAACTTCGAGCAGCGCGGCGTGGAGTTCCCGGACTTCTGGTCGGTGAACGCGACGAACATCGTCGCCTCGAAATACTTCCGCGGTGCCGTCGGCAGCGACACGCGCGAAGCCAGCCTCCGTCAGCTCGTCGACCGCGTGGTGCGGAAATACCGAACGGCCGGTGAGGAGCACGGCTACTTCGCCACCGCGGAGGACGCCGAGGTCTTCGACCACGAGCTGACCTGGATGCTCGTGCACCAGGTGTTCAGCTTCAACTCGCCGGTCTGGTTCAACGTCGGCACCTCGGCACCCCAGCAGGTCTCGGCGTGTTTCATCCTGTCCGTCGACGACACGATGGACTCGATCTTGAACTGGTATCGGGAGGAGGGGCTGATCTTCAAGGGCGGCTCCGGCGCCGGCCTCAACCTGTCCCGGATCCGGTCGTCCCAGGAGCTGCTGTCCTCCGGCGGCACCGCCTCCGGGCCGGTCAGTTTCATGCGCGGCGCGGACGCCAGTGCCGGGACGATCAAGTCCGGCGGTGCGACCCGGCGGGCGGCCAAGATGGTCGTGCTCGACGTCGACCACCCCGACGTCGAGGAGTTCATCGAGACCAAGCGGCGCGAGGAGGAGAAGATCCGCGTCCTGCGCGACGCGGGCTTCGACATGGACCTCGGCGGCAAGGACATCACGAGCGTCCAATACCAGAACGCCAACAACTCGGTCCGGGTCACCGACGAGTTCATGCGCGCGGTCGACGAGGGGCGCGAGTTCGGGCTGCGGGCCAGGCTCACCGGGGAGGTCATCGAGACCGTCGACGCGCGGTCGCTGTTCCGCAGCATGGCCAAGGCGGCGTGGGAGTGCGCCGATCCCGGCATCCAGTACGACGACACGATCAACGACTGGCACACCAATCCGGAGACCGGCCGGATCACCGCCAGCAACCCGTGCTCCGAGTACATGTCGCTGGACAACTCGTCCTGCAACCTGGCTTCGCTCAACCTGCTGAAGTTCCTCCGCGACGACGGCACGTTCGACGGGGCGACCTTCGCCAAGGCGGTCGAGCTGGTCATCACCGCGATGGACATCTCGATCTCGTTCGCGGACTTCCCGACCGAGGCGATCACCGAGACCACCCGGGCCTACCGGCAGCTCGGCATCGGCTACGCCAACCTGGGCGCGCTGCTGATGGCGACCGGGCACGCGTACGACTCCGAGGGCGGGCGGACTCTCGCCGCGGCGATCACCTCGCTGATGAC
>Ga0207689_10000397_pt1 | contig 40921 bp, 40 predicted proteins | sample KBSMisM52_FD_184312 | JGI IMG/M metagenome (GOLD analysis project Ga0207689, IMG submission 184312) | Miscanthus rhizosphere microbial communities from Kellogg Biological Station, Michigan, USA - KBS Miscanthus M5-2 (SPAdes) (version 2) | ecosystem: Host-associated > Plants > Roots >...
CCCGAAATGGTCCCCGCACTCCCCCAGTTTGCGGGCGGCCCGCGGGGACATCCGGGCGCCTAGATCGCGGATTCGCCTTTTTCGCCGGTGCGGATGCGGATGGCCTCGCCCATCGAGAGCACGAAGACCTTGCCGTCGCCGATGGAGCCGGTCTTGGCCGCCTGGCAGATCACCGAGACCACCTTGTCGGCGAGCCCGTCGGGCACCACCACCTCGACCTTCACCTTGGGCAGGAAGTCGATCGTGTACTCGGAGCCGCGGTAGAGCTCGGTGTGGCCCTTCTGGCGACCGAAGCCGCGCACCTCGGTAACGGTCATGCCCACCACGCCCAGCTCGTTCAGCGCTTCCTTGACGTCGTCGAGCTTGAAAGGCTTGATCACCGCCTCGATCTTCTTCATCCCGGCCTCCGTGACTAGCGGCCGCTGCGCGCCTTGAGCGCCTTGCGGTAGAGGGTAGCGTACTCCCGTGCCGAGGCGTCCCAGGAGAAGTCCTGGGTCATCGCGTTCTTGACCAGCGCCTTCCAGACCGCGGGCTGCCGGTGGATGGAGGCGGCCCGCCGCACCGTGGCCAGGAGGGCCTCGGCGCTGAAGGCGTCGAACACGAAGCCGGTCCCGGTGCGCCGGGCCGGATCGAACTCGACCACCGTGTCGGCCAGCCCGCCGGTCCGCCGCACCACCGGCGCCGCTCCGTAGCGGAGCGCGATGAGCTGGCCGAGGCCGCACGGCTCGTAGCGGGAGGGCATCAGGAAGAGATCGGAGCCGGCGTAGATGCGCCGGGCCATCTCGTCGTCGTAGCCGATCCGCACCGCGATCTGCCCGGGGTGCGCGGCCGCCGCGGCGCGGAACCCTTCCTCGAGGGGGGCATCGCCCGAGCCCAGCACCGCCAGCTGACCGCCGATCTCCAGGAGGCCGGGCAGCGCCTCCAGCACCAGGTCCATGCCCTTCTGGTCGGCCAGGCGGGTCACCATTCCCAGGATCGGGCCGGGGCCGTCGGCCAGGCCCAGCTCCCGGCGGAGCATCTCGCGGCAGATCGCCTTGGGCTCCGGGTCCTCGGCCGAGAACGGATGCGCGATCGCGGAGTCCTTCTGGGGATTCCATACCTCGTAGTCGATCCCGTTCACCACCCCGTGCAGGTCCGGGCTGCGCTCCTCCAGCACCCCCTCGAGCCCGTTGCCGAAGGCGCTCGTGCGGATCTCCCGCGCGTAGGTGCGGCTGACGGTGGTGAGCAGGTCCGAGAAGACCAGCGCGCCCTTGAGGAAGTTGAGCTTGCCGTAGAACTCGAGGCCGGCGGGGGTGAAGAGGTCCCACCCGAGCCCGGTCATCGGCATGTCGTAGTGCCAGAACACGCCCTGGTAGGCGAGGTTGTGGATGGTGAACAGGGTCGCGAGCCCGCCCAGCAGCGGGTGATCGCGGTAGAGCGTGCGCAGGTAGACGGGCAGGAGCCCGGTCTGCCAGTCGTTGGCGTGGATGATCTGCGGGGCCCAGCTGACACCGGGGCGCGAGGCCTGGAGCGCGGCCAGACCCTCCAGGGTGCCGCGGCAGAAGAACACGAAGCGCTCGCAGTTGTCCCAGTAGTCGCCGTCGGCGGTGCCGTAGAGATTGTCGCGATCGTAGTAGTGATCGTGCTCCAGCAGGTACACCGGCACGCCGGAGGTGCCGTGCGCCTCGATGAGGGCCCCCTCCGCGACGCGATCCCCGAGGGGGACCTGCAGCCGCGGCACGACGATCCGCGAATCGGTCGCGTGGGCCTCGACCCCGCGGTACTTCGGCATCATGATCCGCACGTCGTGCCCCAGGCTCGCCAGCGCGCGAGGCAGCGCGCCCGCCACGTCCGCGAGGCCGCCGGTCTTGGCGAAGGGCGCGACCTCGGAGGCCACCACCAGGATGCGCAGGCGGTTCGCCATCCTAGGCCTCCTCCTCCAGGATCGGGTACACCAGGGCGGTGATGTGGGACGAGATCCGCTTGAGGTTGGTGAGCACGTCGAGGTGGATCTCGGACGTCTCGAGCGACTCCGCGAGTCCCCGTCGCAGCCGGGCCAGGTGCGAGTCGCGCAGCTCCCGCTCGCGCTGCCGCACCACCGGGCGCTGGTCGAGCACCTCCTGGGCCAGGCTGCGATCGTTGGCCGCGAAGCCCGCGATGGCCCGCTCCAGGTTCTTGGACACCATGCTGTGGAACTCGATCAGCTCCGCCTCCCCCGCCTCCGAGAAGCGGCGGCCCTGGTAGAGCTTCTTGCGCGCCAGCTCCATGAGGTTCTTGTCGATGATGTCACCGATGTTCTCGAGGTTGCCGATGAAGGAGATCAGCGCGATCTCCTTCTGGGCCAGGTCCGGGCTCATGGTCTCGTGGCCGAGTCGCGAAAGGAAGATCTTGATCTCGCGCTCCAGATAGTCGAGCTGGTCGTCCCGCCGCTCCACGTCTTCCAGCAGCTCCTGGTTGTCGGTGCGCAGCACCACCATCGCGTCCCGCAGCATCGCCTGGGCCACGTCACCCATCCGGAGGGCCTCCCGCGTGGCCTGGCCGATGGCCAGCGCGGGCTGCTCCAGGTAGCGATCGTCCAGGTACCGCGTCCGGTAGGGATTGTCGCCCCGCTCCTCCTCCGGCACCAGCACGCTGATCACCCGGGCCGCCCAGGGGGCGAAGGGCAGGAAGAGGGCGCTGATCGCCACGTTGAAGAAGGTGTGGGTGTTGGCGATCTGCCGCGCCGGATCCGCCGAGGTGAGCCCGACCAGGTGGGTGAGGGGTCCGATGAATGGGAACACCAGTGCCACGCCCAGCACCTTGAACGCGATGTGGGCCACCGCCACCCGGCGCGCGTCCGACGAGGTGCGCATGCTGGCCGCGAGCGCGGTGGCGCAGGTGCCGATGTTGGCCCCCAGCACCACGGGGATCGCGCCGGCCAGGGAGAGCAGCCCCTGCTGGCTCAGGGTGAGGGTGAGGCCGATGGTGGCCGCGGAGGAGGCCATGCTCGCGCTCAGCACCGCGCCCACCAGGAGGGCCAGGAACTGGTTGCCGGCCAGGGACATGAGCACCTGGCGGGTCAGCTCGTTGTCGGCCAGCGGCGCGAGACCGTCGTTCATCACCTTCATGCCGAGGAAGATGAAGCCGAAGCCGAGCACCACCTGCCCCAGGCTCTTGACCAGTCCGCGCCGGCCGAAGAAGGCGAGCGCGAAGCCCACGCCGACCAGCAGGAGCGACAGCTCCTGCACCCGGAAGGCGAGCAGCTGCACCGTGAGGGTGGTGCCGATGTCCGCGCCCAGGATCACCCCGAGCGACTGGGGAAAGGTCACCAGACCGGCCGAGACGAAGCCGATGAGCATCAGGGTGGTCGCCGACGAGGACTGGATGATCGCGGTGACCAGCGCGCCCGAGGCCACCGCGGCGAGGCGGGTGCGGGTCATGCGAGTCAGCAGGTGACGCAGGTGGCCGCCCGCGGCCCGCTGCAGCCCCTCTCCGATGAGCTGCATGCCGTAGAGCAGGAGCGCGAGGCCGCCGAAGAGGGACAGCAGGGTCATGTCACGGGCTCATGGGCTCGGTGATCGTCACGTTGACGTCGCGCAGATGACCGGTCTCGTTCGTCGACACCACCCGCGGCGGGGCGATCTCGGTCAGGGAGCAGTTGGCGACCGCGAGCCGCCAGATCGACGACAGCGGCAGGCCCAGCCAGTGCGCCAGCAGGGCGCTGATCACCCCGCCGTGCGAGACGATCAGCACGTCGTCGCCGTTGGGATGCGCGGCCGCGATGTCCGCCACCGCGCGCAGCACGCGGGCCTGCACCACCGGGAGGGGCTCACCACCCGGAGGCGAGCAGAGCACCGGATCGCGCACCCACTGGCTGTAGGGATCGCCGGGCCGGGTCCGGATCTCCTCCACCGTGCAGCCCTCCCAGTCCCCGAGCGAGAGCTCACGCAGGTCGTCGACCAGGGTGAGCGGCACCGCGGAGCCTCCCCGCGCGATCTCGGCGGTGCGCCGCGCCCGCTCGAGCGGGCTCGCGTACACGTGCGCCACCCGGCGGCGGCCGATGGCCAGCCCCAGCGCCTCGGCCTGCCGCACCCCGAGCGGGGAGAGCGCGACGTCCTGGGCGCCCTGGAATCGTCGGACCGCGTTGGAGACGGACTGCCCGTGACGCGCGAGCAGGAGCCGCCTCATCCGGCGGATCCGACCGCGGCCGCCGCCGCCTTCAGGCGCTCCAGGGTCTCGGTCCGCCCGAGGATGCTCACGACCTCGAAGATGGGCGGGCTCGCGGTCTTGCCGGTCAGCGCGATGCGGGTGAGCTGGGCCAGGTCCACCAGCTTGAGCCCGAGGTCGGCGGCGAGGAATCGGTAGAGCCCCTCCAGCGCGGCGGGATCCATCGCCTCCTGGGCCTGGAGCCGCTTGATCAGGAGCCCGTAGCGCTCCGCGGCGTGCTCCTTCCAGAACTTGGCGGTGGCCTGCGGGTCGTAGGCCTGAGGCGCCTTGAAGTAGAACGTGGCCTGCTCGGCCATCTCCACCAGCGTCCGGGCGCGCTCGCGCAGGGTCTCCACCACCCGGCCGAGCCAGGCCGTGTCGCGCGCCGGCGGCAGCCCGGCCCGGGCCAGGAAGGGCTCGAGCTCCCGGGCCACCCGCTCGGCGGGCAGCCGCTTGATCCACTGGTGGTTCACCCACGTGAGCTTCTCCTGGTCGAAGACCGCGTCCGCCGCGCCCACCCGGGCCAGGTCGAAGTGCTCGATCAGCTCGTCGGGGGTGAAGATCTCCTGGTCGCCGTGGGACCATCCGAGACGCGCCAGGTAGTTGACCATCGCCTCCGGCAGCATGCCCATCTCACGGAAGGCCAGCACCGAGGTGGCCCCGTGGCGCTTGGAGAGGCGCGTCTTGTCGCGGGCGAGGATCATCGAGATGTGCGCGAAGACCGGTACCGGGTAGCCGAGGGCCTCGTAGCAGAGCAGCTGCTTCGGCGTGTTCGACAGGTGGTCGTTGCCGCGGATGACGTGGGTGATCTTCATGGTCACGTCGTCCACCACCACGCAGAAGTTGTAGGTCGGGGTGCCGTCGGTGCGTACCAGGATCCAGTCGTCGAGCTCGGCGTGACTCACCACCACGTCGCCGCGGACCACGTCGTGGATCACGGTCTCGCCTTCACGCGGGATCGCGAGGCGGAGCGCGTGCGGCTCGGAGGCGGGCACGTTCGCGTCCCGGCAGGTGCCGGGATAGCGGAAGGTCGTCTTGCGGGCCTCCGCCTCCTTGCGCAGGGCCTCGAGGGTCTCCGGGGTGCAGCGGCAGCGGTAGGCTCGGCCCGCGGCGAGGAGGCGCTCGGCGTGTTCGCGATAGACGTCGAAGCGCTCCGTCTGGCGGTACCCGGGCGTGGGCGGCCCCTCGTCCCAGGGCAGGCCCAGCCAGCGCAGCGCCTCCTCGAGGGCCTGGGTGTACTCCTCGGTCGAGCGCGAGCGGTCGGTGTCCTCGATCCGCAGCACGTAGGTCCCGCGGTGGTGGCGCGCGAAGAGCCAGTTGAACAGCGCGCTGCGGGCTCCGCCCACGTGCAGGTGCCCGGTGGGGCTCGGAGCAAAGCGAACGCGGACCGATCCGGACATAGACCCTCATTGTACTCCGAGCCTCCGCGCCGCCCCCACGGTCCGGCCGTCCCGCCCGGCGGGCCCCGGGCGAGTGCGCGGAGGGACGGTGGCGGATGTTACGATCGGAGCCATGACCGAGCCGGCCCGGCCGTCGCACTTCATCGAGGAGGCGGTGCGGGAGGATCTCCGGACCGGGCGCTTCGCCCCTCCGGTGGTCACCCGCTTTCCTCCCGAGCCCAACGGTTACCTGCACATCGGCCACGCCAAGGCCATCTGCCTCGACTTCGGCCTGGCGGCAGACCTGGGCGGGCGGTGCCACCTGCGCTTCGACGACACCAACCCCACCAAGGAGAGCCAGGAGTACGTCGACGCCATCATGCGCGACGTGCGGTGGCTCGGCTTCGACTGGGGCAGCCACCTCCACTACGCGAGCGACTACTTCGACCAGCTCTACGACTGGGCGGTGCAGCTCATCCGCGCCGGGAAGGCCTACGTCGACGACCTGTCCGCGGAGGAGATCCGCGCCCACCGCGGCACGCTGACCGAGCCGGGCCGCGAGAGCCCGTGCCGCGGACGCGGCGTGGAGGAGAACCTCGATCTCTTCGCGCGCATGCGCGCGGGCGAGTTCGCGGACGGGAGCAAGGTGCTGCGGGCCCGGATCGACATGGCGCATCCGAACCTGAACCTGCGCGACCCGGTGATGTACCGCGTGCGCAAGACCTCCCATCACCGCACCGGGGACCGCTGGTGCATCTACCCCATGTACGACTGGGCCCACGGCCAGTCGGACTCCATCGAGGGTGTCACCCACTCGCTGTGCACGCTCGAGTACGAGGACCACCGGCCGCTGTACGACTGGTACCTCGAGGCGCTCGGCGTCTACCACCCGCGCCAGATCGAGTTCGCCCGTCTGAACCTCAGCCACACCGTGATGTCGAAGCGCAAGCTCCTGAGCCTGGTGCAGGACGGGCTCGTGAGCGGCTGGGACGACCCGCGCATGCCCACCCTGGCCGGGCTGCGCCGGCGGGGCTTCACCGCGGCGTCGATCCGCGACTTCTGCGACCGCATCGGCGTCACCAAGGCCGCGAACCTGGTGGAGGTCGCCCTGCTCGAGCACTGCCTCCGCGAGGATCTGAACCGTCGCGCTCTCCGCCGGATGGCGGTGCTCCGTCCGCTACGCCTCGTGGTCGAGAACTACCCCGAGGGGCAGACCGAGGAGATGGAGGCGGTCAACAATCCCGAGGACCCCGCCGCCGGCGTGCGGAAGGTCCCGTTCTCGCGCGTGCTGTGGATCGAGCAGGACGACTTCCGCGAGACCCCGCCGCCCAAGTACTTCCGCCTCTCGCCGGGCGTGGAGGTGCGGCTGCGCGCGGCCTACGTGGTCAAGTGCACCGGGCTCACCAAGGACCCGGCGACGGGAGAGGTCACCGAAGTGCGCTGCACCTACGATCCGGAGACACGCGGGGGCGAGGTCAAGGGTCGCAAGATCAAGTCGACCATCCACTGGGTCTCGGCTGCGCACGCGGCGGAGGCCGAGGTGCGGCTCTACGACGCGCTCTTCACGGTGCCGAAGCCCGACGAGGCGCCCGACTTCAAGAGCGTGATCAACCCCCAGTCCCTCGAGATCGTGCGCGGCGCGAAGGTGGAGCCCGCGCTGGCGGAGACGCAGCCCGAGGACCACGTGCAGTTCGAGCGTGTGGGCTACTTCGTGGCCGACTGGAAGGACCACCGCCCCAACCACCCCGTCTTCAACCGCAGCGTCGGCCTCCGCGACACCTGGGCCCGCATCGAGAAGGCAACCGGCTAACCGGATAGCCCCAAGAACGAAACGGTTGCCCGCCACTGGGGGAGTGCGGGGGCCATTTCGAGGCCCCCGCAGCTGAAGCGCCTGAAGAACTAAACGGTCGCCCGCACCCCGAAACGGTTGCCCGCCGGCAGAGAGTCCGCCGAAAAGCCTAGTGGAAAAACACCCCCGCGTCGACGTTCAGCACTTGCCCGGTCACGCTATCCGTCCGGCAGAACGCCACGACCTGATCCGCCACGTCCTCCACGCTCGCCGCGCGCTTGAGCACCGCGCGCTGCCGGGCGCCCTCCGCGGTCTCGGGCCGTAGCCGCGAGGTCATCCGCGTGCCCTCCATGAGGCCGGGGGCCACGCAGTTCACGCTCACCTCGGGGGCGAGCGCCACCGCGAGGCAGCGCGTGAGGTGGATGAGCCCGGCCTTGCTCGTCGCGTAGCCGATGCTGCTGCCGCCCGGATTCAGCCCGGCCACCGAGGCGATGTTCACGATGCGGCCGGAGCCGCTCGCCTTGAGGTAGGGCGCCGCCGCGCGGCAGATCAGGTACGGCCCGCGGAGGTTGGTGGACTGCAGGCGATCCCAGACCGCGGCGTCGAGGGTCTCCAGGTCGGGGAACGGAATGGCGATGTTCCACCCCGCGTTGTTGACGAGGGCGTCGAGGCGGCCGAAGTGGCCCGCCGCCGCCTTCACCGCGGCCGGGATGGCGTTCGCGTCGGTTTGATCGAGCGCGATGGACCAGGCCTTGCGGCCGAGCGCTTCCACCGCCGCGCAGGTCTCGCGCGCGGCGTCCTTCCGCTCCAGGTACGTGATGCCGACGTGGGCGCCCGCCGTCGCGAGCGCCCGCGCGATCGCGATCCCGAGCGTTCCCGTCCCTCCCGCCACCAGCGCGACGCGATCCTTGAGGTCCATGGGCCGGGAGTCTATCAGAAACGGTCGGGCGGAAACGCGCTCAGGTCTTGAGTCGCGGGTCGAGGACGTCGCGCAGGCCGTCACCGACCAGGTTCATCGCGAGCACGGTGAGCAGGATGCCGAGGCCGGGGAAGGTGGAGATCCACCACGCCTCGCGCAGATAGTCGCGCCCCTCGCTCAGCATGCGGCCCCACTCCGGCTGCGGCGGCTGGCTGCCCAGGCCCAGGAAGCTGAGCGCGGCGGCGGAGAGGATGGCACCGCCGAGGCCGAGAGTGGCGGTGACGATCAGCGGGGCCACCACGTTGGGCAAGATGTCGCGCACCAGGATGCCGCCGTCGCGCCCGCCGAGCGCGCGCGCCGCCTCGACGTAGAGGTGCTCGCGCGCGGCCAGCACGGTGGCGCGGACCAGGCGGGCATAGCCCGGCACCGCGGAGAGCCCGACCGCAATCATCACGTTGCCGAGCCCGGGGCTCAGCACGCTCACGATGGCGAGCGCGAGCAGGATGCCGGGGAACGCGAGTAGCACGTCCATCACCCGCATGATCAGCGCGTCGAGCCGGCCCCCGTAGTAGCCGGAGACGAGCCCGAGCGGGGCGCCGAGGGCCACCGCGATCGAGACCGAGATCACGCCCACCAGCAGGGAGACCCGCGCACCGTAGACGACGCGACTGCCGACGTCGCGCCCGAACTGGTCGCTGCCGAGCAGAAAGCGGGCGCCGGGCGGCTGGAGCGCTTCGCGCGCCGCGGTGCGGATCGGATCGCGCGCGGCGAGCCACGGGGCGGCCACCGCCATAGTGCCGAGCGCGGCGAGGATCAGGAGCCCGAGCAGGGCGCCCCGCTGCCGCACGAGCGCCGCCGCTGATGTCATCCGATCCGGATCCGCGGGTCGACGTAGGCGTAGGCCATGTCGACCACCACGTTGATCAGCACGTATGCGGTGGCCACGAACAGCACCGTCCCCTGCACCAGCGGGAAGTCCTTGGACAGGATCGCCCCCACGATGAGCCGCCCCAGGCCCGGGCGGCTGAACACGGTCTCCACGATCACCGCCCCGGCGAGCAGGTTGCCGAACTGCAGCCCGAACACGGTCACCACCGGGATCAGCGCGTTGCGCAGCGCGTGGCGCACCACCACCGCGAAGCCGCCCAGGCCCTTGGCCCGCGCGGTGCGCACGTAGTCCTGTCCCAGCACCTCCAGCATGCTCGAACGGGTGAGCCGGGCGATGATCGCGGCCGCGATCGTGCCGAGGGCCACCGCGGGCATCACCAGGTGCGGGAGGTCGCCGCCGCCGGTGGCGGGCAGCCAGCCGAGATGCAGCGAGAACACGAAGATCAGCAGGAACCCGAGCCAGAAGCTCGGCATCGCCACCCCCAGCAGGGCCACGCCCATCGCGGCCACGTCGAGCCACGAGTTGCGCCCGAGCGCGGCGATCAGCCCGAGCGGCACGCCGAGGGCGATCGCCACCACCATGCTGGCCAGCGCGAGCCGGCCGGTGCTGCCGAGGTTCTCGCCGATCTCCGTCGCCACCGGCCGACGGCTGCGGATGGACATCCCGAGGTCGCCACGCAGGGCGTTACCCACGAAGCGGCCGTACTGCTGGAGCACCGGCTCGTCGAGGTGGAGCTGGGCCCGCATCCGGGCGACCTGGTCCGGTGTGGTGACGAACTCGGCCAGCATGATCTTGACCGGATCGCCCGGCACCAGGAACAGCATGCTGAAGACGGCCAGGGTGACCCCGAACAGGACCGGGACGACCGCGAGGAGGCGGCGGCCGACGTAGGTCAGCACGGCGCGGAGCGCGGATCCCGGCTAGCGGCGAATGGTCGCGTCGCTCAGCACCGGATAGGCGTTGAAGTTGTACTTGACCCCTTGCACGGTGGCCCGGAACGCCCACACCGCGAGCTCGTCCACCAGCGGGACGGTGAGGGCCTCGTCGAGCGCCAGCTTCTCGGCCGCGAGGTAGATCGCGCGCCGCCGGGCCGGGTCCGACTCGCGCCGGCCGTCGGCGAGCAGTCCGTCGAGCTTGGCGTTCTTCACGCACGACCAGTTGAAGTTCGCCCCCACCTGCGAGGAGTGGAACAGCGACCAGAGGCCGTCCGGATCGATCGAGCGGAGGAACATCACCGGTCCGTGGGTGGCGCAGCGGTAGTTGTCCTCGTACCACGGCGGCCGCGCCTGGGCCTTGATCTTCACGTCGATGCCCACGTCGCGCAGCGAGGACTGGATGAGCTGCGCGGTGGGATCCGCGCCCCCGCCGTACTCGATGGCGTTCAGCACGATCTCGAGCCGCGCGCCGCCCTTGCTGCGGATGCCGTCGCCGCCGGGCGCCCAGCCCGCCTCCCCCAGCAGCGCCTTGGCCTTCTCGGGATCGAACGGGTAGGCCTGACGGAGGGTGGGATCGTCGAGCATCACCGCGGTGAGCGGCGCGAAGGCCTTGAGCCCGGTGCCGCGGTAGACGGTGGTGAGGAACGCCTCCTTGTCCACCGCGAAGTTCACCGCCCGGCGCACCCGCACGTCGTCGAAGGGTGGCTTGGTGACGTTGAGGAGCCAGATGCGCGGCACGCCCGGCCACGGCAGCTTCTCCACCCGCAGCGCGGAGTCCTTCTCGAGCCGGGGCAGCGACTGCGCGGGCACGAGGTAGATGCCCTGGGTCTCCCCGCTCTCCAGCGTGGTCACCCGCGTGCCCGGCTCGGGTACGAACTTCCACACCACGGTCTCCAGCAGAGCGGGGCCGCTCCGGTCGCTCCACGGCGCCTTCCGCGCGTAGCCGGGGAAGCGCACCATCGTGGCGTGATCCTTGCCCACGTAGTCCTTCATCATGAAGGGGCCGGTGCCCACCGGGCGGGTGTGCACCAGGTCGCCGCCCTCGCGCACCGACTTGGGCGAGACGATCGAGAGCACGCCGGAGGCCACCGAGTTGAGGAAGGGCGAGTACGGGGTCTCGAAGAGCACCTGCACCGTGAACTCGTCGACCACCTTGGAGCCCGCGTAGCTGCCCAGGGCGGCGCGCGCGCCGCCCGCCTTGAACTTCGGATCCACGATGCGGTCGAAGTTGAACTTCACCGCCTCCGCGTTGAAGGGCGTGCCGTCGTGGAACTTCACGTCGCGGCGCAGCTTGAAGGTCACGCTCTTCCCGTCCCGGGCGGTGGTCCACGACTCCGCGAGCCACGGAACGAGCTTGCCGTCGGGGCCGCGGTACAGCAGGTTCTCCGCCACCGAGGCGATGATCTGGTAGGTCACCGCGGAGGGCGAAGCGTGCGGGTCGAGCGTGGGCGGCTCCTGGTCGAGCGCGACGGTCAGGGCGCCGCCGCCCTGGGCGTCGGCGACGCGGAGCGCGCGCACGCCGGGCGAGAGCGCGGCGAGGATGACGGCGATCGCGATCAGCCACTGCCGGGAATGCATAGCCCGCATCGATGGCCTCCTGGGTCCTCGAGTCACCGCACGATCGAGCGGGTGATTCTGCGCCGGGCGACGGTCCGCCGTCAAGGTCGGGCGTGCCAGCCGCCGCCCGCCTTGACTTGCCCATCGGGGCTGCCGATACTCGCGACAGCATGAGCGCCGACGTCCTGCTGCGCGATGTCCGTCCCATGGCGGCGGCCCGACCGGTCGACGTGCTGGTGAGCGACGGCCGCATCGCGCGGCTGGCCCCCGGCCTCGCGCCTCCGCCGGGCGCCTCGGTCATCGACGGCGGCCACGGCATCCTCCTGCCGGCCCTGGTCGACGCGCACATGCACCTCGACAAGACCTTCTGGGGTCGGCCGTGGCGGCCGCACGAGGCCGGCCCCACCACCCGGGAGCGCATCGACACCGAGCGACGCCTCCGGCGCGAGCTGGCCCTGCCCGCGGACCGCCAGGCCGAGGGGCTGGTGCGGCAGGCGGTGAGCCGCGGCACGCTCCACATCCGGAGCCACGTCGACGTCGACACCGAGATCGGCCTCCGCAACTTCGAGGGCGTGATGACCGCGCGCAGCCGGTTGCGCGACACGGTGTCGATCCAGGTGGTGGCCTTCCCGCAGAGCGGCGTGCTCACCCGACCCGGCACCGCCGAGCTCCTGGAGCAGGCGGTCAAGGACGGCGCGGAGCTCATCGGCGGGGTCGACCCCACCGGCATCGACGGCGACGCCGCGGGCCAGCTCGACCGCGTGTTCGCCATCGCGGGCCGCCACGGGGCCGGCGTCGACATCCACCTGCACGACGACGGCGCGGAGGGCGCGGCCCAGATCCGGATGATCGCGGAGCGTACCCGCGCGCTCGGCCTGGCGGGCCGGGTCGCGGTGAGCCACGCCTTCTGCCTGGGCATGGTCGAGGAGCGCGAGCTCGAGGCGCTCCTCGAGCTGCTGCGCGAGCAACGCATCGCGATCATGACCACCGCCCCCGGCGACCGGCCGACCCCGCCGGTGCGGCGGCTGCGCGAGGCCGGGGTCACGGTGGGCGCGGGCTCCGACGGGGTGCGCGACGCCTGGACGCCCTTCGGCAACGCGGACATGCTGGAGCGCGCGATGCTGGTGGCGTATCGCAACGGCTTCCGCACCGATCGCCTCCTCCACGACGCCCTCGACATCGCCACCCGCGACAACGCGGCGGTGCTCGGGCTCACCGGCTACGGCCTGGCCCCCGGCGACCGCGCGGACCTGGTGGTGGTCCCGGGCGAGAGCCTGGGCGAGATCATCGCGATGCGCCCGCCTCGCGCGCTGGTGCTGAGCGGCGGCCGCGTCGTCGCGCGCGACGGCCGATGCGTTCTCTGATCCGCCCGCACCGCGCGCATGCCCAGCTCACCCTCGTCATCCTCTTCCGGCTAGGAGCCAGCCCGACCATGGCACAAGTCTCTCCCGCGATCCTCTCCGACCTCGCGCCGACCGGTACCCTGCGCGTCGGCATCAACCACGGCAACCTCGTCCTCGCCCAGAAGAACGCCACCACCGGCGAGGTGAAGGGCGTGGCGGTGGACCTGGCTCACGAGCTGGGTCGCCGCCTCGGCGTCCCGGTACAGCTCGTGCAGTACGGCTCGGCCGGCCAGATGACCGACGCGCTCGCCGCCGGGGCGTGGGACGTGGCTTTCCTGGCCCGCGAGCCGGGCCGCGCGGGCGAGATCGGCTTCACCGCCCCGCACCTCCTGATCGAGGGCACCTACCTGATCCCGGCCGGCCAGCCCTACGCGCGGGTGACCGACGTCGACCGGGCCGGGGTGCGCATCGCGGTGTCGGAGAAGAGCGCCTACGACCACTTCCTCACCCGCAACATCAAGCAGGCCACGCTGGTGCGCGGGGCGGGCAACAGCGCGGGGCTCGGCCTCGTGCAGGCGGGTCGGGCGGACGTGATCGCGGGGGTGCGCCAGCTGCTGCTGATGGATCAGGCCAAGCTGCCCGGCTCGCGCGTGCTCGAGGACCGCTTCATGGTGATCGAGCAGGCGATGGGAATGCCGCAGGAGCGGCCGGCGGGCCTGCAGTACGCGAAGGAGTTCATCGAGGACGTCAAGGCCTCCGGCTTCGTGGCCCGCGGGCTCGAGAAGTCGGGCGTGCGCGGCGTGCCGGTGGCCCCGGCCGAGAAACCCTGACCGCGCGCCGGGTCAGGCCAGCGGCACGATCGCGTAGAAGCGTGGCCCGCTTCCGACCGAGCGGGTCACGTGGCCGCGGCCGGTGAGGTCCTCGGCCAGCAGCACGTCGCCCGGCCCCACGCGCACCACGGTGCCGTCCCCCACCTGGATCTCGGCGTGCCCGGACAGCGTGATCGAGTACTGCCGGCGCGGCGCGCAGTGCCAGTCCAGCACGTAGCCCGGCGGCGAGACGCGGAACACGATCCCGGCCGCGGCCTGGAGCGCGGTGCCCTCGCCGTGGGCGCCCTCGGTGTCGGTGAAGGGCGTCATGGCGAGCGGCGTCTCCTCCACGTGGGACTCGCCGTCCGCGCCGCTGTAGACCCGCCAGATCCTGGGCATGGCTCTCTCCCGTTCTTCAGAACTGCGCCCGCCGCAGGACCGCCCGCGGCAGCGCGCGGATGACCAGCATGATCGCGCGCCAGATGCCCGGCGCGTAGACCTCGTGGCGGCCGTCGGTCATGGCCGCCACCACTTGTCGGGCCACCGCGTCCGGCTCGCCCGCGAAGGGCGGCACCGGCAGCCCCGCGGTCATCCCGGTGCGGACGAAGCCCGGCTTCACGCACAGCACGCGGACCCCGCGCTCCCGGTAGGCCAGATCGAGCCCGTCGAGGAACACCGCGAGCCCGGCCTTGGACGCTCCGTAGAGGTAGTTGCTGCGGCGCGCGCGGTCGCCCGCCACGCTCGCGAAGGCGCAGATCAGCCCCCCGCCCCGCGCGGCGAGGCGCTCGGCGGTCTGCTGGCAGAGCAGCACCGTGCCGGTGAAGTTGGCGTGGAGCAGCGCGGCCAGGCGCCCGGAGTCCGCGGCCAGCTCCTCCTGACGCGCGAACAGTCCCCCCGTCACCACCAGCGCGTCGACGCGCGCGAGCGCGCGATCCGCCGCGTCGAGGGCGCCCGGGAAGCCGTCGGGCTGGCCCAGGTCGAGGTGGGCGTGGCCGACCGCTCCCGCCGCGCCGCGCGCCTCGAGATCCTGGGCCGAGAGGGTGAGCTCGGCCGGGTCGCGCCCGAGCAGGAACAGGGCGTCGCCCCGCTCCGCGAGCCGGCGGGCCAGCGCGCGGCCCATGCCGCGAGTGGCCCCGACGATGGCCACCTTCACGCGGGGTCCCCGAGCACGCGCACCGACTGGGCGGAGCGGAAGCGGCGCTGCGGGTCCCAGCGGTCGCGCACCGCGCGCCACTCGGGCAGGCGCGGCATCATGCGCGCGAAGTCCTCCGGGCGCGTCACCGCGTCCTTGGCCAGGTAGACGCGGCCGCCGTGCTCGACCACGGTGGCGTTGAGGTCGTGGATGAGGGCCTCGGTCACCGCGCCGCGGTTGGGCAGATCCAGCGCCAGGGTGGTGCCCTCCATCGGGAAGGACAGGTACGCGTCGGAGGCGGGGCCGCAGTCCTTGATCACGGCCAGGAACGAGGCGGCGCCCGCCACCGCCAGGCGCTCGAGGAGGATCGCCACCGGCCGCGGGCCCGCCGCCCGCGGCAGCACGCACTGGTACTGGAGCAGGCCGCGCCGGCCGTAGAGGCGGTTCCACCCGCCCACCGCGTCGAGCGGGTAGAAGAAGACGTCGTGCGACACGATCCGGCGCCGGAGCGCGGTCCCGTGACTCCACGCGTAGAGCCGGTTGAACCAGCGCATGAAGAGCGGGTTCAGCAGCCACTCGGGGGCGTCGAACGGCACGTCGATGTGGCGCGAGCGCGGGAGACGCCGGAGGCCGGCCTCGACCTGGGTCGCGTGCCGGCCGCGCATGAGGATCCCGCGCCCGACGCTCGCGCCGCGGGCCAGGCAGTCGATCCAGCCCACCGTGTAGGGCCAGTGGGCCGCGCTGAGGCGCAGGCCCTCGAGCATCGCGTCGAGGCTCGGCATGCCCTGGGTCTCCAGCACCATCCACGGGCCCTCGATGCGCCCGAGGCGCAGGGTCACGTCGACGATGAGCCCGGTGAGCCCCATGCCGCCCACGGTGGCCAGGAACAGCTCGCGCTCCCGGTCGGGCCCGCACTCCACCCGGCGGCCGTCGGCGGTGCAGAGCGACAGGCGCTCCACGAACGCGCCGAACGAGCCGTCGCGGTGATGGTTCTTGCCGTGCACGTCGCAGGCCACGCACGCACCCACCGTCACGAACTTCGTCCCCGGCGTCACGGGCGGGAACCATCCGCGCGGCACGAACACGCGCAGGATCTCGGCCAGGCTCAGGCCCGCCTCGCAGTGCAGCCGTCCGCTGGCGGGATCGAACGAGCGGATGCGGTCCGCCCGGGTGCTCTCCACCACGAGGCCGCCGGGAGCGTACGGCACCGCCGCGTCGCCGTAGGCGCGCCCGAGGCCGCGCGGCACCAGCGGCTCGCCGCCCGCGGGCAGATCCAGGTGCTCGGGCCGCTCCACCCGGCCGCGCCCGACCGGGTACCGTCCCCAGCCCGCGACATCCTCGAGGGCCGGCTCCGGCGCGGGCGCGATCAGCCGCTCCACCGCGCCATCCACGCGGGCCCCCACACCGGCCCGTAGATGATCACCAGCAGCGCGAGCATCCACAGCACGGTGTTGAGCAGCAGCGCGCGGTCGTTCAGCAGCAGGTCGGACGGGTTGCCGCCCATCTCACGCCGGTAGAGCAGGTAGAGGTAGCGGAAGATGCCGTAGAGCACGAAGGGCAGGGTGATCGGCAGGAGCCGGCTGTGGAACTTGGCCACCGTGTCGGGCGACATCGTGTAGAGCGCGTAGGCGGTGACGGTGGACGCGGTCACCACCGCCACCATCTGGTCGAGGAAGCCCTCGCTGTACTCGGCGAGGATCGGCCGGTGCGCCGCCGCATCGCCCCGGAGGGTCCGGTACTCGTGGCGGCGCTTGCCGAGAGCCAGGAAGAGGGCGATGAGGATGGTGCAGATGACCAGCCAGCCCGAGATCTCGACCCGGATCGCGGCCGCCCCCGCCACCGCGCGCAGCACGAAGCCGGCGGCCACCGTGAGCACGTCGAGGATCACCACGTGCTTGAGCCACACCGAGTACGCGGTGAGGAGCGCCGCGTAGGCGGCCGCCACCAGCCCGAACGGCAGCGAGAGGGTGAAGGCGGCCACCAGGCTGCCGACCAGGAGCACCACTCCCAGGGTGAGCGCGGCGGGAATCGAGAGCGCGCCTCGCGCGATGGGACGGTAGCGCTTGTTGGGATGGAGCCGGTCCTTCTCCACGTCGGCCACGTCGTTGAAGACGTAGATCGCGCCGGAGAGGGCGCAGAAGGTGGCGAAGGCGCCCAGGGCGGGCCAGATCAACGGGGTGAAGAGGCTCTGCGAGAAGATCAGCCCGGCGAAGACGAAGAGGTTCTTGACCCACTGGCGGGGCCGCAGCGCGACGAGCGCGGGGATCAGGGCGCTCACGACGGCCGGGCGGTCCCGGTCAGAGGCGGACCACGTGCGGGAGCTCTCCCAGCGCGCCGGTGGCGTTGCGCGTGTCCACCAGCAGCCGGGCCTCCGAGACCAGGCGCCGCGGCTCGAACTCGGCGTGCGCGGTGAGCAGGAGCACCACGTCGTAGGCGCCCAGATCGGCCTCCTCCCACGGCACCGCCTTCAGGGAGTGCCCGCCGATCGTCACGTGCGGCACGCGGGGGTCGGCGTAGTCCACGTGCCCGCCCAGGCGCACCAGCATCTCGATGATCTCGAGCGCGGGCGAGTCCCGAATGTCGCCCACCCCCGCCTTGTAGGCGACGCCCAGGGCCAGGATCCGCGCGCCCTTCACCGACCGCTCGCGCTCGTTGAGCGCGTCGCGCACCAGCTCCACCACGTAGCGGGGCATGCCCCCGTTGATCTCGTCCGCGAAGGCGATGAACTTGGCCTCGTAGCCGGCCAGGCGGGTGCGCCAGGAGAGATAGTGCGGATCGCTCGGCAGGCAGTGGCCCCCGATGCCGGGTCCGGGCTGGAACGGCATGAAGCCGAAGGGCTTGGTGGCCGCGGCTCCGATCACCTCCCACACCGGCATCCCGAGGCGCCGGCACATGATGGCGAGCTCGTTCACGAGCGCGATGTTCACGCTGCGGAAGGTGTTCTCGAAGAGCTTCACCATCTCCGCCACCTGGGTGGAGGACACCGCCACCACCCGCTCGATGATCTGCCCGTAGAGGGCCTCGGCGAGGCGCCGGCACGCCGGCGTCACCCCGCCCACCACCTTGGGGATGCGTGCGAGGCCCCAGGTCCGGTTGCCCGGATCGATGCGCTCGGGCGAGAAGGCGAGGAAGAACTCGGAGCCGACCCGCAGGCCGTCGCGGCTGAAGCGCGGCAGCAGCACCTCGTCGGTGGTGCCGGGATAGGTCGTGGACTCGAGCACCACCAGCTGGCCGGGCCGCAGGATCGCGGCCACCGCGTCGGCGGCGGCCACGATGAACGAGATGTCCGGCTCCTTCGACTTGCCGAGCGGGGTGGGCACGCAGATGACGATCGCGTCGGCCTCACCCAGGGCCGCCCCGGTGGGATGCACCGCGAGGCGGCCGCTCCGGACCAGCGGCTGGAGGTCCGCGGTCGACACGTCCTCGACCGGGCTCGTCCCCGCGGTCAGGAGCGCGCTGCGCGCGGGATCCGCGTCGACGCCGATCACCCGGAAGCCGGCGCGGGCGAAGCCCACCGCGAGCGGCAGGCCCACGTAGCCGAGGCCCACCACCCCCACGGTGCCGGAGCGGCCGACCAGACGCTCCTCGAGCCGGGAGGCGAGGGCGCCGGGCGCGCTCACCTCACATCACCTCGGCGACCGCGTGCTTCACCGCGTCCACCACGAGGCCGACCTCGGCGTCGGTCAGCTCCGGGAAGCACGGCAGGCACAGCACCTCGGCGGCGGCCTGGGTGGCGGCGGGGAACTCGCGGTCCGCGTTGGGATGGGAGAAGACCGGCTGGGCCGGGATGGTCGCCGGATAGTGGATCGCGGTGCCGACCCCGCGCGCGGCGAGGGCGGCGGCGAGCGCCTCCCGCTTGGCGGAGCGCACCGCGTACTGGTGGTAGACGTGCTGGGCGGGCGGCTGCTCCGCCGGCAGCCCGAGCGGCAGCCCGGCGAGCGCCGTCGAGTAGCGCGCCGCGATCGCGCGCCGCCGCTCGTTCCATCCGGCCAGGCGCCCGAGCTTCACGCGCAGCAGCGCGGCCTGGAGCTCGTCGAGGCGGCTGCAGCCGCCCAGCTCCACGTGGGTGTAGCGCCGCGGCGCCCCGTGGTCGCGCAGCAGGCGCACCCGCTCCGCCACGTCGTCCCGCGTGGTCAGGACCATGCCGCCGTCCCCGCAGCCGCCCAGGTTCTTGGTCGGGTAGAAGGACAGGATGGAGACGTCGCCCCACTCGGCCAGCGGCCGACCGGCGTAGCTCGCCCCCACCGCCTGCGCGGCGTCGGCCACCACCGCCACGCGGCGAGCCCGCGCGAGCTCGCAGAGCGCGTCCATGCGGGCGGGCTGGCCGTAGAGGTGGACCGGCACGATCGCGCGCGTGCGCGGGGTGATCGCGCGCTCGACCAGGGACGGATCCAGGTTGCAGGTCACGGGGTCGACGTCCACGAACACCGGGGTGGCGCCCGCCATCACCACCGTGGTGGCGGAGGCCACGAAGGAGAACGCGGAGGTGACCACCTCGTCGCCCGGCCCCACTCCCACCGCCTTGAGGGCCAGCAGCAAGGCGTCGGTGCCGGAGCCGGTGCCCACCCCGTGGCGCGCCCCGCAGAGCGCGGCCAGCTCGCGCTCGAGGGCCTGCCCCTCGGGCCCGAGCACGAAGCGGCACGAGTCGATCACGCGGGCAGCCGCGGCCAGCAGCTCGTCCCGCAACCCCGCGTGCTGCCGGCCGAGGTCGATCTGGGGGATCATCAGAAGCCCGCGCGGGCGGAGGTGCCGGTCTGCCCCACGCCGAGGAGGTTCACCATGAACCGGAACTCGTTCTCGTCGTTGTGCCGGTTGACGTACTCGGCGCTCACCGACCAGCAGCTGAAGCGCCAATCGATGCCGACCCGATTCTCGATCGCGGTCCCCTTGAGGACGTCCCAGGCCGTGGCGCCCCGGACGTCGAGGTTGCTCAACAGTCTCACCACGGACTCCGCGCGAAGGTACCGGGTGGTGGCCTGCTCATTGAACCGCGGGCCCACCGCGATCTGAAACCGCGGATAGGTCAGCCGGATGTCCGCGTTGGCCTCGCGCAATCCGAGGTCATAGACATTGTACCTGGCGTCCGCACGGAAGCCGATCCTTTGGCTCGGCTGGACCGTGAGGTCTGCGTAGGCGTCTCTGAACGGCCGGGCCCCTCCGTCCATCTTGTACGTCTGGCTTCGCCGACCAGCCGGTCCGGGCCGTCGTAGAACACCGCCCCGGAGCCATCGCCTGCCCGGTGTCCCGGTTCAGCTCCACCCGGTCCGCGAGGAGCCGGCTCTGCCCGCGAACGATCTCCACGTTGCCGACCGCGATCAGCAGGTCCTGGGAGCCGCCCACCTGCTGGATCTGGTCGGCCACCACGGTGGCCTCCTCCGCCCCCGAGCCCACCGTGACGCCGCCCGCCGCCTGCTGCGCCCACGCGGGCGCGGGACCGAGCCAGGCCGAGAGGAGACCGACGAGGAGGAGGCCGCGGCGAAGGAGCGGAGCCCGCGACGGCCTACGGCCGGACATCGGGCGGGCGGGAGCCGAGACCAGCGGCATGAGGCCACATGCTAGCAGCGCGCCCCCGTGGTGAAAAGGACATCCTGCCCGTCGCCGGCTGCGGCAAGCAGGTTGCCGATGAGCGAGAGCGAGCCGGCCACGCAGACGATCCCCGTCCCCGCCAGGTCGGTGGCGCGCGCCAGCGCCGAGGCGGGTCCCGGCACCACGTCCACCGGCACGCCCGCGGCGCCGGCGGGAAGGAGGGCGCGGAGCGTCTGCGGAGCGACGGCGCGGGGGTTGCCGGAGGCGGTGAGCACGATGCGGGCGGCCAGCGGCACGAGGGCGGCGAGGATACCGCCCGCGTCCTTGTCCGCGAGGATGCCGATCACGAAGGTCACCGGGCGCCCCGGGAAGTAGGCTCGCAGCGACGCGGCGAGGGCCCGCGCGCCGGCCGGGTTGTGCGCGCCGTCGAGGATGACCACCGGATCACGACGCAAGATCTGGAACCGGCCCGGCCAGCGCGCGCCCGCGAGCCCGGCGCGGATGGCGGGCTCGTCGGCGCCCAGCGCGCGACCGGCGGCGGCGGCCACCAGCGCGTTGCCGGGCTGGTAGACCCCGAGCAGGCCGCAGGCCACGTCGTCGAGATGCCAGTCCGGGCCCGCCAGATCGAGCCGCTGCACGGTGAGGTCGAAGCCGCGCGGCGTGACGCGGAGCTCGTGCCCCTCGCGCAGCAGCGGCACCCCCACCTCTCGCGCGCGCCGCTCGAGCACCACCGCGGCCTCCGGGTCCTGACGGGCCGACACCGCGACTCCGCTCCGGATGATGGCCGCCTTCTCGCCCGCGATGGCGGTCAGGGTGTCGCCCAGCTCCAGCTGGTGGTCGTAGTCGATGGGCCCGAGCGCCACCACCGCGGGACGCCCCACCGTGGTCGCGTCGAGCCGGCCGCCGAGGCCCACCTCCAGCACCGCCACGTCCACCCGGGAGCGACAGAAGTGATCGAGGGCGAGCGCGGTCCCGGCCTCGAACACGGTCACGTCGAGGCGGGCGATCAGGGTGCCGAGCGCGTCCACCCCGTCGACGAAGTCGGCCTCCGCGATCGGGCGCCCGTCCACCCGGATGCGCTCGCGATAGTCGCGCAGGTGGGGCGAGGTGTAGAGCCCGACGCGCCGGCCCGCGGCCTGGAGGATCGCGGCGAGCATCGCGGCGATCGAGCCCTTGCCGTTGGTGCCGCCGACCTGCGCGATGGTGAAGGCCTGTTCGGGCCGCCCGACCGCGTCCAGCAGCGCCTCGATGCGCTCGAGGCCCGGGCGCATGCCGGCGCGCTCCCCGCCCCGCAGGGCGAGGATGCGGCCGACGGCCTCGGCATAGGTCATGGGGCGGGCGCGGGGTCGCGTCCGCCGAAGAAGGCGAGAATCCGTCGCAGGGTGGGGCGCAGCTCCCGCCGCTCCACGACCGCGTCGACCTGGCCGTGCTCGAGCAGGAACTCGGAGCGCTGGAAGCCCTCGGGGAGCGGCTGCCGGATCGTCTCCGCGATGACCCGGGGCCCCGCGAAGCCGATGAGGGCGCGCGGCTCGGCCAGGATGAGGTCGCCCAGCATCGCGAAGCTCGCGGTCACGCCGCCGGTGGTGGGATCGGTCAGCAGCGAGATGTAGGGAACGCGCTCGGCGGCCAGGCGCTGGAGCGCGGCAGAGGTCTTGGCCATCTGCATGAGCGAGAGGATGCCCTCCTGCATGCGCGCCCCCCCGGAGGCGGCCACGATCAGGAGCGGGATGCGCTTCTGGAGCGCGAGCTCGATGGTCCGGGTGATCTTCTCCCCCACCACCGAGGCCATGCTGCCGCCCAGGAAGCTGAACTCGAAGACCGCGAGCGCGACCGGGTAACCCCCGATGCGCGCGGTGCCGGTGAGCACCGCCTCCTCCATGGAGGACTTGGCGCGCGCCGCCTTGATCCGGTCGGTGTAGCGCTTGGTGTCCTTGAAGCCGAGCGGGTCCTTCGAGCGCATCCCGGCCTCGCGCTCCTCGAAGGAGCCCTCGTCGACCAGCGAGGCGATGCGCTCGCGGGCCGAGATGCGGAACGGGTAGCCGCACTTGGGGCACACTCGCCCCGCGCGGTCCACCTCCGCGCGATAGACGATCTCGCGGCAGGAGTCGCACTTGACCCACAGCCCCTCCGCGATGACGACCTTCTTCGGCCGGTCCTCGTCGCCGTCCTTCCTCCGGCGGAACCAGGCCACCCGCTAGCTCTCCCTTCGCAGCGGGGCCTTGAGCCCGGCCACGAAGTCGCCGACGCGGGTCAGGAGGTCGCTGGAGCCGCCGTGCTGCTCGACCAGGCGCACGATGGCGGAGCCCACGATCACCCCGTCCGCGAGCTGGCCCACCGAGGCCGCCTGCGCGGGGGTGCTGATGCCGAAGCCCACGCACACCGGCTTGGTGGTGATGGCGCGGAGCGCGCGGAGCTGCCCGGCGAGGTCGGGGGCCAGGGTGGCCCGCTCCCCGGTGACCCCGGTGAGAGAGACCATGTACACGAAGCCCTGGCTGGCCCGGGCGATCTTGCGCATCCGCTCGGGGGTCGACGTGGGGGCCACCAGATGGATCAGGTCGAGCCCGGCCAGGGCGGCCTCCCCGCGCAGCGGCGCCGCCTCCTCCGGCGGCAGGTCGGGCACGATCACCCCGTCGATGCCCGCCTCCACCGAGGTCCGGCAGAAGGCCTTGAGACCGAAAGCGAGGACGGGGTTGTAGTAGGTGAGGAACACGAGCGGGACCGTGACCTCGCCCCGCATCTCGCGCACCAGCTCGAGCACCCGCGGCAGCGTCACGCCCGCCGCGAACGCGCGCTGGGTGGCGCGCTGGATCACCGGGCCGTCGGCGAGCGGGTCCGAGAACGGAATGCCGAGCTCCACGACGTCGGCGCCCCGGCGCGCGGCCTCCACCACCAGGTGCCGCGTGACCGCCAGCGAGGGATCGCCCGCCGTGAAGTAGGCGACCAGCGCGCGCTCACGACGGGCCCGCAGCGCGGCGAAGGTCGCGTCGAGACGGGACGGCGAGCGCATCGCCGCCTTCACGCGGCGCCTCCGTGGCCGTAGCTCCCGCGCCCGTCTCCCGGCGCGGCCTCGAGGGCCTGTTCCACGGTGTGCACGTCCTTGTCTCCGCGCCCCGACAGCCCCACCACCACGATCTGGCTCTTCTTCATCCGGGCCGCGGCGCGCATCGCGTGCGCCACCGCGTGCGCGGATTCCAGCGCGGGCATGATCCCCTCGAGCCGGGTGAGGGCCTGGAAGCCCTCGAGGGCCTCGGCGTCGGTCACCGAGACGTACTCGAAGCGACCGGCGTCCTTGTAGTAGGCGTGCTCGGGGCCGACACCCGGATAATCGAGGCCGGCCGAGATCGAGTGTGCCTCCGCCACCTGCCCGTCGTCGTTCTGCAGCAGGTAGCTCATGCTGCCGTGGAGAACCCCCACCGCTCCCGAGCCGAGCGAGGCCCCGTGCTTGCCGGTCTTGATGCCGTGGCCGCCCGGCTCCACGCCCACGATGCGCACGCGCCGGTCCTCGATGAACGGCCAGAAGAGGCCGAGCGCGTTGGAGCCGCCGCCCACGCAGGCCACCAGGAGATCGGGCAGGCGGCCGGTGGCGCGCCGGCTCTGGACCCGCGCCTCCTCCCCGATCACGAGGTGGAAGTCGCGCACCATCATCGGGTACGGGTGCGGGCCCATCACCGAGCCGAGCAGGTAGTAGGTGGTGCGCACGTTGGTGACCCAGTCGCGGAGCGCCTCGTTCACCGCGTCCTTGAGCGTCTTCGAGCCGCTCCCCACCGGCACCACCCGGGCCCCCAGCAGCTTCATGCGGAAGACGTTGAGGGCTTGCCGCTCCACGTCCACCCGCCCCATGTAGACCTCGCACTCGAGGCCGAGGAGGGCCGCCGCGGTCGCGGAGGCGACGCCGTGCTGGCCCGCGCCGGTCTCGGCCACGATCCGCGGCTTGCCCATGCGCTGGGCCAGGAGGGCCTGGCCGAGCACGTTGTTGATCTTGTGGGCGCCGGTGTGGCAGAGGTCCTCGCGCTTGAGGTAGATCCGCGCGCCGCCCACGTGCCGGGTCAGCCGCTCCGCGAAGTAGAGCGGGGTCGGCCGGCCCGCGTAGGTCGTGAGCAGCTCCCGCAGGCGACGTCGGAAGCGCGCGTCGGCGCGCGCGGCCCGGTACGCCTTCTCGAGGTCCACCAGCGGCTGCATCAAGGTCTCGGGCACGAAGCGGCCGCCGAAGCGGCCGAAGTGCCCGCTGGCATCCGGCAGCGCGGCGGGCCGCGCGCGCGCCACGCTCACGGCTGCTCCGCCGCCGCGGCGCGCGCCTCGGCCACGAACCGCCGCACCTTCGCGGGGTCCTTGCGGCCGGGACGCGCCTCCACTCCCGAGTTGACGTCGACGCCGTAGGGCCGGACCCGCCGCACCGCGAGGGCCACGTTGTCGGGGGTGAGCCCGGCGGAGAGCAGCACCGGATGCCGCCGCGCCGCGACCGCGGCCACGTCCCACGGGATCGGGGGCCGCGCCGCCCCCTCGCTCCATCTGGCCGGCGAGTCGAGAAGGAACGCGGCCACCCGGTACTCGGGCATCCGGGCCAGGTCCGCGGCGCCGGCGACCTTCAGGGTCTTGATCAGCGGCAGCCGGTGCTCGAGCAGGTCCTCGGGCGCCTCGTCGCCGTGGAACTGGAGCGCCCCGAGCCGGCACTCCTCCGCGATCGCCTTCACCTGGCCGGCGGGATGGTCCCAGAACACCCCCACCGGGGTCACGAACGGGGGCAGCGTCTCGATGATGCGCGCCGCGGTCTCGGCGGTCACGTGGCGCGGGGTGCCCGGCACGAAGATGAAGCCGAGGGCGTCGACGCCCGCGTCGACGCACCGGCGCGCGTCGTCGAGGCTGGTGATGCCGCACAGCTTGATCCTCATCGCGGCGACCGCTCCCGCACCCGCGTGACCCTCATCGCGGCGACCGCTCCCTCACCCGCTCGATTCTCATCGCAGGGACAGCTCGCGCACAGTCGCCGCCACGTCGGGCGCGCGCAGCAGCGTCTCGCCCACCAGGACCGCCCGCGCGCCCGCCGCCACCACCTGCGCCACGTCGGCGCCGGTCCGCAGCCCACTCTCGCTCACCGCGACCGGCCCCGGCGGGATCTGGGGCAGGAGCGCGAGCGACGGGGCCAGGCTCGTGGTGAGGGTCTGGAGATCGCGGTTGTTGACGCCGATCACCGGCGGGTGCAGGCGCAGGGCCCGGTCGAGCTCGCCCGCGGTGTGGACCTCGACGAGGGTGCCGAGGCCGACGCCCTTGGCCGCCGCGAGCAGGTCGCCGAGCGCGGCGTCGTCGAGCGCGGCCACGATCAGCAGCACCGCGTCGGCGCCCGCCTCGCGCGCCTCCCAGAGCTGGTACTCGTCGACGATGAACTCCTTGCGGAGCACCGGCACCGGGATCGCGCGGCGCACCCGCACCAGGTCGTCGAGGCTGCCGTGGAAGTAGCGCGCGTCGGTCAGGACCGAGACCGCGGCCGCGCCGGCCCCCGCGTAGATGGTGGCCTGGGCGATGGGGTCGAGGTCCCCGCGGAAGACGCCCTGCGAGGGCGACGCCCGCTTGACCTCCGCGATCAGCCGGACGCGCTCGTCCCCCGCCGGGCGCAGCGCGGCCTCGAAGTCGCGCGCGGGGGGGAGGCCCCGGCAGGCCGCCACCAGGTCACCCCCCGGCCGCTCCGCCCTGAGCGCAGCCACCTCGCCGCGCTTGTGGGCGACGATCTCATCCAGGACGCCCATGCGGCTAGTAGTCGCCGCGGAGCCCGGGGTTGCGCGCCGCCGTGATGTCGATGCGGGCCATCTGCTCCATCACGTACTCGCGCAGGGTCCGCGGGGGCGGCAGGTCGCGTACCAGGCGCCCGGCGGTGATCAGCGGCTTGAGCAGCGCCTCCGCGGGACGGCCGTCGGGGCCCACCGGCGCCGGCGCGGCGGCGGGCAGCACCGTGTTCTGGATGGAGCCCGGGAAGCGCCACACCTGCTTGGCCCCCGAGCGCTTGCCCCGCTTGGCCATCGGCACGCCCTCGATCTCCATGATGTCGAGCGCGAACGAGAGCACCGGGGCGTTGGCGATCGAGGTACCGACCCCGTAGCCGTCCACCAGCGGGTTCAGGTGGAGGATCTCGTACTCGTCGATGCCGCCCGAGGCCAGGATCTTCACGTGCGCGTGGCCGCGCAGGTCGAGCTCCCAGCGGACCTCCTCGAGGATCTTGTAGAAGTCGCCGCGCCGCGAGGAGGGCGTGTCGAGGCGCACCGCGTAGAGGTCACGGCCGAGCGCCTCCGCGACCCGGATCGCCTCGAACTTCTCGTCCTGCAGGGTGTCGACGAGAGCGACCCGGCGTACCTTGGGATCGACCACCTCGTGGAAGGCCTGCAGGGCCTCGACGGTGTCCCCGAAGAGCAGCACCAGCGCGTGCGGGATGGTGCCGGTGGGGTCGGCGTCGATCAGCTCGGCGGACTTGGTGACCGCGACCCCGTCGCAGCCGCCCACGAACGCGTTGCGCTCGATCATGGGCGCCAGCGCGGGGTGCATGCGGCGCGCCCCGAAGGAGATCACCTGCCGCGCGCCCGCCGCGCGCTTGCAGCGGGCGGCCTTGGTCGCGATGCCGGAAGCCTGGCAGAGGAAGCCGAGCAGGGCGGTCTCGTACTTCGCCCACTCGGGGTAGATCCCCTCGATGAGGAGCACCGTGTCCTCGGGCCCGAAGAGCGTGCCCTCGTCCATGGCCCAGACGTTCACCGGCAGGCCTTCCAGCAGCGCAGCGGCCTCCTCGATGCCGGCGAGCACGCCGAACGTCCAGTCGGGCTGCGGGAAGCTCTTGAGCCGGATCTCCGCCTTGACGTGCTTGTTGAGACCCCGGGCGTGCAGGATCTCGACGGTGCGATCGAAGTAGACGTCCGAGACCTCGCCGGCCTTGATCTCGGGCTCTGAGGCCGTGTGGAAGGCGCGCTTTGGGCTCTTCATAAAAGTGCCGACACCTCCCGGCCCTGAAATAAAGTGCACGGATTGTCCCAGAATCCCCCCGGGAAGTCAATGAACAGAGCGGCCACCGCGTCGGACAAACCCTTGCCCGGCAAGGCAATTTCCCGACAGGTGCCTACAGGTCGAGGCTCTTCAGGTACTCGCGGAAGGCGTCGGAGAGGTCGGGCCGGGCCAGCGCGAACTCGACGGTGGCCTTCAGGAAGCCAAGCTTCTCGCCGGTGTCGTGGCGCTTGCCCTCGAACTCCACCGCATAGATCGGCCGGCGGCCTCGCAGGACGCGCAGCCCGTTGGTGAGCTGGATCTCGCCGCGGGAGTCCGGCGCGGTCTCCTTCAGGATCGAGAAGAGATCCGGGGTCAGCACGTAGCGCCCGATGATGGCCAGGTCCGAGGGCGCATCGCGCGGGTCGGGCTTCTCCACCAGGTCCTGGACCTCGTAGACGTTGGCCCCGAGGCCGCGGGCCGCGATGACCCCGTAGCGCCCGATCTCCTCCCGCGGCATGCGCATCACCGCCAGCACCGGGCCGCCGTGGCGCTCGTACACGTCGATGAGCTGGCGCATGCACGGCACCCGCGACACGATGATGTCGTCGCCCAGGAACACGCCGAACGGCTCGTCGCCCACCATCGACTTCGCGCAGAGGATCGCGTGGCCGAGGCCGAGGGGCTCCTTCTGGCGCACGTAGGAGACGCTGGCCAGCTCGGAGATGGTCTTGATCTGGGCCAGCTCCTCGAGCTTGCCGCGATCCTGCAGGTAGTACTCGAGCTCGAAGGCGGCGTCGAAGTGATCCTCGATCGCGCGCTTGTTCCGGCCGGTGACGAGGATGATCTCCTCGAGGCCGGAGGCCACCGCCTCCTCCACCACGTACTGGATGGTGGGCTTGTCCACCAGGGGCAGCATCTCCTTGGGCTGGGCCTTGGTGGCGGGCAGGAAGCGGGTCCCGAGACCGGCGGCGGGGAAGACGGCCTTGCGGACCTTCATCGAGACTGACGATACACGAGCGTCGGAGGAAAGGAAACGGGTCAGGCCGACGGCGCCTCGTCGGGGGTGCGGACCGGGATGCCGAGCGTCTCGATCCGGTACCCGAGGCTGCGCTGGGAGACCCGGAGGATCTTGGCCACGCGCGCCTGCACCCCGTGGGTCTGCTGGAGCGCGGCCAGGATCATCCTCCGCTCCCACTCCGCGAGAGCCTCGTCGAGCGAGCCGCCCGCCAGGGCCGGGCCGCTCTCCGCCGCGGGCCGCGCGCCGGACCGCGGGCGGGAGGTGCTCGGGCGTGATCACGCCGTCGGAGAGCACCATCGCCCCCCCAGCACGTGCTGCGTTGCCCGGCCACAAAGATCCTCGTCGTCCTCCGTGATCACGATGCGCTCGCTCATCGCGGCGCGATCAGAAGGACCGGCGCAGGCCGACCTGTGCGTCGAAGCTGCGGCTGAGCCACATCGGCACCGGCACTCCGGTGTCCAGGCCCCAGATCGTGAGCGGCCACGTCCGGTAGGTCCAGCCGAAGTTGACCTTCACCAGCCCGCCCTCCGCGGTGACCTTCAGGCTCGGGGCGTCCACCATCACCCCCTGGCGCCGCGCGCCGGTCAGCACGGTGGCGCGCAGGTCGGCGAGGAAGTCGGAGGAGAACAGCTCGCTCGGGTTGCGCTGGCGCTGGCGGTCCGCCGCGTCGCGGAACGCGTCCTCGGTGATGCTGTTGGTGGTGAAGTAGGAGGAGACCGCCTGCATGCCGTTGTAGCCGACCCAGATGAACAGCGCGATCCAGAACGAGGCGAGCAGGATCGAGCGCACCCGCATACGTCGAGTGTAGACGTTTCCCCTCGGCGGCAGCAACTTCCGTTGTGCTACGCTCGAACCGGTGCGATCTCTCGCCGCCTCCTGGCGCGTGCTCCTCGCCGGAAGCCTGGCCGGTCTGGCCGTCGTGGTGCTGGCCGCCGTCAATCCCCTCCGCTTCTTCGAGATCGCCGAGCTCAAGGCCCTCGACGCGCAGTTCTCGGTGCGCGGGCCTCGGGAGCCCGCCTCCCCCATCGTGGTGGTCACGATCGACGAGGACGACTTCGACGGCCTGAACCTGGCCTGGCCCTGGCCGCGCGCGGTCCACGCCAAGTTCCTCGACATCGTGGGCCGCGGGCAGCCCGCCGCGATCGGCATGGATATCCTCTTCACCGAGCCGTCCCTGCACGGCGCCGACGACGACCGGGCGCTGGGAGCCGCGGTCGACCGGGTGCGGGACCGCCTCGTGCTGGCCGCCGCCCTCACCACGGTGGGCGATGCCTCGTTCGTGAAGCAGGCGCTCAACCCGCCCATTCCCGAGGTTCGCGGCAAGGCCAGCTTCGGCTCCGCGGACTATGACTCCGACGCCGACGCCTTCGTTCGCCGCGCGACCCTGCGGCGCGACTTCCAGGAGCGCGACTGGCCGGGCTTCGACCTCCTGATCTACCGGCTCGCCGAGAAGGCGGGCCTCGCGCGCGGGCCGTCACCGACGGGCCGCGAGCTGATCGTGAACTACCGCGGCGGGCCGGGCTCGTTCCCCATGGTGGCGTACCATCGCGTCGTCACCGGCGAGGTGCCGCCCGAGGTGTTCGCGGGCAAGATCGTGCTGGTCGGTGCCACCACCCCCACCCTGCACGACATCTTCCCCACCCCCTTCGCCTCCCAGTCCGGCATGCCGGGGGTGGAGATCCACGCCCACACGCTCGAGACGATGCTGCAGGGCATCCCCCTGCGCCGCGCCTCCCGGCTCCTGGTGCCGGTGGTGGCGGTGCTGGCGGGCGCGGCGGCGGCGTGGACCGCCACCGCCCTGCGGCCCCTGCCCGCCTTCGGCCTGGTCGCGGCCGCGGCGGCCGCCTACCTCGCGAGCAGCCACGCCGCGTTCGTGTGGGCGCGCTACTGGGTGGAGGTCGTGCCGGTGCCGCTCGCGCTCCTGATCACCTACGCGGGCACGGTGGCGAAGAACTTCACCCAGGAGCAGCGCGAGAAGCGACGCCTCTCTCGCTTCTTCTCGCCGGACGTGGTGGCCGAGATCGTGCGCCACAAGGACGACAGCACGCTGGCCGCGAGCCGGCGGCGCATGACCGTGCTGTTCTCCGACATCCGCGGCTTCACCTCGATGTCGGAGAAGATGCAGCCGGAGGAGGTCGTCACCTTCCTGCGCGAGTACCTCACGGTCATGACCGACGCGGTGTTCAAGCACGGCGGCACCGTCGACAAGTACATCGGCGACGCGATCATGGCCCTCTACAACGTGCCGCTGGAGGCGCCCGACCACGCGATGCGCGCGGTGCGGACCGCGCTCGAGTTCCAGGAGCGGGTGCGGCCGCTCGCGGAGCGCTTCGCGGCGCGCCACGGCGGCCAGCTCGCGTGCGGGGTCGGCATCCATACCGGCGACGCGGTCGTCGGCACCATCGGCTCCGAGCAACGGCTCGAGTACACCGCGATCGGCGACACCATCAACCTGGGCTCCCGGCTGGAAGGCCTCACCAAGGAGTTCAGCGTGCCGATCATCATCAGCGAGGCGACCTACGACCTCGTGCGCGACCACTTCGGCGCCCGCGATCTGGGCGAGGTCACCGTGAAGGGCAAGGCGATCCCGGTGAAGATCTACGCGGTGCTCGGCCCGATCGGCCCCGACCCCGCCGCGGCGGAAGCGCCGCCGACCGGCTTCAACTCCCGGCGCGCGCCGCGGCGTCAGCGCGCGGGCCGCGTCTCCATCTCGGACGGCGAGCTCACCGTGACCGCGGAGACGAGCGACCTCTCGCGTACCGGTGTCGCGCTACGCGCCGTCCCCCGGCGCCTCGAGCCGGGCGAGATCGTCGCGCTCCAGCTCGACCTCGCCCCCGGCGCCCCCCCGATCCCCGTCGAGCGCGCCGAGGTCATGTGGTCGCGCAAGGACACCGCCGGCCTCCGCTTCGTCGACCTCTCCCCCGCCGCCCGCACCGCCATCGACCACCTCACAAAAACCTGACCGCGCGTGGGCGCACCCCCGATGGCCGCAACGCCCGGCCCGACGCCGGACATCGATCCCGAGGCAGTCAGCTGAACGTCGACTTGGGGCGGGGCGGGGCGGGGGAGGGGGGCTGCCTCCCGGGAACCGTGTCTTCTGCGGGAAGGCGAAGCGCAACGCGGTCCGTCTCGTGGCTCGAACGAGACGGCGCAACGGGACAGCGACTCAGCGTGTTCCCGGGAGGCAGCCCCCCTCCCCACCCCCGCCCCGCCTCGAAGCCGACTTCAGCCGCGCGCGGCGGAGAGCTGGATGCCGATCGCCTGCTCCAGGTAGTCGAGGTCGAACGGCTTGGGCACGTAGTCGGCGGCCCCGAGCTGGAGCAGCCGGGAGGTGGTCTCCACGTCCTCGTTGACCGTGACCATGATGACGGGCAGCGTCGGCCAGCGCCGGGCGACCTCGCGCAGCGTGCCCGCCCCGTCCAGCTCGGGCATGTGCATGTCGAGCAGCACCAGGTCGGGCTTGAAGGTCTCCAGCGTGGCGAGCCCGAGGCGCCCGTTCTCGGCCACGCGCACCTCGAAGCCCTTGCCGGTGAGGAAATGCTCCATCAGCTTGCGGACCTCGGGCTCGTCGTCGACCACGAGGATCTTCTTCGGAGGCATGGTCGATAGTACCCCCCGGGCGTTTTTTCGGTCAATTTCGGGAGGCCGGGCGGACGACGGCACGCGGCCGGGCTCAGCGAATCTGGATGACCTCGTTGGGGACCCCGAGACGCGCCACCTCCCGGCTCGCGTCCTCCGCCTCCGCGCGGGAGGCGAAGTTGCCGTGGCGCAGGCTCACCTGCCCCGCCCGGGTGGGCTCGGTGGCCACCCGCGCGTCGTAGCCCGCGGCGCGCAGCTTCTCGGCCAGCTGCACCGCGGTGCGCAGCGGCGTGGGCGTGCCGACCCGGATCGTCACCCCGGTGCGGCCGACCAGCAGCACGCCCGAGCCGTAGCCCTCCTTCTGCAGGCGCTCCACCGTGGCCTGCCCCTCCTCGGCATCCTTGAGCGAGCCGACCACCACCGCGAAGAGCTTGGCGGGCACCTGCTGCCGGAAGCGCACCGTGGAGAAGCCGGCCTGGTTCAGCTTCGTCTCCACGCGCTCGGCGTCCTCCGGCACCGCGAAGGTGCCGAGGGCGAGTGCATAGCGGACAGGCGCCGGCACGGGCGCGCCGGAGGCGGCGGGGTCGCGCGCAGCCTCGCGCGGCTCCTCGCTGCGCTCGCGGGCGGCCGGCGGGGCCGGGGTGGGCGCCGGCGGGGCGGGCGCGGCCGCCACCGGCGGCGAGCTCGGGGTCGGGGCGGGCGGCGGGATGGACGACGGGGCCGGAGCCGCGGCCGCGGGGGTGGGCGCCGAGGGGTCCACCGGCGGGACGGACACCGACGGGCTGACCGGGGCCTCGCCACCGGCCGACGGGGCGGAAACGACGGGCCCGGGGGCGGACTCGTCGGGCAGCCGAGACGGTGCCCACAGCTGCAGCAGCCGGTGGATCCCGCCCCCTGGCCCCGGCGACAGGAAGTGGTCGCCCCAGCGGACCAGGGCCACCAGCAGCAGGGCGAGCGACGCCAGGAGCAAGAGGCCGGGCCAGACGTGACGATATCTCACTGGCTTCCTTGACAGTGCGCGGCGGTGGTCGCTATCATCCGGTCGCTTTCGCGGGGCCGTTGTCCGGACCGCCGCGGGGGCTCCCTGCTAGAGTGTAGACATGAACCGCCGCCTGGTGTTGATCACCGTGATCGCCGTGCTGATGATCGCCGCGGCGGGCGGCGGCTACCTCGTGCGCGGTCATCTCGGCCGCGGGGGCGCGGCGACTCCCTCGAGTCCACAGGCCGCGACCGGCATCGCGCTGGCCGAGAACCTCCAGATGGGCTTCGTCGACGTGGCCCAGCACGTGCGGCCGGCGGTCGTCCACCTCGGCACCATCCAGCGGGCGAAGCAGCGGCGCGGGCCGAACCTGCCCCAGGGTAACGACGACCCCTTCTTCCGTGATTTCTTCAATCAGTTCTTCGGCTCCGAGGGACCCGACTCGCGCTCCGAGTTCCGCCGGCCCGGCCTCGGGTCCGGGGTCATCATCGACAAGCGCGGGCTGGTCCTCACCAACTTCCACGTCGTCAAGGGCGCCGACGAGATCCTGATTCGTCTCTCCGACAAACGAGAATACCGCGGACAGATCCTCGGAACCGACCCGAAAACGGACCTCGCGCTGGTCAAGTTCCAGCCCGACCACGAGCTCACGGTGGCCAGCCTGGGCAACTCCGACGCCCTCCAGGTGGGCGAGTGGGCCATCGCCATCGGCAATCCGTTCGGGCTGGACCAGACCGTGACGGTGGGGGTGATCAGCGCCACCGGGCGCTCCGACGTGGGCATCGCCACCTACGAGAACTTCATCCAGACCGACGCCTCCATCAACCCGGGCAACTCCGGGGGCCCGCTCGTGAACCTCAAGGGTCAGGTCATCGGGGTGAACACCGCCATCGTCGCCGCCGGCCAGGGCATCGGCTTCGCGATCCCGATCAACATGGTCAAGCGGGTCGTCGACCAGCTGGTGGACAAGGGCAAGGTGGTGCGGGGCTGGCTCGGGGTGGCGCTGCAGCCTCTGTCCCCCGACCTGGCCCAGAGCCTCGGGCTCGACGGCACCACCGGTGCGGTGGTCGGCTCCACCATCGCGGGGAGTCCCGCGGCCCAGGCCGGGCTCGAGCAGGGCGACGTCATCGTGGCCTTCGACAAGACGCCGGTGGAGGACTACCGGCACGTCCAGCGGCTGGTGGCCGAGACCCGAGCCGGCAAGAACGTCACGCTCCAGATCGTCCGCAAGAAGCAGAAGATGGACGTGACGGTGATGATCGCGGAGACGCCCGAGGACTCGGGCCGGCGCGCGCCCGCCGGCCCCCCCGCCAAGAGCAACTGATCGGCGGCGGCCGGCCCGCCTAGGCCACGAACGGCGGGATGGGCGGCACGTCGACCTGCCGCGCCTTGACGTCGCGCACCCCGTCCACCGTGCGGGCCACGTCCATGGCCTCGTCCATCGCCGCGGTGCCCTCGAGGGTCACCACCCCGCTCCTGGCCTCCACCGTGATGCGGTACTTGCGCGTCTCGGGGTGGCCGGCGAGCGCGACCTGGACGCGCGAGGCGAGCGAGCGATCCGCCACCAGCTGGGCGCTCTCGGGCCTGGTCGCGAGCTCGGGCTGGCCGACCACTCCCGCGAGCAGGCTCACCGCCGCGCCGACCGAGAGCTTCTCGGTGTTGATCACGAGGTCGTAGAGCGACGGGTCGGTGATGCTCACCTCGTAGAGGTAGCGCATGCGCCCGGCCTTCTCCGCGTCGTCACGGCGCACCAGCTCGGTCACGGTGCGCGGGTTGGTCTGCTCCCCCATCGGCCCCGCGAGCTTCTTGGCGAGCCGCTTCACCCGCACGTCGAACGGCGCCATCACCCGCACCCGCAGGACGTGCGGGATGCCGCGCAGCAGCCACTGGCCGCCGCGGCCCATCAGCACCACGTTGTCCTGCTCCGCGAAGTCGTAGAGCGCGGTCTGGATGACCGTGATGTAGCGGCGGGTCTCCGCGTCGAAGCGCTCGAAGAGCGAGGGCTTCGACTCGTCGAGGTGAGAGAGCTTCTCCTCGAGCAGCCCGTAGCGGGTGGCCGCGTTGGAGATGAGCTCGTGATCCACGTAGCGCGAGCCGAGGCGGTCGGCCAGCTGCTGGCCGATCTCCGGGCCGCCCGCGCCGATCTCGTGCGAGATGGTGACGATGGCCATGGCGTGTCACTCCTTCCGGTACTTCGCCTTGAGCGCCGCGGGGGCAATGGCGATGCGCTTGCCGGCGACGTCGTCGAGCACGTAGATCTCGTCGGCCAGGGTCCCGCTGGCGAAGACCTCGAAGACCTCGAGGGCCTCCTCGAGCGTGCTGCCGGCCGGGCGCCCCTCCATCAGGCGCTCCACGTCGTCCCGCTTGAGGCGCACGGTCAGCTCCGGACCGGGGCGACTCGACGGGACCGCGGGCACTGCCGGGAGACCTGGGACATGCGCGTGCCCTCCTCGCGCGGGCGATGGACTGGGATACTCAAGTATCAGGAAACCCCCGACAAGACAAGGGGTCTCCGCCCGACGCCGTGCCCCCCTGGCCTCATCCGGGCCTCCGATGGCAGGATAGGGAGACCGATGTGGCGCGCCCGGCTCCTGATGGCCGCGATGGCCCCGGCGCTGGCCTTCCTGGCCGGCTGCTCGACCGCCGTCGTCACTACCCGACCGGCGCCGGTCCCGGCACCCGGGCCGCCCGCCGAGGGATACGAGGAGGTCGGTGTCGCCTCCTGGTACGGCACCCAGCACCACGGCAAGCGCACCGCGAGCGGAGAGCTCTTCGACATGAACCAGCTCACCGCGGCGCACCGCTCGCTCCCCTTCGGGACGCGCCTGCGGGTGATCAACCGGGACAACAACCGGTCCACCGAGGTGCGGGTCAACGACCGCGGCCCCTTCGTGAAGGGCCGCATTCTCGACGTCTCCTACGCCGCGGCCCGCCAGCTCGGCGCCCTGGGATCCGGCACCTTCCCGGTGCGCCTCCGCATCATCGCCCTCCCCACCACCCGCGCCGACGCCACCCCGGATACCCAGGACCTCACACCCCGCCTTGCGTCTCTCCCCTCGCTACTCGCTCAGACATCCAAGCTCTTGCGAGCGCCTTCGACATTCGCTCGCCCGTAGCGATCCCACGCTGAACAGTTCCTCGTGGCGGCCGACCGCCGCGCGCGATGCAGAGAGCATCATGCCCGCTACCGGACAGACTGCGAGACGCCTTGGACTCGAGTCCTGGCCACCGGGGACGGCGGGGGGCGAGAGGCGGCGGGGGGTCGCCCCGGAACCGTGTCTTCTGCGGGTCAGCGAAGCGCAACCCACCCCATCTCGTGGCCCGCAAGAGACGACGCACCGGGACGCGACTCAGCGTGTTCGGGGGCGCCCCCCCGCCGCCTCTCGCCCCCCGCCGTCCCTCGAGCCCGAGGCCGCGAGTCCGAAGAACGAACGGAGGTGTTACCGCCGCGAAGGCGGACTGATGATGCGATGAACCTCGATCGCCTCCGTGATGTTCTTCAGCCGCTCGCGCCCCACCCGCTCCATCCGGTAGCGCCCGCCGAGCCGGCGCACCGTCTCGGGCCCGGCCAGGATCTCCCCGTCCCCCGCCGCGCTCGCCAGCCGCGCGGCCAGCGTGGTGACGATGCCGCTGGCCGTGAACGTCCACCGCGTGCCGCGGCGGCCCTCGAAGCGCGTGGAGCCCACGAGGCCGGGCCCGGAGTTGATCCCGACGTGGATGGCGAGCGGGTGGTCGTGCTCCTTCTGGTTGAGCGCCTCGGTCAGGGCGAGCAGCATCAAGGCCGCGTTCACGCTGCGGGCGGCATGCGCGACCGGATCGCCGTCCTGGAAGATGGCCATGAAGCCGTCGCCCGAGGTCTCGTTGATGTCGCCGCCCGCGTCGGTGATGCGATCCAGGAAGCTGCCGAAGTAGCGCTCGACCAGCGCGTTGAGGTGGGCGGGGTCGACGCTCTCGGCCAGGCGGCTGTAGCCGCTGATGTCCACGAACAGCACGGTGACGTCGCGCTCCTGCTTGTCGAGGTCGGGCGCGTCCGGGTTGGCGAGCACGAGGCGACGCACCGCCTCCGGCACGAACTTGGCGAAGTGGTCCTGCACCCGGGTCAGCTCCTTCAGGCGCTGATCCAGCTCCCCCTTGCGGGTCAGCGCGCCCTGGATGCGGGCCACGAGCTCCCGCTCGTCCACCGGCTTGACGAGCACGTCGTCGGCCCCGTGCTCGAGCAGCTTGACCCGGTTGTCGATGCCCTCGAGCGCGGTCATGACGATCACCGGGATCAGCCGGGTCGCGGGCCGCTCCCGCAGGCTCCGGCACACCGCGAAGCCGTCCATGGTGGGCATCATCACGTCGAGGAGGATCAGGTCGGGCGGATCGTTCAGGGCCTTCTCGACGGCCTCGCCCCCGTCCCCCGCGCTGGCGGTCCGGTAGCCCAGCCGATGGAGGACGTGCTCGAGGTACCGGACGATGTCCGGCTCGTCGTCGACGACGAGCACCTTGAATTCTTGCGTCATCGGCGTGGGCAGTCTAGCAGACATGCCCCGGGGCCGGGCCGTCGCGCGACGAGATGACACCGGCCCCGGGCGGTGCGAGCGGGCGGCGCTAGGAGCGGGCGGGCGGCACGCGGAACGGAGTGTGGCAGGTGCCGCAGGCGTTGCGGCCGAAGTCCTTCACGATGTCCTGCGTCGCCTGCTCGTTCTTGGCCTTGGCCGCATCCCGCAGCTTCCCGGACTGGGTCTCGAGGTTCTTCGCCGCCGCCTGGAACTCCGGCCACTTCTGCCAGATCTCCGGCTTGGCCTTCGACTTCTCGGTCCCCGAGCCCTCGGGGAAGTACATCGGAATGTGCGGGGCGTAGAGGGAAATGTTCTCCGCGTTGACCGCGATGCCCTCGATGTTGCCCGCCTTGGCCTTGGCCTGGATGTCGGCCCAGTTGGCGCCGATCGATTTCATCAGGCGCTGGCGATCCGCGACCACGTCGCCGCTGCCCATCTTGGACATCGACTTGCCCGCGCACCCGGCCAAGAGCCGAGCGAGAGGCCGCCGATGACGATCATGCTGGCGCTGAAGGTGAGTCGACCGTTCATCGTCCCTCCTGTGGCGGATCGGGCCGCGCCGGCGGTCTCCGATCCGGCTGGTGATGAGTGGCGCTAGTCGATCTTGTTCTTGACCGCCGGGATCGACTTCAGATACTTCGCGATCGCGAGACGGTCGGCCTTGGTGAGGTCCTTGTAGCCCGCGGAGGAGCCCTGGATGACCTCGGCCATCAGTCCGCCGGCCACGTCGCCGTCAGGCCGGTTGCCGCTCTCGAGATAGTCGGCGATCTGCTCCTCGGTCCAGCCGCCGATGCCGGTGTCGCGGTCCGGCGTGATGTTCGGGACCGCCGAGCCCTCGGGTCCCTGGCCCTTGGGCGCGCCGGCCAGGAACCGGCTGTTGTCGGTGGCCATGGTCATGGTCCGCGGGGTGTGGCACTCGCCGCAGTGGGTCACCGCCCGCGTCAGGTACTCGCCGCGAGCCACCCCCGCGGTAGGCGCGGAGGCGGGGGGATTCTCCCGCGGCGCGAAGGTCGCGAGCCACGCGGGCAGGAACACGCTCTCGAACATCGGCACCGCGATCTTCTTGGCCGGCGTCGGCTTGCTGGACGGCGGGACCGAGCGGAGATAGGCGACCACGTCCTTCAGGTCCTGCTCGGCCATGCCGTTGAACACGGTGTACGGATGCACCGGGATCAGCCGCTCACCGTTCGGCCGTCGGCCGGCACGGATCGCGGTGATGATCTGCTCGTCGGTCCACTTCCCGATCCCGTTGGCCGGATCGGGCGTGATGTTGGAGGAGTATACGGTGCCGAACGGACCGTCGTACTTGCGCCCCCCCGCGTTCAGGACGCCGCCCTTGGGCTCGGTATGGCAGCCACAGCCCGCCGCCGCGCCGAAGATGTACTTCCCGCGCGCGATCTGGTCCCGGCTCTGGGCGGCCGCGGGAGAGGCCGAGGCCAGGATCAGGAGCATCACCGCCGCCAACTGGCCGAAGCGAAAGACACACATCTGGCGTCGTGCCATCAAACTCTCCGTGAGCCGAGTGGGTTCCCGCGTGGCGAAAATACCACGGCCCCCGGCCGGGCCGCGGGTCAGCTGACGCCGGAGGGCCGCCGGCGGGGCTCCCGCACGCGCCCGAGCAGGACCCCAGCCGAGATCAGGGCGCCCATGCCCGCGGCCAGGAAGACTGCGGGGAAGCCCACGAGGTCGGCCATCAGCCCCGCGAGCAGCGGGGCCCCGAACGCCACCGGGGTCGTGAGCGTGGTACCGAGCCCCACGTAGGTGGGACGCGCCGCCGGACCGGGGGCGAACTCCAGCAGCACGTTGAGGCCGGAAACGTTTACCGCGGCCAGCTGGACGCCCTGCAAGAGGAAGACGAGCGTGAAGACCTCGAGCGAGGGCGCGGACAGAGCCAGCACGTTGGCCCCGAGCAGCGCGCCCGTGCCGATGACGAGCGACGCCACGTGGCCGGACCGGTCGGCGAGGGATCCCAACGCCAGGTTGCCCCCGATCTGCCCCGCGAGCAGCGCGGTGGTGAACAGGCCGACCGACCAGTCCGGGGCGCCGAAGCGCCGGAGCGCGTACACGGTGAAGAACGCGGAGGCCATGTTGCCGACGAAGCCGAGGCCGCGCGCGAGGAGATACCAGGCCAGGTTGCGATCCTCGCGCAGAACGCGGCCCGCCCGGCGCAGATAGACACCGAGCGGCACGGCGGCCTCCACCGTGGCGGCACGCGGCTCGCGCACCTGCGCGAGCGCGACGTAGGACAGGGCCATGAACAGCGCAGAGAGGACGAAGCAGACACCGTAGCCACGGGGCGCCGGCATCCGGGCCAGCACCCACGCGGTGACCACGCTGCCCAGCACGCCGCCGAGACCGCCCAGCAGGCTCGACACCGCGAAGAAGCGGCCGCGGAGGCCGACCGGGATCGCGCGACCCACGATGTCCATCCACGCCGGCATGAGAAGCCCACCCGCACTGGTGATGACCAGCAGCATCGCCAGGGTGAGCACGAGTGCCAGGGCCGGCGCGGCGGGCGCCACGAAGAACGCCACCGCGGCCAGCAGCAGGAACGGCAGCCGCTCCCACACCGTGTAGCGGAGCACGAACGGGAGCTTGTGCGGGAGCGACTCGGTGTAGCCGGCCGCGAACAGCGAGGGCAGGTTCCATCCGAGCGTCATCAGGGCCGGGATGGCGCCGATCACCACGTTGGAGGCGCCGAGGTGTGCGGCGAAGGCGGGAAGGATCGTGCTCTGCGACGCGAACGAGAGCCCGATCAGGAACAGCCCGAAGTCGATGCCGAGAGCGACGGTGTTGTGGCGGACGTGGCGGGGCGCGGCGTCGGCGTGCTCAGGATCGGGAGAGAGCGGGAGACCGGCGCTGGCCACGGCCGCCGAGGATACCCGCGGGGGAGGACCGGGACAAGCCGCGTAGGCTCGTCCCGGCCCGCGGGATCAGGACATCATCAGCTTGCGGCGGTCGGCCACCAGCACGTCGCTCAGCGAGGACACGCCTCGCCGGGCTCCGGGAGGGACGATGCGCGAGGGCTCGCCCGATCCATCGGGTCGCGCGAGCTGCTCCGCGTGACGGTAGGCCTTGAGCTTGTACTGCAGGCAGCGAAGGCTGATGCCGAGCAGCCGCGCCGCCTGCGTGCGGTTGCCCCCCACGCCGTCGAGGGTCTGGAGGATGTACTGCTGCTCGAGATCGCGGAGCGTGAGACCGGGAGGCAACCCGGGCTTGCCGCTCTCGACGGGCCGCTTGCTCGGCACCTCGCCGAGCGGGAGCACGTCCACGTCGATGGTGTCCTGCTCGCTCAGCACCACCGCCTGCTCGATGCAGTTCTCCAGCTGCCGGACGTTGCCCGGCCACTCCGCCCCCAGCAGCAGCTCCAGCGCCCGCGGCGTCAGCCGCGGCACCCGC
>Ga0207689_10000398_pt1 | contig 40862 bp, 33 predicted proteins | sample KBSMisM52_FD_184312 | JGI IMG/M metagenome (GOLD analysis project Ga0207689, IMG submission 184312) | Miscanthus rhizosphere microbial communities from Kellogg Biological Station, Michigan, USA - KBS Miscanthus M5-2 (SPAdes) (version 2) | ecosystem: Host-associated > Plants > Roots >...
CTTGGCACACCCCGGCTAACCAGCACCCTTGCAGGCACCACCAGCCAGGGCCCCAGTCCACGAGCACCCACACCTATCGGTTGCGAATTGTTAAAGAGCAGGCGGCAACTTCCCCGGGGTCAATCGATTGCTTTGGGAAAGGTACAGCAAAGAGGCGCGATTATACTACGGAAACAGGACAGGTCAACACCCCTCTCCGCGGCGAATCGTCTAAATGGGGCCGGTTTTGACCGGGACAAGGGATTTGACCACCTCCGGACGCGGACAATTCGGCGCCGGCGATGCACCCGACGACGGTTCTTCGCTGTTTCCATCACTTCGATGACCCATGCCTTCCGAATCGCCAGCCGTCGGCCGTAACGATCCCTGTCCCTGCGGCAGCGGACTGCGCTACAAGCAGTGCCATGGCGCGCTCTTCGCCAATCCTGCGGCGCCTGATACCTCGCCGAATTCACTCGTGAAGCGAGGCATCGATGCCCATCGGAAGAACGATCTAGACACCGCCGAGCGTCACTATCGCGCTGCGATTGCGATCGCGCCCGAGCATCCGGCGGCGCTCCACTATCTTGGCGTGGTCCTCTATCAGCGCAACCGCCTCGACGAGGCGCTGCCGATGCTCAACCGAGCCGTGGCACTTGCCCCGGAAGAGCCGGAATTCCGCAACAACCGTGGCCTCGCGCTGGCGGCCGCGCAACGCGACCAGGAAGCCGTCGCCGCCTATCGCGAGGCGCTCGCGCTGAAGCCCGACCATGCAGGCGCGTGGAGCAATCTCGGCCTCGCCTTGCAGGCATCGGGCGATGTCGGGGGCGCCATCGACGCATTCCGCAGCGGGCTGCGGTTCGCGCCGGAGTTTCCCCAATTGCATTGGAATCTCGCGCTTGCACTTCTTCTGCAAGGCGACTACGCACACGGCTGGCCCGAATACGAATGGCGACTCCAGACCCCCGAGCTGCGGCCTTACCTGCACCCGTATTCCGGTCCGCGTTGGAACGGCGACGATCCGGCCGGCCACACCGTGCTGCTCACCGCAGAACAGGGACTCGGCGACACACTGCAAAACCTGCGCTTCGCGCAAGCAATTGCGGATCGCGGCGCGCGCGTGATTGCCGCCGTCCAGGAACCGCTACGGAGATTGGCCGCAACCGCGCCGGGAATTTCCGGTGCGTACGCCAACAACGAACCGTTGCCTCAGTACGATGCGCACGTTTCGTTGATGTCGCTGCCGGGTCTGCTCGGCACGACTTTGGCGACGGTTCCCGCAGCCGTCCCTTATCTGCGAGCGGATACCAATCGAATCCGCGAAGCGGATGCACAGATCGAGCGCGAAGCCGGAGCGGCGCTGAAGGTCGGAGTCGCATGGTCGGGCGCGCCGGGGAACACGCTTAACGCCAGGCGAAGCTTGCCGCTCGCGACACTCGGACCGTTCCTGGACATGCCGGGCATTCGCTGGTTCTCGTTGAAGTGGCAAGCCGAGCCGCCGACTGCAGCCGACGCGCCGTATGCCGCGCGGCTCGCCGCGCTGCCCCTGCGCAACGATTTCGATGGTTTGGCTGCGCTCGTGAGCGAGCTCGATCTCATCATCAGCGTCGACACCAGCCTTGCCCATTTGTCGGGAGCCCTCGGCAAACCCGTCTGGGTGTTGCTCGCCCACGTTGCCGACTGGCGATGGCTGCTCGATCGCGATGACAGTCCTTGGTATCCGACGGCGCGGCTATTCCGGCAGCATGCGCCCGGCGACTGGTCGAAACCACTACGCGACGTCGAAGCCGAGCTGCGTTCGCTCGTCGCGCAACGCCGATAGCCCAGCCGCCCGGCGCAGGGCCGTCCCGAGGCGGGCCACTCTGGGCGAAGGACGATTCCGGAAGGCGTTCGCAGGGCCTTTCTAGCCACGCAGAAATTGGGCAAGCGCGGCGGTCGGTGCGGGATCGTCGAAAACGCGCGCCCGTCCCTCACGAATGCGCGCCGCCAGCCCGTCCCGCCAGCCCCCATCAGCGAGGAGCCTCGACACAATCCGAACATAGTCGTCGGGATCGCGGGCCACGAGCTCGTCGATACCCATGAGCTGCAGCATCCCCGCGCTCTGGCGACCGCGCATGAAGCGGCCTGGCAACGTCACGACAGGCAGTCCGCACGCCAGTGCATCGAGGCTCGTGTTGCCACCGGACCAATGGAGCGTATCGATCATGACGTCGCACAGCGTGTTGATGCGCAGAAAGTCATCATGGACGCATTGCGGCAACATCCGCACGCGATCCGCGGCGATTCCGGCCGTCGCCAGCCGGTCGCGGAACTGCGCAGACAATTGCACATCGCGTCCCTCGAAGCATACGAGCGACGCTTCCGGAAGCTCGCGCAGCAGCCGCGCGAGCAGGTTGTCGTTATCCGGATGAATCTTGAATAGCGACTGCGCGCAAAGCAGTAGCGGTCCGTGCGGTGGAAGCCCGAAGCGGTCCCGCGTTGCATCGGTCGGTACCTGGGGTGCGCGATATCGCGTACCAATGCCCGGCAACGTCACCAGTCGTTCGGTGTAATGGCTCGCGCTTTCGGGCGGTTCCATGGCCGCGCTGGAGAAAAAGACGTCGATGGTCGGGTGCCCGCTGGTGACCGGGTGTCCCCACCCCGCACACTGGACCGGTGCCAGTCGCAGTGCCGCCAGCGCAAACGGCGCGGTCCCCATGCCGAGCTCGGGATAGACAAGCACGTCGAGCGCATCCGCGCGAACGCGCGGCGCCACTTGCGAAGGCCGCCACCATGGACAATGCCGGAAATGGTCGGCGCGCTCCGCGAGCCGACGCGCGAGCGGATCGATGCCCGGCAACAGGTGATACACGTATGTTTCGAAGTCGCTGCGAGGAAGATCGGTGATCCAGCTTTCGAAGTAGCGGCCGAAGGTGCTGTCCCTGAAGAGCGTCGAGAGGAAGCCGACCTTGACTCGCGATCCGGCGCGCACGCGCGGCGACAGCGGCCGCAACCAATCCGGGGCACGGGCCTTGACCAGTCCATGCACGACGCCGGCAAAGCGCGTCTGCAATGGCTTGTCGTCACCACCTTGATATGCGAGAAGAAAGTTGGTCCAGCGCATCTCGTCAAGCGTGCGCTCGGCCGAGAGCGAGGCCGCGCGCAGTGGCGCCTCGCGTTCAACCGTCGAAAGGCCGTCTGCAAACGCATCGCGCGCCCGCGCGACCGCCGCCGCATCGGCCGGCACCATCGGCAGCGTCAGGCAGCGACCGAACAACGCGCGCAGCATGCGCGGATCACTTTCTTCGGCCCGCGCATATGCCGCGCGAGCACCCGTCAGATCGTCGCGCTCGGCGAGGGTACTGGCCAACAGCAATGCCGTATTGGCATCTCGCGGGTCGAGCTTGCTCGCACGCGCGAAAAGCTCGGCGGCTGCCGGAAGATCGCTTCGATCCCGCAAGAGTCCGGCGAGCGTGACCAGTGCGCCGCGCTGGTTCGGGTCGAGGGCCAGCGCGCGGCGTAACGCGCTCTCGGCGCCGCTGTCGTCGCCCGCCTCGCGCAACATTGCGCCCAGGTTGGACCAGCCCAACACGTAGCCGGGGTCGGCGGCGACTGCTTTTTCCGCGGCGCGCACGGCTTCGGCGACGCGTCCCGCGGCACGCAGCGCGTTGCCGAGATTGTTCCATGCGCGCGCATAACCAGGGTCGGACCTGGTGGCATGATCGAACGCCATGATGGCGCGCTCGTTCATCCCGGCATCGGCGCTCAGGAAGCCGAGCTCATTCCAGATCCGCGCTTGCGTCGCATCGATGGCGAGCGCGCCCTCGAGATCGACGATCGCGTTGGGCAGGTCGCCCAGGGCCTCGTGCGCACGCGAGCGCAGGACCAGCGCCCCGAAACGGTCCGGCATTGCGAGGCCGGCATCGGCAAGCATGGCATCGGCGAGCAATCTCGCGCCCGCCGCATCGCCTGCGGCAAGGCGCGTCTGCACGGTCGCAAGGCGCGGATCAGCCATGCGCGCTGGCCGGGACTTCGGCGGCACGCTCAGCGAGCGCGGAGCGATATGCGGCCTCCAGATTGCGCGTGTGCCCGGCCATGTCGACCAGCGGCGACTTCAGAAGTCCCGCGTTGATCGCGGCGCTGACCTCCGTGCGAAACGCCGGATCATCGGCCAGGCGTACGGCAATCTCGGCATAGTCGCGGCCGGTATTCGCGATCGTGGCCGTGACGCCCAGATTGCTGAGAATCGAAAACGACGTGCGTTCGCCGTGGCGCTTGCCGACGAGCGTGACCACCGGCACACTCATGTCAAGTGCTTCGATCGTGCCGTTGACGCCGCCGAACGGCATCGTGTCGAGCACGAAATCGACGATCCGGTAGCGCGCCTGGTTTTCCGCGTCGTCGCGACCTTGCGGAAGAAACACGATGCGCTCCTTCGCAATCCCGGTGGCCCGCGCCAGCCGCAGATAACTGTCGCGCAGCGCCGGATTCGCGGGCGAGAATGCAAGCATCGCACGCGGGATCCGCGCCAGCACGTCGCGCCACAAATCAAGGCACCGCCGCGACAGCTTGAGCGGGTTCACGAATGCGCCGATGACGATTGCGTCGGCGGGAAGGCCTAGCGTGCGCCGATCGAACGGATGCTGTACCGCCGGCGCGACATGCCGGAATGGAAACACGCAGCCGTTCATCGCCAGCAGGCGCTCGATCTGGAACTCCTGGTTTTCCGGCACGTCGGCGTAGTGGTCGGTGAGCTTGTAGTCGATCGCGGACAATCCCACAGTGCCTGCGCTCGCGACATGCGTGACCTGTACGCGCGCCGGCTTGCGCGCGAGGATGCCCGGCCGCGCGCCGCGCGTATGCGTCGACAGGTCGACGAGAACGTCGAGATCGTCATCATTGATGAGCGCCGCTGCATGGGCATCGTCCTGGCCGGCAATCACGGCGAAGCGCTTCCCCGCGCTCTCGAACCGCTGTGTCCACTCGTCGCGCTCGCTCGAGTTCGCATAAAAGTAGCACTCGACCTTCGTGCGATCGTGATGGGCGATCGCCTGCCACATCATCTTGCCCATCACGTGGTTGCGCAAATCGGCGGAAAGATAGCCGACGCGCAGCAACCCGGGCCGGCGCGCCGCCGCCCTGGGCATGGGCGTGCCGTAGACACGCACGGCGACGGCGTCGTACGCGCGTGCAAAACGCAGCAGCAGTCCCGGCTCGACATCGAAAAACAGCAGCAGATAGAGAAGCTCCTCGAGGCAATCGACGAGCTCCTCCTCGTCGCGCGCCTGAAACTCCTCTTTCCTCAAGCCGTCGATGTAGCGCTCGAGGCTCGTGAAATCCGCCTGATGCTGGCAGGCTTCGAGCGCGTATACGGCGAGCGGCAATGCCTTTGGGCAATGCTTCTCGAACGCGCGGAAGTTGGCAAGCCATGCGTCGATCTGGCCGGTGGCCAGAAGGACCTCGCCCAGATTCTTGTAGGCGGTGATGTGCCTGGGGTCAGCGGCAAGCACATTCGAGTAAGCGGCGATCGCCGCCTGCGTATTCGCCTGCTGCTGGAACAACACGCCAAGGTTGAAATCGGCAGCGATGAGATCGGGCTTGAACGTAAGCGCCCGCTGGTACGCGCGCGCCGCGCCCGGCGAATCGCCGAGCATCTGCAGCGCGATGCCATGGTTGAAATGCGCGTCGCCATCGGCAGGCGCGTGAACGAGCACGTGCCGGAACGTCTCCTCCGCAGCTGCGCCGTCGCGCAGCGCGAGCTGCGCATGACCGAGCATCCGCAGGAGCGCGACATCCCAAGGCGCGCGCGCGAGACCGTCGTGCAACACCCGGATCGCGCGTTCGGGATCGCGCATGGCCAACGCCAGATCAGCGCTGGAGAGCCGGGCTTCGCCGAATTCCGGCGCCGCGGCGACTGCCGCATCGAACATGTCGCGCGCGCGTTCGCGCTCGTCCTGCGCGAGCGCAACCACGCCGAGAAGATGCAACGCCGGCGCGAATCCCGGTTGGATCGCGACGACCTGGCCGTACCCCTCCGCGGCGGCGGCGAGATCGCCATGCTGATGTTGACGCACCGAGCGATCCCACAGCGCGGTGAGCCGATCGGCGGCCAGCGGGCAACCGGACTCGTTGGTGAGCGCCCCACGCAACTCGCGCAGCGCCGTCACGAGCGCGTCACTCGTTGCGAACGTGCGCTCGACCAAAGGTTCCCGATGAACCGGCGTTCCCGCGGCGAGCGCCCAGTTGGCCCGCGCCGGACGCGCACCGAGCAGCCTCGCCGTGGCCGCCGTCAACCCCGCCGCGTCGATGAGCACATCGCAATCGTACGCCGCAATGACCTTGGCAATTCCGGCGTCGGTCGCCAATGGCATGGTGATCAGCGGTGCATCGCCCAGCGCCCCCCGGAGCGATGCGCGTGTCGTCCCGGCGTCCCCGGCACCCAAAATGACGAACGACACCGCATCAATGGAAAACGCGCCACGCGTCTTCACCAGCGCAGCCCGTCCCGCCTCCCACCCCGTGCTGGCAGGCGTGGGGCATAGCCACGCTACGCGCAGCGCCTGGCCGGCCGTGCGCCGCGGCCACACAAGAGGAACGGGCGGTGGCGGCAGCGATCCGCACAGGGCGCTGTACGCAATGGCCAGCCGCTCGGCGACGTGCGTATTACTGCGCTGCATCAACACGGCCAAGCGCCGCAATGCTTCGGCATCGGCAAGTGTCCAGGGACGCCCTGCGACCGAATCCGGAATCGCGGCTCCGCTTTCCGCCAGTGAAGCGAGAAGTCCCGCCGGCAAGGTGGCCGCGTGCGGTGCGATGGTCCTCAGCAATGCGTCGCGCTCCTCGCTCTCGGGGACCGCGGCGAGCGCGGCGGCAAGAGCCATGGCAAGCGAGGGGATACGCGCCAACGCTGGATCGGCGGCGAACAAGGATGCGGCGACCACGATGTCACCGCGATCGCCGGTCGCGGCGCTGGCGGCGATCGATGTTGCGCGTGCCCGTGCGTCATGCGGCGCCAGCAGCAAAGCCTCCCGCGCGACCACGCTTGCACTCGCGAAATCGCCGTGCGTCATTGCCGCTTCCGCCAGCGCAAGTCGCGGCGCAAGAAAGGTTCGATCGAGGCCGGCCGCCGTGCGCCAAGCCTGCAGCGCCTCGGTTGTCAACCCGAGCTGCCAAAGCACCTCGCCCAGGTGAAAATGCGGCACGGGCGAGCGCGGATCTTCACGCGCGGCGCGGCGAAAGCACGGGATGGCATCTGCGGGCCGGGCTTCGCCTTGGTGTGCGCGTCCGCGTGCGAGCCAGTCCGCAAAGGCATTGGCGGCCATTTACTTGAGCCGCGCGCGCAGCGCGGCCACGACGGCCGCCGGCGTCAACCGAAACAGCACGCGCCCGGCGAGCGTGTGGCGGCGATTGGCGGCGGCACGGGCCACGCGGCGAAGCATGCTTGCGGAAGACGCATCCGCACGCGCCGCGACCGCAGGCGCAACCCACGGCACATAACGCAATGCATAACGCAGGCGCGCAGCGGCGAGGGGTGGCATCGACGTCTGTGCCATGACTTTCGCGCTGGCCATTGCGCTGTCGTAGAGAGCGAAAGTGGCCTGCGTCATTTCACTCAGTGTGGCAGGCGGCAGCGCGCGTGCGCGATTCGATGCGGCGGCGATGGATTCGCGCTCCGAGGCAGCGAGCAATGCACACAGCCGGTCGAGCATCTGCGCCTCGTCACGCCACTGCGCATCCGTCATGATCCACCCGGCACCGCTGTCCCGGACACGTTCGGCGAGTGCGCCGATCGGCGGCACCAGCACCGGCCGGCCCGCCGCCCAGGCTTCGGTCAACGTATAGCTGAACGTTTCGGGACCGGCCGACGGATACAGCACCATCGCAACACGATAGTGGGCAAGCAAATCCGGCAGGTCGGCGGTGTCGTAGCGGCCGTGAACGGTGAGCACCGCGTCGTCGGACTGCCAGGGACCACGCTGGACATCGAGATAACCAATGAGGACGAAGCGCACGGCCGCGCCGCGCGCCCGTGCCAATTGCGCCAGGCGCTCGAGACGGCGCGCGCCCTTGTCGGGCCCGATGGCGCCGAGCACTGCAACGGATGGAATATCATCTTTCGGCAGCATGACGAGGGTGCGCATGCCGGCCAAGCGAAGCGCGAATCCGTCCGATGAACCGTGCGCAATCACAGTCGGTGGGCAATCCGGAAAGTAGCGCCGCAATGTATCGGCTGCCCATTGCGATGGTGCGATTCGGAACGCGGCCCGCCGCAGCAGCGCGTGATGGCGCGCGCGCCATCCGCCGATGTCGACGCGATCGAACGTCGGCTGCGCGGCCAGGCAGCGCGAACAGACGGACGTCTCGGTTTGCGCCCCGCAATACATGCCGTCGGCGGCGAGAAAGGTAATCGTGGGACATGCGAAGTTGAGATCGTGCACCGTGTAGCCGTACGGGACCGGAAGTGTTTCGAGCGCACTCAGGATTCCTTCACGACATGCGGATATGTTGTGCAAATGGATGAGCGAGATGCCGAAAGACGCACAGATACCGCCGACGAAGGCGTCCCATTCTTCCCCTGCGTCGCGTTCCAGATCGAACGTGACAACATCGCCATCGACCCGATGCTCCTCGATCTGCCAGCGTTCGCCGACGGCGATTGCTAGGTAATGGCGCCAGTGTTCGCGCGACCCCGCGATCAATGCGCGCACGTGCGTCTCCGTGCCGCCGCCGTGATCGTGGATCACGTGGAGAACGCCACGGCCGGGTTCGGCGTTGACCGCGAGACGCATCGCCGCAGCCTCGCGGAGCGGCCGCAACGGATCGGCGCGAATGTAGCTGCGCACCATGTCGAGGTAATGCGGATGCCGTTCCAGCAGCAGCGCCATGTTGCGAACGCCGAGCTCGCTCTTCTGGCCGGCGAATGATTTGCCGCCGGTGTGAACGACGAACGCGTTGTCGGCCAATACGTTGCGCCATCCGGCACGCGCCGCGCGCAGGCACAGGTCGTTCTCCTCGCCGTAACCCGCGCCGAACGCCATGTCGAAGAGGCCGACATCGTCCAGCAGCGCGCGGCGAATGTACATGCAGAAACCGACACCCGTCGGCAGGTCGGGATAGGTGGGCACCGCCGTTTCCGACAAGGCGACGCGGACCGGTTCGGGATCAGCGCCGGCGGGCCACGGATTATCTTCGCAAAACCGCGGAAACGAGCAGATCTCGGCGTTGTTCGAGAACGGCGTGATGGTTCCCGTGCGCGTATCGGTCGCCGCGCAATGCATGATCGCGTCGAGCCAGCGCGCCGTCACGATCGTGTCGGAGTTGAGCAGGATCACGTCCGCGCGCGACAGTTGCATTCCGCGATTCGCCGTGCCCGTAAAGCCCACGTTCTGCGCATTGCGCAGCAATACGACTTGCGGATGCGCGCGCTGCTCGAGTTCGGAGAAATAATCGGCGATGCGCGGATCCGGCGATGCGTCATCGATCAACACCAGCCGAACGTCGGGTCGCAGATGCGTGAGCACGCTATCCACGCAACCGCGCACGTCGTCGGGGGCGTTGTACACCGGCAGGACGATGTCGATCACGAACGGTGCCGGTTGCGCCGTCAATTGCGGCCTCCCTTAACTATCCGTGGCGATGCACTCGCAATCGCGTGGCTTCGGGCCCTTCGGGCCTCGGCTTCGCCCGCCACGCTCATTTGCCCTCCTGCACTATCCGTGGCGATGCACTCGCTGCGTGTCGGCCGCGCGCAATCGCGCCGCGCCCTTCGGGCCTCGCCCGCCGCGCTCATTTGCGCCACCATAGCTTGATGCGCAACCACGGCAACGCCAGCCACCAGCGAGCGCTCTGCCGATAAGCGATGATCCGCTCCTGCGCCGCCAGTGCTCGCTCCAGGCGTTCGCCTTCGGTGCGGAGCGCATCGACGCCCTGCCGCGCGGACGCGAGATCTTGCACCGCCTGGTCGCGCGCCCTCTGGACCTCGCCGCGATCGCTTGTGAGCTGCTCGTGCGCCTGGATCAGCGCGGTTAGCTGCGCATCCCGCTCGACGACGATCCTCTCCCGGTATGCCGCGATGTCCTCGAGGTGCCGGATATGCGCGGTCTGCTGGTCCAGCGCGGCGTCGCGTTCGCCCAATAGCCGATCGAGGCGGATGACCTCGGCCCCCTGGGCATCCAACCGCCGTAACTCCGTGTCGTTGCGATCGCAAAACAGCGATACGCCGCTTCCCCCGGCAACCTGCGGTGCGCGGTCGCGGGCCGCCACGACCACGAAATACATCGCCACTGGCGGGACCGCTGGCTCAACACCTGCCGAGTCGCCAGACCACGCTTCCAGCGTGCCCTCGCGACGCTCGTTCCAGATCGCTGACCCGAAATAGCGGCGTTGCGCGTACCAGTGGCGGACAGGGAACAGCGGCGCGAGCAACGCCTCGAGTTCGTCGCGCGTGGGCTCGTGCAGATGAAACGGATTGGAGTAATTGCGCGCTTGCGAATACTCGACCGGGTTGGGCGCGGACAGCACGAGGACGCCGTCGGCGGTCAGCACACGCGCAATTTCGGCGAGCATCCGCGGTTGATCGGCGCCGGCCAGATGCTCGATCGTCTCGAACGACACCGCGACGTCGACCGACGCATCGGCCAGCGGCAGCGCCGTGGCCGAACCGCGCTCGAAGCGAAGGTTGGGACGCGCCGCATAGCTCGCTCGCGCGTGAGCGACCGCGTCCTCCGCGATGTCGACACCGGTCACATGGACCGCCAATTGCGACAACAGCGCGCTGCCATACCCTTCGCCGCACGCCACGTCGAGCACCCGCTTGCCCTCGATCCAGCGACGGGCGAACGCGTAGCGATGCCAATGCTCGTGGGCAATCTCACCAGCAAGACTTGGGACAAAGCGTTCGCCAGTGAATTCGAGGTCGTGCGACATTGGATGTGAAGGATGCCGGACGGGTGATCCGCGCCGCGCAATCCCGGATCGCAATTTTAGCCGATCGACGAAGCTGTCTTCGGCGCGGACGTTCCGCCGAAGACGCCTGCGGCCGTCCTCCTCCCCAGAGGGAGCGCCGCCTTGGGACGGCCCGGCGGCGGTTGGACGTTCCCCCAAGACGTCTGCGGCGTCCTCCCCCAAAGGGGCCTCCGCCTTGGGACGGCCCGGCGGCAGTTATGACCGATCGTGCCAGCGATGCGGCAGCCGCACGAACCCCATCTCGCGGGATGCACCGGTCACGACGAAGGAACGCTCGACATGGTCGAACAGGCGCACGCCCTCGGGATCCATGGCGTGCGCACGCACGACATACTTGCCGGGCAATAGCGCAAGACCGGGGAGCGTGAACGAAAACGCGAAACGATCCGGCGCCATGCGGTTTGGCGCGATGCCTTCCATGTCGGTAGCCACACCGTAGATGGGCGTGCCGTCGGCGCGCACGATGCCGATCAGCACCACTGGCGTGCGGCCGTCCGGCGAGTACACCTCGCCGCGCACGTCGAGCGTGTCGCCTTGCGCCAGCATTTCACCCGGCGCGATGGCGAGCGACTGAACCGCATAGACGCCGGCCGTGGCCGCGACGGTGGCGTCGATCGGTTCCCGCGAGCGCGCCGACTTTTCCTCGTGGAAGGCCAGATACGCCTGGGTGACATCCATCGCGGGGCCGTAACGCTCGGTCCTGCCGTCGCGCAGCCACAACGCGCGCCGGCACAGCTTCTGGATGTGGTACATGCTGTGCGAGCAGAGCAGCAGCGTGCCGCCGTCATGCAGGTACTCCTCCATCCAGGCGACGCATTTTTTCTGGAACGACTCGTCGCCGACTGCAAGCACCTCGTCGGTGATGAGGATGTCCGGCCGCAGCGCCGTCGCCACCGCGAAACCGAGACGCACCACCATCCCCGACGAGTAATGCTTGATCGGGTCGTGAATGTGCTCGCCGATGTCGGCGAACGCGATGATCTCGTCCTGCTTGGCTGCGATTTCGTCCGGACCGAGACCCAGCAAGGCCGCCGCGAGCTCGATGTTCGCAAGACCGGTGTAGTCGGGATGGAAGCCGGATCCGAGCTCCAGCAGCGCGCCGACGCGGCCGTTGACGGTAACGTGGCCGCGCGTGGGCGGAATCACGCTCGCGACGATCTTGAGCAGCGTCGACTTGCCGGCCCCGTTCTCGCCGATGATACCCAGCGACGCGCCGCGCTCCAGCGTAAAGCTGACGGCGTCGAGCGCGCGGAAAACGTGGGCGGCACCATGGCCGCGCAACAGATCCCACACGAGCCGCAACTGGCCGCCGCGCGATTCGACCTTCGCGTAGTCCTTTCCGACGCCGTCGAGGGCAAGGAGCGGCGCAGTCCGGCTTGCGGCTACCGGCGCCACGCCGCCCCCCTGGGGGGGGCCATTCGCACCTTGGGGCGGCCCGGCGGTGCTCATACGAAATCCTCGAAATGCGGCGACAGCCGGCGGAACACCCAGCGTCCGGCAAAGAAGATGGCGAGCGCCACCGCCAACGCCACCGCATCGCCCCATTCGAGCGCGAGATTGCCGGCAAGCAGCGCGTCGCGCAATCGGCCCACCAGCCAGCTGAACGGATTGACGGCGACCCACGAACGCATCGATTCCGGCACGAGCTTCAACGGATACAGGATCGGCGTCAGGTACATGAGGATCATCAGCGCCGGCATCAGCACGTGCTCGACGTCGCGAATGAATACCTGCAGCGCCGCGAAGAACAGCGTGACGCCGATCACCGCGATCCCGAGCACCACCCACAGCGGAAGCGCGATCAGCAGCCCCGTCAGGTGCAGCGGCTCGCCATAGGCGACGAGGGCGACGAGCACGGCGAGATATCCCGCAAGCTGCAGCACCAGGGTGGCGCTCACCGACGCATACACGACGAGCTCGTGCGGGAAGGCGACCTTGCGAATCAGCCCTGCGTAGCCCCCGAGGCTCGTCGCACCGCGCTGAATGCCTTCCTGCGCGGCCAGCCACGGCCACAGCGCGACCGCAACAAAGGCGAGAAAGCTCTCGCTGCCGAAGCGCTCCGTGCGAAACACGGTGGTGAACACGAAGTGATAGACGGCGAGCAGCACGAGCGGATGCACGAACGCCCACGCAAGCCCCGTGATGCTTCCCAGATAGCGGGTCTTCAACTCGCGCCGGAAGAAATTCGCGAACAGCGCGCGATCGCGCACGCGCGCCGGCGGCGCCGGGACTACGCCACGGCGCGCGGAGGCCATTGATTGCATGCGCGGAGAATACTACGAGGTGCCCGGCGCATCGCCGGGACCGTTACTTGGGCGCCGCCGTTGCCGGAGCAGCGCCTCCCGGCGTCATGCCGAGAGCGCGCTTGGCGGCTTCCACGTCGACCCGCGGCGTGAGCGCGTCGACCGCCTCGCGATTGACCTGCGTCTTCGGATCGCGGCGAATCGCGGCGACCGCTTGCTCGCGTTTCTCGTCGATGTAACGTTTCCGCAGCTCAGCCATGATGGTCTCGCGGGCCTCGTCAAAGGTCCTGATCGTCGCCGGCCGTCTGCCGTCGAGACGAATGACGTGCCAGCCGAACTGGGACTGGACGGGCTCGCTGACGTCGCCGGTATTCTTGAGCGCGAACGCGGCCTCGCCGAACGCCGGATCCATGTCTTTCTTGGCGAACCAGCCCAGAGCGCCGTTGTTCTGCGCCGAAGCATCGTCCGACATTTCCTTCGCGAGCTTGCCCATGTCCGCGCCCGCCGCGATTTTCGCGCGCGTTTCCTGCGCGAGCTTCTTCGCCTCGTCGGAGCTGCGCTTCCTGGTATCGAACAGGATATGCGTGGCATTGACTTGCTCGGGAATCGCAAAGCTGTTGCGATCGACCGTGTACAGCTCGCGTGCGCGGGCCTCGTACTTCTTGCGATCGGCGTCGAACTCCGCGCTGGCCTTGGCGTCGATGCTCTCCATCAACATTTGCGCGAGGAGGCGATCGATCTCGAGCTGCATGCGCACCGAGGCTTCCGGGGACGCGTCGAGCCTGGCCGCCCTTGCCTGCGTGGCCAGCGATTTCTGCAGCAGCATGCGGGCCAGCACATCATTCACGCGCCGCGCGCTGTTCGCAAATCCCGCGCGTACCTCGATCGGCAGCTTGAGCAGCTCGGCATCGTATTCGGCGCGCGTGACCGAAGCGACGCTGTTCGATATCAGGACCGTATCCGCCGGCGCGGTCTGCGCGGACGCAGCGCCCGGGCCGGCGATCGCGATCGCCAACGCGACCAGCATCGACAACCGCAAGCGGGAAATATAAAAGGAAATCGTCATTGGCAAAACCAGGAACGCAAGAGATCGCGAATCAGAAAGCATCAGGAAGAAAAAGGGGCGAGGATTGCTCCTCGCCCCGCAGTACTACTGAAACGAATGCGATTACTGGACGCTGATGGTCGTCTTGTGCGAGACGTTGCCGCCGTAGTTCGACTGCAGCAGTCCCGGCCCAAGCGACAGGTTGCCGTTTTCGAACGTGATCGCGGCGAAGCCGACAACCGGCAGGCCGTTGAACGTCGTCGCCAGCAGTGCGGGTGAGAGGACACCGAGTTTGGTGTCGAACACCGTCGAGGCGCCGCCGAACAACATGTGACGACCGGCCGGAACCGTCGAGCCGTTGAAGTTCAACGCAACCCAGCCCGCCGTGAACGTCGTCGGGATATTCGAAACGTTCTTCGAACCCAGCACGTTCGTGCCGTTGAACGAGATCACGTTGGTTTCCCAGCACAGCGAGTCGGTCTGCGTGGGCGGCGGCGGCGAGAAGGACGTCTGCGAAATGATCGTCCGCTCTTCGCGATCGTACTGCGTGATCACGACGTCGTCGCACGCGCCGGTCGCCGTGAAGTTGCTCTGGAAGAGCTTGGTGACCGTGGTGCCCGAATAGTAGTAGTTCTTCGTCGGGAAGTTGACGACCCAGTCGGTGCCCGACTTGGTCGCCGCATCCAGCACGAACTCGTTGTACACATTGTTGTGCATCAGCACCGCGGACACCGGGTCGACCGTGTTGGTCGATGTCGCCCAGTCGGTGATGAACACGTTCGAGCCAGTCACGACGACCGAGGTCTTCGGGTTGACCTTCGCGAGGTTCGGGTTGATGTCACCCGGCGGGAACCACAGCGCCGTCGACGAGAAGCCTTCCAGCGCGGTCGGATCGATCGCGAAATCTTCGCCCTTGAGGACGTTGATCAGGACCATGCTGCCGAACAGGCCGCCGGTGCCGGGAACCGTATCGGCCGACGCATTCGGAAGCGAGCACAGCGGCGACGCGGGGGGCACGCCATTGACGTGGGTCACGGCCGTCGCGGTGGCGCCGAGCAAGTTACCCATTTCGATGATTTCGACGTAGCCTTCACGGGTACGATCGAGCGACGTGCCTGCCTTGTCGTCGTTGCTGCCCGAATAGGCGAAGTTCACGAACACCGTCGGCGACGCCGAGCTCGACGAAACCACCGGATTCGTACAGGACTTGTCCGCGGTGAAGATACCCGCGCCATCCGTTGTCGGGATGACCGCAGCGGTCCAGACGTCCTTGGCCGACAGGTACAGGTTGAAGTCAAGGACTTCGCGGCTGTTCTTGCCTTCGAGGAAGCGGACCTTCACGGCCTTCGCGGACGCGGTCGAGTTGACGACCGTCAGCAGCGAGTTGTATGCAGCGTCGATGCCAACAAGGCCCGTCGGAACCACACGCACCGTGTAATACGGATAGATCAGCGCCTGACCCAGGCCGTTGGCGTTGACTGACACCGCTTCCGCGACGCCGGTCGCGCCGAGCGCGCCGAGTCCTGCGAGAGCGGCGTACAGCGATTTCTGTTTGAACGTATTCATAGTGGGTGATGACTCCTTTTGATTGCCGTTTAAAGTGATCACTTTAAATTCAACAGCACGCGAATGTTATTACAGCCGGCCCCTTTTGACAAACGAAATGGGGTATTCCGACGTGTCCGAGTGTGGACTTTCCGCAACGTCTCAAACTAGCGACACTTGCTACCCAATTACTTGCCGCCGTAGACGTACCAAGCTTGTCCGCCCTCGATTATCCACGACTCCAGGATCGGGGTGGTAATTCCTTTCATGCGGGGGTGGTCGTAGGTCACCATCAACCTCACCATGCATGCGTCGGCCTCGCAGGCGACGTTGTCGATCTTCGCTTCACGAAACGCATCGCGCCGGACGCTTGCCTTGTATTTCTCGAGGGTGGTGACCTGTCTGGAAGCCGGGCTCATATACCCGTAGGCAGTGTCCAGATCTCCCTTGACGATGGCGTCCCAGCGGGCCTTGGCCCGGGCCGTCACCATGGCCTGCGGGGCCTCCGCCGATGGCGCCTGGGACGCTGTTCCGGGCCCAGCGGGAGGGGTCGCGCAGGCTGCCACGACCAAAACACTTAGTGTCGCCAGAACCCGACAGTTCCGTCGGGAAACAGCGACGGGAATGGATCGAAAACCTTCAAAGCCGGAAATTATGCCGAAAAAACTCAATCTCATGCCGCCTTACGTTGCGCCGAGGGCTTGCAAAATAACAATCGGAACCCCTCCGACCGCCGCGCAACCCAGCGCAGCAGGTTATAGAAATTACCCCCCATGGTCAACGAAACGCGCCGATGCCGGGAGGTAACGGCTGCGCGGGATTTCGCGCACAACAGCACATTTTCCACTCCGATCACGCTCGGATTACCGGGGCGGGGCCGCGGGCGCGGCCGGCGGCGCCGCGGGCGCGGCCGGCGGCGCCGCTGATGGCCCCACTGCCGACGTGGCTGGCGGCGCCACCGACGGATTCCTGGGCGGAAACACTTCCGCCGGGAACGGGCTGATGTACGGGAAGAACCGGTCCAGGTTTTCCATCCGCCTGCGCAAATCCTCGATCACCCGACTCATGTCGATCTCGGACTCGATCACGCGCGGGGTGATGAACAGCACGAGCTCCGTACGGTCGTTCTTGAGATCCTGGTTGCCGAAGAGACCCCCGAGGATCGGAATGCGCGACAGCAACGGCAGCCCCTCGGAGGTGTTCGCCCGCGAATCGCTGATGAGGCCCCCCATCACCATCGTCTGGCCGCTTTGCACCGTCACGTAGGTCTGCACCGACCGCGTATTGATGGGTGGCGCACTCCCCGGGGGGTCGGCGTTGCCCGGAACGCTGACCTCGGCCTGCACATCGAGCGAGATGAGGCCCCCGGCGTTGATGTGCGGCGTCACCTGCAGCAGCACGCCGGTGTCGATGTACTGCGCGGTCGTCGTGAAAACGTTGGCCGTGCTGCCGACCGCGGTCGACTGGTTGATCGGAATCCGATTGCCGGACTTGATCGTGGCCTTCTGGTTGTCTGCCGCGGCGACGTGCGGATTGGCGACCACCTTGGTGCTGCCGTAGGAATCGAGCAGATGCAGCGCCGCCTGGATGCCACCCGGGAAGTTCGCGTTGTTGATGAAGTACAGAAAGCCCTGGGCGATGTTGGTGCCAAGCCCGGCGTTCGGGGTAGCAGCGCTGCCGGTCCCTGTGGTCCCGGTCAGCGGCAGGCCGGGATTGAAGCCCGGGTTCAGGTTGAACAGGCCGCCGGCGCCGCGGCCGGACGGGGCGCCACCCTTGAACAGCCATTCGACGCCGAACTGCAGCTCGTCGGTCAGCGTGACCTCGGCGATGGTGACATCGATGATCACCTGCCGCTGCGGGATGTCGAGCTTCTTGAGCGCCGTCTCGATGATCGAGTACTCGGCGGCTGTGGCGATCACCAGCAGCGTGTTGTTGTCCTTGTCCGCCACGACTTGCAGGTTGCGAACGATGCCGATGCCTTGGGCTGCGCCAGCCGCGCCGGGCGGCTGATTGACGACCACGGTCGACGGCGGTGGCGTTGCCATCGGATTTTGCGCGGAAAAGGTCGGCGGATTGACGATCGTCCCCGCGGGCGTCCCTGGCGCGACCGTCGGCGCCGACGGCGCCACGGGTTGCGCTGGCCGGCCGGTGAACGCCTGCTGCAGCAAGGGCGCCAACCGCTCCGCGCGCGTGTTCTGCAGGTTGTAGACGTAGAGCTGCAGCCCGCCGCCCTCGCCGCCCTTGTCGAGCCGCTCGATCCACTTCTTGACCTCCTCGAGATAGGCCGGCTGCGGCGTGACGACGAGCAGCGCGTTCATGCGCTCGATCGGGACGATCTTGAGAATCCCCGTAATAGGACTCGTGTTGCGATCGCCGACCAGCTTCTCGAGCTCGGCCATCACCGACTTGACATCGGAGTTCTGCAGCGTGAACACGCCAGCCGACATGCCCGCCATCCAGTCGATGTCGAACATATCGATCGTTTCCATCAGGTGCCGCAATTCGCGCTCGGTGCCCGACAGGATCAGCATGTTGCGCAGCTCGTCCGGGCGCACGGCCTGCGCGTCCTTGGCGAACGGCTCGAGGATCCGCAGCATTTCGCGCACGCCGATGTAACGCAGCGGCACGATCTGCACGGAAAACCCCGCCGGCAATGCGCGCGTCGAATTGCCGAGCTGAGGCGTGATGTTGCCGCGGATCGCGGCCGCCTGCGGCACCACCATGTACAGGCCGTCGCTTTTAACCATCGTCGCGCCGTTGGCGCGCAACAGGGTTTCGAGTGTCGCGGGCAGCGCTTCCCGCGGTATCCCGGACGAGGTCCGGATGGTCACAGTACCGCCGACCGCGGGATCGATCGTGTAATTCTCGTTGAGGATGTCGCCGAGGATATTGCGCACCACCTCGCGCAGATCGGCGCCTTCGAAATTGAGGACGACGCCGCCGCCCACGGGCTGCACCGGCGGGCCCGGCGGAAGCCCGCCGCCCTGCTGCTGGCCTTTCACGATGACACCACTGCCCCGGTAAAGGTAGGCCTGCGCCTTTTCCTGTGCGGTCGGCGCCCCTGCCGCCGCGCGGGCGGTGGCGTCGGCAAGCTCCGGCGAAAGCGGCGCGGACCCCTTTGCCATCGTCTGCTTGCCCGCAGGGGCGGCAGGCCACGGCCCCGGCGTCTGACATCCGATGAGCAGCAGCGGCAGCGCCAAGGCGAGGGCGCCGCGCAGTGAGATTCGATTCGTCATTGTTATTATCGGTTGCCCATCGTTGTCGTGTCCTTCAAGGCGCGCGGCTCCCCGCCATGCCGGCGCGCGATTATCGCAAGTTGCCGGGGTCACCGGCGCGGCTGCTGGTAGCGCTGGTACACGCTCTGCCACTGCGGGTCGTTGCTCATGGTCGCCACTGGTGGCGCCGGCATGACATTGCCCACCGGGGCGGTTGGCGACCCGGCCGGGGGCCGGCCCGCGGCCGCGGCCGCTGCCGCGGCTTCGGCTTCGCGCGCGACGCGCCGCCGTTCGGCCAGCACTTCGGCGACGTCGCGGGGCGCGGGCCCCGGCGAGGGATTCGCACTGGCAGTGATCGGACCCCCGGGGGTGCCAGGCGCAGATGCGACCACGGGTTGAATCGTGGTCCGGGGTCCGACTGCGAGCTTCAACGCAAGTTCTTCGCTCTCGTCGCCCAGTGTCAGGCGGATGCGGTCGGTCTTGATCTCGGTCACCACCATCCCGTTGACCGTTTCCCCTTGGGCGACGCGGCGCGACTTGCCGCCGTTGGTCTCGCGCAGGAATGCGGTCGCCTTGCCGTCGACCACCAGCGTTCCCGACAACGCGAACTGGCCGCGCTGCAATTGCGGCTTGGCGACTTGCGCCAGCGCCACGGGGGCTGGCCGTCGCGTCGGGTTGAACAGCGAGCGCTCGACGACGTCGCGATTTACGTCAGGCGTAACAACTGGCAGGTATTCAGGCAGCAGCGAAACGATCAACGGCTTCGCGGCGATGCCCGTTTCGGTCGGCGGCTCGCGCAGGAACCCACGGCCCCACTCGGCCTGCCACAGGATCAGGACCGCGAGCACCGCGAGCGGCACCAGCCAGATGAGCCAGCCGCGCAACGTCGTTTGCAGCGTGTTCATTTCACACCTCCCGTCGGTGGCGCCGGCGTGCGGGGTACTTCCGGATAGGCAAGCGCCGATACATCGAGCTGTACATTGTTTTCCGGCTCTTGTCCCGCGGCCGGCTTGAAGCCGCGAAACGCATTCAGCGGCCTGATCGTGAGATTGTCGACTACGAGATAGGGCAATTGTGTATCGAGGGCCTGGAGAATTTTGGCCAGCGCCGGCGTTGTTGCAAAGAACTGCACGTTCACCGTGAGCTGCTTGAAGCGGCCTTCCTCGCGCGGCCCCGGATTCTGGCTGGTCGTGATGCGCCCCCCGTTGTTCTCGATCGCGGCGCGGACAAGATCGGACAATTCGGCGCCGGCGAGGTTCGGCGCCGTGTTCTTGAGATAGAAACGACGGCCGTCCTTATCCTTCATGAGCTCGAGTCCCCGGCGGAGCTCGGGCGCCTGGGCGGCGACGCGCCGGTAGCGCTCGAGGCGATCGGTGAGATCGGCGATCGCCGTGTCGTAATGGCGGTGCAGAAGCAGGATAGGTCCCAGTATCACGGCCAGTACCAGCACGCACACCGCTGCCAGCAACGCAATGGCTACCATCCGTTGCTGCGGGCGGGTCAGCCCCGCTGCAAAGGCGGGCGTCATGGCTTGGGCCCTCCGCCGTTGCCAGGCGCCTTGCCGGCTTCGGCAGGCGGTGCGAGGCCTGGCGATAACGGACCGGCCGCGGGCGCCATGGCGGGCTCCGCCTGACGCGTGCGCGGCTCCGGGGCAAGCGGGTTGCGGACCGCGGGCGGCGATCCGGCGACTGCGCCGGGCGCCGGGCTCAGCGGTGGCGAGCCTGCCGTAGCGGGCAATGGCGCGCGCGCTGGCGCGGCCGGAGGCGCTGTTGGGCCAGAAGGCGTTGCCGTGCCCGCCGCCGCAGTCGCCCCTGCAGCCGCGGCTGTGCCTGGCGCCGCGGCCGTGCCTGGCGCCGCCGCCGTGCTTGGAGCGGCAGTTGCGCCAGGAGGCGCCGTTGCGCCGGGGGGTGCCGTTGCGCCCGGGGGTGCCGTTGCGCCCGGGGGTGCCGTTGCGCCCGGAGGTGCCGTTGCGCCCGGGGGTGCCGTTGCGCCGGGGGGTGCCGTCGTGCCGGGTGGCGGCGCGGATGCGCTGGCGGACGGTGGGGGCTTCGGCGGCGACCCGGCCGGCGGCGCAGCCGCTGATGGGGGCACGGATCCCGGCGGCGACGGCTCGGCGCGAGCGTCGGCGACCGCCAATGCCAGCGGAGCAGGCAGCGCCTGCGTCTTGAGTTGCGCGCCCAAGTCGAATATCTCGCCCGGGCCAGGCTGAATCTTGGTCGTCTGCGACCTGGGCGCAGCCTGCGCGAAAATTTGCGATTCCTCGAACAACTGAACGAGGTGACCGGCGTTCGCCGTCTCCCCGCGGACCAGCAGGTCGCGTTGGGTCTCCTTCCCCTTCGCCATGGTCTTCAGCTCGAATTGAGTGAGCCACGTGTCGTCCGGCAGCAGCTTGCTTACGGCGTTGACGACCTGCAACGCGCTGGGAAACGCGTACTTGCGCTCGAGCGCCGTGTTGTAGTCGGCGACGCGCGCATCGAGCTCGGCGCGCAGGGTTTCCGACACCGCGGCCCGGCCACGCGCCTGATCGGCGACCGTCGTCAACTCCAGGACGTATTCGCGCTTCTGCCAAAGGGGAATCGCCACGGCGGCAAGCGCCGCGACCGCGATTATCGCGACCGGAACCCAGAATCGCCAGCTCCGTACGGACGACGACGTCCGGGCCTCCATGGGCAACAGGTTGAGCCGCGAGGTCGCGGCGCGCTCCGGCGGTTCCGGAACGACGGCGACCACGTCGGCTCCCCATGCCGCGGCAGTTTTCAACGCCGGATCGACGACGCCGCGGCGCGCCGCGGCCAAATCGATCGTGATCGTGCTGCGCACGGCGTCGCGATCGACGATCGCGGCATCGAAGTACAGCTCCTCGGCCTTGAACGGCGTGTGACGATCGAGATCGTAGGCGAGCGCCTGCCGGAAATTTTCCTCGACAGCGGCAGGCAGCACGATGTTCCGGCGCAGCATGTCGCGCGCCGGAAGGCTGATGACCATGCGCAGCGAGGCGGCCGGCCCGCCACGGGCGTGAAGCAGCGGAGCGAGCGCCGCCCGGCCTGCCGCCACGATCGAAGCGGCGTCGCCGGTCAACGGGATCGTCGTCGCGACAATCATGATCGGCTGGCCGTTGGCCGTCGTGGGCCGCCACAGCGTTGCGGATTCCCCGGAAAAGACCAGCACCGGACGCATCCGGCGGCGCGCCAGCGCGGTTCGTGGAGCCGCCGGCATCAGCGCGTCGAGCTCGCGCATCCACCACTGCCAGAAGCTGGCGAGCCCGAGCCGGCGCGCGTGCTCTTTCACGCGTGCCCCGAAGGCGGGCAACACCCATTCACGGTCGGCCATCGGCGGGCTTCTTTTCGAGTAGATTGATGACAAACGAGGCAGCCCCTGCGCTCGGGGTACCCCCGCCGGCAGGGGAGCCGCCTGCGGCCGCGGCTGCCGCGGCTTCAGCTGCAACTGCCATGGACCCGTCCTGCCAGCTCAGCGTCAGCAACGGGCGGCGGGCGTCGCCCGAAGGTCTTACCACCGCGTCGCGGGCGAAGGTTACACCATCGGACGTCGTCGCCTGGGCGCGGATACGCCAAACGGGGACCGCGCCGGAGCCGAAGCCCGATGCCGGGGGAAACGGCGGGGCCGGCAGTTTGGCCGCCAGCGCGTCGGCGCGCTGCTGCATGTACGCGTCGACCGCTTCGGGGGTGGCACCGGGCAAGGCGAGCAGCACGTCGCGCGACGCGGTGAAGGCATTGATGCCGGGCTGCCGCGAATGCACGGTGAGGCTGTCGGCAATGCGCGCGTACACGGCCGGCGTGACGCCCATTACCCGCGCCAGCTCGCTAACCGTCTCGAATGGCGCGTTCGCGGGTTTTTGCTTCAGGCCCGCCGCCCGGTAGTCCGCTTCCTCGGCGCCGTTCGGACGCTTGAGGTCATCCGCATCGCGCCAATCCAGGATCGCGTCGGTGATGCTGGCCGTCGCCTGCGGATCCGTTCCGGCAACGTGCTCCAGCAATCCCTTGAGCAGCGCATCGGGCGCCGCGTTGAGATCGATCTTGGCGGACTCGTCGACCGCCGTCGCGACGATCTCGACGTCATCCTCGCGCCACTTGCGCGGCTGGCCGTCGCTGGCCCAGGCCGTCGGATAGCGCGGCCGCGACAGCTCGAACGCCATCCGATCGATGGCGCCGTCGGCCGCCGCGCGCGCTTGCGCGAGCGACAGCGAGTTGCGGGCCGACAACGCTTCGTTGCGCATCGAGAAAGCGAAGCCGCTCGCGATGACCGTCAGCATGATGGTGAGCCACAGCACGAGGATCAACGCGATGCCGCGCTGACTGCGGGCCGTGCACTGACCGGGAAGCGAATGTCGCCGCACCGTCATGCTCCGACGCACTGCGTGCGCACGGTGTCCCACGCGCGGCAGCCGGCCTCCGGCGCCGCGCGCGGCGCGACGACCAGCGGCGGCCACGGCGCACCCTGGCGCGGCGTGACCTCGATGCGGATCAGGATCGGCAGCAACTGCGAATCATCCCAACGGCCGCGCCACGTCGGCGCCATGTCGTAGGTCGATCCCTTGTCGCGACCGAGATAGGAAATCTTGAGCGCCTTCACGTCGTCGGCGATCACCGAGCGCTCCGCTTCGGCGAACGTCGGCATCTCAAGCGCATTGAGATCGGGGATCACGCGCTCCAGCACCAGCGCCGTTTCGAGCTTGCCTGGGACCCGGGACAGCGCGAGCCGCCAATACCACATGCCACCCAATCCCACGCGACCGGGCAGCGGCGCCGTGAAGTGGATTTCTTCCCCATCGCCGGAGAAGAGCAGCGGGAATTCGACGATCTTGCGCATCCGCTGCGGATGCTGTGCGGCCAGTTGCGTGCGCAAGTAGTCGCCGGCCAGACGCATCCCGGAGGTGGCTTCGGCTTTCGCTTCGCCGGCATCCCAGCTGCGCCCGGTGAGCCGCAGCGATCCGAACAGCACCGCTGACATGAGCGCCAGCAGGCCGAGCGCGATCAGAAGCTCGATCAGCGTGAAGCCACCGGTGTGGGCCCCCACGCTTGCGGCTGTCGCCGCTGCGCTGCCCCCGAGGGGGGCGCTATTCGCGCCCTGGGACGGCCCGGCGCTCATGTGCGGCAGGCTCATCCCGGATTCCTCGGACCCATCTTGATCGTGGCGAGCGACAGCGTGCGCTCGCGGCCGTTGGCGCCGTCGAATTTCACGTCGACGCTGATCTTGAACAGCCGCGACCCCAGGCTTTCCGATGCACGTTCGAGATCGGGGTCGACGTTCTGGGTCACGTAGTAGGCCACGCGCGTTTCCCACCGCACGTGACCGGTTTCGTCGGTCCCGCTGTCGGCCACTTCGCGCAGCGGCTGGGCGGCGGCGGCCGTTTCGAGTTGCGATTCCGCGACCTGCAATGCGCGGCTCCACTCCTCGGATGCCGATGCGTTGTTGAGCGACGCGGAGAAAAGGCGGAACAGCGCCGTCGCGACGAGCGCGAGGATGACGAAGGCGGCCAGCACTTCGATCAGCGAGAACCCGCGCATGCCTTGCGGGCAAGGCGAAAGCCTTGCCGGATGTCGCGTCAGGCTCATGCCTGACCCACGATTGGCGGATGCAATGGGGTGTGTCATCAGCTGACTAATCGAGAATCGCCACGCGGCCGGTCAGCCAGTCGACGTCGACTTCGTACTTGCGCTCGCCCGAGCCCAGGGTGATGCGGCCGCCGTTGCTGCCGCCGTCGGGATAGAAACGGATCGAGCCTACCTTTTCGTCGACCAGGTCCTTTTGCGCGGTGAAGAGCTTCAATTCGACGCCGCGCGGCAGCGCATGCTCCTGCGGATCGCGGTCGACCTTGAAGCGGCGGCCGGCGACGTCCAGCACGAGAAACGTTTCGCGACGTTGCGAGACGGCTTCGCTGCGGGCAAGGCGCAGCCCCGACGCGAGCGAGCGCGCGGCCCCGCGCAGTTCGACATTCGACACGCCGCCGCCGAAGGTGGGAATCACGACGGCCGTGACGATCACGATGATCATCAACACCACCAGCAGCTCGAGCAGCGACACGCCGGCCGCGTCGCGCGGCCGGGCGCACGCAGCGCTGTCAGTTGTTCGTGATGTCCTTGGCCGGCCCATCGCCGCCTTCCTTGCCATCGGAGCCATACGAGACGATGTCGTACGGGCCCTTCGCGCCTGGGGATGTGTACTTGTACTCGTTACCCCACGGATCCTTGGGAATCGTTCCATTCTTCCAGTAAGGGCCGTTCCAGTTCGCGACGCCGGACGGCGCGGTGATCAGCGCCTGCAGGCCTTCCTGCGTCGTCGGATACCGTCCGATTTCCAGCTTGTAGAGATCGAGCGTCTGGCCGATCTGGTTGATCTCGATCTTGGCGGCGTCGCCCTTCGCCTTCTCGCCCTTGCCGAGGAAGTTGCCGCCGACGATGCCCATCACGATGCCGATCAGCACCAGCACGACGAGAATTTCGATCAGCGTCATGCCGCGCGCTGCGCGAGGCAAACCTTGTACAGTCTTCATCTTCCGTTTCCCTAGAATGCCAACCAGTTTCCGGCGCAGGTGGCCGGACGCAGCGGGCGATGCAATGTCTATGACGCGCAATCAGACCACGAGTTCGCTCATCCCCATCACGCCGAGCAGGATCGAGAACACGATGCCGCCGATCAGCACGGCCAGGCTCAGGATGAGAATCGGCTCCAGCACCGACAGGAACCGCTTGATCGCGAGCTGCACCTCGCGGTCGTAGATGTCGGCGACCCTGGTCAGCATTTCCTCCAGGCGGCCGGACTCCTCGCCGACGAGGATCATCTGCACGGCGAGCTTCGGGTACAACCCCGTCTCGGCCAGCGGGCGTCCGAAGCCCTTGCCTTCGCGCAGCTTGGCGATCACGCCGTCGAGCGCGCTCGCCAGGACCACGTTGGTCATCGTCTCCTTGACGATCGACAATCCGCCGAGCAGCGTCACGCCGTTGCCGAGCAGCGTCGACAGCGTCCGCGCGAAGCGCGCGGTCTCGAGCTTCGCGAGGAGGTCGCCCATGAGCGGCATTGTCAGCTTCCGCCGGTCGCGCGCAACACGCACCGCGGGGTTGCGACCGCGGCGCCGATACCACAGGATCGCCAGCACGACGCCGCCGACCACGGCCCACCACCAGCCGCGCATGAACTTGCCGACGGCCACGACGACGAGTGTGGGCAACGGCAGCGCCTTGCCGGCCTGCGCGAAGGTCGTCTCGAATTGGGGGACGACCCACACCAGCAGCAAAGCGACCGAAGCCACGGCGACGCAGATCAGGATGATCGGATAGACCAGCGCGGACTTGACCGACTCGCGCAGCTCCTTGTTCCGCTCCATCGTATCGGCCAGCCGCTGCAGCACCACGCCGAGCGCGCCGCCGGCCTCGCCGGCGCGGACGATGTTCACGTAGAAGCGGGAGAAGATCTCGCGCCGCGCATCGAGCGCCTGCGACAACGCCTTGCCGCCGCGCACGTCGTCGCGCACGTCTTGCAGCAGCGCCGCCACCGCGGGGGTCGGCGCGAGACCGATGAGGATTTCCAGCGCGCGATCGAGCGTCAGGCCGGCGTGCAGCAGCGTGGCGAGCTCGCGGGTAATCGCGAGCAACTGGTCGCGCGTCACCGTCTTCGATTCGAACCAGCGCCTGCGCTGACCATCCCTGGCGGGTGTGGCGCCGGCGGTCGCAATCCCGCGGCCGGTCGCGTGCGCGATCTGCATCGGCATCAATCCCTGGTCGCGCAGGCGGTCGACGATCTCGTTCTCGTTCGCGGCGTCGAGCTCGCCGACGGCGACTTCGCCGGCCGGGTTCACGGCACGGTAGCGGTAAACCGGCATCTTAGGTCTAGCCCTCGCGCGTGACGCGAAGAACCTCTTCGAACGTGGTCAACCCGGCAATCGCCTTGCGCATGCCGTCCTCGTACATCGACACCATGCCTTCGCGCTGTGCCTCGGCCTTCAGCTCGTTCGACGTCGCATGCTTCATCACGAGGCTGCGCAGCGGATCGGACATCGGCAGCATTTCGAGAATGCAGAAGCGGCCCATGAAGCCGGTGTTGCTGCAGTGCGCGCAGCCCTTGGCGTGGTAGAGCGTCACGTCGGCGCTGCCGGTGAACTTGGTGAGCCCGAGCTGCTTGACCATCTCCGGCAGCGCCACGTATTGCTCCTTGCAATGCGGGCACAGCTTGCGCACCAGACGCTGCGCCAGGATGCCGATCACCGTCGACGTGAGCAGGTAATCGTCCACACCCATGTCGAGCAGCCGGTTCACCGTCGACGCGGCGTCGTTGGTATGCACCGTCGACATCACGAGGTGGCCGGTGAGCGCCGATTGCACGGCGATCTGCGCGGTCTCGAGGTCGCGGATCTCGCCGATCATGATGACGTCCGGATCCTGGCGCACGATGGAGCGCAGCGCATTGGCGAACGTGAGATCGATCTGCGGCTTCACCTGGATCTGGTTGATGCCGACCATCTGGTATTCGACCGGGTCCTCGACGGTCAGGATCTTCACGTCGGGCTGGTTCAGCCGGTCGAGCGCCGTGTACAGCGTCGTGGTCTTGCCCGAGCCGGTGGGACCGGTGACGAGCAGGATGCCGTGCGGCTGCATCAGCACGTCGAGGAACGCCTTGAGCGTGTCGTCGGCAAATCCCAGCTTGTGGAAATCGAGCGCGACGCCACCCTTGTCGAGGATCCGCATCACGACCGATTCGCCGTGCATCGTCGGCACCGTCGACACGCGCAGGTCGATTTCCTTCCCCTGCACGCGCAACCGGATGCGTCCATCCTGCGGCAACCGCCGCTCGGCGATATCGAGGCTCGCCATGATCTTGATGCGTGAGATCACGGCGGCGGCCAGACGCTTCGGCGGCGATTCGACGTCATGCAGCACGCCGTCGACACGGTAGCGCACGGCCAGGCGATTCTCGAACGGCTCGACGTGGATATCGGATGCGCGCATGTCGAGCGCGTTGGTGATGAAGAGGCTGACGAGCCGGATGACCGGGGCTTCCGACGCCAGGTCCTTCAACTGTTGCACGTCGGCGTCGAACGAAAGCTCGTCGACGCGCGTCTCGACGTCGCCGATCACCTGGCTCTGCGCCGACTTGCCGGTTCCGTAGAGTCGCTCGAGCGCGGCCTCGAGCTCGGTGGGAATCGCGACCATCGGCCGCACCGTGCGTCCGGTCACCATCTCGAACGCGCCGATCGTGTATTCGTCGGTCGGATCGGCCATCGCGAGCGCGACTTCGGTGTCGTCCTCGCGCAGCGGCAGTGCGCGCGTCTCGCGCAGGAACCGGGAGCTCACGCGCTCCTCGAGAATCGGAAACTCGGGATAGCTCGCCACGTCGACCAGCGGCAGCGCAAGCTGCATGGCAAGCGCCTCGGCGACGTCGCGCTGCGCAACCACGCCGAGCGTCACCAGCAGCGCCCCCAGCCGTTCTCCCGATTCCTGCTGCAGCCGCAACGCGCGTTCGAGCGTCGCCGCATCGAGCTTGCCGCGCTCGATGAGGATCTCGCCTAGCCGTTTGCGAACCGGGGTGTCCACGCGTGGAAGCTTTTGAAATTAAACGGGAAAAGCCTCATATCATATCATGGGGCACTTGGCGCAAAAGTGCGCGAGGCGTTGTCAGACAAGGGTAGACGGCAAATGGTTCGTGGCCGCCGCGGCCGGCGGCAGTCACCCGAAACCTTGGAGCGAGCCCTGCTGCGTCGCCGCCGCGTTCACGCGTCGTCGAGCGCGCGAGGAAAGCTCTTGTGCAGCAATCGCGACAACGCGCGGTCGGCCAGGATCACGCCGCCCGTCTGGCAGCGCGCGCAGTAATTGCTCTCGTTTTCCGCGTAGACGATCCGCTGCACCGGCGCGCCGCATGCCGGACACGGCTGGCCGAAGCGGCCATGCACGGCCATTTCGGGTCGAAACGCGGTCACGCGCTGCGGAAATTCCCCTGCGGCCTCCGCGCGCAGCCGCGCGGTCCACTCGGCGAGCACGTCACGCGTCGCTTTGAAGAGGCGCGCGATTTTCCCGTCATCCAGTTTCTGCGTAAGCGTCAGCGGCGACAGCCGCGCGCGATGGAGAATCTCGTCCGAATAGGCGTTGCCGATGCCGCTGAAGAGACGTGGCTCGGTCAACGCGCGCTTCAATGTATGGTTTTCGCGCAACAAGCGCGCGCGGAAGTCTTCGTCGCTGGCGGACATGACATCCAGCCCGCCGGCGTCGAACGCCGCGAGCGCGGCTTCGCCATGCACCAGATGCAACGACGCCCGCCTCTTGGTGCCGGCTTCGGTGAACGCGAGCGTCCCGGTCGGAAATTCGAACAGCACCAGCGTGATCTTGCCGGGCGGCTTGCGCCCGCCGGTCAGCCATTGCAGGCGTCCCGCGATCATCAGGTGCAGCACGAGAAACAATTCGTCGTCGAGCGCGAGGACGATGCGCTTGCCGATGCGCAGCACGTCGCGCACCGTCTTGCCGATGGCGGTGGGAAGCGGCGGCACGGCGGTGCGCAGCACGAATGGATTGCGCAACAGCACGGCGCGCAGCGGCTGTCCGACCACGCGCGCCGCCAGCGCTTCGCGATAGACCTCGACGTCGGGGAGCTCCGGCATTGCACGCTCACGGAAGCGCGAAGGCCGCCTCGGCTTTGCTTATCGTCGCCGCGATGTCGTCCGGCGCATGCGCCGCCGACACGAAGCCGGCTTCGAACGCGGACGGCGCGAGATAAATGCCCGCATCGAGCATCGCGTGGAAAAAGCGGTTGAAGCGCGCCTGGTCGCACGTCATGACCGATGCGTAGGAATCGGGGATCTGCGGCGAAAAGTAGAACCCGAACATGCCGCCTACCGCCTGCGCCGAAAAAGGCACGCCGGCATGGCGCGCCGCTTCGACGATGCCGTCGGCAAAAGCGCGCGTGGTCGCGGACAATGCCTCATAGAACCCTGGGGTCTCGGTCTGCGCCAGCGTGGCCAGGCCCGCTGCGACGGCGACCGGATTGCCGGACAGTGTGCCCGCCTGGTACACCGGGCCGAGCGGCGCGATTTTTTCCATGATCGCGCGCTTGCCGCCGAACGCGCCCACCGGCATGCCGCCGCCGATCACCTTGCCGAGCGTGGTCAAGTCGGGCGTGATGCCGGTCAGGCCTTGCGCGCCTTGCGGATGCACGCGGAAACCGGTCATCACCTCGTCGAAAATGAGCACGCACCCATGGCGATCGCACAGCGCGCGCAAGCCTTCGAGGAACCCCGGCTTCGGCATGATCAGGTTCATGTTGCCGGCGATCGGCTCCACGATGATCGCGGCAATCGCATCGCCATTCGCCTTGAACACCGCCTCGACCTCAGCGAGATCGTTGTACGACGCCACGATGGTCTCGCCGGCGATGGCCGGCGGCACGCCGGCCGATGACGGCTGCCCGAAGGTAAGCGCGCCCGAGCCCGCTTTCACCAGCAGGCTGTCGCCATGGCCGTGATAGCAGCCTTCGAACTTCAGGATCTTCGACCGGTTCGTGTAGCCGCGCGCGAGCCGCAATGCCGACATCGTCGCCTCGGTGCCCGATGAAACGAGCCTGACCAGCTCGATTGAAGGCAGCCGGCGAACGAGTGTCTCCGCCATCACGATTTCGCTCTCCGTCGGCGCGCCGAACGAAAGACCGTGCACGGCCGCTTCCTGCACCGCGCGAACCACCGCGGGGTGCGCGTGCCCGAGGATCGCAGGGCCCCAGGATCCGACGTAATCGATGTAGCGGGTTCCGTCGGCGTCCCACACATACGGTCCCTGACCGCGTGTGAAAAAGCGCGGTGTTCCGCCTACCGAGCGAAAGGCACGCACCGGAGAATTGACGCCGGCGGGAATCGTCAGCTGGGCACGAGCGAAGAGCGCTTCGTTGCGGGCCATACTGCCCCCGCGTATGACTTTCGGGGCAGCTTTGCCGCCGGACGCGGGCCGCGGCTTCAAACCTGATTCGAAACAGGCTGCGATTGCCGCCGCCGCGCGGGTCACGGCGGCGGGGTCGTCATCGGCGAAGACTGCCGTGATGACCGCGACCGCATCCGCGCCGCTTTCGATCAATGCGCGCGTATTCTGCGCGGTGATGCCGCCGATGGCGACGACGGGCACGCCGAGCGTTCGTGCCTGCGCGAGAATGGACATCGCCGCTCGGCGCGCATCGGGCTTGACGTGCGAGGGAAAAAAGCTCCCGAACGCGACATAGTCGGCGCCTTCGGCCACGAGGCGGCGCGCGCGCGACAGGTCGTTGTAGCACGACACGCCGATCAGCAATTTCTCGCCGACCCGCGCTCGCGCGGAAGCGACGTCGCCATCGTCTTCGCCGAGATGGACGCCGTGCGCGCCGACGGCACGCGCGAGCGCGGCGTCGTCGTTGACGATCAGCAGCGCGCCCCCGCCCGCGCACACGCGCGCCAGCCGCGCCGCCTGCTCGGCCCGCAGCGCAGGCGCTGCCGCCTTGTTTCGATACTGGATCGCACCGGCACCGCCGGCGATCGCCGCTTCCACCATCGCGGCCAACCGCGCAGTGTCGGGCGTATCGGGCGTAACCGCGTACAAGCCGCGCAGCTGCGCTCCCCGCGCCACAGGAACCAGGGGCTAGTGACTGCCGCGAAGATCGGCGGCGCGCGGTGGTTCCGGCGCGTCGCCGTGCGCTTCCGCTTCTTCGCGCGCCCAGAACAGGCGATCAGGCAGCAGCTGTCCCATTCCCGGCCTGTAGGCTTTCTTCAGCGTCTGCCACGTGTAATCCTGCGCTTCGCGCACCGCCTCCGGAAGGTCGAGCCCGTTGGCGAGCATTGCGGCTATTGCCGACGCAAGCGTGCACCCGGACCCATGGAAACTGCCCGGCAGGCGCGGCCAGGTGTCGGAGCGAACGACCCCGCTCTTCGAGTACAGCGTGTTCACGACCTGCGGCGTGTTTTCGTGCGTGCCCGTAATGAGGACGAACTCGCACCCGGTCTCGATGAGCCGCGCCGCACATTGCTCGAGCGTGAGATCCTCGTCTTCCTCGGCTTCGGCCAGGCGGCGCACTTCGAGGCTGTTCGGCGTGAGGATCGTCGTCTGCGGCAGCAGCAATTCGCGCAGCGCATGCGTCATGTCGTCGTTGGCGAGCTCGTCGCCGCGGCCGGACGCGAGCACCGGATCGAGGATCAGCGGGACGTCCGGATAATCGGACACGATCTCGGCGATCGCGGCGATGTTCTCCACGCTGCCCAGCACGCCGATCTTGAACGCATCGACGGGCATGTCCTCGAGCAGGCAGCGCGCCTGATCGGCGACCCAGTCGGCGTCGATCGCCAGCATTCCCTCGACACCCGCCGAGTCCTGCACCGTTATCGCGGTGATGACGGAAAGGGGATGACAACCCATGCTGGCCAGCGTCAGCAGGTCGGCCTGGATGCCCGCTCCGCCGGACGGGTCGGACGCGGCGAACGTGAGCACGAGGGGCGGGAATCCTGGGTCGCTGTCTGGCATGGGGGATGGGTTCCGTAAAGCGCGCGGCAATGGCGCCGCGAAGCGGGCGATCACGTTACAATTTGCATGAGTTTACTCCACCGCTTTGCACCGGCTCTCCAATGAAAAAATACATGTGCCTCATTTGCGGCTGGATTTACGACGAGGCGACGGGCGCGCCGGAGGAAGGTCTGCCTCCCGGCACGCGCTGGGAAGATGTGCCGCCCAACTGGACGTGCCCCGAATGCGGCGCACGGAAGGAAGACTTCGAGATGGTCGAGTTCTAGTGTCCTGTTCCGTAAATTCACTCGATGGTTCGCGGCGCTCAGTTACCCAAATGGGCGGGCGCCATGCTGCGTGATGGGAGCTCACCGTACCATGGGGTACGCTTTCGGCCTCGCGCCTTGCCTGACACCCGGTTTCATCCTCTCCTTTCTCTTCGGAGCTTACGGAACAGGACACTAGGAGCAACATGAAAATCCTGCACACGATGCTGCGCGTCGGCGATCTTGCGCGATCGATCGCTTTTTATACCGATGTTCTCGGCATGCAGTTGAAGCGCACGACCGACCGCCCCGAGCAGAAATACCGGCTCGCGTTCGTCGGCTTTGCGGAGGATCCGGACGGCGCCGAGCTCGAATTGACGTACAACTACGGTGTCGATCACTACGACCTGGGCAGCGCGTTCGGGCATGTGGCCATCGCCGTGAGCGACGTGGCCGCCACGTGCACGGCGGTGCGCGACAAGGGCGGCAAGGTCACGCGCGAAGCGGGGCCGGTGAAGGGCGGCACGACGGTGATCGCGTTCGTCGAAGACCCCGATGGCTACAAGATCGAGCTGATTCAGCGTTAGACCCGGTTTTCGGCATCAACGTGATGCGCGATGCTTCATGCTCGACCACGCCGAACCAACCGCCGATTCAAAGCAGCGTGCGTAACGCCTTGTGTCGAAGAGCGCATTCGAGCCCGTCCGTTGCCTTAGCTGTCGTGTCAGCGCCTTGAGCGACCCGGTATCCTGCATCAGCTGTCGAACCGTTGTGACGTACTCGCCCGCGCTTGCTGCGACGAGACTTGGAAGCCCCGCGGCACGCAGTTGACTCGCGGAGGCGCGGCTCGCGAAGCTGTTGCCCGACAGTGTCACCACGGGCAGGCCGGCGAAGAGCGCGTCGTTGACGCTCGTGTGCGCACCGAATGGAAACGTGTCGAGCGCCAGATCCGCCAGACGGTAGCGCGCAAGATAACGGGCATTCACGTCATGGGGCGCAAACACGAGCTTCGCCGGATCGGCGCCACGCTTTGCCGCCTCACCACGCAAACGATCCATCGTTGATGGCTCGCTGCCGCGCACCCAGAGTATCGCGTCCGAGCGCGAGCCGAGTACTTTCATCCAGAGGTCGAACATCTCTGGCGTCACCTTGTATGGCGCTGCGGGCGCACAAAGCACAAACGCGTCTTCCGGCAGCCCGTAGTCGAGCCGCCTCAGGCCGGCGCTATCCACCGAGCGCGTGGCGTCGGACGGCAAGTAGCATGGATCGACGTACAACGGTGCCTCGACGTAGAAGTCGCGATCCTCGTCGCGAATGCAATAGCGGTCGGCGATGATGAAATCGTAGCAATCGAGCCCGAGCGTACCGGTATAGCCGAGAAAGTTGACCTGCACCGGGGCAGGGCGAAGCGCGAAGATTTCCGCAAGCGGCCCCGTAAAACCGTTGAGGTCAAACAGGATGTCGATCCCGTCGCTCTGAATTACCCGGGCAATCGATGCCGCGTCGGAACGTCCGGTATCACGGAATTGATCGGTGGCAAGCGCGATGCGGTTGCGCACGGCGTCATCATGGGCACTGCCGATCGCGTAGGCGGTGACGCTGAACCGTGCCCGGTCAATGTGCTCCAGCAGATTGGCCACAAGGCGCCCGACGGGATGGTCGAAAAAATCGCGCGACGCGAATCCGAGCCGCAGGCGACCGTCATGCGCAGGTGCGCGATTTGCTGTTGCGACAGCTGCCGGCGCAAGTCCGCCCATCCAGATTCGCGCCAGCCGCAATTCCAGCGCGGGATCATCGCAGACGGCCTGGACGTTGAACGATTCCAATGATTGGCCTGAGACCGTGGCCGTCGCCGTAGCCACCGAGAGCAGTTGCTTGCGCCGGTTCGCATAATCATTCCAATCGGCCAGATAGATTTGAACCGTTGCGAGGAGACGCGTGGCGGCATTGTTGGCGGGGTCGAGTTCGAGACAGCGGGTTAGCGCTTCGTGCGCCTCTTCGAAGCGATGCTGTGCCCAGAGAAGCGTCCCGACATCGCAATGAAGCGAGGCGACGCCGGGGGCGAATTGGATTGCCCGGCGAAAACCGCTGAGGGCCCCGTCCAGGTCCCCGCAACGGCATTGGCACACTGCGCGATTTGCCCAGATTGCTGCGTGACCCACCGGGAAGCGCTCGACCAGCCGGTCAAATGCCGCCAGTGCGTCCTCATAGCGGCGCTGCTGATACAGGTTCTGCGCAAGGTTTGCAAGTCCTTCGAAACCAGCGGGCTCGGCTGCCACCGCGCGTCGAAACATGCGCTCTGCGCCGGCCAGATCGCCGCTGCGCTCCATCGCCAACCCGAGATTGTTGAGAATGCCAGGATGGCTTGGCGCGCCGGCAAGCGCCGATTCGAATCGCTGGATCGCCGCGGCGACATCTCCTTGCTGAAGCGCAGCATTGCCCAAATGAAATAGTGCTTCGACGTCCTGGATAGCCGGGTGATGCTCGAGCGTCGTCCCGTCGGCCGCCGTGCCGGAAGCGCTCGCATTCTGCCCAACGTCAGCTGCCTGCGATTTGCGAGGGTTGCCGACAAGCGCGCCTGCACCAGGCGCCCCATGGCAATGCTTGTAGCGTCTACCGCTGCCGCACGGGCAGGGATCGTTGCGCGAATCGGGTATTGGCCCGGTCATGGAATTACGCGCTACGCCAACGCCCGCCTGCTGCATGTTCGAGAAGGTGCTCGAATTCGGACGTAAACATTACGGTATCGAAGAGCGGCAGCCGCTTGCGTTCGCGCTCGAGGTGTTGCCGGAACTGCGCAAGCCGATCCCGATCGGCGCAAAGCGCCCGCAGCGTTTGCGCATAATCGGCGAGCGATTCCGTGACCAGTTCCGGCATTTCCGCCGCAACGCACAGGCTGGCTCCGACGCGTCCCGCAAACGTGGCCCCGCGGCACGTGAGCAATGGCACGCCCGCCCACAACGCGTCGCTGCCCGACGTGTGCGATCCATACGGGAGGACATCGAGCGCGAGATCGGCACAGCGCAGCCGCGCCATGTGCTCGGCGTGACGCGCCACCGGCGCGAACACGATGCGCTCGGCCGCCACGCCCTTCGCCTCCGCGAACGCGCATAGGTTGCGCCGCGCGATCGCGTGGGGGACCCACAGCCACAACACCACGTCCGGTCGTTCGCGCAGGACTTCGAGCCAGGTCGATACGAACGGCTTGGTAAGCTTGTAAGTCTGGTTGAAACACGCGAGCACCAGCGCGCGATCGGGAAGCCCGACTGCCCTGCGGGACAAAGCCGCGGGGAGCGGTCGGCGATCGTCGTTGACCTGATAACAGACCGGAAGCCGCAGCAACGGCTCGGCGAATTCCGATTCGCACCCGGGAGGCGCAACGATCGCGTCCGCGATGAACCCGTCGACGGCGGCGTAGCCAATCGTCCCCGGAAATCCCAGGTAATGCAGCTGCACCGGCGCCGGACGCCGCGCAAGGATCGCCATCCGCGTGCCATGCGTGTGACCCTTGAGGTCGACGAGGACGTCGAGCGCATCGCGTTCGATGCGCCGTGCGGCTTCCTCGTCGGAAAGCGCGCGGATATCGGTCCAGTGCGCGAAGGCCTGGCACAATCGCTGCCGCATCGCGCTGCCATCATCACGATCCGAGGCGTAGGCAAACGACTCGATGCGCGCGGGATCGTGGCGCTCGAAGAGGCCGGCCATGAGATGCATCGTCGCGTGGTCGTGAAAGTCCGACGATAGATAACCGACGCGCAAGCGATTGCCGCGCCGCCCAATCCTGGCCGGCGCCACGGGCGCGGGCAATGTCTGCCGCGACCAGCCCTGTATCGCCGTGCGTTGCACGGCAGGATCGGACAGCAGCGCCACGGCCATCATCGGCGAACAGGTGAAATGCGCCGCGTCGGTCGCGTGGCACGCGAGAACCTCTTTTTCGGCCGGGGTCGAGCGCGACCATGCGCAGGCATAGCGGGCCGCCATGGCGAGATGCGCATGCGGCGCGACCGCCTCCGGCTGCAACGCGGCAGCGCGTTCGAACGCATCCATGGCGCGCTCGAGCAGGTCGGCTGGCGCGTCAATCGGTGAGGGGCTCCCACGCGCGGCTTCGACTAGCGCAAGCTCCGCTTCCACGCACGCATTGCCGAAGGCCAGCCAGGCGGCCGCGTCGCCAGGCGTTGCCGATGCCGCGGCACCGAATGCTTCTGCTGCCGCGGCAAGAGTCCCTGACGCGCGCAGCGCATGGCCCAGCGTCGTGAGAAGCCCGGCGTGCGCGGGCGCGACCGCGAGCCCGGCGCGGCAATGCGCAGCGGCGGCGATGGCGTCGCCCTGAAGCAGCGCAACGGTGGCGGCAAGATGGCGCAGCGGCACCGACTGCGGCGCCGACGCGAGCGCCGGCGCAAGCTCGGTGGCGGCGAGATCGGCAGCGCCCTGCGCAAGCAGCGCATTGGCAAGCTGCGTACGCGCGGCCACGTTGTCGGAGTGCATTGCGATAACGTCACGAAATCGCGCCTCGGCCGCTTTCGCGTCCCCCTCCTGTAACGCGAGCTGCCCCAGGCCGAACGTGGCCGCCGGATGTCGGGGCACTTCGGCGAGCACCTGGTCGTACGCCGCGCGTGCGGCAGCCGGATCGTTCGCGCGTTCGGCGAGCCCGGCGATGGCGAGCCGGATCGGCGCGGTCGACAGCTCCGCCTTCTGGGCCGCACGCAATGCGCGCGCAAGCTTCGCGCGCGCGGATGCCAGGTCGCCCGCCGCCTGCTCGAACAGCGCGGTCTTGAGGAGCGCACCCGGATGTTCCGGCGCCTCGGCCAATACCTGCTCGTAGAGACCGCGCGCCGCGGCGTAGTCGCCGCGCTGCTCCAACGCTATCGCCCGTTCGAGCCACGCGCGGATATTGTTCACGTCACTGGGGCAGGTCAGCCGGCGGGAGCGTGCAAGAGCTCGCGAATATCGTGCGCGAACACATCCGGGCTTTGGCCATGGCTCACGTACAGGCGCAGCCGGCCCTGCGGATCGAAGATGTACGTTCCCGTCGAATGGTCGACCGTGTAGGTGCTGGGCGTGGCGCCCGGCTGCTTCTGGTAGATGACCTTGAATTCCTTCGCCACGCGGTCGGTCGCCGCCGCGTCGCCGTAAAGGGCCGCGAAGCGCGGATCGAACGCCGGCGCGTATTGCGCCAGCAGCGCCGGCGTATCGCGGTCCGGGTCCACGGTAACGAACAACACCTGCACGCGATCGGCGTCGGGCCCCAGTTTATTCATTGCCTCGGCGAGCGCCGACAAGGTGGTCGGGCACGCATCGGGACATTGCGTATAGCCGAAGAAGATCACCACGGCCTTGCCGCGATAGTCGGCGAGCGTACGCGGCTTGCCCGTGTGATCGGTCAGCGCGAAATCGCGGCCGAACGACGCGCCGGTGATATCCGACGCCTGGAATTTGGGACCGTCGCGCGAACAGCCGCTCGCGAGCACGAGGGCGAACAGGACGAGGACGAAAGCCGCGGCGCGGCGCATCACTGCCAGTAGTGATCGATCAGCAACGCCGAGAACAGGCCGGCGAGGTAGACGATCGAGTAGCGGAACGTCGCCCTGGCGAGATCGTCGCTATAGCGGAAGTACAGGCGTACCGCGTAGAGGAGGAAGGCGCCGCCCAGCGCAAGCGCCGCCACCAGGTAGAGCACGCCGCTCATCCTGATCGCGTACGGCAGCAGCGATGCGGCGACCAGCGCCAGCGTGTACAGGACGATCTGCAACCGCGTATACAGCGCGCCGTGCGTGACGGGCAGCATCGGCAGTCCGGCCTTGGCGTAATCCTGCGTGCGGTAGAGCGCGAGGGCCCAGAAATGCGGCGGCGTCCACGCGAAGATGATGAGGAACAGCAACAGCGCTTCGGGCGCGACGTCGTTGGCGACCGCCGCCCAGCCGAGCACCGGCGGCATCGCACCCGATGCACCGCCGATCACGATGTTCTGCGGCGTCGCCGGCTTCAGGATCACCGTGTAAACGACCGCGTAGCCGACGAACGTGGCAAGCGTCAGCCACATCGTCAGCGGATTCACATACCGATAGAGAAGCCAGAGGCCGGCGCCGCCCACCGCACTGGCGAACACCAGCGTCTGCAGCGACGTCAGCTCGCCGCTCGGCAGCGGCCGCCTGCGCGTCCGCTGCATCACCGCGTCGATTTTTTGCTCGACCAGGCAATTCACCGCAGCGGCGGCGCCCGCCACGAGCGCAATGCCCAGCGTCGCGAAAAACACGATGCCCGCCGGCGGCAAACCCGGCACCGCGAGAAACATCCCGATCACCGCGCAAAAGACGATCAGCGACACCACGCGGGGCTTCGTGAGCGCCAGGAATTGACGTGCGCGGGTTTCGGCGAGGGCCAGCGAGGTCATCGTAAAGAAGGGAGGCAGGTACAGGGGCGAGGAAGCCGATCATTTTACACTGGGACGTTCGGCCTTCGCGAATCAACCGATGCGCGATGCGCGGAGCAGCCGCGTCAGGTCACGGCCCATGCCTTTGATGTCCGGGTCGCGCGGAAAGGCGAGGACGAGATTGCCCAGGGGATCGATGAGATAGATGCGATCGGACCCCGCCGACCACGGCGCGAGACCGGTCGATGGCACGCGAACCCGCGCAAGATCCGGATGCTCCGCGGCAAGCTCCGCCGGCGGCATGGCGTCGTCGGTGACGAACCACACGCGTGCGACGCGGTCCATCTCGCGGCCCTGCAGCGTGCGCGCCTGCCGCGTCGCATACAGGGCCTGCGCGCACGCGGCATCGCACGCGCCCGGTGCCGCCACCGCCAGCACCCACTTGCCATGCAGGCTCGCAATCCGGAACGGCTTGCCATCCGCCGCAATGCCGGCGATTTCCGGCGCGGGACGCGTGGCCAGCAGCTCGCCGTAGTTGGCGAGCGTCGTGCGCGGGAAAAAATAATAGACGGCATAGGAGGCGATGACCGGCGCGACGGCGACCAGCGCGATCAGCAGCAGCGTCCGGCGACCGCGGCGAACGGCGCCAGGCTTCGATACGGTCGTGACGTCATTTGTATGATCCCCCAGAGCGTCGCTTCGCGACGTTCCCCCCAGGGGGCGAGTGCCTTGGGGCGGCCCTGCGTCACTCACTTCGATCGCCGCAACGTGAAGAACAGCCACAATCCCGCCGCCATGGCCGCGAACGTGTACCACTGGAACATGTAGATGCGGTTCCTCTCGGCGCCGAAATCGGGGGCAGGCCAGTCGCGCACCAGGTTATCCGCGGGGTCGATGGGCGCCATCTGTTCGACGATGATCGGCGGCACCGCGACACCGGTCGCCTGCGTGAATCGTTGCGGGTCGAGGTTCTGCCAGACCGGTCCGGCCGGCGCGTCATGCGTAAGCTCGACGTAGCCGGCTGGAGGAATATTGATGCGCCCGCGCACGCTGACGATGCCGGACGGCGGCGCGACCTTCGGCAGCTCGACGCGGGTCGCCCCACCCGCGACCCAGCCGCGATTCACCAGCACGGCGCGACCGTCGGCAAAGGTCAGCGGCGTGACCACCTGATAGCCGCTGCGGCTGTCATGCAGCTTGTTGTCGAGCAGGATCTGGTGAGGGGCGTCGAAGATGCCGGTCACGACGACTTGCCGATAGCGCCACGGCGTCCAGTCGCGCAAATCGGGAAGCGCCACCGGCGGCGCGGCCGTCGCGGCCTCGAATTGCGCGCGCAGCGCGAGCCTCTGCTCCATGCGATCGCGCTGCCAGTTGCCGGCGACGATGAAGAGCGCCACGGCCGCGATCGCCGCGAGCGTGGGCACGAGCGCACGCAGCGAGCGCCGGCGCGGCGCGGGCGCCTCCATCAACACGGCGAGCACGGAGCCGGCATTTTCTCTACACTGTGCGATCAGTCATGAAAATCATCGTCATCGCGGTCCTGATCGCGATCGTCACCGCGTTGTTCGCGGCACTGGTCTTCCTGTATCGCGATGCCGGGCGCGGCAAGCGCGTCGTCTGGCTGCTGACGGTGCGCGTCGCGCTGTCGGTCAGCCTCATCGCCTTCCTGCTGTTCAGCTACTGGATGGGGTGGATCGGCCCGCAGGGCATCAAGTAGGGTCAGAGACGACTTTTCTTCGATGTTCGCGGCCACCAAGGCATCAAGTAGGGTCAGAGACGACTTTTCTTCGATGTTCGCGGCCAC
>Ga0207689_10000399_pt1 | contig 40726 bp, 31 predicted proteins | sample KBSMisM52_FD_184312 | JGI IMG/M metagenome (GOLD analysis project Ga0207689, IMG submission 184312) | Miscanthus rhizosphere microbial communities from Kellogg Biological Station, Michigan, USA - KBS Miscanthus M5-2 (SPAdes) (version 2) | ecosystem: Host-associated > Plants > Roots >...
GACGGATCTGGTCGGTGGTAATTCGAGCAATTACATCAAGACGATCCAGACGGTCGCGAACGAGACCTACGATGCGACCATCACCCAAGGCCTCGGCGTTTCCGCCGCCGGCGTCGCCGGTGTTCGCACGATCACCTACACGAACTAAGGTCGCCTCAGAGAGCTCTGCCTTTCAGCCGCTCACATGATGTGAGCGGCTTTTTTGTGCGGTGATCACCTAGACTCGTAGGTCTGATTGGAGTGTGCTGGTAGGCACATCTTCTTTTGTTTGGCCGCTTGTGATTGCGGGTTGCTTTCATTTGCATGCGGCCACTGCTCACATTTGAGCCATAACATACATACAGCATAGGATTAATATGAAAAACCGTTCCACCCAGGGCTTCACGCTCGTCGAAATCATGATTGTCGTGGTCATCATCGGCCTCCTCGCCGCGATGGCCATTCCCGCCTTCCAGAAGGTCCGCTCGTCCTCGCAGGACAAGGCCGTGCTGAACAACCTCCGTCAGCTTAGTTCCGCCGCCGACCAATACTTCCTTGAGAAGGGCGTTTCCACCGTGGCGCAGACGGATCTGGTCGGTGGTAATTCGAGCAATTACATCAAGACGATCCAGACGGTCGCGAACGAGACTTACGATACGACCATCACGCAGGGCCTCGGCGTCTCTGCCGCCGGTGTCGCCGGTGTTCGCACGATCACCTACACGAACTAATCTTGGTTCGTTTGCTTCCTTCGAGCCGCCCATGGAACATGGGCGGCTTTTTAACGTCCGCGGCAGGCGGCTGTTTTCGCCGTGACATTCCCGATTGAGAGTTGCCCTGCTCGGACGATTGGCAATGAAGCTACGTGATGTTAAAAGCAGTCGTCAAAGACAGCCGGGTCTGGCTGGCGGTTCTGATTCTTGCGTTGATCGCGCTTGTGACGCGGGTGGCGTTGCCTGCGGAACTGGGGTTCTCGGTGGTCATTCACGCGGGCTATTGGTTTACGTTGGCTTTGGTGCTGATGTGGGGCCGGGCTGTTTGGAAAGTTGCTAGATCCGTCGAATGGCGTGAATGGCTGGGGTGGCCGGAGGCGGGTGTGGCGATGCTCGTCTTGGCGGTGACATCCATGTGGGTCGCGCACGAGCGGCCGGGCTACAAGATCCTCGCCGACGAGCTCTTGTTGTCAGGCACCGCGATGAGCATGCACTACGACCGGCTGGCGGCCTATCCCCTGCGGGCCACGGATGTGCAGGGTTCCTTCCAGATTTTGAGCCGGGCTTTGGACAAGCGGCCCTTGGTGTTCCCGTTATTGGTCGCCACGGTGCATGATACGACCGGGTATCGGCCGGAAAATGTGTTTTACCTGAATATGGTCTTGGCCGCGGTGTTTTTGGCGGCCGTGTATGCACTGGCGAGAAAAGCCGGCGGGGGCCGCGGGGCGGGGATTGTAGGTATGTTGTTGTTCGCCGGCCTGCCGTTGATGGCGCAGCAATCAACAGGGGGCGGGTTTGAGCTGCTTAACCTGCTGCTTCTGGCGATATATGGACTTCTGATGATTCGCTATTTGGAGGCGCCGGATGAAGGCAGGCTTGAGGCGCTTATCCTGTCCGCAGTGATGCTGGCCTCGACGCGTTACGAGTCGGCTCTGTTTTTGGTGCCGGCGGCGATTGCGGCGTTCTGCGGCTGGTGGCGCGCCAAGCGCGTGATCCTGAACTGGCCGCTGATCACGGCCGCGGTGTTTTTGGTCCCGGTTCTTTTGCAGAACCGCATATTTGAGGGAGGCTCGAAAGCGTGGGAAATGGCCAGTCAGGGCGGGGTGACGGAGCCGTTTGGATTTCAATATCTGGCGACGAATCTGGGTCACGCATTGGCCTTTTTCTTCGATTTTAGCGGTTATCAGGCGAACTCGCCGGTGTTTGCCGGGGCGGGTTTGCTCGCTTTGCCGATCTGGGGGATGTGGATCATGCAGATTCTACGTCAGGGAGGCTCGGTATCGGGGCGTGATCAGGCCTTGGCCTTGTTCGGGCTGGGACTGTTCGGGGTGACAGCCGTCTATATGCTCTACTTTTGGGGCAAGTTCGACGACGGCATCATCAGCCGGCTGAGCCTGCCCGTGCATTTGCTGATGATGGTGGCGACGGTGTCGGCTTGCTCGATCTTCATCAAGACGGCCACGGGGTGGCGCTGGGCTGCGGGCGTGGCGACCTTGGGATTGCTGGCCATCAGCCTGCCCATCCTTTCGCGGCAGGCATACCGGACGATCTATTCACCGGGTATGGAGATGCTCATGAGGCAGGATTTCCTGGCGCGACAGGAGGATCGGAATCTGCTGTTCATCGACAACGATCCGTTCTTTTGGATTCTCGAGAAGATACCGGCTTCGCCCGTGCTTCAGGCGCAGCTTCGCAAGGAGGCGCTGGTGTATCATCTACGCAACCACAGCTTCCGCGAGATGTATGTGGTGCAGCAAATCAAGGTGAACGACCGGACGGGGGAGCGCTCGGTGGAGCGTTTCGACGACTTGGGGCCCGATTTTGAGCTGGAGACGGTGTGGGAGCGGCGGGTGCAGACGCTGCTGTTTGCGCGCATCAGTCGCATCAAAGCGATCAAGGAGAAAGGCGTGACGCAAGCCGAGGCCGGTGTGATGGTGCCCGTGCTTCAGGAGACGCGTAACCGGGCGGAGTTGGATGAGGCCCGTGCTCTTTACATGGAGAACTGGCTCAAGCAGCTCCCGTGAAGCCGGTTTCATTTCACATGTCGGGACGCGTGCCGATCCGGTTGCTGATCTTCGGGGCGACCGGTTTGGCGGCGTTTGCCTACGGATTTCTCCTGAATTCTCCGGCCGGGGCGGGACTGCTTGTTCAGAAATACGGGTATTACGTGGTCTTGGCGGCCTTCGTCTGGTGGTTGTGGGCGGTCGGCCGGTCGGTGGGGCGGGAAGCCAGGGCTCTGCCCGCCAAGGCCGGGGGAATCCTGTGCCGGCACCGGTGGGCGGCGGTCATGATCGCGGGGCTTACGCTCGTGGCGGTGTTCAGCGTGCCTTACAACTACAAGGTGCTCTACGACGAACTCGTGCTGCAATCCACGGCTTCCAGCATGCACCTGTTCCGCGAGACGGCGTCCGTGCAGCGGGGCTACGAGGTCGCCGGCGAGTTCCGCACCCTGGAGGTGTATCTGGACAAGCGTCCGCTGTTCTACCCCTTTGTCGTTTCACTCGCCCATGACCTGACGGGGTTTCGGGTGCTCAACGCCTACTTGATCAACACCCTGTTGATGCCGGTTGCGCTGACGTTGCTTTACGGGGTGGCCGGACGCATGGGCGGACGTGCGGCGGGTCTGGCGGCGGTGGCGTGTTTTGGTGCTTCGCCTTTGTTGATCCAAAACGCCAACGGCACGGGCATGGAACTGCTTAACGTGGTCATGATCCTGGCCTCGCTGTGGCTGGCGATCCGCTATCTGGAAAAGCCCGGGGAGGACAGGCTCTCGGCGTTGGTGCTGGCGTGCGTGTTGCTGGTGCAGACCCGTTATGAATCGGCGATCTACGCGGCTCCGACCGCCTTGGTGGTTTTTGAAGGCTGGCGCAGGGCGGGCCGGGTCGTGATGTCGTGGGCGGCGATTGCGGCGCCGCTGCTCCTGTTGCCTTACGCGCTGCAGAACACCTATGTCTCGGGAACGCCTGTTTTGTGGGAGCTGTCCGGCGACGCCACGAAGCGTTTTGGCCTTGGCTTCCTCGGAAAAAATCTGACGGCGGCGGTGCAGTATTTTTTTGAGGTGACGCCGATGTATCTGAACACGCCGTTGTTGTCCGTGCTGGGCATGGGGGCGCTTGCGTGGATGGTTTGGCGGTTTGTGCGCGGGGGATGGCGGGAATGGCGGAACGCCCCGGCCGCGTGGGTGGTAGCGGCGTTATTCGGAGCAGGCGCGTTGGCTAACCTGTCGTTGCTCATGCTGTATTACTGGGGCCAGTTCACGGATCCTCTGGTGTTTCGGCTGGCGCTGCCGGTGGACCTGGCGCTGGTTCTGGCGATCACGTGGCGTCTCGGCATCCTTCCAATGGAGCGCCGCGCCCAGATTGCGGGTTGGGTGATGTCGGCTGCGCTGCTGGCATATCTTGCGTTTGGGGCGAGGGCCTCGGCCCGGTTCGAGACGCTTAATCAGATCGGCACGGAGATCGCCTGGGGGCAGGAGTGGATGGCGCGGCAGCCGCCGAAATCCCGGCTGATCATCACCCATGCATCCTCGTTAAACTGGCTGTTGGAGAAAACACCGGCCCTTGGTATCAAATACGCGTCGGGGCGCGGAGTGCAGATCGCGCGATGTCTGGAGGACGGGACGCTGGGGGAGGTGTTGGTGTTTCAGTATTATCGTCCGACCGGTCCTGGGGGCGGCTTTGTATTGGACCCGGACGACGTGCTGCCGGCTGCGTTCAAGCTGGAGCCGGTGACGGAAAGACTGTTCGGCGCGAAGCAGATCCGGATCAGCCGTGTCGTTGGCATCGATGTAAAGGAGGCGGCGCGGCACGAACGCACGCTGCTTGTCGGCGGTTTGTGGGTGGGACAGGTGCCCCCGGCGGAATCGTCCGCGCCTTTGGCCGAGGCAAAGGCCGTTGTTGCGCCCACTACGGGGCAGCCGTCCGTGGCTCCAACGACTGAAGCAGTCGGGCGTTCAGCTCCAGCAATGGTGCCTTGAGTGCAAACTCCACGTCGGCGTCGCTCAGGCGCCAGACGAAGATGGAGTAACCGATGCGCGCGTCGGGTTCCCTCAGTTGGAGGAAGTGGCACAGTCGTCCGAACATCAGTTGTTCGTAGGTCAGCAACAGGCTTTCGACGAGGGGCTGCGACATAGGGGCCCCGTCCATATCGGTGATCGGCTCGTCTTTCGGGATGGCGCCGGCGTGGGCAATCCAGCGGCCGATCCTCTGATAGTTCTGCTCGTAGCCGATCGACCAAGGGCCGCGCATGTCGTTATAGACCCGGTGCAGCATGGTGGCGCTGATGCAATAAACTCCGCCGGTGAGGTGGGGCGGGGTTTTCCGGCCATACCAGTCAAAGATGCCGTCGCCGATGCGGGTGGCGTTGATACCCTGATGAGGCGGGCTGTCCGTGCCGAAGTAGGAGATGAATACCTTCTCTCCGGCCGCGCGGGCTCCGAGCCAGTCGCGCAAACGTGGAAGATCCTGCCCCCAGTCCAGCGAGCTGTCCACGAACACACGGTGGGCTTCTTCCGGGCCGCCGCAGATCGGATTGAAATAGGCGAGATAGTCGGGGCGGATTGCCAGCGATTCCCGCACTTGCCAGACCAGCAAGATCGCCAGTACGACTGCCCACGCGCGATGGCGGCGAGCGAGGAGCACGGTGCCGCCGGCCAGAATGTAGCAGGCCGCGTAGGTGGGAAGGAGGTGGCGGTGGCCGATGTTGAGATGGCTGGGAATGGAAAACGCCCAGTAAACTGCCAAAAAGATCAGCAGCGGGGAAACCCGGTAAAACCAGACCGTTCGCCGGCGCGGGGCGGCCGAGGCCAGGCCGATGACTCCCAGCAACGTGAGCGCGAGGGCGGGAAGCGTGGTCTTGAGCAGAAACGCCACGGGGAAGAACGTCCGCCAACCGGTGATGCGGTAATCGCCTCCGAAAAACGCCATGCGTCCGCGAGCATTCGTTTCCACGAAGGCCAGGCCATAAAGCCACGCCTCCGGCAGGAGACGGTGGTCCCGGCACCAGCGGACGGTGTGCTGGACGATGCCTGGATTCCAGTTTACCCGATCAAAATCCACCGTGCCGTCGTCGGCCATTTGCGGGGCGGGGTTGGGGTGGACTTTCAAAAGCGTTTGGTCCCACGTGCGGATGAAGCGGAGCTTGGTGTCCTGCGGCGCGGCGGCGGCCGAGTAGCGAAAACCATACGCAGACCAGATGACCGCGAACGACAGGATCGCGGTCGCGCCTAGGAGGGCGGCGGCGACCGGCCAGCGCCGCCAGCCGGCGACGACGGGTCCGTTTCGTCCCAGTCGCAGGGGCGCGGGGCGGAGCAGCCGGACGATCACCAGCAGGACGGCGACCGGGCCGAACAGCACGACCGAGTATTTGGCGAGCGCGAGAAAACCGACGCAGAGACCGGCCAGCAGCAACCTGCCGGCCGTGGGGCGGTGAAGCAGTCGCCACCAAGAGAGCACGGCGATCGCAAACCCCAGGGTTGCCGCAGTGTCGGAGGTGGTGAGTCCCGCGTGCGCCAGGAGCTCGGGAGCGAAGACGGCCATGGTCAGGGCCAGCAGGCCGGCCCTCCATCCGAACAAATCCCGCGTCCACCGGTAGATCACGCCGCACAGCAGGGCCGAGAGCAGTGCGATCATCAGGCGGCCGGCGGCGAGCATGGCCGGGAGATCGTTGCCCTGCTTGTAGAAAAAATCGTGCCCGACGAGCCAGACGTTGCCCGTTTCCCAGGCGTCACCCGAGGTCGCCGGGAATTTCACGTTCATCCAGAGCAGCGGCAGCGCCGCCCAGCGCTGGGGCAGGTTTCCGTTTTCCGGCTGGAACCGGTAGTCGTGCTGCGTCCAGTAGGCGTAGCCGGAGGTGAGGTGGGCGATCTCGTCGGACGTGTTGCCGAAGGTGCGCGACACGCTCGCGGCCATCCAAGCATGCAGGCCGCAAAGGAAGACGACGAGAAGTGCGAGCCAAAGCGTGCGACTGCGGAGTTTCATGACCGGAGAAGGCGGGCTCTTCAGACGAACTTCAGCTTGCGCGCGGCGACGCCCAGCATGCGGAACAGCAGCAGGCCGTGGCGCCAGCGCTGGATGTTAGTGGAGCCGTAGGTGCGTTCCCGATACCGGATGGGGATGTCGCGGATCTTCAGGTTCTGTTTGTCGGCGCCGAAAAGCAGGTCGAAGTCGCCGAAGGGATCGAACTCGCCGAAGTAGGCGCGGTTGGCCGCGATCGTGAGGTAGTGGGAACGGCGCAACACCTTGGTGCCGCAGAGCGTGTCTTTCACGTGCTGTCCGAGCAGCCAGGAGAAGGCCAGTCCGAAGAACTTGTTCGCGATCATGTTCAGGAACTGCATCGCCTTCTTTTCCATCGGATAGACGAGGCGGGAGCCGTTGGCGAACTCGGCTTGGCCGCTGGCGATGGCATCGTAGAATTTGGGAAGCTCCTCGGGCGGCATGGTGAGGTCGGCGTCGAGGATCATGAGGATGTCGCCGGTGGCGACCGCGTAGCCTTCGCGCACGGCGTTGCCCTTGCCCTTGCCGGTCTGGCGCAAGGTGATGATGCGACGGTCGGGGTGGGCGGCGCGCACGCGTTCGATCTCGGCCCAGGTGTGGTCCTTGGAATGTCCCTCGACGAAGATGAGTTCGGTCCACGCGCCCATCTGCGGCGTGCGCAGGACGGCGGCCTCGATGTTGCCGGCCTCGTTGCGCGCCGGAATGACGACCGAGACGGACAAGGGCTTCGCCGCGGCGGCGGGGCGTAGGCGTGCGACGGTGAAAATCGCCAGGCAGGCGAAGGGGAGGAACGGGGCGATCCAGCGATTGAGGAACGGGGCGAGCAGCGGAGTGGGGACGGGCCAGAGCAGCCGGGGTTGGCGCTTGATGGTTTCCCAGGCGGAGAGTTCGAGGAAGTTCTCGACGTCGTGTGAAGAAAGCCAGTTGGCCGACGGGACGGGCGCGCGGAGGCCGAGCCATTCGCCGACGGTGAAGATCGGGCGCCAGAGATTGTTGTGGAAATTGATCAGCAGGCGCGTGCTGGGCGTGGAGACGGTGGCGAGTTGTTCGAGCAGGCGCTGGACGTCGGCGGCGAGGTCGAGCGTTTCCGAGAGGATGATGACGTCGAAGGTTGCGCGCAGGTCGAGAAGTTCTCCGGCCTGGGCGAGGAACGTGGCCTCGGGCATGCGGGCGCGGGCGCGGGAGAGCAGGGTCTCCGAGAGATCGACGCCGGTCTTACGGCCGGCGTGGAGCAGGGAGAGGAGTTCGCCGTCGCCGCAGCCCACCTCGAGAACGGAGGCGTCGGCGGGGATGAGGCGATTGTAGTAGTGGGCTAGGAGACGCCGGTAGCCGCGGCTGGCCGAGGTGGTGCGCGCGGCCGGCGAGTCGAAATGGGCCTGAATCGTTTTCAGGTGTTCTTCGGAAAGGCGTCCCAAGGATGGCATCATACGAGTGGGTGGCTAGGTTCGCGTGACGAGCGGCGCGGGCAACCTGTAAATGGGCGCGCGTCGTCCCGACTTGCTAGGTTTTCGGAGTAGGGCCGTAGAGCGCCGCGCCAATCTCGGCATCGGTGAGCCGGAAGACGAGCAACGATCCGCCGATGACCTCCAGCGGCGTGCGGTTTTTCAGATAGCTGAACAAGCGGGCCGATTGCAGGAGCTCCACCGCCATGCAATCGGCGAGCACCTGTTTTCGCTCCGCATCGGTTTGGGGATTGCGCGCCTGCGGTGATTGCAGGCGCCGGCGGATTTCGTTGTAGAGATCCTCCTTGCGTTGGGTCCACGGACCCCGCGTCGGGGCGTAAACCTGCACGAAGTGAGTGGCGCTGATTACATACCAGCCTGCTCTTAATTGGGCGGGGAAAATCCGCGGGGCGTGGTCGTTGATCTCGTCGCCAAAGCGCACGACATCCAGTTTGCGGGCTTGCGGGGAGTCCGCGCCGAAATAGGAGAGGTGGACGGCGCTGTCGTCGCCGCGCGCCTTTTTCAGGGCCAGCCATTCTTGGAGATCGGGAAGTCCCTGGCCCCAGTCGTAGGAGCTGTCCGCCAAATAGTGGTAGCCGTGGTCGGATCCGCCGACCGGAGATTGGAAATAGGAGAGGTAAAACGGACGCGCCAGCAGGGATTCCCCCGCATGGAGCACGCCTGCGCCGATCAGCCCGATCAGGATGATGCGTCGCTGCGATGTCGCCAGCCAGAGCACCGAGGCCGAGGCCAGGATGTAGAACACCGGGTAGGTGGGCAGGATGTGTCGGTGCCCGATGTTGAGGTTCATCGTCAGCGCCATGCACCAGTAGAGCATGAAAAACATGATCAGCGGCGAGGCCCGGTAGGCGCAGGCGCGGAGGCGTCCGGTTTTCCTGGGGTTCCGTTGGGAGAAGCTCCAGAGGAAAGCGGCGAGGCCGGCGACGCCGAGCAGGAGCGCCGACGGAGGCGTTTTGAGCAAAAAGGCCAACGGGAAAAACTCCACCCAGCCCTCCGTGCTAAGCCGCCCCATCAGGTAGGAGGGGCGATAGCGTGAAAACTTGGAGGTCTGGGCGAATCCCCACAGGTAGGCCTCGGGCAGCAGATGGTGATCGCGGGTCCATTCCACCACGTGATCCAGGGTGGTTTGCGCCGGGGCTTTCCGCTCCGGCACGAGCTGGTCGGCGGCGGTGAAGGACTGGGAGGGGAGGGGCGCTTTGCTCAGCACGATATCCCAGCTGAAGTAGTAGTCGGAGGCCGGCGCCCGGTGGGGATTAAAGCCGGAATACCGAAAACCGAAGCCTGCCCACAGGACGATCAGGCTGCCCGCGGCCACGGCGCACATCAGCGCAAGGGTGGCGATCAACTTGGATCCGGTGGCGCGCAGTCGCCGGGCTCGTCCGAGCATCAGCACCAGAGGGGCCGGATGAAAACTGCGCACGAACACCAGGACGACGGTGACCGGCACGATGATGACACCCGACGTTTTCGAGAGAAGCGCCAGACCGCAGGCCAGCGCGGCCAGTCCGAGGCGCCACCACGTCGCGCGGTGCAACAGGAGCCAGACGGCCGAAAGCGCGCCGAGCGTGCAGGCGGTCATCACCATGTCGGAGGTGGCCAGTCCCCCGTGGGCGAGCAACGCCGGGCAAAATGCTGTCAACGTCAGCGCCAGCCAGCCGGCTTCGATTCCGAACAGGCCGCGGGCCCAGCGCCAGGTGAGCCACACGACGAACGCCCCGGAGAGGGCGATCATCATGCGTGAAAACAGGAGCATGCGCCCGACGTCGTTGCCCTGGTCGAAGAAGAACTTTTCACCGACGAGGTTCACCTTGGAGGCGATCCAGTCGGGGTCGTCGAGCGACGGGAACTTCAGATCCATGCCCAGCAATGGCAGGGCCGCGAGGCGCTGGGGCAGGTTGCCGTTTTCGGGATGGAGCCGGTAGTCGTTCAGCGTCCAGTAGCTGTAGCCGCCCGTCACATGGACGACTTCGTCGCCGGTCACTCCCATGCGCGGGGAGACGCTCACGGCCATGACCCAGTAGAGCGCGAGCGCCAAGGTGACGATTAATGCGACGGAACCCGGGCGGCGCTGGACGCGGGGCGGCATGGCGCGGTTAGCGGCGATCCGTCTTGGTGCGCACCACGTAGAGCGGGCGGCGTTTGACCTCGTCGTAGATGCGGCCGAGGTATTCGCCGAGCACGCCGATGCCGATCAACTGCACGCCGCCGAGAAACAGCACGAGCGACACCAGCGTGGTGAAGCCGGTGAAGGCGATCTCCTGCCCGAGCAGGCGGCGGATCACGAAAAACAGGCCGACGGCGAAGCCGCCTCCGGCGATCAGCAGCCCGGCGTAGGTGACCATGCGCAGCGGCAGGTTGGAAAAACTGAAGACACCATCCAGCGCGTAGCGCACGAGACGGCGCAGCGTCTGTCCCGGCGTGCCCGCCGCGCGCTCCTTGCGATCATAGACGACCTCGGCCTGTGGAAAGCCGATCCAGGCGCGCAGGCCGGGAAAGAAGCGGTGCTTTTCGCCGAGCTGGTTGAACGCGGCCAGCGCGGGGCGGCCAAGCAGGCCGAACGTGCCGGTGTTGGATTGTAACTTGAAGTCGGATACGAGGCCGAAGGCGCGGTGGAAGGCGTCGAAGCCGATCCGGCGAAGCCCGTGCTCCTCGCGCGAGCGGCGCACGGCGAGGACGACCTCGGCGCCGCCGCGCCAGGCCGCGACGAGCTCGGGGATGAGCTCGGGCGGGTCCTGCAGGTCGGCGTCCATCGTGACGACCGCGTCGCAGCCTTCCGCCTCGGCCAGGCCGGCGGTGATCGCGGGTTGGTGGCCGAAGTTGCGCGAGAAGCGGACGAGCGTGCAGAGCCCGGGCGCCTGCGCGGCGAAGCCCTCGATCTGCGCGGCGCTGGTGTCCTTGCTGCCGTCGTCCACGAAGATCACTCGCCAGGCGTTTTCCGGGTGGGCGGCGAAGACGGCACCGAGCCGGGCCCAGAGCGCGGGCAGCACGGCGGCCTCGTTGTAAACGGGGATTACGACGGAGATCAGCGTTTTGTTGGCGCCGGAGGTCATGGTTGCGGAGAGGGAGGGACGGAGGGTTTTCCGGCTTCGAGGGCGCGCACGGTGTCAATCGCCCGTTGCACGTCGGCTCGTTCAAGATGATGAACTTTGCGAAGGCAACGCAGCAGCTCGGTTTCGGCGGATTTATAATCTTTTTGCCAAATATAGAGTTGCGCGGCGTAGGCGTGGAAGGTCGCGCTTTCGACGGAGACCGTCTGGGCCCAGCGTATCCAGTCCATCGCGAGATCGGGCCGGTCGCGGCGCCAGCCGTCGATCCAGTTCTGCAGTCCGTAAGTCGTGCTGGGGAACGCCCGTAGGACGCGGGCGGGCGCGGATTCGGGGGAGACGTTGCGGGCGTTCAGCAACATGAAGCCGAGCCAGCCATGGAGCAGCAGCGCGCCGAGACCCACGAGCAGTAGCGGGCGCAGCAGGCGGACGCCCCGGCCGGGGGCGCCGGTGGGTGCCGGGACCGCGCCCAGCGCGAAGCCCGCGATCACCGCCACGGGCATGAAGATCGTGGCGTGGTAGAAGACCCCGTCCAACATCCCATAGGCGAGCGCGCCGCCGAAGGCCGAGCAGGCCCAGATATGCAAGGGTCCCGTTTCTTCGCGGCGGGTCCGCAACCCGTCCAGACAGCGCAGCGCGAGGGCGAGGAGTGGGACGAGGCCGAGCACGCCATACTCGACGAACCACTGGAGCAGCACGTTGTGTGGCTGGCTGCCGTTCTGAGTCGGCTCGATGAACCGGTAGCCGTCGGCCCCGTGCCCGATCACGGGCGACCGGATCGCGTAACGCCAGGTTTCCGACCAGAAGAGCGAGCGTTCGGAGGACATTTCCCGGATATCCGCGGCCTTCACAGTGCGCTCGACTGCCGCAGACCAGCCCATGCCGGGCTGGGGGCGGCCGAGCAGGAGGGCCGCGGCCAGCCCGAAGGCCGCGAGGACGGGAGTCCAGCGCAGGATCGCACGGCGCTCGGCGGGCGCGCCTCGCCAGAGCCAGAGGGCCGTGGCGACGGCGAGGGCGATCATCGGCGCGCGGCTGCCCGACCAGAACACGCCGGTCCAGGCGAGCGCGGCGCCGGCGACGACGAGAAGCCGCCAAGGGCGCGGGAGCTTTGCCTTCGCCAGCAGGCCGGCGGCGGCGATCGCGCCGGCGAACTGGTGGGCGCCGAACAGCCGCACGCTGCCATAAACGGGGAAGCTGGCGGTGTGCGCGTCCACGCCGAGGCGCAGCATGATCACGCCGGCGGCCGCGCCTGCGACCAGGCCGGAGAGCGCGAGATGCACGGCGGGCGCGCACCCAGAGAGGTTGCGGGCGACGAGGGCGCCGGCGAGGGTCCAGCCCACGGCGGCCGTCATCACGAAGGCCCGGGCGGCGTGGTCGGAAAGCGCGGCGGCCAGCAGCATCGCCGCGATCGCCCAGGCGAACAGGCTCGCGTCGGTCCGGGACGCCGGGCGGTGGATTTTCCAGCCGAGCCAGACGGCAGGCAGGAACGCCAGCGGCACGGCGCGGTCGGCGTCGAGCGGCAGGAGGAGCAGGAACGGCAGGCCTGCGAGGGTGACGGCGAGGGCGAGGGCCGGGCCGAAGGCGGCGCGATCGCCCTCGTTCCGAGAGTCGAAACCGAGGATTGCGTGAAGGCCGGTCACCGGGAGTCGGCTCAGGAGCGCAGAAGGTTATATTTGAGGATTGAATACAGGGCGCGGAAGCCGTCGCGCCAGCCGATCTTTTTCCCCTCCTTGTAGGTGCGGCCGTAGTAGCTGATGCCGACCTCGTAGATCACGACGTCGAGCCGGGCGACCTTGGCGGTGATCTCAGGTTCGAAGCCGAAGCGGTTTTCCTCGAGGGTGATCTTTTGAAGCACCTCGCGTTTGAACACCTTGTAGCAGGTCTCCATGTCCGTGAGGTTGAGGTTGGTGAACATGTTGGAGAGCAACGTGAGGAATTTGTTGCCCACCATGTGCCAGAAATAGACGACGCGGTGCGCGTCGCCGCCGGCGAAGCGGGAGCCGAAAACGACATCGGCCTGGCCGCGCTCGATGGGGGCGAGCAGGCGGGGGTATTCGTTCGGATCATACTCCAGGTCGGCGTCCTGCACGATGATGACGTCGCCGGTGGCGGCGGCGAAGCCGGTGCGGAGGGCGGCGCCTTTGCCCTGGTTGACGTCGTGGTAGATGATGCGGTTCACGAGCGGCGCGATCTCGGTGCGCAGAAGATCGCGGGTGCCGTCCGCGGAGCAGTCGTCCACGATGATGATCTCCTTGTCGGCGACCGGTGCGGCGCGGACGCGGTCCACGATGGACCGGATGGTGCGCGCTTCGTTGTAGCAGGGGATGACGATGGAGAGTTTCATTGAGGGTGACGGAGTATGCGGGTGCGAAATGACCACAGTTCGTTGCGGCGGGCACGGATAAAAAATGAACCGCGGGGTTTTCCTTGCCGATGGAATGAACCGTTCCGTGAGGCAGGGTTGACCCGTGCGGGAGGAGTCTCACTGTCGCAACCGTTCATGGCCGATTTCATTGCCTCACCCCATACACGCATACGTCCCTCGCGGGGATGGTCGGCCTTGCGGTTGGGCGAACTGTGGGAGTTTCGCGATGTGCTGGTGATGCTGGCGCTGCGCGACGTGAAGCTGCGCTACAAGCAGACCGCGCTCGGCCTTGTGTGGGTGGTGCTGCAACCGTTGGTGGCCGGGGTGATTTTCACGATGATTTTCGGCAAGTTCGCGGGTCTGCCCAGCGACGGACGTCCGTATGTGCTTTTTGTTTTCGCGGGCCTGCTGGGGTGGAATTTATTCGCGGGAATTTTACAACGCGCGGGCAACAGCCTGGTGACGGAGGCGAGGCTGATCACGAAGGTGTATTTTCCCCGGCTGTTGATCCCGTGCGCGGCGGCGGCGGCGGCGCTGGTGGATTTTGCCGTGTCTTTGGCGGTGATGGCGGCGTTGCTGGTGTGGCATGGGGTCTGGCCGGGCGCATGGCTGCTGCTGCTGCCCGTCGTGGTCGCGATCATCCTGGCGCTGGCGGTGGGCGTGAGCCTGTGGATTTCGGCGCTGAACGTGAAGTATCGCGACTTCATGTATGCGCTCCCGTTTTTGATCCAGGTGTGGATGTATGCGTCGCCGGTGGTGTATGGCTCGGAGATGGTGCCGGAGCGGTGGCGCGGTGTGTTTGCGCTCAATCCCCTCGTGGGAGTCCTGGAGGGGTTGCGCACGGCGTTGCTGGGCGGCGGCGAGCCGGCCCTGGTTCCGTTGGCTATGGCCGTGGGCACGGCGATGATAGCGGTGGTGTCGGGCGCGTTTTTCTTCCGCCGGGTGGAGCGCGGCTTTGCGGACAACCTTTAACGAATCCAGATGAGCGACGTCGCACTCAAAGTAGAGGGGTTGGGCAAGCGGTATGGCCTGCGGCAGGCCGGCGGCACCGCGCGCTACCGCACGTTGCGAGACGAGCTCGCGCAACTGCCGTCGAAGCTGTGGTCGGCATTGCGGTCCAATCCGGCGCCGAACGATTTTTGGGCGCTGTGGGACGTGTCCTTCGAGGTGAAGCGCGGAGAGGTGCTGGGGGTGATCGGCCGCAACGGCGCGGGCAAAAGCACGTTGTTGAAAATACTGAGCCGCATTGTAGAGCCGACTGCGGGTCAGGTGGATATTTATGGCCGGGTGGGATCGCTTCTGGAGGTGGGCACGGGGTTTCATCCGGAGCTGACCGGGAGGGAAAACATCTTTTTGAGCGGGGCGATCCTAGGGATGAGAAGGCATGAAGTGCGGGCGCGTCTGGACGAGATCGTGGCGTTTGCGGAGATCGAGCGGTTTCTGGATCAGCCGGTGAAGCACTACTCGAGCGGGATGTATGCGCGGCTGGGGTTTGCGGTGGCCGCGCATTTGAATCCCGAAATTCTGATCGTCGATGAGATTCTGGCCGTCGGCGACCAGGCTTTTCAGGAGCGTTGCATCGGTCGTATGAAGCAGGCAGCCAAGGGAGAGGGGCGCACGGTGATTGTGGTGAGTCACAACATGGCGATGATCCAGACGCTTTGTTCGCGTGCGCTGTATTTGAGCGAAGGAATGGTTTCATGCGCGGGCAACGTGACGGATTGCATCAACAGTTATGTGAAGGGCCGTCTGGGGGATGATTCTGGTGTTATTTTACCCGACGAGCATCGGCGTGCGCCATCCGGCGGTGGGCAGCGTGCCATCGTGCGGCGAATCGAGCTTCGGGATTCTCGTGGCGTGGTAGGAAACAGATTCGCGTTTGGTGAGGCCTTTGAGCTTAGGGTGCGGATTGCCGTCTCGGTCAGGCTGGCCGATTACATCTTGGGTTTTTCGATTAATACGCGCGAGGGTCAGGTGTTGTTGTGTTCGAACCATTACGACTCGCTGGAGAAGGGGCCGTTGGCCGCGGGCGAGCACGTCTTCAGCGTTGTCGTGGACCACCTCTATCTTGCACCGGGAACCTATTCGATCACTTGGGCGATAACGGCCGCGAATCAGCATGAATCCCATGATTTTCTTCCGGAGTGCGGGCTGTTTCACGTGGAGGCCCGGACGATGGATCCCGGAGCTTTCGCCTCGCATTTCGATCTGCGCCCTGGATTGCTTCGTCCTCCCATGAAATGGCGGAAAACGGCGTAAAATTACGATGCGATCCTACGATTATGTGATTATCGGGGCGGGTATGAGCGGGGTGGCGTTCGCCCGCTTGCTACAGTTGTCCGGAATCGATGATTTTTTGCTGCTCGAGCGCGGGGATGAGCCTGGCGGACTCTGCCGTTCGCGTATGATCGACGGGCATGTCCTCGATACCGGCGGCGGCCACTTCCTTTGCACCAAGCACGAGGAGGTGTATCAGTTTGTATTCAAGCATCTCCCGCGTGAGGCGTTCAATCGTTTCGACCGGGTGTCGAAGATCAACGTCGCTGGGGTTACGGTTGATTATCCGCTGGAATCGAACATCTGGCAGATGCCTCCGGAACGTTGCGCGGACTATCTGTTAAGCGTGATGGCGAACGGCGAGTTGCGTGGGTTGCCCGCACCGCAAAGTTTTGAGGAGTGGATCCGCTGGAAGCTCGGCGACCGCATCGCGGAGGATTACATGTTGCCTTACAATCGGAAGGTGTGGGGGCTGGAGCCGTCCGAGATGGATGTGGATTGGCTGCATAAAATCCCGCGGGTAAACGTGCGCGAGATCGTGCTGGCCTGCCTGTGCAGGAGCGCGGATGCCTCGAAGATACCTTCGCATGGTGTATTCTACTATCCCAAGGAAGGCGGGTTTCAGCGTGTATTCGACGCCATCGCCGCGCCGATAATGGATCGCGTCGAATGCCGGGCCGGCGTTTCAATGGTCGAGGCGCACCCCGAAGGCGGGTTGATCGTGCAGGGGAAATACAGGGCGGCGCGGGTGGTGAATACCGCTCCTTGGCCGGTGCTTGGCGACTCACCGTTTCTCGGCAAGGCCGCCCAGTCCGACTTGGCGCGATTACGGCACAGCAGCCTGGTGGTTTCCCTGCATCGGACGGATGTTCCGACCGACGCGCACTGGTGTTACGAGCCGTCGATGGAGCTGGGGCATCATCGTGATTTCTTCATTCCCAACTACGCTCCGCATAGCGCGAAGGGCGGTCTTATGCGGGAGACGAATCTGAAAAGGTGGTCTGGGGCGCCAGCCGGATCGCTTGGCCATTTCTACAATGAACACGCCTATCCGATTCCTTCGCGGGACTGGGCCGGGGCGGTTGACAAGGTGCTCAATCGCGCGGAGGCGGCGGGGGTTTTCGGACTGGGCCGGTGGGGACAGTGGCAGTATTTCAACTCTGATGTTTGCATCCATGAGGCGATGCGGCTCGCGGTGAGGCTGGGACATACTCAATGGCAACACTCCATCAAATCTTAAGGGACGAGTGGCGGGCGTGGCGCCGTCGCGTTGCGTTCAGGCGGTTTTGCCGGGAAAACCCGCCAGGCCAGGATGAGGTAGGCGTGGTGATGCAGCACGGGGTCGGCGATCACGTGCTCGTGGCGGGCTTGGCCGCGGCCATCGGGCGCCAACACGGTGCACGAGTGGTTTTGGCCGGCCGGCCGGCCATGCGGTTCATCTCCGATCTGTATCCAAGCGTGATACGCTACGTGGATTTGCCGGCATCGTGTGTCGGACATGAGATCGGCGGTTCGGTGATCGCTCGCGGGGCGTGGGCGTATGGCCATTTTCGTGGCATGGAGTTGGCCCGGATGGTCGGATACGGGGACATGGGCCTGCTGGACGCCTATCGCTGTCTTTTCGGTTTGAACGCAGATGCGACTTTGGAGAGACCTCGCCTTCCCGACGAACCCCAGCGGCAGCAGGCGAGGGCCTTTTTGCGCGAGCGCGGCCATGCGCCCGGACGCACGATTTTTTTAAGCGCGATCGCCCGCTCTACGCCGTTGCCGTCCGGCGGGAATGGTTTGTTCCACGAGATCAAGCAGGCGTTGTCGCTTCGGGGATATACATACCTGGAGAACGAACGCCTGGATCCGCGCGGAGGGTTGCGTAGTGAAATCCCCCTATCGCTGATGCGGGCCATAGTGGCTGAGTCAGGCGGATTCGTGGCGGTAAGAAACGGATTGTGCGACCTTCTGTGCGACCTGCCGGTGCCGGGCGTGATCCTGTATTCCAGGGAACGTTACTTAGGCGGATCCTTGTTTCGGGGGACGCGGGTGTTCCCGTATGGTTACACCGAACACATCCGCGAAATCGAGATGCCCGCCGATGGTGATTCGGCGGCAGTGGCGGCCGCGGTCGCGCTCCAATTCAATGACAACGCAGCGGCATAACGACAGGCCCGGCGTCAAAGCCGGGGTTTCGCTGAGCATAATAACAATCACCAAGGATGATGCGGCCGGCTTGGCGCGCACCTTAGCCAGCAGCGCCGTGTGGCGGGCGTATTCGGAGATCGAACACATCGTGGTGTTCGCTGGCGAGGCGGATCCCGTGATGGGTGATTCCAGGATCGTATGGCGGCGGCAGCAGTCCACGGGCATGGCGGCCGCGTTCAACGAGGGGCTGGCGTTCGCCGGCGGTGAATGGGTGTGGTTTGTGAACGGCGGGGATGCCGTGCATGAGGATCTGGGCGCGGATTGGTTGTTGAACCTGCTTGCCCGAACGCGCGCTGAGGTCGTCACGGGGGCTTTGCACTTTGACGGCGAGGCGGCGCCGCGCGCCTTGCCGCCGCCGGCATATCAATGGCCGTTGATCGCCTGCTGGCTGGCGCATCCGGCCACGTTGGTTCGTCGCGAGCGGTTGCTGGCCACGGGCGGATTCGCGCTGAACTGGCGGATCGCGGCGGACTACGATCTTTGGTTTCGCGTGTTGGCCGGAGGCACGATGGTCGATGTCGTGTCGGTCCCCTTCGCGCGGTTTGATGTCAACGGCATCAGCGAAAGGCCCGACATGGCCGGTCTCGCCCGACGGGAGGATGCGCGGGTCGTGCTCAAGCATTCGGCGCCTATGATCATGGCGGCGGCGCGGCTTTGTCTGCGGCTGGCGCGTCGGATCGTTCGGGCGGCTATTTGCCGGTTTGTGCCGGTGAAGGTAAAATCCGGCGCCTCATGAAAGTGACCTTTGTGCTTCCGGGGGCATCGCCCATGCCGGCGGGCGGGCCGCGCATGGTGTTCCGCTACGCCAACGCTTTGGCGCGGTCGAACTGGGGCGTGACGGTGATGATGCCGCAGGAATTGGAGGTGTCGTCGGGGCTGCGTTCGCTCGTGAACCGGGGCCGTTTCTGGCGTTGGAAACTAAGGGGCGACTGGTCGCCGGCCGGCTGGATGCCCATGGATCCCCGGGTGCGGCTGTCATGGGTTCCCAACCTCGATCCTAGGCGAGCGCCGGCGGGTGATGCGGTCGTCGCGACCGCCGTGCAGACCGCCGAGGCGGTGACGGCATGGCCGGCCGTGGCCGGCCGGAAGTTTTATTTTGTGCAGGGCTATGAGACTTGGGATTTTCCGGCGGAGCGCGTCGAGGCGTCATGGCGGTTGCCGCTGCGCAAGATCGCGGTCTCCCGCTGGCTCTGCGAGCTGATCGCGGCGGCGGGCACCCGCGCCGACTATGTGCCCAACGGGCTGGACCACGACGGCTTTGGTTTGGACCGGGAGCCGGAGGATCGCGATCCGGCATCGCTGGTGTGGCCGTATCACCCCGGCCCGCTCAAGGGTTCGGCGGACGTGCTGGCCGCGTTGCCCGCGTTGCTCAAGGCGGCACCGGCCTTGCGTATCCGCGCATTCGGCACGGCGAAGCCCCCGACGCACTGGCCGGTGCCTGTCGGATATATCCGTAACCCCGCGCAGGCGGTGCTCAGGGAACTCTACAACGCATCCACCATGGCGGTGGCCCCGAGCCATTCCGAAGGGTGGGGACTGCCGGCTTGCGAGGCCTTGCAGTGCGGCTGCGCGTTGGCGGCCAGCGACGTGGGCGGGCATCGTGAGTTCCTGCGCGATGACGGCAACGCTTTGTTGCACCGGCCGGGCGATGTCGGCGCCTTGACGGACAACCTGCTCCGCCTACTCAGGGACCCGACGCTGCGTTTGCGATTGGCGCGGCAGGGTGTGGCGGACATGGCGAAGCTGGCCTTCCCGCCCTCCGTCGAGAAATTGAAGACCGTGCTTCAAGAAACGGAGATGACATGAGCGGGTGTCTCGAGTCCCAACGTGGGTCGGCAGGCGTGTGCGCCGTGGTGGTGACCTACCGGCCGGCGGGCACGGTGACGGAAAACTTGCGCGCGATGCTGCGCGAGTGCGGGCGTCTGGTCGTGGTGGATAACGGTTCCTCGGAGTCGTCCCGGGCCTTGGTCGCCGCTGTGGAAGGCGTGGAGGTGATCCCGCTGATCGAGAACCAAGGGATCGCCAGCGCGTTGAACCGAGGCATGGAGTGCGCGGCGGCGGCCGGGTTCGAGTGGGTGGTCACCTTTGACCAGGACAGCCTGCCCGAGCCGGGGATGGTGGCGGCATTGCTTGAAACCGCGCGAAGGGACATTCGCACGGCGATGATCGGGCCCGTCATCCACGAGGACGCCATGATGGGTCGGGCCGGCCTGTGGTTGCGCAGACATCGGCGCCTGCCGCTTTTTTTTGAACGCGTGTCCACCGACGGACGGGACCTGCCCGATGTCACCATGGTCATCACCTCGGGCGCGCTGACCTCGGTGCGGGCGTGGAGGGAGATCGGCGGTTTCGACGAGAAGCTGTTCATCGACTACGTGGACACGGATTTTTGCCTGCGGCTGCGGAGCGCGGGCTGGCGCGTCGCGGTGAGCAGCCGGGCGCGGCTGGTGCATCATCTCGGCAATCGGGAGGTGCGAAAGCTCATGGGCCGGAAATTCTTCCCCACGCATCACTCCCCGCTTCGCCATTATTACATCGCGAGAAACCGGATTCTGATGATCGGGCGGCACGCATGGCGTCATCCGCATTGGATGATGTTCGAGTGTTTTGCCGTGCTCATGTGGACGTTCCGCGTGTTGGCGTTCGAGCGCGAGAGGCGGGTGAAGTTCATCGCCATGGCGATGGGAACCCGGGACGGGCTGCGCGGGCGTTTTGGCGTGTGTTCCGAGCGTGTCCGCGCTCGGCTGGGGGCATGAATCCCAACCTGAACTCGATCGGCGTGGTCGTGGTCACCTACCATCCGGCGGGCGAGGTGGAGGCGCGGCTCGCGATGATGGCCGCCCAGGGCGGGGGGCTCGTCGTGGTGGACAACGATTCGGGTGCGGAGGTCCGCGCGCGTCTTGCGGAGATTTGCACCCGCCGGGGGTGGGAGTTGCTGGCGAATCCGGAAAACCTGGGTTTGGGCGTTGCGCTCAACCAAGGGGTGCGACGACTGGCTCAGCGGGGTTTTTCGTGGGCGCTGATGTTCGACCAGGACAGCGAGCCGGCGGCGGCGATGAGCGAGCGGATGACGGACACGCTGCGGAACCATCCTGAGGGCGGGCGTGTGGCGGTCGTGGGCGCCAACTTCCGCGAGGCGGCCACGGGGAGGCGCCATCGCATCCTGCGCCGGCATCCGCGTGTGCCGGGATTCTTCCAGAAGATCGCACCCGGCGCCGACGACCTGGCCGAGGTCTCCATGGTCATCACGTCGGGCTCGATGGTGCGGGTGGCGGACTTTGAGGCGCTGGGGCGATTCGACGAGGGGTTCTTCATCGACTATGTGGACACCGATTTTTGCCTGCGCTGCGTGGAGCGCAGCCGCCTGGTCGCGGTGAGCTCGGCCGCGCAGTTCGACCACGAGTTTGGCCGGAGGACGCGGAGCCGCTGGTGCGGACTGGAGCTTCAGCCGACCAACCACCCGGCTTTGCGGCATTACTACATCGCGCGCAATCGCATCCCGATGTGGCGCCGGCACGCGTGGCGTTTGCCGCATTGGGCGGTGTTTGACCTGGCGACGGCGGGACTGTGGCTGTTTCGCGTGCTCGCGGCAGAGGAGGACAAGAAGAGGAAAATCCGGGCGATGGCCTTGGGGACTTGGGACGGGTTGCGGGGCCGGACGGGGCCTTGCCCGGAGTGCCGGCGGGCTCTTCTGGCGTCTTGATCGGCACGCTCTTCCGGTCCTATTTGAATCCTTGTCTCCATGTCTTCATCCACGCCCATTGTGACCTTGGCGGAGTTGCCGGCGTTTATGGGCCGGCTGGCCGACAAAATACGTCGCTCGGGTTTTGCGCCGGACGTGATCGTCTATGTCGAGAGCGGGGCGAGGCTGCCCGCCGCGCACCTTTGCGGTGAGTTGCGACTGGGGGCGGTGCCGGTGCGGGCGGGCCGGCCAGGACGCGGGATCAAGCGGCTGCTGGCCCCGCTGGCGCGCGCGTTGCCTCGCGGGCTGACGAACGCGCTGCGGCGCGTGGAGGAGAGCAGCGGCGTGCACGCGCGAACGGGACGCCGCGTGGAGTTTCCCGTGGCGTATGATTTTCGCGGCCGGACGGTGCTGGTGGTGGACGACGCGGCCGATACCGGCGGCACGCTGGCCGCGGTGAAGGGGGCGCTGCTCGGGCGCGGTGTCGAGTCCGGGCGGCTGCGCTGCGCCGTGCTGGCCGCGACCACGCCTCCGGGGCGGGCGCAGGCGGACTTCTACGTATTGGAGCTCAACAGCGTGTTGCCGTGGTCAACGGACAGCGCCGAACGCCGGACCGCCCTGGCCCTCATGGCCGAGGCCAAACTTCCGGCTCCATGAGGCTCGCGATTTTTGACCTCGATGGGACGGTGCTGCGGGGGAACTCGTGGCGCGTTTATTTTTGGTGGACGGTGCGCCGTCGTCCGGGGCGCGCCGCGGGGTTGCTGTGCGCGCTGGCGCGCCGCGCGGCCGGGTTGCTCGATGGGCGCGGGCTGCGGGAGGCGGCACTGGCGCCTTTGCGCGGGCTGGACGCAAAGGCGGTGCGCGCCGTGGGCGCTGAATTGGTCGCGCGGCGGTTGTCGGCGCAGATTCGTCCGCAGGCGCGGCGGGAGCTGGCGCGTTGTGTGGCGGAGGGCTTCGAGCCCGTGCTGGCGACCGGAGCCTTTGATTTTGTGGCGGAGGCCCTGGCCGCCGAGTTGGGTATCCGGCGCGTGGTCTGCACGCGACTGGCGTATGGCGGCGACGGGCTCTGCGAAGGGCGTATCCAAGGGGTGGAAACGCGCGGCCGGGCCAAGGCGGAGGCGGTGCGCGCGATGTTGGATGGCCGGGCCGTCGATTGGCCGGGCAGTTGCGCGTTCTCCGACGACATGGAGGACGTTCCTTTGTTTGCGCTGGTCGGCCGGCCGGTGCTGGTAACGCGTGCGGCGGCGAATGCGCCGAAGGGAATCGACGTCGCGAATTGGGACTAGGGTGTGTTTCTGAAATATCTCAGGCCGTCGAACTCTGCGAGTGAGAGGGCAAGCAGGCTGGGCCTGCGTTGACCTCGGCGGCATGGCCCGCTGGGCCACCTCCACCTCGGTCGCCTTGGCCGAGTCCACTTTCCCTCTCACGCCGACCTGATTTATTTCAGAAACACACCCTAAACTCCGTTGGTGTTGCGCCAGCGGGCGAAGGTCAGTGCGAGGATCTGCAGGTCGAGCCAGGGCGACCAGTTTTCGATATAGTAAATATCGTGCTGGATGCGTCGGGCGAGGTCATGGCCGCCGCGCAGGCCGTTGATCTGGGCCCAGCCGGTCATGCCGGGTTTCACCAGGTGCCGCGGCAGGTAATGGGGAATTTCGCCGGAGAGGCGTTCGACGTGGTGCGGGCGTTCGGGGCGCGGGCCGACGAGGCTCATGTCGCCACACAGCACGTTCCAGAACTGGGGGAGCTCGTCGAGGTTCCACCGGCGCAGGGTGGCGCCGATGCGCAGCAGGCGGGGGTCGCCAGCGGGGGTGCTCACGCTGAGGTGGTCGGTCGTGGCGGCGTCGGGGCGCATGCTGCGGAGTTTCCAGAGCGTGAAGTCGCGTCCGCCCGCGCCCATGCGGGTCTGCGCGAAGAACACGGGACCGTCAGGCGACTCGCGCTTGATGAGCATGGCCAGCACCGCGAGCACGGGGGCGGAGAGAAGCAGGCCGACGAGCGCACCGGCGACGTCGAGGGCGCGTTTGAGCGCGCGGTTGAAGAGGCGGTTGATGGCGAGCTCCTCGACGCCGAGCACGGGCAGGCGGCCGATGGTCTGGAGCCGCAGGCCGCTCACGAGAATCTGGAAGGAGGACGGGACGATCTTCCACTCGACGAAGGCCTGTTCGCAGGCCTCGACGATGGTGTGGAGTTGTTCGCGTGGCAGGTCGGTGCGGGCGGCGATGAGCACGTCGATCTGGCGGGCGCGGAGCGTGTCGCGCAGGCGGTCGGTCGAGCCGAGCACGGGAAAGCCGTCGGGCGCGGGTTCGTCGGGCAGCGTGATCACGCCGGCGAAGGCGAAGGGGTGGGTGGCGTGGGCGGCGAGATCGGCGACGAGGGACCGGGCTTCGTCGTTCCAGCCGAGGATGGCGATGCGCTGGCGCAGGCGGCCGACGAGGCGCGGATGGGTGAACGCGCGGTAGGCCGCGCTGCGCCACACGAACATGAGGGCGAGCACGAGCACGTAGGCGAGGATGACGAACCAGCGCGAGATGGGCGGGTCGAACTTCAGCACGAGCGAAAGGCTCAGGTAGGCGACGAGCCAGAACGTGGTGCCCTTGATGATCAGGTTGAGCGCCTGGAATTTCCGCAGGAGCAGGCGTTCCTCGTAGAGGTTGAGCTGGGCGTAGGCGGCGACGAGAAACGCCGTGCCGATGAGCAGCAGCGGCAGGTAGTCGCCATAGCGCGCGTCAGGCACGTCGAGGCCGATGCTGCCGACCGGGGTGGCGTAGCGCAGCCAGTAGCCGAGCGAGAGTCCGGCAAAGGCCACGAGGGTGTCGCCCGCCACGAGGAGCGAGGGAAGGAGGACTTTGCGCAGGCGGGCGGATTCGGCCATGGGGCGGAAATGAGGGCGACGGATTTTTAACGCAAAGACGGAGAAGGACGCGAGGGACGCAAAGCCAAACCGGTCAGGGGGCGCGGGTTTCAATGAAATCCAGCAGGGTCTTCGCTGGCAGCCAGCCGAAGTCGGGGACGCGGTCGCTCACGCCGGCGGGGAGCACGACGGGTTGCTGGATGTTGAAATCAACCGGCGGCGGGCCCTCGGGGTGTCCCATCAGCACGCCGTAGCCGGTGCGCAGGCGGCGGTAGGCGGCACCGGTGGCCGCAGGCGTTTGCAGGTCGCGCCAGGGATCGTCGCCGCGAGCGCGGACGGCCGCAGCGGCCAGGGCATGGACGCGGGGTTTCAGCGCGTCGAAGGGTGATTGGCGCCAGACGGGGGACCAGGCGAAGGCGGGATTGAGCAGCCATTCGGCGGCGAAGGCGCGACCGGCGCCGTTGACGTCGCCGAGGTTGAGGCGCGCGCAACCGAGCCCGAAGTAAACCTCGCCGCGCCGGGGTGCGAGGCGGGCGGCCCGAAGGAAGTGCCCGGCGGCCTCGTCGGGATGCGTGGTGATGAGGAGCCAGCCGAGGTTGTAGTGGGCGTATTCAAGATCCGGATTGGTGGCGAGGGTCTGACGGAGCAGGGCGGCGGCTTCGTCGGGTGAGCGCGCCTGCGTGTCCCCGAGCGGATGTCCGGTGGCGAGCCAGGAGGCGAGCAGGTGCGGGTAGTAGGGGTCGCTGGGAGCGAGCGCGCCGGCCTGGCGCAGGCCGGCCGCGTAACCGGCGGCATCGCCGCGTTCGGCGCGGTCCAGCGCCCGGTCGTAGGCCCGCCGGGCCGCGAGATCGCGGGTTGTGGCGTAGAGGGCGGGGATCAGCGCGGCGATTCCGCATGCGAGAATCTGCCGGCGCCGCTTCCTGGCTAGTTTTTCCTGGGTCGGGTCGTGATCGGGCTCGGAGTCGGAATTGGCGGCCGGGGCCGGATCGGGCGTGTGGGCGGTGGCGAAGGCGGCGAGGTGGGCGGCGGCGAGCACTGCGAAAACCGGCGTGGCGAAGGGATGGTCGAAGAGCATCACCGTGGCCGCGCCCGCGAGTCCGGAGAGGAGCGCGATGCGTTCGGGGGGCCACCCGGAGGAGCGCAGGCGGAGGGCGAGGTCGGCGGCGATGAACAGGCCGGCGAGCAAGCCGGCGGCACCGAGCGTGGCCCAGAGCTGCACCGCGCTGTTGTGGAGTTGAAGGACGTTGTCGGCGGTACCGGGCAGGTCGCCGCGCACGCGCGGGAAGACATGGGGCACCGAGCCCGGCCCCCAGCCCAGCAGCGGCCGCTCGGCGCCGAGGCGGAGTCCGCCGACGAGCATGGCGGTGCGCTGGTCGTTGCTCTCCCGCGCATCCGCGCTCCAGCGGCCGTGCAGGACGAGCCCGCGCATCCGGGCGTTGGAGGCGACGGCGCCGACGGCGAGAATCACGACGAGGAGGGCGAACAGCAGGCGGCGTCCACGGCTTAGCAGCACGATGGCGGCCGCGGTCGCGCCGGCGGCGGCGAGGGCGAGGACCGCTCCGCGGCTCTCGGAGGAGACGCCGGTTGCGGCGGCGAGCACGGCTCCGAAGATGAAGAGGCGGCGGTTGCGGCCCTGTTCGCGGACCGCGCCGGCGGCCAGCCAGGTGGCGGCGAGGACGGCGACGCTGCCGGTGATGTTGCCGTGGCCGAACGGCTGGTCGTTGCGCGAGTCCGGCAGGCGCAGGCCGTGCCAGGGTGAAAGCCAGAGCAGCAGGCTGGCGCCGAGGATGGCGATCAGCAGGATCGCGCTGATGCGCCAGGTGAGGGAGGCGCGATCGGGTCGCAGCGCCGGCAGGAGGGCAAAGGGCAGCGCGCAGGTGCCGAGCATGGGAAGCAGATGCGGAAGGACGGCCCCGGAAACAGGACTGGCGAGGGCGGAGGCCGTGCCGGCGAGCGCGAGCAGCGCGAGGCCATCGTCGAGCAGTCCGCCGAAACATGAACACGGACGTTCACGGACGAAGCGAGTCAGCGCCACGGCGACGGGCAGCAGCCAGCCGAGCGCGACGAAGGCGGCCCACGGCCAGGTCTCGAGGCGGGTCGAGGACGGGGAGGCGACGCTTACCGCGAGCAAGCCGGCGCAGACCAGGGTCGTTGGCAACAGGGACAGGTTGCGGGAGGGGCGGACGAAAATGGGCACGGCGGCGGCAGGGATGAAGCCGGACGTTGGCGCGTAGGCGGGCGGAGCGAAAGCCCAAAGCGGTCCGGCGCTTGACGGTGGCGAGCGGGGGCGGGCAGGCTGCGGGATATGAAGCCTATCTCTCCTCAAACGCGGTGGCTGCTGCTCGCCGGTGTCGCGGCGGCCGGCCTGATCGCGTGCGGCGCGGCGTGGTGGGGATTGCGCAGTCTTGGCTATAGTTTGCGCGAGTCGATTGATTGGGTGCTGGCCCACGTGCGTCTACTCGGTCCGACGGCGTTTTTCGGCCTGATGGCGCTGCTGCCCGCGCTGGGTGCGCCGCTTTCGCTTTTCACGCTCACGGCGGGGCCGGTTTTTACGCCGGTGCTGGGGCTACCGGTTGTGATCCTGCTTTCGCTCCTGAGCCTGGGGATTAACCTGGCGCTGACGTATGCGCTGGCGCGCTGGTTCCTGCGTCCGTGGGTGGAGCGGCTGTGCGTGTGGCTCGGTTTCACGATCCCGGAGGTCGCCGACGCGGACCAGCGCAGCCTGGTCATCCTCGTGCGCGTGACACCGGGACCGCCCTATGCCTTGCAAAACTACCTGCTGGGCATGGCGAAGATCTCCTTTGCGACTTATTTTTCGATCTCCTGGGTGGTTGTCTCCGCCTACGGATGCGCGTTCATCGTGTTCGGTGACGCGATCGCCCAGGGCAAGGGTCGTGGAGTGCTGCTGGGCGCGAGTCTGCTGATCGCGCTCACCGTGGGGATTCGTTTCCTGCGCCGGTGGATGCAGCGCAAGAACACGCCGGTGCCGGTCCCATGAAAACCACCGCGGATTCAACCAAAGACGATTCGGCCGCGCGCGTGGAGAGCGTGACGGAGTTCACGCGACGCGTGAAAACCGTGCTCGAAACGCAGGTGCGGCCGGGCTGGGTCCGCGGCGAGGTATCCAACCTCCGGGCACAGGCGAGCGGGCACGTGTATTTTTCGCTGAAGGACGCGGGGGCTCAGCTCTCGGCGGTGCTTTTCCGCGGCGACGCGGCGCGGCAGGACGTGAAATTACGCGACGGCGCGCAGGTCCTTGTTTACGGCGAGATCTCCGTCTACGAGGCGCGGGGCAACTACCAGTTGATCGTGCGCGCGGTCATCGAGGACGGCGTGGGGCGGTTGCAGAAGGAGTTCGAGGCGCTGAAGCGCCGGTTGGCCGACGAGGGACTGTTCGCGGCGGAGAACAAGGTGGCGATTCCGGCGATGCCTCGGACGGTGGGTTTCATCACGTCGCCGACGGGCGCGGCGGTGCAGGATTTTTGCCGCATTCTCACCCGTCGCGGCTGGCGCGGGCGCGTCGTGGTGCTACCGGCGAAGGTGCAGGGCGAGGGAGCCGCCGCCGAGCTGGCGGAGTGGGTGCGTTATGCGGATACGTTGACCAAGGGTGAGGCGGAACGGGCTGACGGCGGAATGACCAATGACCAATGTCCAATGTCCAATGGGACGGAGGGGGCGGAACCGTTTTTTGACCTGTTGGTGATCGGGCGCGGCGGCGGTTCGCTGGAGGATTTGTGGGCGTTCAACGAGGAGCCGCTGGTGCGCGCGGTGGCGGCATGTCGGCTACCGATCATCTCCGCGGTGGGGCACGAGATCGATTTCACACTGTGCGATTTCGCGGCGGATGTGCGCGCGGAAACGCCGAGCGCGGCGGCCGAGTTGATTTCGAGTGGCTTCGTGGCGGCGACGGAAAAGGCGGCGCGGCTGGCGGAGGATCTGCACCACCATGTCGGTGCGGCGCTGGAGGCGGCGGGCGAGAGGCTCGATCACGCACGGTCACGGCTGCGGTTGCTGGCGCCGTCGGCGCAGGTGGAGCGAGGATTTTTGCGGCTCGACGATTTGTCGAACCGGTTGGGCGCGGCGCTGGGCGTGACGGTCCAGTCGCGGCGGCAGCGGTTGACCGAGGTTGCGGCGTTGTTGCGCGAGCGCTCGCCGCAGCGGCGCGTGGAGTCGGAGTCGCAACGGCTGCTGGCGTTGTGGAAGCGGCTGCAGGCGGCGAGTCCGGCGTCCGTCCTGAACCGCGGATTCGTGATCATGCGGGACGAAGCGGGCAAACCGGTGCAAAAAAAAGCCGCTGTCCGGAAGGGACAGCGGCTGAGCGCGGAATTTGCCGACGGCTCGGTGCCGGTGAAGGCGGACGAGTGAGTCCCGAGTATGTGAGCACACGACCCCGAATTAAAATGGGAAAGACATCAGCAAACGCGGTTTCGAGAGATTGGGGCTTCTGGTGGATGAGCGGGCTGATCGTGCTCGCTGGTTTGGCGGCTTTTGACCGGAGTATCCTATCGTGTTTTTATCTGGATGACGGTTGGCAGATCGAGGACTCGCCTTGGGTGGAAGGAGGCGAGTGGTATCGATGGACTTTCCGCAGCATTCCATTCTTGATCCATTGGCTGACCTGGAAGGCATTCGGCATGTCAGCACCGGCGTTTCATGCAGGAAATCTGCTCCTGCATTTATTCAACGGAGTCCTCCTGCGTTCATTCCTCGAAAAACTTTTTGTGGATGAGGACAGGGATGCTGCACGGTTATTTTCGTTGTGGAGCGCACTTTTGTTTGTCGTGCATCCTTTGGCTAGCGAGATAACCAATTATGTCAGGACACGGGATATCGAGATGGTCCTTACATTTTCTCTGATTGCTGGATTGGGGGCTGTTGTATTCGCGCAGGGCAAGGCGCGTGTTTCCGGGCTGGGGGGCGTGGTGGTTGGAGTGATCGGCGCGACGTTTTCCAAGGAGATCGGGGTGGTGTGCGCCATTGCGACCAGCGCGACTGGGTTTTATGTTATTTTCTCGGGTAAGGATGTCGGCATGCGTATGAAGATTCGGACTCGTCCAATGGGTTTCCTGCTAGCGTTTCTTTTATTGGGAGTCGCGATTTTGTTTTTTTTCACGCCGGCATTTAAATGGGGCCTTGGTTTCGTGAGCGATTCGAGGATCTGGTTTCATTGTCTTACACAAGCCCGGGTGTTTTGGCATTATACATGGCTTTTCTTCGCCCCTTTTCACCTTTGCAGCGATCATCTGGTGGCGTGGACGATTTCATGGCGTGATATCGGCGCATGGATGGCCGTGGTCGGGTTGGTTGCGGTTTTGGCGGGGGTGGTCTTTTTGTCAGCGAGGAAGCTGTGTCTTGAGGCGTGTCTGGTGGGCGGGGCGTTGTTTCCGATCCTGCTGTATTTTCCTCTCGTGAGTTCTGAATTGATGGTCGAATACCGGGTTTATCCGGCGCTTCCTTTTGCATGCGCCGTGGCTGTCCTCCTGGGTTTCAGACTCACGGATTATTTTGGCTTTCCTCGCAGGCACTTCGCCATTCAGGCAACGTTGGCCGTGTTGTGCGTTGTGTTAATCGGGTTTTCCCGATCTAGGACCGCCGACTGGCGGAATCATCAGGCGCTTACCGCGAGCATATTGAGGGAATACCCGCTCCAAGCCAGAGCGGTGACCGGCCTAGCTTGGTATTATGCGGAGCATGGAGAGCCTCGGGAGGTGCTGGCGCTGCATGACGAGGCTTCGAGGATATTGGACGGAGTGATACAGTGGAACAAGGAGACCCCTTATCGGCGATTGGATCCGGGCCATTATGTTATGAGCCGGCTGGACAACGAGTCGGTGTATGCGTTGGCGCTCGCGCTGAATGGAAGCCCGAGGGCGGGGGAAGCCCAGATGAGTTGGCTCAGAGAGCGGCTGGTCACTATGAAAATGGACGAACCGTTTTTGTGGAATGATTTTTTTTACACGCGGGGACGGATACGAGAGTCGAGCGGGGATATCGTCGCCGCGATCGCGGATTATCAAACCGCCCTTGGGTATGCGGCCCGCGGTTTCAGTTACGGGCAGGAACCGTATTTATATAGTCAGCAGAAGGCGTTGGATCGGTTGCTAAAAAAACAGGCAGCCATGGGGAAGCGCGACTAGGTCTGCGAGTGCGTCCCTGCATGCTTTCGCGATGGGATCGTTGATGATCAGATTTTTTTAAATTTCACCCACTTGGCGCCTAGCTTGGAGCTCTTCACGACGGTCTCGATGAAGGCCATGCCTTCGACGCCGTCGGCGATGGTGGGGAAGTCGAGATCCTTGGGTTGTTTTTTGCCGGACACTTCGGCGCGGATGGCGCGGAAGACTTCTCGGTAGAGGTTGCCGAACGCTTCCAGGTAGCCTTCGGGGTGGCCGGCGGGGATGCGGGTGGCGGCCTTGGCGACGGCGGACGTGAGGTAGCTGTTGCCGCGTGTCCACGTCTCGGCGGGGCGGTCGGGGTATTTCACGACGAGCCGGTCGGGGTGTTCCTGATGCCATTCAAGTCCGGCTTTTTCGCCGTATATGCGGATGTTGAGGGCGTTTTCCTCGCCGACGCTGATCTGCGAGGCATGAAGAACGCCTTTGGCGCCGCCGACATAGCGGACGAGGATGTTGCCGTCGTCGGGAACCTGGCGGCCGTTTACGAAGGTGGTGAGGTCGGCGCAAAGCGAATGGGTTTCGAGGCCGGTGATGTAGCGCGCGAGGTTGTCGGCGTGGGTGCCGATGTCGGCGACACAACCGGCCGGACCTGCGAACCGGGGATCGGTGTGAGAAAGGGCCTGTTTGTGGCCGGTCTTTTCGAGCGGGGTGGAGAGCCAGCCTTGCGGATACTCGACGACGACCTTGCGGATCGCGCCGAGCCGGCCTTCGCGCACGAGGGCGCGGGCCTGCTTCACCATCACGTTGCCGGTGTAGTTGTGGGTGAGGGCGAAAATCTTTTTGGACTTAACGACGATCTTGCGGAGGGCGACCGCTTGCTTGAGGTCGAAGGTGACGGGCTTGTCGCAGACGACGTTGAAGCCTTTTTCGAGAAACAGCTTCGCGGGAGGGAAGTGCTGGTGGTTGGGCGTGACGATGACGACGAAGTCGAGGCGCTGGCCCATGGGTTTCCTGGCTTCGGCTTCGGCCATTTCGACGTAGGAGCCGTAAACGCGGGCGGGGTCGAGGAAGAGGTCTTCGCCGGAGGCGGCGGAGCGGGCCGGATCGGAGGAGAAGGCGCCGGCGACGAGCTCGGCCTGGCCGTCCATCTGGGCGGCGATGCGGTGAGCGGCGCCGATGAAGGCGCCGCGGCCGCCTCCGATCATGCCGTAGCGGAGTTTGCGATTCATGGGGATGAGGGCGAAGGAGGCAGGTGGGCCGCCGGGGCGGCTCGTCGAAAGCGGCGACCAGTCGCCGCACTCCAGATCAGTTGTAGATCCAGTATTTTCGGGTGAGCTGCTGATAGGCGCGCGCGTCGGTGGTCCACGCGGAGATGAAGGAGCCCACGTTGACCTGGGCGCCGTCGCGCCGCAGGGCGTTCCACCAGGCGGTGGAGCCGACGTGGATGTTGAAGCTGCGGGCGTCCTTGCCGTCGATCTTGGTGAACGGGTTCGGCGGATCGTAGCGACAGGCCAGGCGCATGAGTTGGAAGCTCAGCTCGGTGGGACGCCAGGCCTGCCAGTCGGCGACCTCGATGTAGACGCCCTCCTTGGGTTTTCCGTCGGCGTCGTTCACGGTGACCTTGCGGTAGGCGAGGCCGGGGATGTTCAGCGCGGTGAGGTCGCGGATGAGGCGCTCGGCCGGGATGTTTTTAAAGGTGATGCCGCGGAACGGATAGCTGGCGCCGACGCCGTGTTTGAAGCCGCTGAACTCGCAGCCGAGGCCCACCATGGCGTAGCCCATGACGGCGGGGTAGTCGCGCACGAGCGGCGAGGTGGGGACGAACTTGAGTCCGGTGTCGGGCCAGCGCATGGAGCGCTTCCATCCGCGCATGGGCACGATGGTGAGACGGCCCTTGCGGCGGACGGACTCGGGCACGGCGAGCACGCCGGGCTCGCTGGCGGCCATCTTGGCGAGTTCGCCCATGGTCAGACCGTGGACGTAGGGTATCCGATAGGCCCCTACGCCGCTGAACCATTCGGGATCGAGGCGGGGGCCGTCCACCTTGAGGCCGCCGAGGGGGTTGGGACGGTCGAGGACGATGACCTCGACGTTGTTCTCAAAGCAGGCCTCGATCGTGTAGCGCATCACCACGTTGAACGTATAGGAACGCACGCCGATGTCCTGCAGATCGATGACGACCGCATCGAGACCCTTGAGCTGATCAGGGGTGGGTTTGCGGTTTTTGCCGAACAGCGAGTAGATGGGGAGGCCGGTGCGCGCATCCACACCGTTGTCGATGTTGACCGAGGCCTTCACGTCGCCGTTGAGGCCGTGCTCGGGGGAGAAGAGGCAGGAGAGCCGGGTGTTGGGCGCACGGCGGAGGACGTCGATGGTGCGTTCACCGCGGCGGTTCACTCCGGCGACGTGGGTGAGCAGGCCGATGCGTTTGCCGGCGACGGCCTTGAATCCGGAGGCTTCCAGGGTGTCCACGCCGAGCATGACGGGGAACTCGACCGGAGAGCTGGGCTGCACGACGGCGGGGGTCGGGGCCGGGGGCGGAGCCGGCAGGGTGCGGGCGGGGGTGGGTTTCTCAGCCGGGGCGTTGGAGTGGCAGCCGGAGAGTCCGGTCAGGCCGGCGGCCAAGGCGAACAGGAGGGGCAGGGAGGAGAGGCGAGGAAAGCCGGACATGCGCCTGACGACTTTGCGGCGGGCGGGGGGCGCGTCGAGGCGGAATGCGGCCTGCGGGTTTATTCGGGGCCGACGTAGGCGAAGCGGGGCTGGACGCGTCCGTCGAGCTCGATGGTTTCGAGAAACATGGCGCGGGGACGCACCCACAGGCCGAAGTCGCCGTAGAGCAGGCGGTAGACGACGAGCTCCTCCTCGGTCTCGGAGTGGCGGGCGACGCCGAGGACGAGATACTCTTTGCCCTTGTAGTGGCGGTAGCGGCCGGGCCGCGGGCCGGCGGGGTGGACGGGGATGGGCGGGACGGCGGGTGAGACGGACGACATTGGGGGGAGTGTCAGATGCGGCCGGCGGGCGTAAAACAAAAAGGCGCGAAGACCGGGGTCTTCGCGCCTGGGGGGAGCATCGCGGCGTAAAGCCGCTCCTACGGGAGGCGATCAGAACGCGGAGCCGTCGGCCTTGGTGCCGCACACGGCGACTTCGAGGCCGAGGTTGGCGGCGAGCTGGGCCTTGGTGTAGAGCGCGAGATCGGCTTCCTTGGAGCTATTGGCGTAAACGACCTGGATGTGGTTGCTCTTGTGGCGGGCCATCATGGCTTCGCGGTCCACGCCATAGGTGACGGCATGCATGATCGGCCATTGCACGGTCGTCTCTTTCCAGCGGCGGTCGGTCTCGGCCTGGGGCAACTCGATGACCTTGGCGCGGCCGAGGTCCATCTTGAGTTTGCCGTTTTCGACGAAGACGCGGCTCCAGACGATTTCGCCCTTTTTGGCGATGCCGCGGAGGGTGCCGCCACCGAGGCGGAAATACATGCCGGGTTGGCGGAGCGAGTCGGAACCGGCCCAACCGCCGATGTGGTGCGCGGGCGGGGCGCTGCCGGAGATGAGGAACACCCAGACGTATTCGTCGGTGGTGCCGCTCTCGTCGAACGCGCCCCAACGCAGATCGTGGAGCGTGTTCTCCACCGGCTGGCCGAGGGCCTTGTGGACGCGGTAGGTGAAGAGACCGTCGAGGCCGGCGCACTCGTCCACTTCGTTGAAGTGCGGAATGGGTTCGCCGGCGCGGATGACCTTGCCCTTGGCGTCTTTGACCGGAGGACGGTCGGAGTTGTTGAGCGTGCCCTCGACGAGGTCGGAGGCGGGGAGGAGATCCTTGAGGCCCTGCTGGTATTGGATGCCGATGGTCTCGCAGCCGAACTCGTCGGCGATGCGCACGGCGGCGACGTAGGTTTTGCACTGCCAAAGCACCTGCGCCTCGGTGAGCTCGGTGGCCTCGTCTTTGCCGAAGTGGAACTTGAGTCCCTTCTTCTTATACCAATTGAAGACAGCCTGGGCGTCCTCGTCGGAAACCTGGGTCGCGCCGTAGTAGAGGGCGGACTGGGAGAGGCGCTCCTTGTAGACGCCGGTCTGGAAGAGGAGTTCGTCGGGGATGATGGCGTTATACATGCCCATGCAGCCTTCGTCGAAGACGCCCATGATGGACTTCTTCACGCGGAGCTCGTCGGCGAGTTTCTTGGCGAGGGCCTTGGCCTTGGCGGGCACGGCGGCCTTGGCGAGCGGCTTGACGTGGGAGACCTTGTGCTTGGTCACGCCCTTCGCGAGCCATTCGGCGAGTTTGCCGAGGAAGTAGGCGTCGTCGAAGTTGTCGCTCCAGAGGGTGGAGTATTTCACGCCGGCCTTGGTGAGGCCGCCGTTGAGGTTGAGCATGCCGACGAGGCCGGGCCAGGTGCCGGACCAGTTGGCGACGGTGAGGATCGGGCCGCGGTGGGAGATGAGGCCGTGGAGGATGTGGTGCGAATACTGCCAGACAGCCTCGGCGATGATGATAGGCGCGTCCGGATCGATCTTGGAGAAGACTTCCATGCCTTCCTTCTGGGAAGAGATGAAGCCGTGCTTTACATCGGCCTTGTAGCCGTGGGCGCGGACGAGCTTGTAGCCGAGGTTGGCGACGGCGGAGGTGAGGGTTTTTTCCATCTCCTGCTGGGCGGCCCAGCAGACGGCGTTGGCGGAGTGGCGCAGATCGCCGTTGGCGATCAGGACGATGGTTTTCTTGGAGGGTTTGGGCATGGGAGGAAAAACGATGGGCTAGAGATTTTCGGCGGGTGGCCGAAGACGGGGAAAGGGAAGATTATACTCTGGATAAAGTGGACGGAGAATGGATAAAGATGGGACAAGAATGGATAAAATCGGCTCACGTTCCGCGGAGGTGTTGTTATCGAAACAAGTTTCGGGGACGCGATATTTTTTCCTGAATCTGGCTCCGGCCGCCGGGGCCAAGTCGCTGGTGGTGACGCTGGGTGGACGGGAGCGGTGCAATCCCGACTACGAGATCCGGCGGCCGGCGTATTCGTATTTCGGCCTGGAGTATGTCGCCGAGGGCGAGGGCACGGTCGTGCTCGATGGCGTGACGCATGCGCTGCGGGCGGGATCGGTGTTTGCGTATGCGCCGACGACGCCGTGCGTGATGCTCACGGATCCGGCCAAGCCGATGCTGAAATATTTCGTGTGCGTGGCGGGGACGGATGTGGCGCGGCGGTTGCGCAAGGCGGGCATGGGGCCGGGCGAGGCGCGGGTGCTGGCGGCGCACGCGGAAATCCGCGGCGTGCTGGAGGATCTGGTGCGCGAGGGACAGCGCACGGGGCCGCTGGCGGCGGAGATCTGCGCGCAGTTGTTCGAGCTGTTGTTGCTTAAGATCGAGGAAGCCACGGGCGCGGTGTCTCAGGGCGATCCGGCGCAGGAAAACTTTCAGCGGTGCAAGGCGTTGATCGACGCGGAGGCGGAGCGCTTGATGACGTTGCGCGAGATCGCGGAGGCTGCCGGGCTGGAGGAGTCGAGCGTGTGCCGGCTGTTCCGGCGTTACCAAGGCACGAGCCCTTACCAATATCTGTTGCGAAGAAAGATGAACCTGGCCGCGGCGTTTCTGGTGGAAGGCAAGGGCCTCGTGAAGGAAGCGGCGCAACGCGCGGGGTTCGCGGACCCGTATCATTTTTCGCGGTGCTTCAAGGCGGTCCACGGCGTGCCGCCAAGTGAGCTGCTCAGGCACAGCCGGCAGGGTTGAGTGGAAAAAGATCCGAAAACAGCCAAGTCCAAGTGTAACTTATTAGGTTGCACTTGGGCTTGGGGCAGGACCGTAAAACCGGGGACTTTTTCCCGGTTACTTCGTGTCGGATGAAGCGGAGTCCGGGGCGGTTTCGCCGGAGTCCACCGTCAGGAGACCGATGACGTGGGTGACTCCATTGGTGTTGAGGGCTAGGGCGATGGCACGGCCGATCAACTCGACGGAGCCCGCAGTGCCGGTGAGGGTGACCACGCCGTTGTCGGCATCGACGTTGATTTTGCGGGCGGCGAGATCCTTGTCGGCGATGTATTTGCTATTGATGACGGTGACGATGCGGGCGTTGTCGAGCGCACCGCCCACTTTTTCGCCGGCGGCGACGGTCTTGTCGCGCACCACGCGGCCGGTTTTTTCCAGGTCGGCCTTGATGTCGGCGGGCGTGAGTTTCCATTCGACCAGTTTTTCGGCGATGGCGTCCTTGGTGTCTGCAGCGATCTCCTTGGTCTTTTCGACCGCATCCCCGGCGCGTTCGGACAGCGTGGGCGACGAGGAGGGCGGGGGCGTTTTCTCATTCTCGGTTTTTTTGGAGCAACCGGCGAAGATCAAGGCGATCAGCGAAAGCAAAAGGGCGGAGGTTTTCATGGTGGAACTGGGTTGGAGAAACGACGGACCCGGGTTTGGCCGATCGGTTCGTGATGGCTTGAAAATGAACGCGCCGGATCCGTGCTAACGCCGGTCGGGACTGTGCTGGAACCGGGGAGTTTTTGCTTTTGCGGATGCCGGTCGGCGCGGATTCCATGGCGGCATGTCCCCCAAATCCGTTCTCGTCACGGGCGCGTCGCGCGGCATCGGCCGCGGCATCGCCATTGAACTCGCCAAGTCCGGCCACCGCGTGGCCATCAACTACGCCGGCAACGCCGAGGCGGCGGCCGAGGCCCTCGCGCTCGTGAAGGCCGCAGGTGGCGACGGGTTCATCGTGCAGGGCGACGTCGCGGTGGCGGCGGATCGCGAGCGCCTGGTGGCCGAGACCGTGAAACAGTTCGGCCGCATCGACCTGTTGGTGAACAACGCCGGCGTCGCGCCCAAGGTCCGCGCCGACCTGCTCGACGCGGGCGAGGAGAGCTTCGACCGCCTCTACAGCATCAATCTCAAGGGCCCGTATTTCCTCACGCAGCTCGTCGCGAAGCAGATGCTCAAGCAGGCTCCGGACGCCGAGGGTTTCCGCGGCCGCATCGTCAACATCACCTCGATCTCCGTCTACACCGCGTCGATCAACCGCGGCGACTACTGCATGGTGAAGGCCGGCCTCGCCATGATGACCAAACTTTTCGCCGACCGCCTCGCGAACGACGGTATCAACGTGTATGAGATCCGCCCCGGCGTGATCGCCACCGACATGACCGGCGCCGTGAAGGAAAAATACGACAAGCTCATCATCCACGACGAGCGCGGCATCACCCCCATCCGCCGCTGGGGAAAGCCCGAGGATATCGGCCGCGCGGTCGACGCCATCGCCGCCGACAAGTTCCCGTTCACCACGGGCACGGCGTTTGATGTGGACGGCGGTTTCCACCTGCAGCGCCTCTGACGCGATCCGTGTTTCAACCCTTCCCCGGCGGGTCGCTTACGGCCCGCCTTTTTTGCGCCCAGAGGGTGAGGCTCCGCGTTCAGCATCGCGCGTGCGAATACACGGCCATTCCGGCGAATTTAAGGCGGTTTGAGCGAGTTCTAAACGTATTTAGCAAAGATCGTAATACCCAACCGTTAACTACCTGTAGTGGGTTGACTGGTCAGTGACCACAATCCCTTGTGGTGCCGTGTTCTCCGTGCAGTCGAGTTATCTTGGTGAAACCAAGGCCTGCAATCCGAGCGCATAAAACCATCGGAAGGCGCATCTCCGCGGTTTCCGTGTATGTTTCCAACCTGTTTTCGCCGACCCCACGTCTTTCATGAATTCCGAGTCCCACTCCCCCCATTCGTCCACCGCCACCGTCAAACCTCGCCACGGTTCCCAGGTTCTCCAACGCCACATCGCCCCCGCCGACCGCGAGGTCATCAAGCGCGACGGCACCCGCGTGCGTTATGATCAGAACAAGGTCACCCGCGCCATCGCGCTCGCTTTCCGCGAGGTCCACACCGAAAATGACGCCAATCCCTACCGCGACGACATGCTCGCGTGTTTCGGCTTGGACAGCGATCGCTTCATCGAGGCCGCCAAGATCGCCGAGGCGGTTTCGCAGATGCTGGAGCTCTACTACCGCCAGGGTCTGCATCCGACCATCGAGCAGGTGCAGGACGCCGTGGAAAAATCCATCGCCGCCGCCGGCCATTGGGAAGTCGCCCGCGCCTACATGCTCTACCGCGAGCGTCGCGCGCTCACCCGTCTCGCGACTTATCCCGACAGCGGCCTGGCCGACTACATCGCCATGGCCAAATACTCCCGCCACCGCGCCGAGCTCGGCCGCCGTGAAACTTTCGCCGAGGGCGTCGAGCGCGTGATGGAAATGCACCAGACGTTCTTCGCCGAAAAACTGTCCCGACGTCTGCCGTCCGCCTTGCCCGAGTCGCTGGTCGCGCTCGCGGGCGACACCGCGCCGCTCCTTGAGAAGGCCTTGGGCGGTCGCGAACTCGGCGACGTGATCGAGGGCGTGTTCGCCGACGTGACCGCCAAGCGCGTGCTGCCCAGCATGCGCTCCATGCAGTTCGGCGGAGAAGCGATCCTCACGAACCACAGCCGCATGTTCAATTGCAGCTTCTCCAACGTCGATCGCGTGGAGTTTTTTCGCGAATATTTCTTCCTGCTCCTGAGCGGTTGCGGCGTCGGTTTCTCGGTGCAGAAGCACCACATCGCGCTCCTGCCGTCGCTGCCGGTCCGCGCCTCGGCGCACGATCTGCCGGTGTGGCATTACCACATCGCCGACACCATCGAGGGGTGGGCCGACTCGCTGCACGCGCTCTTCCAGTCGTTCTACGAAGGCAAAAAAATCGAGTTCAACTTCTCCGCCATCCGCCCGCGCGGTTCGCACCTGCGCACCTCCGGCGGCAAGGCCCCCGGTCACCTCCCGCTCAAGCAGGCGCTCATCCGCATCGAGGCCATCCTTGACGGAGCGACCGGCCGCTCGCTGCGCCCGATCGAGGTCTACGATATCAACATGTTCACGGCCAAGGCTGTGCTCGCCGGCGGTATCCGCCGTTCGGCGACGATCTGCCTCTTCTCGCCCGACGATGAGGAGATGATGGACGCGAAGACCGGCAACTGGTTCTCGACCAACCCGCAGCGCTCCGCCTCCAACAACTCCGCAGTGCTCGCCCGCGACGCGGAAAACGCCCCCTACTTCCATCGTCTCTTCAAGGCCCAGAAGGAATTCGGCGAGCCCGGCTTCTTCTTCTGCGACCACCCCGAGGCCGGCTGCAACCCCTGCGCCGAGATCAACCTGCTCCCCGTCATCGACTGGGAGCTCTCCGGTGAGGAGCTCTCGAAGCTCTTCGCGTGGGGCTACAAGGGCGACCTGCCCGGCACTTCGCGCCTTTCGGGTTTCCAGCACTGTAATCTCACCACGATCAACGGCCGCGCCGCGACCACGCCCGAGCGTTTCTACGAGGCCTGCATCGCCGCGACGACCATCGGCACGCTCCAAGCCGCCTACACCGACATGCCCTACCTCGGGCCGGTCACCCGCCTCATCAACGAGCACGACGCGCTCCTCGGCGTTTCCATCTGCGGGTTCATGGACAATCCCAACGTCCTCTTCGACCCGGAGATCCTGCGCAAGGGCGCCCACCTCTGTCGCGCCACCAACCGCTTCGTCGCCGAGCTCATTGGCATCAAGCCCGCCGCCAAGATCACCACCTGCAAACCCGAGGGCACCGCCTCCCTCCTGCTCGACGCCGCCTCGGGTATTCATCCGCACCACGCGCGCCACTATTTCCGTCGCGTGCAGGCCAACCGCAAGGAGCCGATCTACGCCTTCTTCAAGTCCATCAATCCGCAGATGACCGAGCCGTCGGTTTACAGCCCGCACACGGACGACGTGATCACCTTCCCCGTGTCCGCCCCCGAGGGCGCGATCCTGCGCAAAGATCTCAATGCGCTCCAGTTCCTCCAGCTCGTCATGCTCGTGCAGCAGTCGTGGGTGATTCCCGGCGGCGACCCCGAGTCGCGCAGTGCGGGCCTGCATCACAACGTCTCCAACACCTGCACGGTGCGCGCCGACGAGTGGGAGGCGGTGGCCGACTTCATCTGGTCCAACCGCGCGCTCTTCACCGGCGTGTCGCTGCTCCAGGACGCCGGCGACAAGGCCTACGTCCAGGCCCCGCGCGAGGAGG
>Ga0207689_10000400_pt1 | contig 40603 bp, 33 predicted proteins | sample KBSMisM52_FD_184312 | JGI IMG/M metagenome (GOLD analysis project Ga0207689, IMG submission 184312) | Miscanthus rhizosphere microbial communities from Kellogg Biological Station, Michigan, USA - KBS Miscanthus M5-2 (SPAdes) (version 2) | ecosystem: Host-associated > Plants > Roots >...
ATCGCGTCCATGTCCGCGAGCAGCGACACGGTCTGATTCACCTGGCCGTCGCCCTCGGCGGCGTCCATCTCGCCGAGCCGCGCGAGGAGCGCGTCGACCGGCTCGAGCGCGACCGTGCGCCCCTGCTCCAGCGCGTCCGCCACGGCGCGGAAGTTGGACGTCATGCGCGCCCCGATGCTGCGCAGCAGGGTGCCCCGCTCTCCGCTGTCGGCCAGCGGCACGGTCGAGAGCCGGCGCGTCGCCATGGCGATCGCCGCGGACATGCGTCCCTGCCTCGTCACGGTCCTCGGCTCGATCGGGACGTTCGCTCCCCAGAACGGGCGCAGGGCATTCCGCAGCTCGGCGAGCGCGCTTTCCGGCATCGGCACCAGCGGCCCGAGCGGACGGCTCAGCTGCAACGCCTCGGCCGTGGCCTCCAGCACCTCGAGGCGGTCGAAGGCCTCGAGCAGCGTGCGGCCCACGATCAGCGTGCCTTCGTTCTCGATGAGCAGCACCGGGCATTTCTTGAGCGACATCTTCGCCGCCAGCGCCTCGGCGTCGTTGACCACGCAGGCGAACGGCACTTTGGGCGAATCACTCAACACCAGATAGCTCTCGGGAATCGTGCGCGTGGAAAACTCCGTGTCCGTCATGCAGAACGCGCTGGCGCACATCGGCTGGGCGTTGATGATCGCGCCCACCTCGGGATTCGCCGCGTAGATGAGGCCGTGCAACCGGCTCGTGCGGCTCGCACGCTTGCCCGCCTCGGCGGCGTCCAGCGTGGCGCGCACCAGGCTCGCCGGCTTCAGGTCCAGCCGGTCGCGGCGACGCGGCGTGATCACAAACTGTTTCTCATCGAGACGCGCCGAAATCGACCCCGCCGTGCTGATCATCAGCCTCTGGCGGTAGCCGCGCTGCGCAAACTCGCACACCTGCGCGCGCAGTTCCTTCTCCCGGTTGCTGGGCGCCGTCGGCACCAGCGTCGTATAGTCCGGCACGGCCTGACCCGTGAGCAGGTCCGCCGGCAGTGTCTTCAACTCGCCCATGGCCGACGCGCGGATCACCGTCTGCGCGACGAACTCCAGCGTTTCGAAGCGCTGAAACGCCTCGGCCAGATCGCGTCCGCCGATAACCACGCCGTGGTTTTCGAGCATCACACAGTCCGCGCCTTCGGCGAAGGTCTGCGCGATCTTGTCACCCAGCTCCTGGCTGCCCGGGCAGGCGTAGGCCGCGTAGGCGATCTTGCCGCACAGGTTGTGGGCGTGGGTTTGCACGCGCGTCTCCGGCAGCCGGCGCACGATGCTGAAGGCGACTAGCGCGCCCGGGTGGGCGTGCACGATGGCCTTGATGTCGGGACGGCGGCGGTAGATCTCGCGGTGAAAAGGGAATTCGCATGATGGACGATGCAGCCCTTCGCGCGAACCATCGGCCTTCATATGCACGATGTCGCCGGGACGCAGCGAACCTTTATCCACCTGCGACGGGGTGATCCAGATGCTGCCGTCGGGGTCGAGGATGGACAGGTTGCCACCTGACGTGGTCGTCATGTGGTAGCGATAAATGCGATCCATCGTCGCAACCAGTTCGTCGCGGGGGTGCAGCCAAGAAGCGGTGTCCATGCGTGCACCCGACACCCGCGCTCCATGCGAGTCAAAGCCTTGCCAACCCATGCGCAGCCTTCGCCAAGAAACGCCATATTCTCCCACTTTCTATCAATTCCACGGGTGGGAACGCGGCCATTTCGCCTCTTACTGTCAAATTGAGTCCTCGCCCCGCGGTCGAACAATGATCTCGTTAAAACAGGGTCTGTCATTACCTTCTCTGACGACCGGCAAGCCCTGATTCCCCATGCATGCCACCTCCCTTAGTTGGTCCCCGCAAACAGGCTGGAGTCCCTCGCGTCCCACCGAAATCACCGGCGGGAAAGTTGATTTGATCCTCTATTTCGGGGCGAGCGAGCTGCTCCAGGCATCCGATCCGGTGCCGGTGCGCGAACTGCGGACCGCGCATCCGGAAGCCGTGTGCGCCGGTTGCAGCACGGCCGGCGAGATCCGCGACAACAGCGTCAACGACGGCACCCTCTCCGCGTTGCTCATCCATTTCGATCGCACCACGGTGCGCGGCGCCTGCGTGCATGTGACCTCCCCCGACGACAGTGAAGAGGCCGGCACCCTGCTCGGCCGCCAGCTCGCCGCGCCGGATCTGCGTCACGTATTCGTATTGAGCGACGGCCTGCTCGTAAACGGTAGCCGCCTCACCGCCAGCCTGCGCGCGCACCTCCCGCCCGGTGTCCATGCCACCGGCGGGCTGGCCGGCGACGGTCCTCGTTTCCGGCACACCGTCGCCGGCCTCGACGACAATCTCGGCCCCGGCCATGTCGTCGCCGTGGGCTTTTACGGCGACGCCATCCGCGTCTCCTACGGCTCGGCCGGCGGCTGGGAGCCGTTCGGCCCCAAGCGACTCATCACCCGGGCGGCCGGCAACGTGTTATACGAACTCGACGACCAGCCGGCCCTGGCGCTTTACAAGCGCTACCTTGGCGAACGCGCCGCCGGGCTGCCTGCGGCGGGGCTGCTTTTCCCCCTGCAACTGCTGCACGAAGCCGACGCCGACGCCGGCCTCGTGCGCACCATACTCGCCGTGGACGAACAGACCCAGTCGCTCACCTTCGCCGGCGACATACCGGTGGGCCACTTCTGCCGGCTCATGAAGGCCGGCAGCGACACCTTGGTCGAGGGCGCCGGCCACGCCGCCGGACAGGCGCTCATGCCCCCCGACGGTCCCCGGGCCGCCGTGCTGATCAGCTGCGTCGGCCGGAAACTCGTGCTCGGTCAACGCGTCGAGGAAGAGATCGAAGCCGTGCTCGCCCGGTTGGGCACCGGCATATGCGCCGCCGGCTTTTACTCCTACGGAGAAATCAGCCCGGCCGGACTCACCCACGGCTGTGAATTGCACAACCAGACCATGACACTCACCGTCTTTGACGAGGCATCCTAGCATGTCCACGCTGCTCGAACGCCAGCTTCGCAAATACCTCCCGCCCGGCGTCGATCCCGCCGCCGCGCCGTGGCTCGGCTTGTTCACCGCGATCGCCAAGGCCTATGACGAACTCGAGGCCGAACGCAGCCTGCTCGAACACACCCTCGAAGTCACTTCCGACGAGCTCAACGAGGCCAACGACCGGCTCCGCCGTGAAGCCGCCGACCAGCTCCGCTCCCTCAGCCGCTACTACCAGCAAACCCTGGAGTCCCAGCAAGGCATGATCCTTTGCGTGCAACGCACGGAGACCGGCTTCGTGCACACGCTCTGCCGCGGACAACTGGCCGCCCGGCTCGGCTGGCCGCCCGAGGCCGTGGAAGGCCGCCGGCTTGAGGACTTTCTCCCGCCCGCCCAGGTCGCCGCCCTGTTGCCTGTCTACGAACGGGCGTGGAACGGACAGGAATGCACCTGCGAAGGCACGTCGGTGGACGGCACCCTGACCTATCTCGCGTTGCTGCGCCCCCGCATCGAAAACCAAACCGTCCGCGAGGTCATCGTCTCCTGCATCGAGATCACCCTCCGCAAACAGATCGAGCGCGAACTGGTCGTCGCCAAGGAACAGGCCGAGGCCGCCGACCGCGCCAAAAGCGAGTTCCTCGCCGTCATGAGCCACGAGATCCGCACACCCCTCAACGCCGTGCTCGGCTTCACCAGCCTTCTGCTCGAAACCAAAGTTGACGAGGAACAGCGCGCCTGGCTGCACACCATCGACCAGAGCGGCGGCACCCTGCTCACGTTGATCAACGACATCCTGGACTTCTCCAAAATCGAGGCCGGCCAGCTTCAACTGGAACTCCGTCCCTGCAACCTGGCCTCGCTGCTGGAAACGGTGACCCACCTCTTTCTCCCCCGCGCCTCAGAGAAGGGGCTGACCCTTGAGCTGCGCCTGGAGCCGGGACTACCCGCGATCATCGTCACCGATACCAACCGCCTGCAGCAGATCCTCGTCAACCTCATGTCCAATGCGGTCAAGTTCACCGCCCGCGGCAGCATCACGCTCTCCGCCGACTCCACCGAGGACACTCTGCGGATCACCGTGCATGACACCGGCATCGGCATCGACCCGCAACTGCACGACCGCCTCTTCAAACCCTTTATCCAAGCCGACTCGTCCACCACCCGCCTCTACGGCGGAACCGGCCTCGGGCTGGCCATTTGCCAGCGACTCGCCCGCGCGCTCGGCGGCGACATCTCTATCGCAAGCGAACCCAACCAAGGCTCGACCTTCATCGTGAGCCTCCCGTTCACCCGCACCGAGCGCCCCCCGCCTTCACCCGAGCCCCCGCACCACCTCGTCGATGTCCGCAACGGCGCGCCCCTCCTCGTGCTGGTCGTCGACGACGACGCCACCAACCGCCTCCTCATCACCCGGATTCTGGGCCGCCACGGCATCACTCCCGACCTCGCCGTCAACGGCCGCCTCGCGGTCAACGCCGCCCGGGAAAAAGCCTACGACCTCATCTTCATGGACATCCTCATGCCCGAGCTCGACGGTCTCAACGCCACCCGCGAGATCCGCGCCCTCCTGCAAGGCCGCCGGCAACCGCACATCGTGGCACTGACCGCCAGCGTCATGCCCGACCAACAGCACAATTACATCGAGGCTGGCGTAGATGCCGTGCTCGCCAAGCCCATCCAGTTCGCCGACATCGCCGACACGATCGCCCGCCTTAAACCCGCCGCCATCAAGACCGAGTAGGCCGGTTTTCCCGTCGCAGCCTTGCCAAAGGCGGAAGCTTTTTCAGCCGGTCCGTCGATTGAACGTTGAAGGTTGAATGTCGCCCCTTGAACGTGGGGGCTCGTTTCCCGTGCCCGAACTCCTTCACACGCTCCACACCACCTTCGGTTATCCCGAGTTCCGCCCGCTCCAGCGCGACATCATCGAGACTTCCCTCGCCGGTCGCGACGTGTTCGCACTCCTCCCCACCGGCGGCGGCAAATCCCTCTGCTTCCAAATCCCCGCCCTCCACCGCCCCGGCCTGACCATCGTCGTCTCGCCCCTCATCGCGCTGATGAAGGACCAGGTGGACCAGCTCCAGGCCGCCGGCGTCGCCGCCACATTTCTCAACTCCACGCTCTCCTCCGCCGAGGCCCGCTCGCGTCTCGCCGGTCTCCACCGCAACGAATGGCGTCTCCTCTACGTCGCGCCCGAGCGTCTCATGCTCGATAACTGGCAGGAAAACCTGAAAGCCTGGAACGTCGCCGCCATCGCCATCGACGAGGCCCACTGCGTCTCCGAATGGGGTCACGATTTCCGCCCCGAATACCGGCAGATCTCCAAACTCCGCGAACTGTTGCCCGACGTCCCCGTGATGGCGCTCACCGCCACTGCGACCGAACGCGTGCGCGTGGATATCATCAAGCACCTCAAGCTGCGCACGCCCGCCGTCTTCGTCGCGTCCTTCAACCGCCCCAACCTCACCTACAAGGTCACGCCGAAGGAAAAACCCACCGACCAAATCCTCGCGTGGGTCAAAAAGCGCGAGGACGAGTCCGGCATCGTTTACTGCGCCAGCCGCGCCGCCACTGAGCGCGTCGCCGAGGCCCTCGCGGGCAAAGGCTACAGCGCCCGCGCCTACCACGCCGGCCTTGCCCCCGACGAGCGCGCCCGCAACCAGGAGCTGTTCCTCCGCGACGAGGTCCGCATCATGTGCGCGACCATCGCCTTCGGCATGGGCATCAACAAGCCCAACGTCCGCTGGGTCATCCACTACGACCTGCCCAAAAACATCGAGGGCTACTACCAGGAAACCGGCCGCGCCGGTCGCGACGGCCTGCCCGGCGACTGCCTGCTGCTCTTCTCCGCCGGCGACGCCGCCAAGCAGACCCACTTCATCGACGAGATGACCAACGAGCAGGAGGCGCAGGTCGCGCGCAACCAGCTCCGCCAGATCATGCATTATGCAGACGGCGCCGGCTGCCGTCGCTCCGAGCTGCTCGCCTATTTCGGCGAGAAATTCCCGCTCGATAACTGCGGCGCCTGCGACAACTGCACCGAGCCCCGCGACCGCTACGACGGCACGCTCCAGGCGCAGAAATTCCTCTCCTGCGTCTACCGCATCAACGCCGCCTCCCGCTTCGGCGTCGGCATCAACCACGTCTGCGAAGTCCTCACCGGCGCCGACACCGACAAGATCCGCCGCTGGGAGCACGACCGCATTTCCACCTACGGTATCGGCAAGGAACTCGCCCGCCCCGCCTGGGCCGGAGTCGGCCGCGAACTGCTTCGCCTCGGCCTGCTCCACCAAAGCGAGGGTGAATTCCCGACGCTCCAGCTCAGCGCCGAGGGCGTCGCGTTTCTGAAGGAGCGCCGCACGCTCACGCTGACCAAGCCGATGGACACGCCCAAGGTCCGCAAGGTCGTGCGCCGCGAGGGCGACATCGAGTGCGACGAAATTTTGTTCAGCCGCCTGCGCGAGCTGCGCAAAAAACTGGCCGACGAACGCAAGGTCCCCGCCTACGTCATCTTCGGCGACGCCACGCTTCGTCAGATGGCCCGCGAATATCCGCAGTCCGACGAGGCCATGGCCAACATCTTCGGCATGGGCGCCAAGAAGCGCGCCGAGTTCAGCGAGATCTTCGCCCGCGAGATTTCGTCCTACCTGCAGGACAACTCGCGCATGACGTTCAACGGTTGAACGCTTCCGGCAAAGAGTAACCTATTGGGTTACTCTTTGCCGCAGGCCGGCCACACGTGGCCGTAGCCCACGTCCGTCCCAAACACCGCCGGTCCCGGCCCGCCTCCCGCCGCTAGGTGTTTCCATGCGCGGATCACCCCAGCATGCGTCACCACCAACACCCGCGCGTCCTCCAGCAGCGCGTTGATCTCCGCGCGCACCGCGGCCACGCGCGTCCACAGTTCCAAACCCGTCTCGCCCTCCGGCGGTCTCCGCGTCCATGGGTCCAGTGCCCACGCCTCGCTTTCCGGTCCGCGAAACGTCTCCCACCGACGCCCTTCCCACGCGCCAAAATCCAGCTCTTGCAACCGTGCGTCCACCCGCACCGGCGCGCCCGCTGCCAACGCCTCCGCCAGCATCCGGCAGCGCCGCGCCGGACTCGTCCACACCTCACGAGGCTCCCACGGCAACGCCGCCCTCAACGCCCGCGCCTCTTCGGCAAACGAATCGGCCAACGCCACCTCCGTCCTCCCGTAGCAATGCCCGGCCATGTCCGCCGCCAGTCGCGTATGCCTGACCAGCACCGCCCTCATCGCAACAGCGCCGCCACGCCGAGGTAAAACCCAACCTCACACACCTGCTGCGCCGCGCCCAGGCAGTCTCCCGTGTAGCCTCCGATCCTGCGCTGAAACCATCTCGCCAACATCAGCCACAGCACCGCCACGCCCGCGACCGCCCACATGCACTTCACGGGTAAAAACGCCAGCGGCGCGAATCCGCATAGCAACGCCACCCACAAACGACCGCCGCTCAACTCCGTCGCCAGCGGTTTCGCTTTTCCTGTCTCTTCGCGCACATACGGCAGCACCGCCATGAGCGACACCGCCGCCGCCCGGCTCACCGCATGCCCGGCCAACAACACCGCCGCTCCGCCCCATGTCGGCGGCAGCGCCGCGACCGTCTGCCACTTCAGCCCCAACATCACGACCACACCGATCGCGCCAAATGCGCCGACCCGCGAATCGCGCATGATCTCCAGCGTCCGCTCCTTTGTGTAACCGCCGCCGAAGCCGTCGCACACATCGGCCAGCCCGTCTTCGTGAAACGCGCCGGTTAAGAGCAACGTCGCCACCAAGCTCAACCCGCTCGCGATCGCCGGCGGCCACACCTGCGCCGCCGCCCACCATACGCCCGCCGCCACGCCGCCGACCAGCCAGCCCACCAACGGAAACCACGCCGCCGCCCGCTGCAGATCCGCCGGATCATGCCGTGCCGACGACAGCACGGGCAGGCGCGTGAAAAACATCACCGCCGCCCGGATGGCCGCCAGTTCGCGTCGAATCACGATCACGCCGTAACCTCCGTCGCCCGTTCGCTCACGCCCGCCGACTCGAACGTCGCCATCTCCCTCAGAAACCCGCACGCCGCCACCAGCAACGGCCACGCCAGCGCCGCGCCGGTGCCCTCGCCCAGCCGCAGCCCGAGGTCCAGCAACGGACGCATCCCGAGCGCCGCCAGCAACCGCCCGTGCGCCTGCTCCGCCGAGCCGTGCGCGCACACCGCGTAATCAAGCACGCGAGGCTCGATGCGCGCCGCGCACAACAGCGCGGCCGAAACGATAAACCCGTCGTTCACGATCAGCATGCGCCGTTCCGCCGCCGCCAGCATCGCGCCCGTCATCATGGCGATCTCGCAGCCGCCAAAGGCCGCCAGCGCCTCGCGTGCCGTGCCCACGCCTGCATGGCGCGCCCGCACCGCCGCGAGCGTGATTCGTTTTCGCTCAAGTCCGGCATCGTCGTGACCCGCGCCCCGCCCGACGCAGCCATCGATGGGCACGTCCAGCAACGCACTCATCAGCAGCGCCGCCGCCGAGGTGTTGCCAATGCCCATCTCGCCAAACAACAGCGCGTTCACTCCCTCGCGCGCCAACCCGTCCACGATCTCGGTGCCGCGCCGCAGGCAGCTTTCCACCTCGTCGCCCGTGAGCGCCTCGGCGTGAAGCGCGTTGCGGGTGCCGGCCCGCACCTTGGCCGCGATCAGCGACGGATGCTCCGGCAGTTCCGCCGCCACGCCCGCGTCGATGACTTTCAACGCCAGACCGTGCTGACGCGCAAACACGTTGATCGCCGCGCCGCCCGCCAAAAAATTGAGCACCATCTGCGGCGTCACCTCGGCGGGAAACGGGCTCACGCCCTCGGCCGCCAACCCATGATCCCCCGCAAACACGAGCACTGTCCCGCCACGCAGCTCGGGCGCGGCCGTCGCCTGCATGAAGCCCAGTCGCAACGCCAGTTCCTCCAGCCGGCCCAGCGCGCCCGGCGGCTTCGTCTTGCCGTCGATGCGCGCGCGCAACGCGGATTCAAATTCGGTGGCCAGCGGAGGAATCGTCCAGGTTTTCATGACAGATTAAAATTATTTGAGCCGCACCGGGCAGCCCGAAACCAACAGCCATGCGTCATCGGCCGCCGCCGCCGTGCGCTGCGCGAGCCAACCCGCCAGGTCGCGAAAGCGCCGCAACTCGGCGGACTCCGGCACGGGGCTCCAGCCGATTTCGTTGCCCACGACCACCGCCGGAGCGGAGCCGGACTTCAGCGCCGCGAGCACGCGGTCCCACTCCGCAAGGATCGCCTCATCGCTCCGCTCGAAACGCGCGCCAAGCCAGAGAGTCAGGCAATCCAACACCACGCCCGTCGGCGGCGGGTTCAGCGTCGCGAGCGCCGTCCCCACGTCATCGGGCGCCTCCAACGTGCGCCACGTCGCCGGACGCTCCGCACGATGACGGCGCAAGCGGTCGGCCATCTCCCGGTCGTCACCGAAATCACGATACGTGGCGACAAACACCACGTGCTCGCCCCACCCGTGCGCAAGCTCGACCGCGCGACGGCTTTTCCCGCTGCGCACGGGTCCGGTGAGATAAGTCAGTTTTCCCATGACTCCTAAATGCCGAGATACCGCCGCACCGATGCAAGATCGACGTGCGCCACGACATGATCCGCCATCGCCTCGTAAACCGCGCAGCGTTGCTCCGCCCACGTCGTATCAGGCGCTCGGTGCGCCTCTATATCCGCCGCACGCGCGAGACGTCGACGCGTCTCCGGTGCCTCGAACCACCCGTGTTGATACGTGCCCCAAACGTTTCCGACCCGCGCGCCTTCCACCCGTGGCGTGGTCGCACCCGCATCCCACACGAGATGGAGCGGCTCCACTGGCGCAGTCATCTCCGTGCGGCCCATGTGGATCTCGTAAGTGGCCCAACGCCGCCCGTCGCATTCGCAAGTGACCGGGCGCACGATTTTATCGAACTCGAAACGCGTGCGCACCGGCAGGAGCCCGAGTCCGGTTTCATCCCCAGCATCGCCCGCCACACCGTCCGGATCGGATAAAAATTCACCGAGAATCTGATACCCGCCGCACAGGCCGACCACCGGCGCGCCCCGCCGGGCGGCGGCGATGATGACATCGGCCAACCCGGTCACGCGTAACCAACGGAGATCAGACAAAGTGTTCTTCGTGCCCGGAATGACGATGGCGCGCGCGTTCGCGAGTTCCACGGCGTCGGCAGTCCAGCGCGTGCGCACGCCGGCGTCGCCCCACCACGGTTGGCAATCCGTGAGGTTGGCCGCATGCGGCAGCCGCACCCAGGCGATGGTCGCTCCCGCCGGATCACCGCGATCTTCGTCGCCCCGCGCGAGTCCGTCTTCCTCCTCCGGCTGTAAGTCGCGGCGAAACGGCACCGTGCCGAGAATCGGAACCCCCGGGGCATGCGGCGCGAGCCAGGTGTTGGGATCGGGAAACAGACCGATGTCTCCACGAAAGCGATTCACAATGGCACCGAGCCCGCGCGCGCGATCCTCGGGCGGCAGCAGCGCCCACGTGCCGGCCAGTTGGGCGTAGATGCCTCCGCGATCGATGTCGCCGACCAGCAGCCAGCGCCCATCGAGATGACGCAACGGACGCAGGTTGACCAGGTCGCGGTCCATGAGGTTGAGCTCCACGGGACTGCCCGCGCCTTCGAGCACGAGCACGTCGCAACGCTCGCGCCAGCCGTCCAGCACGTCGCTCACCTCAGCCCAGAGGCGGTCAAAATCACGATAATAATCGCGTCCCGCCTGATGCCCGACCGCGCGACCGTGCAGGATAAGTTGCGAACCTTGCGGGCCGGTGGGTTTGAGCAAAATCGGGTTCATCGCGACGGAGGGTGCGAGTCCGCAGGCCTCGGCCTGCACCGCCTGGGCGCGCGCAATCTCGCGTCCGTCGGGCAACGCCCACGCGTTGTTGGACATGTTCTGCGCCTTGAACGGCGCGACCCGCACGCCTTCGCGCCGCAGCCAGGCGCAGAGCGCGACGGTCATCCACGTCTTGCCCGCGTTGGACGAGGTGCCGAGAACGCCGAGAGCCTTCATGCCCATCCTCAGAACTCGATGCCGGCCTGCGCCTTCACGCCGGCCTCGAACGGATGTTTCACCACGCGCATCTCGGTTACGAGATCGGCCGCCTCCACGAGCAGGAGTGGCGCGCCGCGGCCGGTGACGACCACATGCAGGTCGGGTCGCCTGGCCTTGAGCGCCGCGACGATCTCGTCGGCCGGAAGGTAGCCGAGCTGAAGCACCACGTTGAGTTCGTCGAGCAACACGAACTCCATCTCCGGGTCGTTAAAATGTTCCAGCGCGCGCGCCCAGCCGGCGCGGCAGCACGCGATGTCGGCGGCCTTGTCCTGCGTGTCCCACGTGAAGCCCTCGCCATAGTGGTCCCACGTGAGCAGCGGACCGCGCAGCAGGCGCTCCACGGCGTCGTTGCTCGCCTTGATGAACTGCACGACCGCGCAACGACGTCCGTGGGCGAGCATGCGCGTGAGCATGCCGAAACCGGCGGTGGTTTTACCTTTGCCGTCGCCGGTGTGGACGATGAGAAGACCGCGTTTCTCGCGCGCGGCGCGCACCTTCGCGCGCATCTCCTCCTGGAGCCGGCGCATGCGCTCACGGTGCTGTTCCTCGGTTTCGGTGTGGTAATCGCTCATAAAAACAAGGTGAGTCCCGGCTCCTGGCAGGCCTGCACGCCAAACACCTCGCGCAAAAGCGAAGGCGTGAGCACGTCGGCCGGCGCACCGTGCGCGACGAGCGCGCCTTCGTGAAGCACGACCACCTCGTCGAGGCGGTGCGCGAGGCGCAGATCATGCAACGACATCACCACGGTGCCGCCGGTTGCGCGGCGCTCGTGGGCCAGCGCGAGCGTTTGCAACGCATGGCGGACATCGAGCGCCGCGAGCGGTTCGTCCCAAACCTGGATCGGCGCATCCGTGGCCAATGCGCGCGCCAGCAACACCCGGTGACGTTCGCCGCCCGAGAGCCGGTTGACCGGACGTTCCGCCAGCGTGGTCAGGTCCATGCGCGCCAGCGCTTCGTCCACCCCCGCGCCATCATCGCCGTGCGCGTAACGACCTTGGGCCACCACGGAGCGCACGCTGAAGCCAAACTCGAACTGCACTTCCTGCGGCACCCACGCCAGCTGACGCGCGCGATCAAAAATCGGGATGCCGCCCAGCGGTTGCCCGTTCCACGCCACCTCGCCCTCGGCTGGCAACAAGCCGGCCAGCGCCTGGAGCAGCGTGGATTTTCCGGAGCCGTTGGGCCCGACAAGGCCGATCAGCCGGCCGGGGCCGAGTCGCAGGCTCACGTCGCGCAAACGGCCGGGAACCATGAGATGATGAGCCGTGAGTGCGTTCATGCGCGTTTCCTCAGCAGCCACAGGAAAAAAGGCCCGCCCACCAGAGCCGTAACGATGCCTAGGCGTAGATTTCCAGCCGCGCGCCCGGCCAAATCGCACGCGAGCACAAAGGTCGCGCCGCCGACCAACGACAGGGGCACGAGGCGGCGGTGCTCCGGCCCGACCACCAGCCGCAGCAAGTGAGGCACGACCAGCCCGACAAAGCCCACCGTGCCGGCGACCGCCGTGGCCAGCGCCGTCAACACGGTCGAGAGCACGAGCATCTGCCGGCGCAGTCCGCACACGTTTACCCCCAGGCTCTGCGCCTCCGGTGCCCCCAGGCTGAGCAAATCCATCGGACGCCCGAGCGGCAGCAGCCACACCGCGCCGAGCACGATCGGCGCGGCCATCAAGGCGTGTTCCCACGTCCGGTCTTCGAGTCCGCCCATCAGCCAAAAGATGATCTGCGCATTGCGCTCATAGCTCAGCGTGAAATTGGACAACACGTAACTGGTGACCGCGCCCAGCAGCGCGTTCAGCGCGACGCCGGCCAGCAACAACCGCTCCGTGCTCGCGCCGCTGCGGGCGAGAACCAGCACCGCGCCGGTGGCGACAAACGCGCCGGCGATCGCCATCACCGGCACCATCAAAATCGAATGCGCCGCCCACCCAAAACCAATGGCCACGACCGCGCCGGCCGCCCCGCCGCTGCTCACTCCGAGCAGACCGGGGCTCGCGAGGCTGTTGCGAAAATACGCCTGCATCACCAACCCGGACGACGACAACGCGCCGCCGATCAGGCACGCCACGATCATGCGCGGCATGCGGATGTTCCAGATGATCACGGACGCCACTTCGTCGTGGTGCCACAGTCCCGCCCACACGCGCGCCGGGCTGAGCCAGAGGTCGCCCACACCCAACGCCAGCAGCATGAGCACGGCCAGCGCTCCGATCGCGAGCGGAAGCGCCCACCGCTCGGCGAACGACCGGGCGGCGCTCACTTGAACACCTCCGGATGCAACGCGCGCGCCAGCATCTCATAACCCTCGACACGATGATGCGACACGCTGCTCAACATGTAAGGCTCGATGCGCGCCATGCGACGTTCACGGACGACGGGCATGTATTGGTAAGGCGGTAATTTTAAGAACGGCGCGAGCGCGGACGCATCGTCGTTGCCCTCCACCACGACCCGATCAATGGGCCACGTGAGCATCTGTTCATTGGGTGGCGGTTGATGTCCGCGCAGACCGCCAAGCGTGGTCGCCAGGTTGATCGCCCCGGCATGCGCGCACAGGTCTTCAAAGGTCGTGTCCGCTCCCGCGATCACGCCATAGGTGGACGGCGCGATCACGCGGACGGGTTTCACGTCGCGCAGTTTTTCACGAAGCCGGGCGACGCGGCGCGTGCAATCGGCGATGATGGCCTCGGCGCGCTCCGGGGCGCGGCCTCCCAGCTCGGCGGCGACCAGGCGAAGATTCGCGAAAGCGTCGTCGAGCGTGCGGTAACGCGTGATCACGATGACCTTCACCCCGGTCCGGCGCACCTGCTCGACGAGCTCCAGCCGGCTGTAATCGGCCGAGAGCAGGAGGGTTGGCCGATGGCGCAGGATCGTCTCGGAGTCGCCGTAATCGAGCGCGGGGAATGCCCGGGCCTCCTTGGCCACGGCGGAAAACGCCGGCTCGCGCGCGATGTGGCTGAGACAGGCGATCTGCTCGGGCTCGGCCAACGCGAGCAGCAGTTCATCCGTCCCCACCGTCTGCGAGACCACGCGCACCGCCGGTGCGGCGTGCGCGAGACCCAGCGTCAGGCAAAGGAGGATGAGCAAGCGGGACATGATTTAGAACTGCCACTCCGCCCCCAGGAACGCAGCGGCCCCGGCAGAGGGGAACCCGTAGGTTTCTTCATACGCGGCATCGAAAACATTCTCAATGCGGACATGAACCGCGATTTTTGGGGTGACTTGATACCGGGAATACACCCGGAAAATCGTATAGCTCGAGGGCTCGACCTGAGTGGATGGAAACACATTGAAGTCCGTCACCAAGCGATCCGCGGTGCCTTGCACACCCGCGCCCAAAATCCAAAGAGCGGACGGCTTCCAATCGATGTTGGCCGAAAAGACGTGGCGCGGACGCTCGGTGAGCCGGCTTTGCGTGGTTTCGTCCTTGGCATCGAGATACGTATAAGTCGCCGTCACGCTCACCTGCTTTGAAAGCTCCGCTTTCAAAGCGGTCTCCACTCCTTGGGTGCGCGCCCGTCCGATATTCCGATACGTGCCCAGCGCGGGGAAAGGCGCGCCCTGAAACGAAATGAGATTCGTATAGTTGTTGCGGAAGAACGTGACGTCCCCCGTGAGCTTCTTGTCGATCAACGTTTGCTCGATACCCGCGTCCCAGCCTTCCGACTCCTCGGCGCTCAGGTTTGGGGCGGGCACCGTGAAGACCGAGCCATACCGCTGTGACACGCTGGGCGGCAGAAAGCTGGTTCCATAGGTCGCATGCACACGCGACCCGGTCGCCGCGATCTTCTCGCTGGCCGTCAGCCGGTAGGTGACGGTGTCGCCAAACGAGTCGTAGTCGTCGTAGCGCAGACCTGCGCCCAACCGCAATCCGCCGACCGGAGCCCATTCCGCCTGGCCGTAAACCCCTTTCAACTGGTCGTCAGGATAGGTGCTCCCGTCTGAAAACTCCGAACGCTCATAACTCGCACCCGCAACCGCGGTGATCGCATCCGTGACTTGCACGTTGTTTTGCCATTCCAGAATGTCCCTCCGCGTATCCGTGCTGTAAGGACTCGCGAAGCCGGAAAAGCTGCCGTCGTTGTCATAGAGCTGGCGTTGATAACCGGCGGTGAGGCGCGAACTCCATTGCTCCGACGGGGTGACCTCGACGAACATCGTCTCCAAGCTGCTCTGGAGTTTGTTGTTGTTTATAGGCGTGGTGTTCGTGGTGCGAATATCGTTGGGATCTTTGTAATAACTGTCGAGGTAGCGCGCCGTTCCGCCCACCGCCAGATTGGGCGTCACCTGATAATCCAAACGCAGGGCATAGTTCTGCAACCGGGCGTTGTTATCCGGCCGATCATTGTCGGTATCGAGTCCCGATCCCGTGAAACTGTAGGCGAATTTCTTCACCTCGCCCTGGCTGGTTACGGTGCCGCGCGTCGTATCAAAGCTGCCCGCCTCCAGATCAACGGAGCCCCCGGGTGCGCCGGTGCCGCGCTGCATGCCCACCGATACCACACCGCCCATCGCGGCACCGCCGTAAAGCGTGCTCTGGGGACCGCGCAGCACCTCGATGCGGTCATTTCCCGCCAAGGAAAACCCGCCAAGCCAGTTCTGATAAGTCGAATTGGCGTCGTTAAAACGCACCCCATCAACCATCAATAGTGTCTGCCCGGATTTGCTGCCGCGCAGAGAAATATAGGTTACGCCCCCGGCCCCCCCGGTCTGTAGCACCGTGGCTCCGGGCACGGAGCGCAACGCATCGCCGACCGTGCTGATCTGTTGGTCCTCAAGCTGGCCGGAGGTGATGACCGTGACGCTGCTGGCCACAGTGTCGGCAGCCTGCGGAGTGCGCGAGGCCGTTACAACGACGGGGGGCAACTCCATTGCCGGACCGGCCGAAACCTCGGTCGGAGCATCAGTGGACGCAGCGGCGAATGCGTTAAATGAAACAAGCGGCGCCGCGAAGGCGCACGCCAGAAGAAGGCGGCCCGGGACGCGGGCGCGCGGATAGCTGTTCATGGGAGGTCTGCTATTGGCTAAGGCAAGAGCAGGCCCCCCCTCCGGAAAGGAGGGGAAAGCGGCTACTCTCACGCTTCATTTTTGCGATGAAGGAAAAAATCCCGCGCGCGCAATCGCGTCAGGATCAGGTGAGTCTCCGCAAAGAGGATGTTCGGACTCCGCATGTGTGGCGGACCTTTTCAGGTCCGCGAGCCTCCCCCCTCGCCTTCACCGGATGCTACCCCGATTGGCTTTGGACCCGCGCCTTAGCGCGGGCTGTGGGTTCGGACTGATGCGTTACCGCAGCGCAACTGTGGCCGGTTTTCACGGCCTTCCCCATCTCTGCAAAGTTGAAAAAAGAACGACTGGACCGGCGGACCCTGTTTTGTGCCCGGTCATGAATCAAGCTCCTTTTTAAAAAACGAATCAACACATCTGCATATATAGATATGTATCTTGCAAACACGGCGTCATTGCGTTCCGTTTTGCGCGTCAAACTCTCCCATCATGTCGTCCGCCGCCTCCCAAATGTCCGCCGCTGAAATCGAGCTCCACCGCACCCTGGCCGAGCGCGTCGCCATCATCGACGGCGCCATGGGCACGACCATCCGCACCTACAACATCACCGAGGAGCAGGCGCGCGGTGAACGCTTCAAAGACGCCCCCAAGGACCTCAAGAACAACGGCGACATCTACTCGCTCACCCGCCCGAAGGAAATCGGCGACATCCACCGCCGCTTCCTTGAGGCAGGAGCGGACATTATCGAGACCAACACTTTCTCTGCTACCAGCATCGGCCAGAGCGAGTTCTTCATCGAAGACCCGCGCGAGCACGGTGGCCGCAAAGATCCTGCCTTCTATCAGGGCGTCGTCGAAAACAAGTTCCTCCAAGAACTCGCCCACGACATCAACTACCAGTCCGCCCGCCAGTGCCGTGAGTGGGCCGACCGCATCGCCAACGCCACCGGCCGCCGCCGCTACGTCGCCGGGGCCATCGGGCCGCTCACCGTCTCGCTCTCCAATTCGCCCGACGCCGACGACGCCGGTTTCCGCGTCATCACCTTCGACCAGGTCAAGGCCGACTACCGCCGCCAGATCCGCTCCCTCATAGCCGGCGGCTCCGACCTGCTCCTCGTCGAGACCATCTTCGATTCCCTCAACGCCAAGGCCGCCCTCGTCGCCATCGAGGAAATCTTCGCCGAGGACAACATCCGCCTCCCTCTCATGATCTCCGCCGCCGTCGGACGCGGTGGCGAAACCATGATCTCCGCGCAAACCGTCGAGGCGCTCTGGAATGCCGTCCGCAGCCACAAGCCCCTCTCCGTCGGCCTCAACTGCTCCATCGGCCCCGACCTCATGCGGCCGTTCCTGGCCGAGCTCTCCGAGAAAGCCACCGACACCTTCGTCTCGGCCTATCCCAACGCCGGCCTCCCGAATCCGCTCACACCCACCGGCTTCGACCTCGAGCCCGCCGACATGGCGCGCTACATGGGCGAGTTCGCCGACAGCCACCTCTGTAACATCGCCGGCGGCTGCTGCGGCAACACCCCCGAGCACATCGCCGCGATCGCCAACGCCCTCGCGACCAAGTCCCCGCGCAAACCCGTCGCCACCCGCGTCCCCTCCTCCACTGCGGCCCCCACCTCTGACTCCGCCGGGGCCGCACCCTCCAAAGCCTTGGCGAAGGAGGGCACCGCCTCCGATCTCTCAGCTCTCAACTCTCAACTCTCACCCCTTCCCCTCCGCCTCTCCGGCTCCCTCCCCTTCACCCAGCAGGCCGGCACCTACCTCATGGTCGGCGAGCGCACCAACGTCGCCGGTTCCCCCAAGTTCGCCAAGCTCGTCAAAGCCGGCAATTACGAGGAAGCCGTCTCCGTCGCCCGCCAGCAGGTGGACAACGGCGCCAACGTCATCGACGTGTGCATGGACGACGGCCTCATCGACGGCGTCGCCGCCATGACGCGTTTCCTCCAGCTCATCGGCTCCGAGCCCGAGATCGCCAAGGTCCCCATCATGGTGGACTCCTCCAAATGGGAGGTCATCGAAGCCGGCCTGAAATGCCTCCAAGGAAAAGGCATCGTCAACTCCATCTCGCTCAAGGAAGGAGAAGCCAAGTTCCTCGAACAAGCCCGCGCCATCCTCCGCTACGGCGCCGCCGTCGTCGTCATGGCCTTCGACGAAAACGGCCAGGCCGCCTCCTACGCCGAGAAAATCCGCATCTGCGAACGCGCCTACCGCCTCCTCGTCGACCAGGTCGGTTTCCCGCCCGAGGACATCATCTTCGACCCCAACATCCTCACCGTCGGCACCGGCATCGAGGAGCACAACAACTACGCCGTCGATTTCATCGAGGCCACGCGCTGGATCAAAAAGAACCTCCCCCACGCCAAAGTCAGCGGCGGCGTGTCCAACGTCTCCTTCAGCTTCCGCGGCAACAATCCCGTGCGCGAGGCCATGCACGCCGCCTTCCTCTATCACGCCATCGCCGCCGGCATGGACATGGGCATCGTCAACCCGTCCATGCTCGAAGTTTACGAAGAGGTCGAAAAAGAACTCCTCGTCCTCGTCGAAGACGTGATTCTCAACCGCCGCCCCGACGCCACCGAGCGCCTCGTCGAATACGGCGAAAAACTCAAAGCCTCCGCCTCCGGCACCAAAGCCGAGGACACCAAGGTCGAGGAGACCTGGCGCAAGGGCACCGTCGAGGAACGCCTCTCGCACGCCCTCGTCAAAGGCATCGACCAGTTCATCGACACCGACACCGAGGAAGCCCGCCAGAAATACGGCAAGCCCCTCACGATCATCGAAGGCCCGCTCATGGACGGCATGCGCGTCGTCGGCGACCTCTTCGGCGCCGGGAAAATGTTCCTGCCGCAGGTCGTCAAATCCGCCCGCGTCATGAAGAAGGCCGTCGCCTACCTCCAACCCTTCATGGAGGCCGAAAAAGCCGCGCTCGTCGCCTCCGGCGGCACCGCCAAGGCCCAGGGCAAGATTATCATGGCGACCGTCAAAGGCGACGTGCACGACATCGGCAAGAACATCGTCGGCGTCGTCCTCGCCTGTAATAATTACGAAGTCATCGACCTCGGCGTCATGGTCTCGTGCGAAAAGATTCTCGCCGCCGCGAAGGAGAAAAACGCCGACATCATCGGCCTCTCCGGCCTCATCACACCGTCGCTCGACGAGATGGTACACAACGCCAAGGAAATGGAACGCCTCGGCTTCAAGGTCCCTCTCCTCATCGGCGGCGCCACCACGTCGGCCGCGCACAACGCGGTGAAGATCGCCCCGCATTACTCCGAACCCGTCATCCACGTCCTCGACGCCTCCCGCGTCATCGGCGTCGTCTCGCAACTCCTCAGCCCAGAGAACAAACCCGCCTACGTCGCCGAAGTCCGCGCCATGCAGGAAAAGTCGCGCACCGACTTCGCCAACCGCCGCGAACGCCGCCCGCTCCTCTCGCTCGAAGTCGCCCGCTCCCGCGCACCCAAGTGGGACTGGACCGCGACCGACATCCCCAAGCCGTCGTTCCTCGGCACAAAGGTCTTCCGCGACGCCTCCGTCGCCGAACTCCTCGAAAAGGAATTCATCGACTGGGGCCCCTTCTTCAGCGCCTGGGAACTCCACGGCCGCTACCCCGACATCCTCAAGGACGAGGTCGTCGGTGTCGAAGCCACCAAGCTCTTCGCCGACGCGCAGGCCCTCTTCAAACGCATCATCGCGGAAAACCGTTTCCAGCCACAGGCCATCCTCACCTTCTGGCCCGCCAACAGCGTCGGCGACTCCGTCGAAATCTACACCGACGAAACCCGCACGCAGGTCCTGCACACCTTCCACTTCCTGCGCCAGCAGCTCGAAAAAGGTGCCGACCAGCCCAACCTCTGTCTCGCCGACTACATCGCGCCCAAGTCCTCCGGACGCCCCGATTACCTCGGACAGTTCGCCGTCACGGCGGGACCGGGCGTCGAAACCTTCTCCCACGAATTCAAAGCCGCCGGCGACGACTACAACGCGATCATGGTGCAGGCCCTCGGTGACCGCATCGCCGAAGCGATGGCCGAGTTCTTCCACAAAAAGGAACGCGACCTCAGCGGCTTCGGCCTCACCGAAAACCTGAGCCCCTACGACATCATCCGCGAAAAATACCGCGGCATCCGTCCGGCCCCGGGCTACCCCGCGTGCCCCGACCACCGCCACAAACCGCAAATCTGGAATCTGGTCCCCGTCGAAAAAGAAATCGGCATTCACCTGACCGAAAGCTGCGCCATGTATCCGGCCTCGTCGGTGAGCGGCTTCTATTTCAACCACCCCGAGTCCAAATACTACGCGGTAGGAAAGCTCGGCAAAGACCAACTCGAAGACTACGCCCAACGCACCGGCATCCCCTTGGCCGAGCACGAAAAGTGGCTCGGCCCCTACCTCGACTACGACCCTAGCTAGACTTGCTGACTTTCGTTAGATTCCGCACGCTCTTGAAATGAAATACGTCGCTTGGGCTTTCCACCAAAACCAGATTTTGGGTGACGAGCTAAGCGAGAACGAATTCGCACGGGCCCTGATGGATCGGAAATTGATCCTCCAGAATATTGAAGCTGAAGAAACATTTAGGGCTCTTCTGGATAATTATGCAGAGCTTGAGAGTGCACTTCTTTCCATAGGACAAGACTACACATTGATCGGACATCTTGGGCACATTAGGGCGATGTCCCACAGGCTTCTTCTAGACCGAAGATACGCCAATTTTTTATCAACTTGTCGTCTTTACATCAACTTCGCCGATTCGGCTGTCAAAAATCAGGGCGGTTCTCAGGAATTTGAACACCAAACACATCGCGAATACGACAGATCTTTAGGTTATCGTGTCATGGAAGCGCTGAGAAATTACGTTCAGCATCGTGGCTTTCCACTGGAACGGATTACATACACCGAAAGAGCAGCAGGTAATGTTCAAGACGGCATCGGTGAGATACGTATTATTCCAGGCCTCGCGATTAATCGTCTACGCACAGATGATAAATTTAAGAAAAAAGTCTTTCACGAAATCGAATCTCTAACCGCGCCACCAGATTTGAGACCATGGACACGAGAATATGTGGATGGTTTACGACGATGCCATGGAGTCCTGATAACCCAGATGAGCTCGGGTCTAGACGACGCAATCTCACGGTATGCCAAGGCAACCCAAAGATTCGCGGATAGAATCCCTATCGAAGGCCTGATCGTCCGATATGAAAAACGAGATGAAGATAATCGAGTCCTGGAAGAACTAGCATTCACGGATGAACTTATTGAGCTCCTAAAAATGCTTAAATCAGACAATAAGATCCGACGTGATATCGCGGGGACATTTGTTTCAAATGACTCAAGGAAGCCATTAGGTTCACAAAACGACCCGTCGTAACATTTCCTGCCGGAGACAAAAATACCGCAGGCTTGCATCCCCACGCTGAGGTCACGTATCCATTCCACCTCACCCATGCTCCCTCAGCATAAAGTCCGTGTAACCGCACTCGCTCTCTGGCGCGCTCTTCGCGTCAGCGGATGCGCGGCTGCACGGTCGGTGATCGTTTCTTAATCCCACACAAGAAACATCCCCCCTTCGCAACCGCGCCCGATTCCGGCGCGGTTTTTTTATGCGCCGTCATCGGGTTCGGTTTCGTCCTCACGACAGACACCGCCATGACCTCCATCCCGACCTCCACCCGGTCCCACCGCACCAGTCTTCTGCTGATGCTCGGCTCCACCGTGTGCTTTATCAGCAACGTGCTCCTTATCCGCGCCCTCGCCGGTATCGACAACGTGAGCCTCTGGGTCGTCGTATCCGCCCGTTTCGTCGTCGGCCTCGCCATCGTGTTCACCCTTTACCGGCGCGAATTTCGACCGTCCCACCTTTTCACCAGCCGCAAGCTCATCGAGCGTGGTCTCCTCGGGGGACTCTGCACGCTCGGGTTCTACTACACCGTCACCAAGCTCGGCGCCGGTCGCGCCACGTTTATCAACAACACCTACGTCATCTGGGGCGGACTGTTCGCCGTCTGGATGCTGCGCGAACGCCTGCGCCCCGCCCTCCTCGGCGGCGCGGTGGCCACCTTTCTCGGACTCGGCCTGCTGACCAATCCCTTCTCGGCCGGCGCCCATACCGGCTTTTATGACTTCATCGCGTTCCTCAATGCCCTCGGCTCGGCGTGGATCGTCGTGACCATCCGCCAACTCCACGCCCGCGAACACTCCTCCACGATCTTCGCCGCCCAATGCGTCTTCGGCCTCCTTCTGTGCGGCGGTCCCGCCATGGCCACCTTTGCCGCGATCCCGCCTTTGGCCTGGGTCATCCTCGCGCTCGCCAGCACCTGCGCCGGAGCCGGCCAACTCCTCATGACCCAGGCTTTCCGCGATCTCTCCGTCGCGGAGGGCTCGCTTCTGCAAATGCTCGTCCCCCTCGGCATTGCCTTGGGCGGAGTCGCGTTCTTCGGCGAACACTTTACACCCACCGAGCTGCTGGGCGGCGCGCTCATCCTGGCCGGCACCGCCGCTTCGTCGTCGCCCAAGATCATTCCCCGGTTCCGCCCCAAGCCGGCCTTGGCCGAGTAAGCCCGCAAACCTCTGAATTATTACGATCCGGTTAAATCTCTGGCATGGAAGATGCGACAGCTCGCACCGGACACCGCGCCGTGTCCACTCTGCCACCATGAAAGGAACTGATCACACGCACCACCTGAAGGAGCTCGAAAGCTTCTTCGCCAATCCGGCCATCTGCCGCGATTCGTTTCGCCTGCTGATTCATTTCGCCATCCGTCTGGCCGCCGTCGGCCACACCGCCGACGTGCTCGCCATCGTGCAGCGCTCCCCCGAGGCCGCGTTGTTCCAACCGCTCGCCGATGGCCTGCGTCTCCATTTGAACATCCCGATCGAGTCCGTCGGCCGCTCGCTCGTGCTCGCCCTCCAGATCGCCGGAAAAATCGAAGACGAGGTCGCCGCCCACCACGACGCCCGCGCGGTCGCCTGACCCACGCCACCTGCGGTCGCCTCGTCAGTCCCGACCGCGTTTGACCGCAACGCACGCCGCGTCTCACATCGGGCGATGTCCGCTCCGCGTCCCGTTCCCGTTTTCCACCTCAACGGCCTGGACACCCGCTATACGCTCTACGTCGAGCCTCCGCCTGCCCATACCGTCTCCGGTCCCTGGCCCGTCGTGCTTTGCCTCGATGGCGACGATCAATTCGCATTCCTGGTCGCAGCCCGCAGAAAACTCATCGCAGACGGACATCCGATTCACCCGCTCCTCCTGGTCGGCATCGGCTATGGCGCCGGTTATCAAGACCCCGGCAACCGCCGTGCCCGCGACTACACGTCCGCTCCGATCGAGGGCGCTCCCGACGGCGGCGGGGCCGACGTGTTTCTCGACTTTCTGACCACCCGCCTCTGGCCCGAACTCGCCGCGCGCTACCCGGTCCATCCCGACCTCCGCGGCATCGCCGGCCATTCGCTAGGCGCGTTGTTTGCGCTGCACGCCCTGTTCAAGCCCGTGCCGTTCTTCAATCGCGTCCTCGCCAGCGCCCCGTCCCTCTGGTGGGGCGACCGCGTGCTCCTGCAACAGGCCGCCGCCCTGCGCGCGGTGCAATCTCATCTGCCCGCCCATGTCTATCTCAGCGTCGGCCTGCGCGACAGCCCGTCGATGATCACCGACCTCGATCTGCTCGAAGCCCGGCTCTACGAAAATCCCTTCCGCGAACTGGTTGTCCACCGCGAGCGCTTCCCGAAGAAAAACCACTTCAACTCCATCGATCCCGGCTTCTACGGCGGGCTGAAGGCGCTGTTTGCGCAGCAGGCGGGTTAACTCTCCTCCAACTCGACGCCCTGCGTGTGCAGGAACGGCACGAGTTCATCGACGCCGAAGTCGGCCAGGATTTTGCCATGCCAGTCGAGCACCGGCGCCTTGGTCTGGCCGGACTTCCGGTCCATCTCGGCGCTCGCCGCGAGGTCCGCGCTCACGTCTTTTTCACGGTAGGCGAGTCCGTGCTCCGTCATAAATTCAACCACTTCGGTGCACCACGGACAACCGGGCTTCACATAAAGAATAGGCAGGGCTTCAGTAGTCATAAGTAACGGGGGTTCTACTAAAGGCTAACCGTGATTCCTGATTTCGCGATGGTAAATCCGCCACCGCCGCCAGCCCAGCCACAGCGCGAAACCCGCGGCCAGCCACACCCACGAGGGTGCCGGCGCTTCCTTGAAATTGAGCGCGGCGTTTTGATCGAGCTTCTGCCGCTCGCTCACGTCGATCATCCGCCACTGCGCCGCGTTCTCGACCACGATGTAGCTCGTCGACGCCAGCATGACCCCGCTTTCGCGACTCGCCTTGACCAGCGCCTTCATATCCGTGCCCGCGTCACCCGGCGCGCGCGCGTAATCCTGCTGGGCCAGTTGCAACGCCGTCGCCCGCCCCCACCGCGTGCCTGCGTCCACCGGGGAAACCGCCCCGACCGGCACCCAATCCGCCGCGTCGGACGAAGCATAGGTCAACGGTGCGGTCGCATCCGTCGTTTTAAAGCGCAACGGCCGGCCCTCGACCAACGGGCGCACCGAATCACCGAGCCGCAGCAACGGCGCTGTCGCATTTCCCTCGACGGGCCACGCGGTCAGCGTGCCGGCCGCATCCGCCGAATGAATCTCCAACGCCGGCACCAGATCCCGCCACGCCTTCGCCACGTCCAACCTCGGAGCGGAGGCCGCCGCCTTTTTCCCCAGCAGCACAAACACCGGCCGGGGCGGAATCGCCACACCGGTCGCCGGTGAATCCAGATCCTCGTCCCGATGGCGGCGGAGCGCCTGCGCCAACGCCAGGTCGGGCACAAAACCGCCGCGCAACGGCAACGTGTCCAGCGACTCCGTCTCCGACTCCAACGACACCGTCTCGTAGTTCGCCAGGGTGATGCGCACGAAACGCGTCTCGGGGAATTTCGCCTTCAATGAACGGATCGCCGCCGTCAGATCGCCGTCGAAACCGTTGTCCTCCGACCGGTCCACGATGACGTGCAGGTAGGTGTCGCGCTTCACCGGCGGCGCCGGAAGCGACGCGAGTCCGCCCGCGACCACCGTGCCGCGCCCGGTGCGCACAAGGTGCGGATGCAGGCCTTCGCCCAACCGGGCGAGCACCTGCGCGGGATCGTTCATCCACCCCAACCGGTTCGCATCGGCCGGTTCGACCGGCACGAGAAAATCGATCTCCACCACACTCGGCACGCCCGACACCACCGGAAACACGCGCAATTCCAGTTCGTCGGGCGCGTTGTAGAACAGGAGCCCGGGATCGCGCCGCTCACTGTCGCGGATCATCGAATACACCCACAGCGCGGTTTTCTTTTCCGTGATACGGCCGGGAACCGCCACTCCGGCAATTTGCAGCCGGAATCCGCTCACGTAAATGCCCGCCAGCAACGGCAGCTTTTTGATGTATTCGGCGTTCACGGAACCGGTGTTCTTCAACGTCAGCGCGAGGGTGACGATCCCGCAGCCGTCGGCGGGCTTTACGCCGACGTCCAGCTTGGACACCTCGACCGTGCGCGGTGGCGGCGTCGCGCGCGGCATGCGGTTGCGCTCGCGATTGCTGCTGCGGCCGCCGTCCCAGAAATTGCCCCGGTTACGCGCCACCGGATCGTTATTCTCGGCCGATCCGGAGGCGCCGAAAAACGCCTCCTCCAACCGCGCCAGCTTGTCGTCGGGCAGCACCAGGTTGTCGAACACCAGCCACGCGTAGTAATCCGACAGCAGCGGGTAATAGATCCCGTTTTTGTAGCTGCGGTGGTTCGACAGCGCGCGGCGCAGGTTGACGCGGCTCGACCCGTAGGTGAGCGGATCGGCCTTGATCGCCGGCGAATAAATATAATCGAGCGCGTCGTTGAGCGCCGCCTTGTCGGCCAGTCCGCGCACCGTGAAAAAGGCCGGCAACAGCAGGAAACAAAGCACGCCGGTGACCAGCCGCCGGCCGTGCGAACCGCGACGGGCCTTGTTGAGCAGACCCAGGTGCAGGATCAGCAGCACCGTCGGCGTGAGCACGAGAAAACCCGCGCCCATCAGCGCCACCGCCAGGATCGCCAGCGGCAGGAAGGGAAGAAACACCACGAAGAAATACAGCGTGAACGGCAGCGTGGCGCAGAGCAGGCCGAGGCTGAGCAGCGGACGCCGCGCATGCTGCCACGAGGCCAGCAGCAGAATCGCGGCGTTGGCCGCGGTGAGCGCATACACCTCCCATGCCTGAAAATCGTTGGGGAATGGAATCTCGCGATTGAGAATCAATCCGCCCACCGGCAGCGCGAGCGCGAACACCAGGATGGCAATGCGTTCGCCCGTGCCGCTCCAGGCATCGATGTCCCGCAACCCCAGCGCGAGTCCGCGGATGATGCCCACAAACATCAGCAGCCCGAGCACGATCACGATCGTCGACACGACATAAGGGCCGAAATTCCAAAACCGTTCTGATCGGCTCAGCACATGAAAAAGACCGTAGAGCGCCACCGGCGCGGCCACCGCCAGCCCGAGGTTGAAGAGCAGCGCCTTGCCCCGGCCCTGCGCCGGCCGCGCGCACGCCAGTCGGATCAGTCCCAAAAACAGCGGCACCATCGCGAAGGCGAACTGGTTGTAGAAAAAACGCTGCGGCGGATAGATCCAGGCCGTCACCGAGCTCGGAAACAGATCGCGGTCACCCCACGCCACCGCCAGCCACAGGTAGGCGATCTGCGCGGCGATCACCGGCACCGCCCACCACACGGACAACGCTCCGGCCGACTCCGGATTCTTTCGTGCCTGACGCCGGCCCGCAAAAAAGAGCCCGACGCCGAGCAGCAGATTGAGCGCGCCCGCCAGGCCGAAGAGGGCGGCATAGCGGTGTTGTGCCGCGTCCATGTTGCCCTCGATAAGTCCGTAAGCCTGGACGTTGAGCGCGAGCAGGATGGCGACGGGCAGAACCCACAGCCAGAGCATCGCGTTCGCTCCCAGCAGCAGGGGCGGCAGCAGCGGCACGGGCGGTTTCGGTTCAGTGACGGGGAGCGGTGCGGGAGCGTCCATGGTATTCGAGAAGGAGGTTGAGGGCGATGAGCGCAGGCAGGAAAACCGCCACGCCGGTGAGCTGGTGCAGAAAAGCGTCGTAGGCCGGCGGCAGCCGCGGGATCACCCAGCGATGCGCGTGCGCAACGGCCACGAGGCGCAGGGCGTTGACCGCCAGCGTGACCGGCACCGCCATGACCAACGCGGCCGCCGCCGCGACCGGCAACAACGCCGGCCGGTCCACCCGCCGCGCGCCATGCCACCCGAGCAGCGCGGCCGTCATCAGAAAAAAGTCCGTCGCGCTGCACGCCGCCGTCACCAACAACGGCTGCCCGGCAAACGCCAGCGTCCAGCCGTCGGGTGCGCGTTCCGCCGCCGCGCCCGAGACCCATCCCGCCAGCCGGGCCGCGCCCGCGATAAAAATATCCGGTTCCATCCACGGCACGGTTTTTAGCAGCCACGCGCCTGCGGCCGCCGCGCCCAGCGCCACGAGAACCGGCCCGGGTAAAAACGTCGCCAGCCTGCGAGTGATCACGGGGTTAAGCCCCCGAGTGGTAACACCTGTCGTCATGGGCGCAACGCTACTCCCGCTGTGTGCGCTGAGTATGAAGTCCCGATGAAGTCGTCGTGAAAAACGCCTTTCACGCGCAAAAAAAACGCCCCGGGCCGAAGCCCGGGGCGTTTTGAAGGACGACTCCGGCAGACTGCCGGACAAACCATGCTCAATCCTTCGGCTTGCGGAACTCCTTGTGACCCGCGCGCTGCTCTGCGCCGAGTTCGCCCACCAGCTTGGCCGCGTCGGCGGTGTTACCGGCCTTGAGCGCGGCCTCCAGCTTCGAGAGTGTGGCGACCATCGCCTGCATCTTTTCCTTATACTCGGCGATGAACTCGGCCTGGTTTTTCTCCGGCAAGTCGGCGGCCTTTTCGGGGATCAGCGCGATCGAGGCCGTAGCGGATTTCTCCATCTGCGCCACCAGCGGCAAGGAGGCCTCGCCCAGCGTGGAGTCGGCCGCCTGCTTCTTGAGCTGGCGGAACGCCTTGTTCAGGGCGCCCATTTCTTTTTCCAGCGGAGAATCTTTGCCCTCGGCCGCATGGACAAACGGCGAGGCCACGAACGCGATCAACAGGGAGGTGAGGAACAGACGAAGTTTCATGTGGGGAAGGTGGGTCTCGCTGGGACGCCGGCTGCGGCGATCCGGTTACGCATAATCGTCACCCGCCCGTGTGCGCCCGGGCCTGCGCCGTGCGTTCCACCAGCAGCGCGCTGAACGCCGCTTTCTCCTCCGGCGACTGAGGGTGCATCCGCGTGATCACCTCCGGCAACGCCGTGCGCAGCGGCGACGTCGCCAGAAAATCCGCCGCCATCACCGACTGCCCGCGCGTGCGCAACCCGGCATAGACGTGCAGCTCCAGTTGCACACTCAACGCGGCATGCACCTCCCGTAACCCGAGCACGTTCAGCACGAACAACAGCGCCTCCATCGTCGAAAACTGCCCCGGCCCCTGCTGCGTGCGCAACAGGTAGCGGCTCTTCCCCGTCATCGGCAGGCTCACTCGGCGCCCCCAGCCCTCGACGTCCTTCTTCATGTCCGCCGCCTCGCCCCAGCTCCCGTCAAGCAGCAGCAGTTGCACGTTCTCCGGCACCGCGCCGGCCGGCATCGGCTCTCCCAGCGGATGGAGCACCCACAGATCTTTGCCCGGACGGATCACCTGTTCGAGCGCCGGCACGGCGTCATGACGCCACACATGCGTGCGCGCCCCCGAAACCACCCGCTGGATCAGATGCCCCGTGCTGCTCGGCCGGAAAAACTCCCGTGAATGCATCATCACGTCCACCGCCACCGGACACTCGACGGTGCGCAACCCCTCGCACACGCACCAGCGCGGAATGTGCTGACAGCGCGTGCAGCGCAAGGTGGGATGAAGGACAACGCTTCGGGCCATGGCGGTGAGTTATCCGGCCGAATCCGGGTGATTACAAACAGAGTTTGGGCTCAAAAATCAGTTCACCTTCCGCACGAACCCCCTCGACGCCGCGCGGTCCGCACAGGAAACTCCCGCCGTTCCCGAGTTTCTCCCCGTGGTCCTTCGTCACCTCCTTTTTCGCCTTCTGCCCGCCGTCGTTTTCATCGCCGGTGCGCCGGCGTTCGGCGCGCCCGCCGTCGCTCCGGCAGCCCTCCCCCGCATCGAGTTCAAACCGGTCGCGCCCCGCACCTACCCGCGCCCCGTTGAATCCTGGCTGGAGGCGCAGATCGCCCTCGCCCGCCGCGGTTTTTCCTGTGGTCCCATCGACGGCGTGGCCGGTGCGCAATCCGCCACCGCCCTCCGTGCCTTCCAGCAAAGCGCCGGCGCCACGCCCACCGGCCGGCTCGATGACGACACCCGCGCCCTTCTCGTGCTCGACCGGCCTCCGCTCACCCAGCTCATCCTGGACGCCGACGACCTCGCCGACCTCCAGCCGCTTGGCAAAACCTGGCTCGAAAAATCCCAGCAAACCTCCCTCGCCCACGAGACCGCGCTCGAACTTGTCGCCGAGCGCGCCCACGCAAGCCCGCGCTTCATCCAGGCGCTCAATCCCTCCGTCGCCAACTGGTCCGCGGTCACCGCCGGCACCATCGTGTCGGTTCCTGATGTCGAGCTCGCGCCCTTCCCCGCGAAGGCCGCCCGCCTCGAAGTCCGCCTTGCCGAGCATGTGCTGGAGGCCCGCGACGCCGACGGCACGCTGCTCGCCCACTTCCCCGTGAGCATCGCCCGCAACGTCGAAAAGCGCCCCGTCGGCGAACTGCACGTGACCAGCGTCATCGCCGGTCCCAACTACACCTTCAATCCCGAGACGTTCCCCGAATCCCCCGAAGCGCAGGCGATCGGCCGCAAGCTGATCATCCCTCCGGGCCCCAACAACCCGGTCGGCGTAGCCTGGATCGGCCTGGACCGCACCGGCTACGGTATCCACGGAACCCCGACACCCGAGCAGGTCGGCCGCACCGAATCCCACGGCTGCTTCCGCCTCGCCAACTGGGACGCCCGCACACTGCTGACGTTGGCCTGGGTCGGTCTGCCGGTCACCGTCTCCCCGTAGGCGCTTGCGCTCCGTCACCGTTGACCGCCCGCACCATCGGGCAAAATGACCGATCCGCGCCACACCTTCCGTTCGGTCTGCAAGACCGTGCGCGCCCTGTTTTGACCCGCCCCCAGTCAACTCGCTCCCCCGTGGCGACTTGGTGGCGATGGCACGCATCACGCATTCCCGGGTCCATCACCACGCGGCCCCGTGCGGGTCCATCCTGTTAACCTCCCAGAAAATAAACCCATGAACTCCGACATCAAAACCACTCTCAAAACCCTCAACGACCTCATCGAAGTCCTCAAGGACGGCGAGCAAGGCTTCAAGACCGCCGCCTCCGACGTGAAAGTCCCCGAGCTCTCCCAAGTCTTCACGCGCTATGCCGTGCAGCGCGCCGAATTCGCCTCGGCCCTCCAAGCCCGCGTGCTCGCCCTCGGTGCCGACGTCGAGACCTCCGGCAGCGTCGCCGGCAGCATCCATCGAGGTTGGATCAACCTGAAGTCCGCCCTCTCCACCAACGAACCCCACGCCGTGCTTGCCGAAGCCGAACGCGGAGAAGACGCCGCCGTGGCCGCCTACCGCAAGGCCCTCGACACCCCGGGCCACGACCTGCCCACGCAAGACCTCGTCAGCCGCCAATACGCCGACATCAAAGCCGCCCACGATCACGTCAAAATGCTTCGCGACAGCGCCACCTACCGCAAGGCGTCCTGAGCAAACCATCGCCTTGTTGTAGCCGGGGTCGTCGACCCCGGTCCTCCTTCCGCCGCGCCCTTCATCAGGCGCGGCGTTTCGTGTTATGAGACAGGGACGGCACGCTGCTGCTGTCTGTTCATGGGCTGGCTTTCAACCCGACGGCGCACCACGATGCAGAATCCCCATGTGCACCCCAACGATCCGTAATGCCGTTTTCTGGACCGAGTCGGCCCATTCCTTCGTCCGTTTCGTGTGCCTCATCGCTCTCTTATTTGTAAGTGCAGCACCTGTGTTATTTGGAAGTGTTCGCATCAGGTTATATCTCGTAGGCGACGCCTCGAACCTAAGACAGATCGGCCAAGCCAGCCTGATCTATGCTCAGGCGCACAACGGCCGACTCCCGCTCGCCACCGACGTCTGGGACTATGCCCGTCTGCTGGCCGAAGACACTGGACTGGACAATGCCTCACTGTGGACCTCCCGCGTTGATCCCGCGTTCAATGATCCGGATCGCAGCGCCCCCGTTTTAACCAAAGGCACAACCCATCCTCGGCCGCTCAGTCCCGAGTTTAAAAAAATCAAGCCCTCCTTCGCCGTCGTATTGGGAAACATCACTACGTCCATGCCCGCCACCACTCCGATAGCATGGACGCGCGGACTTCAAGCCGACGGCACTTGGGCCAAACACAGTCCTTACGGAAGCGATGGCGGGGGTCACATCGTGTTCATGGGAGGCAACGTCATGTTTTTCAAAAACCTCGGTGCATCCGCCGCCGCCGGCGAACTCGTTCGCTATGACGGCAAAGGCTCCACGAACAACATCCTCGAAGCCCTACCTCCCGGCTGTCGCATCGGAGAATATACCCCCAACGCAAAAGAACAGAATTCGTGGTCCAACTGGAAAAGAAAGTTAAGTGAAGCCGTGGAGGACAATTCCTCCTTCATTGGAATTGGACTCCTCTGGCTGCCCTTTCTCGGCATCAGCGTTTATCGACTGACGAAAGGTATTCCCGGAGGAATCAGCATCCTGCTCTGGCCACTGATCATCTCCGTGCTATTCGCCATCATTGTTCCGACCTGTTGAATCGCCCATGAAATCCTCCGCTGGAAAAAGCTATCTAAGCTTCATCCTCATCGCAGGCATGTTCGCGCTGCTGTCGGCCATCATCATCCCTTTCATTGGAACCAAAACCCAATGCGGTCCTAGAGGGGCCGACGCTTCCAACATCCGTCAAATTGCTCAATCTTGTTTGATTTACGCCATGTCCCACAATGACCGCCTTCCGGAGGCCACGGATGTGTGGGATTTCGCACGCCAACTCGCAGAGTCCGGTGGGCTCGAAAGCGCGTCGCTCTGGATTTCCCGACAGGACCCGGCCAATGAGGATATGTCTGATACCCCAAAAACAGTGTTACTGCCCGGCGACATTCCGCCCCATCAGATCGACCCAAAGTTTCTCCAGCTCAAACCCTGGATCGCAGTGCCGCTTGGAAAACTAAATAATAGCATGCCGGCCACTACTCCGGTCGCGTGGACACGCGGACTCCAGCCCGACGGCACTTGGGCCAAGCACAGTCCCTATGGTAATGAAGGTGGATACGTGGCTTTCGTGGGCGGAAACGTTATCTTCTACAAAAATCTCAAATCCAACGGCGGTGAACTACTCCGCTTCGATGGCACCGGTAAAACCTCAAACATACTCGAAGCATTGCCGCCGGGGTGCCGTATCGGGGAATACGTGCCCACGCCCGCCGAACAATTAGCATGGGCAAAGCAGTCAAAAGCGACATCTCCTCAGGCCCGCTGAAATGTCCACTTCGACTCTCGTCCCCCCCCCCGCCTGGAACTCCGTGTTCGACCACGGCTACACCCGCGAACAGTTCGCCGCCCTGATGACCGCCGTGGACGCCGCGTATGCGCAGGGTGACGTATTCCCCTCCCGCGAAAACCTCTTCCGCGCCCTCGCACTCGTGCGTCCCGCCGATGTGAAGGTCGTCATTCTCGGGCAGGACCCCTACCCCACGCCGGGCAACGCCCACGGGCTTTCCTTCTCCGTGCCGCCCTCCGTGCGCACGCCCGCATCGTTGAAGAACATCTACGCCTCCCTCGCCCGCAGTTTCCCCGACTGGCGCGCGCCCGCCTCCGGCCACCTCGAGCCGTGGGCCCATCAAGGCGTGTTGTTGCTCAACCTCATTCTCTCCGTGCGCTCCGGCGAACCGATGAGCCACGCCAAGCTCGGCTGGCAGGCGTTCACCCAAGCCGTGCTGCGCACCGTGCAGACCGAGTCGCCGTTCGTCGTCTTCATGCTCTGGGGCGGCAAGGCCGAGACCGCCGCCCGCCCGCACATCGACACGTCGCGCCACATGATCCTGGCCGACCAGCACCCGTCGCCCCTCGCGCAAAACCGCCTCCCGCCCGCGCAAAAATTCTCCGCCAACAACCACTTCGCCGAAGCCAACCGTCTCCTCGTCTCCCGCGGCCGCCAACCCGTGGACTGGCGCCTTTAATAAGAGACGGTCATTGGTCATTGGTCATTGGTCATTGGTCATTGGTCATTGGTCATTGGTCATTCCGCCGCGCAACGCGGCGGTCACTTCCGCTCCGACTCCACCGCTTTCAACTCCGCCGCGCGGTCCCCGGACAGGTCCAGCGCGTCGAACGCGGCCGACGCCGGAAGCTTCACCGACCACTCGCGCAGCACCGCCACGCGCACCCGCACACCTTCACCCGTCACCAGCCCGAGCACATGCCCGCCGGCCGTGTGGTCCGACTGCAGGTAATGGAAGTGATAGCCCGGCACGTTCACACCCTTGGCAAACTCCGGACACCGCAGGCCCACCAGCGTGCCCTCGCTCTTCGTCAGCGTGAACAACGACTGCGCCTTCACCACCGCCGCCAGCGGCGGATACGGCTTCTCCTGGCGCGCCACGCTGCGCGTGCGCACTTCGTCAAAACGCCCGTCCACCCGCACCGCGTAAAAAACATTCTTCGACGGCAGCGCCGACTCCACTCGCGCCTTCACCTGCTCCAGCGTGAGCCCCGCTGGCAGCGAGAGTTCGAAATCCGCCTTCTTGAAAACCACCGCCGCCGCGAACGGCGACCGCACCGCGTCGTCCGGCTCGCGCACTTCGCCGCCGCTGGTGATCTGGTAAACGCGTCCGTCAAGCAGGACCATCTCGCCATCCGCTCCTTCGAACGTCCCCAGACCGAAGTCGCCATGCCGTTTCACCTCGGCCAGCGAAACCTCGCCATCGTAATGCCCCGTGACCAACGCATCGATGGTGGACCACTGCGTGAGCACGCCCGGCTCCGCCGACGCCACCGCCGCCCACACGCACACCGCCGCCCAGACCGCTAGGATTCGTTTCATGCCCCGCACGCTGCGAACCTCCGCACCATCCGGCAACACCGCAGCGCGAAACCAAACCCGCATTTCGGCGTCTAGTGCTCAATGGCGGAAATAAGCGATGAAATGGCGGAGCGATTTTGGCTGCGGCCAAGACGGCGGAAAGGGAGGTGTGCCAGCGCCACATACCCTTTCTGGCAACGCCGGCCCCAGTCAAAAGCGCCCGTCAGAATAGCGCTTAACTCTGCCATTGAGCACTAGCCATTGAACTTCCCGCCCACTTGCCCACCTTTGCCGCCAGCGGCCGTCGCCGCCTCCGTTCATGAGCCGCTCCCGATCCGACTCCCTCCTGCTGACCGCCGGCGTGCTGCTGCTCGTCCTCGTCGTCCTGTTTTTCCTCACCCACCGCCCGCTGCCCGTCGAGGGTGACGCCCAACCCAGCACGCTCGCCGCCGCCGACACCACGCCGGCCAACGCCGCCGCGGAATCCGTAGAGCCGACGACCGACGACGACCCCGTCCGCCTCGCCGTCGCCGCCACCACCGCCGAACTCGCGCAAAAACTCTCCACCCGGCTCACCCGTGCGGACACGCGGGCGCACGAAGCCGTGCTCATTTTCAAAACCGCCGAGGGCTACGCGCGCTTCCTCGCCCGCGCCACCGAGGCCGGCGTGATCGTCGCCGGCCAGATCGATCCCCTGCACATCGTGCGCGTGCGTGTGCGTGCCTACGACGCCTTCGCCGCCGAGCTCGTGGCCCGCGCCGCCGACTACGGCGGCGTCAGTGCCAACACCTTCGTGCAGATGCCGCCCGTGCCCGAGGAGCGCGCTTCCGGACGCCTGTTCGCCGTGGGCAACACCCTCCTCGCCACCCTCGGCGTGCCCGCGGGCACCGACACCTCCGCCTGGGGCCGCGGCGTCACCGTCGCCGTGCTCGACGGCGGCGCGGTGCCCGACCCCACGCTCGGCGCGCGCCTGCGCTACCTCGACATCGGCCTCGGCTACGCCGGCACCGGCGAGGGCGGCCGTCACGGCACCGCCGTGGCCGCGCTCGTCGGCGGTTCGTCGTCCGACGCCCTCGGCGTCGCCCCCGCCGCCACCGTGCTGAGCATCCGCGTGCTCAACACCGACGAAAAGAGCGACGCTTTCACCGTCACCCAAGGCATCGTGGCCGCGGTCGATGCCGGTGCGCAGGTCGTCAACCTGAGCCTCGGCGGCTACGGCACCTCCGAGGCGATCGCGCGGGCGATCGCCTACGCGGCCGACCACGGCGTCGTCATCGTCGCCTCCGCGGGCAACGACGGCGCGTCACGCCTCGTCTGGCCCGCGGCCGATCCCCGCGTGGTCTCCGTCGGCGCGACCGACGCCACCGGCCGCCAGGCGGATTTCTCCAACTCGGGTCCGCAGCTCCGCCTCACCGCGCCGGGCGTGGGCATCCAGACGGCCTCGCTCGACAACCAACGCGGGCTCTTCAGCGGCACCTCGGCCAGCGCCCCCGTCGTGAGCGGATCCATCGCCGCGCTACTCTCCCAGTCGCCCGGCCTCACCGCCGCTCAGGCCGTGGAGATTCTCCAGACGCACGCCGACGACGGCGGCTCGGCCGGTGACGACCCCAACTACGGCCACGGCACCATCGACCTCGGCTGGGCCCTCGCCCGCACCGACCCTGCACGCGTCGACACCGCGATCTCCGACCATCACTACAATCCCGACACCGCCTCGCTGGAGATCGTGCTGCAAAACCGCGGAGCCCGCGACGCCGCCAACCTCACCCTCACCGTCGAGCTGAACGGCCGCGTCTCCACGTATCCGGTCGCCGCCCTCACCACCGGCCGCAGCACGACGGTCGCCATCCCCGTCGACGCCGACACCGCCGCCCGCCCGATCACGCTGCGCACCCGCCTCACCAACCCCGAGGGCGTCACCGACACGGTTCCGGCCAACAACGCTCGCGCCAGCCTGATCGACCTCGCCGGCCGGTGACCGTCGCCGGAGATCAAATACACTAGGCCCGTTTTCACGGGCCGAGTTGCGCAATCGGGAGACGTTGAACCGGCTCGAAAACAGCCTGTTGCAGCACGGTTGATTTTTCAGGGGACGACTGCGGAACCACGAGGTGAATTCACCTACTATCGCGATATCTCACCGACCGCGGAAGCCCTCCACGGCCGGGCAAATCCCTAATCCCATGAAAACAAAACTACTCGCCTCCCTCCTCGCGGCCGTCGGCCTGTTCGCGACTGGCGTCATCGCCCAAACCACCCCGCCCCCGGGCGTCCCCGCGCTCGCAACCTCCATCAACGTCAGTCTCGCCGTGACGTCCACGGGCGCCGAATCGAGCCATGGTCCGTCCGACCACGCGAACGTGCAGGCCAAATTCAACAGCGACCGGCACAACACCCGCGACTTCCTGGCGTATCTCAATACAAAATATAACCTCGTCCCCAACATCAACGGCTGGAAACTGGTCGGCGTGTTGCCCGACGCGTCCGACACGAGCGCGGACTACCGTTTCTACCTCGTCAAGGACGGCGAGACCCCCGTGCTGATCTCCTCGGACAAGATATCGCTCACCGTCGATGCGGCGGCCTATTCCTATCGTGAGCAGTCCCACTCCGGCGACCTCGCGTCCGGCGGCGGCAAGTTCACCTACGCCGTGACGATCACGGCCGGCGAATTCACCCTGCATGGCATTGCCAACGGCGCCTACACCGTCCGCTCCGTGACCGTCAACGGTACCACCGCCACGCTGGTGATTCCCAGCGCGATCGTCGTCCGCGTTTCCGGCGTGAAGGACGACGGCACCAACCGCTCCGTCGCCGAGGGCTCGATCGTCTTGACCGCCCACAAGGCGGTCGATCTGAACGACTATCCGGCGCCGCCCCCGCCCCCCGCGCCCACCCCGTAAAGGATACACGGTCGGCTTGATACCCCCACCGGAGGCCTTCGCAGGCCTCCGGTTTTTTTGCGCCGGTCAATCGCCAGGATCGCAAAGAATCATCGGGTTCTTTCTTTGCGCCCTTCGCGTTCTTTGCGTTAAAAAATCCGCTTCCATGTTCACCGGCCTCGCCCGCACCGCCGCCATCCTCGTCGCCTTCCTCCTCGGCGCGCTCATTCCGCAGGCGCACGTCTTCTCCGGTGCGATCCAGGGGCTCATCATGGGCATGCTGTTCCTGGTGTTTCTATGCACGACGTGGACGCGCCAAAGCGTGCAACGCAGCCACATCGTCCTGCTTGCCGCCAATCTCCTCATGGGTCTCCTCGGCCTCGGTCTCGGCCGGCTCGTCGGCGGACGAGAGGTCGGCCTCGCCGGTTTCTTCGCCGGCATCGCGCCCACCGCCGCGGCCGCGCCGGTCATCATCAGCTTCATGCGCCGCGACGTCACCTACGTGACCGCCGCGTTCATCCTCACCAATCTCGCCGTCGCCGCGCTCCTGCCCTTCGTGCTCCCGTGGGTGCTCGGCGCAGTCGACGCCACCCTGTTCCTTCGCGTCGGCCGCAGCGTGACCGTCCTCATCTTCGCGCCGCTCGCGCTCGCGTTGTTCGTGCGCCGCCTGTATCCGCCCGCCGCCGCGTGGCCCGCCCGGCTGCGCGACGTGTCGTTCGGCGCCTGGATGCTCACGCTGTTCCTCGTGATGGCCAACGCCTCTCATTTCCTGCGCACGCAGGCCGGGGTCTCCCGCCTCGTCCTCGTCGAGATCGCCGGAGTCACCCTCGCGATCTGCGCCGCCAATTTCGCCGTCGGCCGCCTGATCGGCGGACGCACCTATGCGGCCGAAGCCAGCCAGTCGCTCGGCCAGAAAAACACCAGCTTCACCCTCTGGCTCGCCCTCGCCTACGCCAGCCCCCTGGTCGCGCTCGGCCCCACCTGCTACATCCTCTGGCACAACCTCTGGAACTCCTGGCAACTCCACCGCGTGCACCGCCGCTCCGCCCGTGCGATTCCGGCCAAAGTGTAACCCATTAGGTTACACTTGGGTCGTGGCAAGAACCCCCGCTTCGTTCCGGTGTTTCCCGCCAAACCGATTGCGTTGCTCCTTTGCCCCGCAATAGTTCGATCACTTCCTTCATCCATGGCCACCTCCCACGTCTGGAAATTTTTTCGCATCGGCGGTCTGGATCAAGTCGCCATCGAAACCGGCGCCGATCTCCTCGCTCTCAAGGATCTCGACCAAAAGTTGTGGGTCGCCTTGAGCTGCCCCGTCAAAGGCCTCGAGCTCGACGAGAAGACCCTCGTGCTCATCGACACCGACAAGGACGGTCGCATCCGCGTCCCCGAGCTGCTCGCCGCCATCGACTGGGCTGCCCGCCACCTCGACGACCTCGGCGTGCTCCTCAAAGGCCGCGACGCCCTCGCGCTTTCCGCGTTCAAGACCTCCACCGCAGAGGGCAAGGCCGCCCTCACCTCCGCCAAACGCATCCTCGCCTCCCTCGGCAAGGCCGACTCCTCCGAAATCACCCTCGCCGACGCCTCCGACACCGCCCGCCTCTTCGCCGCCACCAAGCTCAACGGCGACGGCGTCGTCACGCCCGACTCCTCGACCGACGAGTCCCTCAAGCTCCTCATCGCCGACATTCTCGCCACCATCGGCGGCACCGCCGACCGCAGCGGCGCCTCCGGCATCGACCAGGCCCGCGTCGATTCCTTCTACGCCGACCTCTCCGCGTTCGCCGCCTGGAGCGACCGGGGCGCCTCCGCCGACGTGCTTGCCCTCGGCGCGCAAACCCCCGCCGCCCTCGCCGCCCTGCAAACCGTGCGGGCCAAGGTGGACGACTATTTCTCCCGCACCCGTCTCGCCGCCTTCGACGCACGCGCCCTCGCCGCGCTCAACCGCTCGGAGACCGACTACCTCACGCTCGCCGCGCAGGACCTTTCCATCACCGCCAAGGAGATCGCCGGTTTCCCCCTCGCCCGCATCGAGGCCAACAAACCCCTCGCGCTCCTCGAAGCCGTCAACCCCGCCTGGGCCGACGCCCTCGCCAAACTTCACGCCGACACCGTCACCCCCGTCTTCGGCGCCGACAAAACCGCCCTGACCGAGGCCGACTGGACCGCCCTCAAGGCCAGGCTCGCCGCCTACGAAGCCTGGTCCGCCACCAAGGCCGGCGCCTCCGTGGAAAAACTCGGTCTCGCCCGCGTGAAGGCCCTGCTCGCCGCCAACCAGAAGGACGCGCTCACCGCGCTCATCGCGCAGGACAAGGCCCTTGATCCCGAGTTCGTCGCCATCACCTCCGTCGAGACGCTGCTGCGCTACTCCCGCGACTTCCGCGCGCTGCTCAACAATTTCGTCAACTTCTTTGATTTCTACTCGCCCGAGTATCTCGCGATCTTCCAGGCCGGCACCCTCTTCCTCGACAGCCGCAGCACCGAGTTCTGCGTGCAGGTCGCCGCGCCCAATCCGCTCGCCGCGATGAGCAAGGCCTACATCGCCTACGTCGATTGCAAACGCGCCGGCGAAACCCCGATCAAGGTCGCCGCCTGCTTCACTCAAGGCGACAGCGACTATCTCTTCGTCGGCCGCAACGGCATCTTCTACGACCGCAGAGGACGCGACTGGGATGCCACCATCACCAGCATCGCCGACAACCCCATCAGCATCCGCCAGGCGTTCCTCTCCCCCTACAAAAAGTTCCTCCGCTTCATCGAGGAGCAGGTCGCCAAGCGCGCCGCCGCGGCCGACGCCGAAGCCAACTCCAAGCTCGCCGACGCCGCCGACACCACCGTCAACGCCGACAAGAAGGTCAAGCCCGCGGCCGAGCCCAAGAAATTCGACGTCGGCGTGATCGCCGCTCTCGGCGTGGCCCTCGGTGCGTTGGGCACGCTGCTCGGCGGTTTTGTCTCCGGGTTCCTCGGACTCGGCCTGTGGATGCCGCTCGGCGTGCTCGGCATCATCCTGGCGATCTCCGGTCCCTCCATGCTCATCGCCTGGCTCAAGCTCCGCCAGCGCAACATCGGCCCCATCCTTGAGGCCAACGGCTGGGCCATCAACGGCCGCGTGAAGATCAACATCCCCTTCGGCACCAAGCTCACCGAACTCGCCCACCTGCCCCCCGGCGCCAAGAGCAACCACACCGACCCCTACGAGGATAAAGAGGCCGCCCGGCATCGGAAGCTGGTCACCGCCCTCGTCATCGTGCTCGCCCTCGCCGCCGGCTACGTGCGCTGGGACCGCCATGATCGCGGCTACTATTTCTGGCAATCAAAGCCCCCGGCCCCCGCCGTCGCCCCCGTCGCGCCCCCCACGCCTCCTCCGGGCGCGCCGGCCAAGTAAGAAGCACGCGCCGCCCCTCGCCACTATGAAGTCTGTCCAAGAACTCGCACTGGCCTTCGTCTTTATACTGGTAAGCGCGCTCACGGCCGTCGCCACCGAATCGCCCTCCGAGACAAAGCCA